>LNFM01013349.1_pt1 | contig 10485 bp, 8 predicted proteins | sample 596031 | NCBI WGS metagenome assembly LNFM01 (sample SAMN04254537, study PRJNA301005) | activated carbon metagenome | isolation source: dual media filters at the Ann Arbor, Michigan drinking water treatment plant | place: USA: Ann Arbor | reverse complement strand
TGCTGCCGTCGGCCTCCTTGTAGGTGCCGAAGCCGTTGGGCCTGTCGTCGGCGAACTCGCCCTCGTAGCGGTCGCCCGCCTTGGTCGTGAACACACCCCAGCCACTCATCTTGCCGCGGTGGAAGTCGCCTTCGTAGCGGCTGCCGTCGGCAAAGGTCTTCTCGCCGCGGGTCGCGACGGCTTCCCGGGGCTCGGCCTCGAAGGCACTGCTGTCGGTGATCACCGTCTCGTTCTGCACCGGCTGGCCGTCGCGGAACAAGCCACTGTAGCGGGCGCCCCCGGCGCGACGGAGCGTGCCGTAGCCACTTGGCTTGTCGTCGCGGAATTCACCTTCGTAGCGATCGCCGTTGCGATACTCGAAGACACCCCGGCCACTCATACGGCCATTGTCATACTCGCCGACAAAGCGGCCGCTCGGAGAGCCGTTCAAGTACCACTGCATCATCCCGGGCCCATCCGCGACATTGTTGGAACAGTTTCCGGACCAATTGAAGGTCACGCCGCTTTCAGGATGGGAATTCCAGACGTGGCACCCGGTCAGTTCGTTCCGAAGCCATCCACCCGCCGTTTGCGCGGACGCCGATGACACGAGCAGCAGAAGCACGAACAGGACGACCGGGGACCGCATTCCATTTCCTGCCAATTGACGACTCTCAGTCCGGGAAGTCGAACTCTTCCTTGCCGGGCTTCACGCCGGCTTTCTCGAACCAGTCGGGTCCAAGCAGACTGATCGGCTCTTCCTGGCACTTGAGCGTGGCCAGCGGCTTGCCGGCATGTTCGATGTGCAGCCCCGCCTTGGTGCGCTTCTCACCCTTCGGGCCCCAGTTCCCGATGCCGGTGTAGACCGTGTAGGTGAACTGGCCCTTGCGGAAACGGAGCCAGACGGCGCCACCGCCGGAGAATGGCACGCTCTCGCCGTTCGCTGCCCGCGCCGCGACGACCTGGCCGCCTTCCGGCAGGATCTGTTCCAGCGGTTCGCTGTCGTCAAGTTTGCCGAAGCGATATTGCAGGTATCCTTTCGGACCGGTGTCCTTCGACGCGCAGACCGAGGCCATCTTCGCGCCGGTGCGGCAGGCGAAGACGACCGTCTCCGCCGGCGTACAGAACGATGCGCGCTGGGCGGCCGGTTTGGCGTCGACGATGCGCGCGGCGCTGACGAGGGCCGCCGTGCGAGTCTTCTTGCAGGCCGGATCGCCCTGGCACTCGTCCGACATCACCTTCTGCAACGCGTAGGTGAGCGTCACCCGCTTCCCCTTGAGCGGCGGTTTCTGGTCGCAAATCTCGAAATCCGCCATCTCCTCGAAAACGGCGCCGCGGTCGTCCTTGAGCGTGAGGTAGCAGGCGACGTCGCCGCTGTTGGTGGCGGTGACGGTCCCGACCGTCTTCTTGGTCGTCTGGCCAATCTTCACCGTCGGCACCTCTTGCGCATGCGCGGCCAAGGGAGAGGCCAACAGGATCACGAGCACAACGATGCCCGTGGAGCGCTTCGCAGTTATCCGTGCAAGCATGACGTAGACTTTCGCGGCAGATGAAGGGACTACTTCATCCTCGTTACCGCAAACAGCACGTCAAAAAAAGCTGCCGACTTGCCGGATATCGCAACAGTCGCGTTCCACGAAAGTGGGGCGATGCCTTAGCCGGCGACGATGTAGGCTTTCAGAGCCTCGGCCTCGTGCTGGGTTTCCTCGATCCGCAACTTCACGACGTCGCCGATCGACACGATGCCGAGCAACTCGCCACGATGTACGACCGGAAGATGGCGGAAGCGACCGCTGGTCATGCTCTGCATTACCTTGTCGATCGATTCGTCGGGATCGCAGGTCACGACGTCGCGGGTCATGACCTGCCTCGCCTCCAGCTCCAGCGCCTTGGCGCCGTGACTGGCCAGCGCGCGGACGATATCGCGCTCGGACACAATGCCCACGACCGCGCCAGCGTCGTCCAGCACCAGGACGGAGCCGATACGCCGGACGCTCAACTGCTGGGCGACCTGGGCGATCGACGTGCCGGGCGTCACGGTGAATACAGAGCCGCCCTTCTGCGAAAGAATATCGGAGACGAACATGGTTCCCCCTCTTCTGGCGAATGGTCAGGCAAGCGACGCAACGCTGTGGCGCGGAGAAAGGTTGCAGGCCATAAAGCCCTGATGAACGATGCCCCAAACAACTCGGCGTCGGCCCTCGTCCTGTTCTCCGGTGGCCAGGATTCCACCACTTGTCTGGCCTGGGCGCTAGAACGATTTGCGCATGTCGAGACGGTCGCTTTCGACTACCGCCAGCGGCACAGAATCGAGCTGGATCAACGGCTTGTGGTGCTGGACGAGGTCCGGCGGCGCTTCCCGCAGTGGGCAAATCGCCTAGGCGAGGACCACTTCATCGACATGGGCGTACTGGGCCAGATCAGCGAGACCTCGCTCACGCGCAACGTCGCCTTCGAGGTGGAAAGGGACGGGCTGCCCAACACCTTCGTGCCGGGACGCAATCTCCTGTTCTTCACCTTCGCTGCGGCCGTCGCCTGGCGGCGCGAGATTCGCAACCTGGTGGGCGGCATGTGCGAAACGGATTTCTCTGGCTATCCCGATTGCCGCGACAACACCATCAAGGCGCTGCAGGTGACCCTGAATCTCGGCATGGACAGGAGCTTCGTGCTGCACACGCCCCTGATGTGGCTCGACAAGTCCGAGACCTGGGGACTCGCCCAGAAGCTGGGCGGTACGACCCTGATCGACATCATCCTCAAGCACACCCACACCTGTTACGAGGCCGAACGCGGGCCGCGCGAGGAGTGGGGCCGGGGCTGCGGCGAATGCCCCGCCTGCGCCTTGCGCAAGCGGGGCTACGTCGCGTGGCGCCAGGGCCGAAAGGTCGTCTAGCTGCGGCCGCCGGCCATGCGTTTGGCGACTTCGAGCTGTTCCTTGGCCTTGGGAAACTGCATCTGGGCGTAGCGGCGCAGGGCGCCGTTGTCGCCGTTCTGCGAATAGGCACCGAGCTGGTCGACCGCATTCATGTGGCTGCCGACCTCGGCATTGGCATAGGCCGTGTCGAACTCCGGTCCCTGGAGCGCGTTCAGGCGCTGCAGCACGGCCGTCGTATTGGGTTGGGCGGCGGGATCCGGCGCATAGGACACGCCGGCCTCGGAGCGCGACTTGACCAGGATCTCGGCCGCTTCGGCGTGCTCGGCGATCATGCGGGTCGCGAAACCGCGCACGATCTCGTTGCCCGACTTGGCGAGCGCCATGCGGCCGGCGGCGACTTCATAGTCGTTGAAGTTCTGGGCCCAGCCGACAAAACGGGCAGCCGGCAGGGCATCGACGGCATGGGCGCTCGACACGAACACGGTCGAGACATAGGCAGCCGGAACGGCCGTCAGGGCGAATTTCAGGGCAGCGCGGCGGGCGATCAGCATCTTGGGAATCTCCTAAAGGTGTTCGCTGGTAACGCCCGCGTCCGGACCGGGTTCCCGACCGGCATAAGACCTGCTAGGAGCGCCGCATATGACGACGTTCCGAAAGAAGGCTGAGGCCCTCGCCTATTTCCTGGCGTTCATCGCCTGCATTCCCGCCGCCAACTGGATGATCGGCAACGTCGGCACCGTCTGCGTCCCGCAAGGGCCCTGCCTGGTGCCGGTGTCGCCGTGGGGCCCCGGCGGGCTCCCGCTGATGGCGCCCTCCGGGGTGCTGATGATCGGCCTTGCGCTGGTGTTGCGCGACCTGGTGCAGCGCCGGCTCGGCCGTTCGGTGGCGATCACCGCGATCGTGGCCGGGGCGGCGCTGTCGGGCGCCGTCGCCCCGCCGCAGCTGATCGTGGCGTCGACGGCGGCCTTCCTGCTTTCCGAGCTGGCCGACTTCGCGGTCTATACGCCCCTGCAATCGCGTGGCCTGGTGCTGGCCGTGCTGGCGAGCAGCGTCGTGGGCCTCGTCGTCGACAGCGTGCTGTTTTTGTGGCTGGCCTTCGGCAGCCTCGACTACCTCACGGGCCAGATCCTCGGCAAATTGTGGATGGTGCTGCTGGCGCTGCCGGTCGTGCATTGGATCCGCAAGCGCGAGATCGCCAACCACACCGTCGTCATGAATTAGGTCGCTCGCGTTGCCGCGCGCGCCTGACGAAAGTCTCGGCTTGCACGCCGGACGGCCTCGCTTCTTAATCGCACGTCCAACTGCCGGTCTGTTTGCCCGTCTATTTGTCCCTGGGGGGAGTTCGCGATGATCAAGTCCGTTCTGGCCGTGTCCGAAGGCGGTCCCGATGCCGCCATGTCGTTCCGTCTGGCCACGCGCGTGGCCGCCAACTTCGACGGTGCCGTGGACGCGCTTCATCTGCCGGTCGGTCCGGCGGGCGGCATGGTCGGCGGCTTGGCCATGAGCGGCGAGGCGATGCCGCTGCTCATCGATGTCGACGACGAGCGGCTGGAGGCGCGTGCCAAGGAATCCGAGCGCGCCTACAAGGAGATCGTGGCCCCGACCAGGGGCGCCACCTACACCGCGGCCGAGACCGCGACCCTCGATACGCTGGTGGCGATGGGCCGCTGCTCGGACATCGTGGTGCTCGGCCGCCCCGGCGCCGATCCCGAGAACGTGGCGCCGGCCACGGTCGAAGCCGCCATCTACGAATGCGCCCGCGCCGTCATGATCGCGCCGCCCACCGCCGGGACGGGCGCGTTCGGTTCGGTGATCGTGGCCTGGAACGGGAGCTTCCAGGCGGCGCGCGCCGTCGAATATGCGCTCCCGTTTCTGAAGGCGGCCACCAAGGTCACGATCCTGGTGGCCGGCAGCAAGCCCGACGATGTCGGCGCGTCGTACCTCGCGCGCAACCTCGGGCGGCACGGCATCACCGTCACCATCGACGCGATCGATCCCGGCATCGTATCGGGCCGCGCCCGTGGCCGCGCCCTGCTCGACTACACGCACGGCAAGGGCGCCGACCTTCTGGTCATGGGCGCCTACGGCCGCGGCCAGGTCATGAGCTTCCTCGGTCTCGGCGGCGCCACCGGCAAGGTGATCTCGTCCTGCCGCGTGCCCCTGCTGATGGCGCACTAAGCCTTCAGGGGCAAACTTTCAGGGACAGGCGCCGGCGCCCTGGGTCACCACGTTGGGGTCGGCACAGGCGCTGCAGGCATTGCCGTAGGTCATGCGGCTGCCGTCCCGACGGAGGCCGCAGGCAGGCCGGTAGTCCCGGGTGCACATCTGCGGCCGGGGATCGGCGCAGGGGCCGCCGGCGACGGGCAGCGATTCCGGCGCCAGCTCGCCCCGCGTCAGCAGGAAGGCGAAGGGCTGGGCGCGATAGTCGCTCAACATGCCAACGATCGAGATGCCGGAGCCGACGGCGGGCAGCGGGCTGAGCGGGCGCGCCATCATCACGACGAGGTCGACGACATTGCCGGACTGGCTTTCTTCGGTGATCGCCGCCTCGATGCGATCGGGCGTGGCCGAGATCACCTTCACCGGAATCTTGAGACGTGTCCCGCCGCCCTTCTGCTTGTCGAGGATCGCCTGCCAGACCTTCTCTGCCGCAACCTTGTTGGGCGGTGTCGCATCGCGATGGCGCAGCACCAGCGCCCAGTTGGCGAAGGAGAGCGTCGCGGGATCGTTGTCCTCGACCAGCGCCAGCGCAGCCTCGGGCGGCGTCAGCATGCGGGGGATCGACTTGGCGAAATTGTCCGGCGGCGTGCGCTCGCCGGCCGCGACGCGGGCGAGCAGTTCGGCCCAGCCGTCCTCGCTGCCGCGATAAATGCGATATCGCGAGCGGACATAACGATCGATGTCGTTCGCCGCCACCTCGTTCCTGGCCGCACGCGCGATCGCGATCGATCGCGCCGCGTACCAGAACCCGAGCGCGTCGAGCGGCGTGCCCTCGAGTTGCGCGACGGCGAGCTGGTAGACGTCCTGCAGATTGTCGGGCTCGGCCGCAACCGACTGGCGGTAGTGGCGTCGCGCATTGTCGTAGTCCTTGGCCTGCAGTGCCGCGAAGCCCAGGGTGCCGTGGAAGACTCCGGCCATTTGTTCCTTGACCCGCGCGAAGGCGGCATCGGTGAGTGACACCGGCTTCTGCCACTTGGGCAGCACCGCCAGTCCGCGCTCGGCGGCGGCGACCGCCGGCGCCAGCGCCGCCGCATCGCCCGACGCGGCGCGCGTCCGCCCGGCATAGGCGCGGTTGGCGAGCGCGCGCACGTTGTCGGGATCGGCCTGCAGCAACCGTGCCGCGATGAAGTCGGCCTTGGCCGGCTGGTTGGCGGCATGCCAGGCAGCAATGGCCTGCTCGAAGGCTTCGGTCTTGAGCACGCTGTTGGGGTACCACGCGACGAAGACCTCCATCGCCGTGGCGCGCTTGGCGGCATCGCGCGTGTTGAGCGCGGCCATGTAGGAATCGTATTCGGCGGGATTGGCGAAACTGTTCCGCGTCTGGGCGGAAATGTCGGAGGCAGCGATAGCGAGCGCCAGCGACAGGACGAGACCAAACCAACGCATCACTGCCATCACAACCTCCTTTCCCGTCCGGAAATACAGTGACCGTTTTGTCGAATTAAGGCAGTGTCGGAACGTTACGGACGACTGGGGGCGATGACAATGCAAGAGCAGCGTTTGCGGGTTTTGGCGCTTCTCGGGGCGGCTCTGGGGACAGCTCTTCTCGGCCTGCCGGCCGGGGGCCAGCAGGGCACGCCGCCCCCCGCCGTGCTGGTCCAGCCGGCCGAACTGAAGCCGATCGCCGACCAGGCCGAGTTCATCGGCCGCGCCGCCGCGGTCGACAAGGTCGAACTGCGGGCGCGCGTGAAGGGCTTTCTCGGGCCGCGCAAATTCAATGACGGCGACGAGGTCAAGCAAGGGCAGGTCCTGTTCACCATCGAACCCGAACCCTACCAAGCTGCGGTCGACCAGAAGGTCGCCCAGCGCGACGCCGCCAAGGCCGCCCTTACCAACGCCGACCTGCAACTCTTCCGTGCTGAGGAACTGCTGCGTTCCAAGACCGGCACGCAGCAGACCTACGACCAGCGGCTGAGCGAGCGGCTCCAGGCCAAGGCCAGTCTCGAGGACGCCGCCGCCCAGTTGCGCGACGCCGAGATCCAGCTTTCCTATACGGAGATCAAGTCGCCGATCGCCGGCCGCATCGGCCGCGCCTCCGTCTCGCCGGGCAACATCGTCAGCCCCGACTCCGGCGTGCTCGCCACGGTGGTCAGCGAGAACCCGATCCGCGTGCTGTTCTCCATCACCCAGCGCGAACTGCTCGATGCGCGGCGTGACTCGGGCACATCGGGCGATGGCCTCGTCGTGCTCCTGCGGCTGGCCGATGGCAGCATCTACAAGGATAAGGGCAAGCTCGACTTCATCGACGTCACCGCCGACGCCAAGACCGATGGCCAGGTGGTGCGGGCGGTGTTCGACAACAAGCAGGGGCTGCTGACCGACGGCCAGACGGTGCGGGTGATCGTCGAGGGCGAGAAGGTCCCGACCGTGGTGGCGGTGCCTCAGGCCGCGATCGCCCAGGACCAGACCGGTCCTTACCTGTTCATCGTCAACGACAAGAACGTGGCCGAGCAGAAGCGCGTCAAGGTCGGCGTCGCGCGCGACGGGCTGGTCGCCATTACCGAAGGGCTGAAGGCCGGCGAGAAGGTGATCGTCCAGGGCCAGCAGCGCGTCCGGCCGGGCATGACGGTCAATCCCAGCGTGGCACCTCCCTCGGCCTCGACGCAGAAGCAGTAAATCATGACGATCTCGTCGCTGTTCATTCGCCGCCCGCGGCTGGCGTTCGTCGTCTCGACCGTCATCACCATCGCCGGCCTCATCGCCATGACGGCGATGCCGGTGGCACAGTTCCCCGACATCGTGCCGCCGCAGGTCCGCGTCACCGCGAACTATCCCGGCGCCTCGGCCCAGGCGGTCGAGGAGAGCGTGGCGCAGGTCATCGAGGCGCAGGTCAACGGCGTCGAGCGCATGATCTACATGAAGTCGACGTCAGGCGGCGACGGCAGCTACCAGCTCACCGTCAGCTTCGAGGTCGGCTCCAATCCCGACATCAATACCGTCAACGTCAACAATCGCGTCAACCAGGCTGTGGCGTTGCTGCCGCCCGAGGTGCAGCGGCTGGGCGTCACCACCAAGAAGCAGTCCTCGGCGCTCCTGCAGGTGGTTGCCGTCTATTCGCCCAAGGGCAGCCGCGACGCGCTGTTCCTGTCGAACTTCTCGACCATCACGCTGCTCGATACGCTGCGCCGCGTGCCTGGCGTCGGCGACGCCTCGCTGTTCGGCGCGCTCGACTACTCGATGCGCGTCTGGCTCAACCTCGACCGCCTGTCGAGCCTCAACATCACGCCAAACGACGTGGTCCAAGCCGTCCAGGCGCAGAACGTCCAGGCGGCCGTTGGTCTGGTCGGCGCCGCGCCGCTGCTCGACGATGTCGGTTTCCAGATCAACATCACCACCCAGGGCCGCCTGACGACCGTCGAGGAATTCGAGAACATCGTCGTGCGCGCGACGTCAGATGGCGCCCTGGTCCGGGTTAAGGACATCGCCCGGGTCGAGCTCGGCGCCAAGACCAGCGATCAGATCGGCCGCTACAACGGCAAGCCCGCCTCGGGCATCCAGATCTACCAGCTTCCCGGCGCCAATGCGCTGGCCACGGCCAAGGGCGTGCGCGACGCCATCAAGGCGCTGGAGCCGCGGTTCCCCGACGATGTCGCCTATGACGTCATGTACGACACGACGGTGTTCGTGGAAGCCACGATTGAGAGCGTGATCCACACCCTGATCGAGGCCTTCGTCCTGGTCGCCATCGTCGTCTTCATCTTCCTCGGCAACCTCCGCGCCACGCTTATCCCCATCATAGCCGTCCCGGTGGCGCTGATCGGTACCTTCGCCGTCATGCTGGCGCTGGGCTTCTCCGCCAACACCATCTCCCTGCTGGCACTGGTGCTGGCGATCGGCATCGTGGTCGACGACGCCATCGTCGTGGTCGAGGCGGTCGAGCATATTCTCGAGCACGAGCCCAACCTCACGGTAGCCGAAGCCACCGAGAAGGCGATGACCCAGGTCACCGGGCCGATCATCGCCATCACCCTGGTGCTGCTGTCGGTCTTCATCCCGACCGCGTTCATCCCGGGCATCTCCGGCCAGCTCTATTCGCAGTTTGCCGTGGCAGTTTCGGTCTCGATGGTGATCTCGGCAATCAACGCGCTGTCGCTGTCGCCGGCGCTGTGCTCGTTGATCCTGCGCCACCGCAAGAAGCCGACCGGCGTCATGGCCTGGCTGCAGAACGGCATCGACAAGGGCCGCGACGGCTATGTCCGGATCGTGACGCCGATTGCCCGGCGCGGCGTCATCGCCCTGCTGCTGGTTGGTGGCTTCGTCGTGGCGACTGGCGGCATCGGCAGCCTGGTTCCGACCGGCTTCCTGCCCGACGAGGACCAGGGCGCCTTCATGGCCGAACTGCAGTTGCCCGACGCCGCGTCGACCAATCGCACCCTGGCGGCGCTTGAGGAGGTCGAGAAGACCATTGCCGGTCGGCCGTGGCTGCAGAGCATGTTCACGGTCAGCGGCTACAGCCTGATCGACGGCCTCGCCCTGCCCAACCGCGCGCTGGTCGTGGTCGGGCTGAAGCCTTTTGCCGAGCGCAAGGACCCAGGCCTGTCGGTGTTCCAGGCCTTGAAGGAACTCAACCTGGCCTTCAGCCAGATCGCCTCGGCCAACGTCTTCGCCTTCAACCTGCCGCCGATCATGGGCCTGGGCAATTCGTCGGGCTTCGAATTCGTGGTCCAGTCGCTGGCTGGCGCCGCGGCCACCGACCTCGCCGCCGTTTCCCGCGGCCTGATGATCGCGGCGCAGGAAGTGCCGACACTCGACGGCGTCTACACGACCTTTGGTGCGTCGACGCCGCAGATCAACCTCAAGCTCGACCGCGAGCGCGCCCAGGCACTGGGCGTGTCGATCGCCGACATCTTCTCCTCGATGCAAACGGCGTTGGGCGGCACCTATTCCAACGACTTCAACCTGTTCGGCCGTACCTGGCAGGTGAAGGTCCAGGCCGACGCCGCCGACCGCGGCACGATCAACGACGTCTTCCGGGTGCGCGTGCGCTCATCGAACGGCGAGCTGGTGCCGCTGCAGGCGGTGGCCAACATCGAACTGGTGACCGCGCCGAGTTCGATCGTGCGCTACAACAACCTGCGTTCGGTGGTGGTGAACGGTGCGCCCGCGCCGGGCTATTCCTCTGGCGACGCCATCGCCGCCATGGAGAAGCTCGCCAAGGCAACGCTGCCTGCCGGCTACGGCTACGAATGGACGGGCACGGCGCTGCAGGAAAAAGCCGCCAGCGGCCAGACCGGCTTCATCCTGGCGCTGGCGGTGGTCTTCGCCTACCTGTTCCTGGTCGGCCTCTATGAGAGCACGGCCATTCCGGTTGCCGCCCTGCTGTCGGTGACGGTCGGCCTGTTCGGCGCCATGGCGGCGCTGTTCGTGAGCGGTCTCGACAACAACATCTTCGCCCAGATCGGCATCGTGGT
>LNFM01013348.1_pt1 | contig 10485 bp, 9 predicted proteins | sample 596031 | NCBI WGS metagenome assembly LNFM01 (sample SAMN04254537, study PRJNA301005) | activated carbon metagenome | isolation source: dual media filters at the Ann Arbor, Michigan drinking water treatment plant | place: USA: Ann Arbor | reverse complement strand
AGCCTGGGTAGGACTCTCGGGATCGCCGGTCTGGCAGCCTGCGGCGAGCAGGAGTCCGAGGAGGGAGGACCGTCGCAACGGGCTTGGTGAGCACGAGGCTCTTCGTTTGGTTGTGGTCATGGACCGAGTGCCGTCGGCCGACCGCCTGCGCGGTTGCGTGGATTCCTGCGAGCTCGGCGACCGCAAGGAGATCATCCACTTGGAGGGTGGGGGGGACGGGACAGCGCTTCTCGGAGGCCGCGTCTGCACGAACGTCGCAGTACCCTCCCGGCGTCAAACCCAACACCGACGAGCAAGCGCCTCATGACGCGGTCGCCGAGGTGGACGAGTCGCTGCTCGATTGGTTCCTGAGCCTGGCGATCACCTGGCGGTCGCGGTCGGCGAGCCGGGGCGCGGCTGTCCTCGAGCGGTTAGCGCGTGTCGCAGCGCGCCAACACTGACATCGAGCTGCTGCTACCTGTGCTCGACGCCGCCGGTGGCCGGGTCACATCGCGAAGACGATGGCGCGATGCAGGTCCGCGGTCGCGTCCCACACGGACGGCGGTGGCGCGTCGCCCTGGATCCGCGAGGGCGTGCCGTTGTGCGTGATCCACACGGAGGTCGCGAAGGCGGTGGCGAGGATCTCCGCGCGCAGGTCGTCGTCAGCGCGTCGCGGGTCGGCGACCACGCGGGCGAAGAGCTCGATCGGGGAGAAGCGCTCGTGCCAGAGCCAGTCGACGTCGCTGCCGAGGATCCACCACGACCCGACGTTGCGGATCGTGCAGGAGCCGCGGCCGAGGTCGAGCAGGTCGCGGGCCAGCCAGGTGATGAGGCCCGCCGGCGACGGCGCGTCGCCCGCGAAGAAGCGCTTCGGGTCGCGACGGATCAGCGCGACCGCGTCGGCGAGTGGCGGCCCGACCGGGGCCGGGGCGTCGAGGAACGACGCGCGTTCGTCCTCGCTGCGGAGTCGCATCAGGGTGAGCGGGAGGCCGGGGGCGGTGTGCGCGAGCTCGGCTAGCTCGTCGAGGTCTCGGACCTGGCGCGCGAGCTCGCGCTCGCCGGCGGCCGGATCGGCGGCCTGGGCGGCCTCGAACACGTGACGTGCGGCGGCGGCCGCATCGTGAGGGTCGGCGGTCACGCGGGTGCGGGCCGCGTACGTCACGGCGGCGTCGGCGTGATCGGCGAGCTCGGGCGACTCGACATCGGCCGGCGCGGATACCACGTCGCCATCATCGGTAGACTCCGCGGCCGGCGGCGCGTCGTCGCCGAGCTCGCGCCACAGGCGATCGAGGCGGTCGGCCGCGGGATCGATGCGGGTCGCGCAGAGGAGCGCGAAGGCGAGACGCAGCCGGTCGGGAAGCTGCGCGAGCTTCTCGAAGATCACGGCTGCGTCGAAGGGCAATGCCTAGCGACCGCCCGGGACGGCGGCGGGCGTCGCCCCCTGGGCCGGGCGGGCGGCGCCGGGGGCCTCGGTCGGCACCACGGCCGGCTCGGGCGTGGGCGTCGGCGCGGGCTGGAACGGCTGCGTCGTCGAGGGCTCCGGCGGCGCCACGGCGGGCTGCGCCGGCTGCGCCGGCGGCGGCTCCTGGTTGGCCGGGCCCATCGCCACGGCGGTGGCGGCCGCTTCCGCGCGCTCGAGGAAGGCCTCGGCCTCGTCGAGCTCGCCTCTCACGAGGAGGGCGCCGTCGCGGAACGTGTGGTGGAGCTGGTCGAACTTGGCCTGGATCGCGTCGCGCGAGGTCTTCGCGGCGTTCGCGATCTCGGCAGGGGCCTGCTGGACCTCGGCGCGGAGGGCCCCGAGGCGCTGGTTCGCGGCGCGAAGGCGCGACGAGGCGTCGGCGCGCGGGCCGGCGAGCTCGACGGCGGCGGCGCTGCGCTCCTGGAGATCGACGGAGCGCTGCTGCATCTCGTCGAACTCGGCGGCGTAGGCCGCCACGAGGCCGTTGGCCTCTTCCTGGATGTGCGGAACGTCGTCGGACTTCTCGCAGGCGGCGACGCCCAGGGAGAGAGAGAGGGAGGCAATGACAGGCACCAGACGGCGGAGCTTCATGGCCCCACGGACGTATCACAGCGGCGGGGCGTCGTCGCTCCAGGCGCTGCCGTGAGCGTCGATCTCATCGAGATACGAGAGGAAGGCGGCGTAGTAGGGGTGGGCGCCGAGGGTCGCGGAGTCGGCGACCACGAGGAGGAAGCGCTTGGCACGGGTGAGGGCCACGTTCATGCGGCGCGTGTTCGCGAGGAAGCCTAGCTCGCCGCGGTCGTTGGAGCGGACGAGGTCGACGATGACGGCCTCTTTCTCGCGGCCCTGGAAGCCATCGACGGTCCCGATCTCGAGGCCGGCGGCGCGCTCGGCCTTCAGGAGCTCGCGGAGGTGGCGGGCCTGGGCGGAGTAGGCGGCGATGATCGCGATCTCCGTCGGAGGCAGGCCGCGTGACAGCAAGCGACGAGCCTCGGCGGCGACGCGCTCCGCGTTGCCGGTGTTGAAGGTGGATGGATCGACCTGGAAGGCGGGGGCGTTGTTCAGGGAGCCACCAGGGTCGAAGTCGGTGCGCTGCTCGAGCCAGTCCTTGCCCGCGGTGTCGATGAGCCAGACCGGCTTGTCGCGCAGGTCGTCGTCGGCGACCGCGAGATCCGCGAGGCGATGCGCGGCCACGCGCGGCGCGGCCACGAGCTTGCCGTCGTACATCGAGCGCGACGGGAAGGTCATGATCTGCTCGTGCATGCGGTGCTGCTGCTCGAGCATGACCGGCTGGCCGTCGCTGTTCGCGAGGCGCTCGAAGATCGTGGTGCCCAGCGTGGCTTCGGCGAGGGTGCCGCCGACGACAACGGGCCCGAGCTGGTTCGGATCGCCGGCCAGCACCGCGACCTTCGCCTTCGCGAGGGCGACGAGCAGTAGCGGATCGGGAGCCTGCGTGGCCTCGTCGATCACGACGCAGTCGAATACGCGATCGCTCAGCATCGACGAGTCCGCGCCGACGACCGTGGCGAGCACCACGTCGGCGCGCTCGACGATCGCCTGCTCGGCATTGCCGATCTCGCGATACGCGTCACGGTCGAGGGCCCGCGCCTCGGCCCAGAGGGCCTTGGCCTCGGCGCCGCGCTTGCCGGCCGCGGTCTTGCGGAGCTGGCGGGCGCGGTCCCGCCATTCGCGCGCGAGCTTCGTCGCGCCATCGGCCTCGACCTGAGCGTCGAGGGACAGTGACACCAGTGCGGGCGAGATGCGCGCCGGGTGTCCCAGGCGCACGGCCGTGAGGCCCGCGGCCGCGAGCCGGATTCCCAGGTTGTCGACGGCGGTGTTCGACGGCGCCGCGCACAGCACCTGCTCGCCGCGCCGCACGCGCTGACAGACCACCTCGACGAGCGTGCGCGTCTTGCCGGTCCCGGGCGGCCCGTGGATGAGCGCGATGTCACCCGCCCGGAGGGCCAGGTCGACGGCGGCGCGCTGCTTCTCGTCGAGGGCCATGTCGATGGGCTCCCACGACACGGGGGCGAGCGGGCGGGGGGGGCGGACGAGCGCGGCCACGTCGCGGACGCGCGCCAGGTCGCTCGTCGCGACGGCGGCCTTGGCGCGGGCGATGGCCGCGTCGCCGCGGTCGAAGGTCACTTCCGGAGCTTCGGGGTCGAGCGCGTATTCGCGGTCTAGCGCGTCCACGGCCCGATCCAGCATCAGCCACAGGGATTGCTCCTCGCGCCGCTCGACGACCCCTCGCACCGCTCCCGGCTCGTCGGGATGCTCGGCCCACAGGCGGATCGGATCGCCGGGCCCGATGCGGAGGTTGTCGAGGTCCGTCGAGTCGGGGACCGCCACGCGCACCCGCACGCGCTCGCCGGGGGCGGAGCGCTCGTCGACGATGCGGAGGCGCTCGAGGGCGATGCCGAGGCTCACGCGCTCGACGAGCATGCGGCCGCTGCGCTCCATCGCGATGCGGGCGCGGGCGGCGGCGCGCTCGGCCCGCCAGGCGGCACCGAGGGCCTCCAGCCAATCCCGCGCATCCACCGCAGCCACGGCCAGGGAGGGTAGCCCGGACCGCGGTTCATGGGCCATAGTCCTCCTCGATGGCTGACACCGCGACCGCGCCCGAGCGCATGACCCACAAGACGAAGTCGATCGCCCAGCTACTGCAGACGCGCGTCCAGCAGTCGCCCGATCGCGAAGCGTATCGCTATCCGGTGGGGGAGGAGTGGCGCTCGATGACGTGGCGCCAGGCGGGCGAGCGGGTGCGCGCCCTCGCGGCGGGCCTCTTGGCCCTCGGGATCGAGCGCGAGCAGCGCGTCGGCATCCTGTCCAACACGCGGCTCGAGTGGCTGCTCTGCGACCTCGGCATCCTGTCGGCCGGCGCGGCGACGACCACCGTGTATCCGTCCACGCCCGCCGAGGACTGCGAGTACATCCTCGTGGACTCCGAGACCCGCGCGATCTTCGTCGAGGATTCCGGCCAGCTGAAGAAGCTGTCGAGCCGCCGGGCCGCGCTGCCCCTGCTCAAGTGGGCGATCCTCATCGACGGGGCCCCCGAGGCGAAGGACAAGGACTGGGTCATCACCCTCGCCGACCTCGAGGGCCGGGGCGCGAAGCACCTCGCCGATAACCCGCGCGCCGTCGACGAGGCGGTGGCGGGGATCGACCCCAAGCACCTCGCCACGCTGATCTACACGTCGGGGACCACGGGCAAGCCGAAGGGCGTCCGCCTCCTGCACGAGTGCTGGGCGTACACCGCCGATGCGATGGTGGCCGTGGGGCTTTGGAAGGACGACGACGTCCAGTACCTGTGGCTCCCGATGGCGCACTCGTTCGGCAAGGTCCTGATGGCCGGCCACATCGCGTCGGGCTCGGTGACGGCCGTCGATGGCCGGATCCCGAAGATCGTCGACAACCTCGCGGTCGTGCGGCCCACGATCATGGCGGCCGTGCCGCGCATCTTCGAGAAGGTCTACAACAAGATCCTCGAGGGCGCGAAGCAGGGCGGTCTCAAGCAGAGCATCTTCGAGTGGGCGCTGAAGACCGGCAAGGCCGGCAGCAAGGTCCGCCAGGAGGGTAAGGAGCCCGGTGGCTTCCTCGCCATGAAGCTGAAGATCGCCGACAAGCTCGTCTTCTCGAAGGTGAAGAACCGCTTCGGCGGGCGGGTGAAGTACTTCATCTCCGGGTCGGCCCCCCTCTCGCGCGAGATCGCGGAGTTCTTCCACGCGTGCGGCATCCTCATCCTCGAGGGCTACGGCCTCACCGAGTCGAGCGCGGCGAGCTTCGTCAACCGCCCGAACGCGTACCAGTTCGGCAGCGTCGGCTTCCCGATGCCGGGGACCGAGCTGAAGATCGCGAAGGAGGATGGCGAGATCCTCATCAAGAGCCCGGGCGTGATGGCCGGCTACCACAACCAGCCGGAGCAGACGGCCGAGGCGCTCACCGCCGACGGTTGGCTCAAGACCGGTGACATCGGCGAGATCTCGGAGAAGGGCTTCCTGCGCATCACCGATCGCAAGAAGGACCTGATCAAGACGTCGGGCGGCAAGTACGTCGCGCCGCAGTTCGTGGAGAACACGCTGAAGACGTCGTGCCCGTACATCTCGCAGGTGATCGTGCACGGCGACAATCGCAACTTCGTCACCGCGCTCATCACGCTCGACGAGGAGTCGATCACGAAGTGGGCGAAGGAAAAGGGGGCCGGCGGCTCCTACGCCGAGATCGTGAAGAGCGAGGACACGAAGGCGATGATCGCGCCGTTCATCGAGCAGGCGAACGAGAAGATCAACAAGTGGGAGCGCGTGAAGAACTTCGCGATCCTGCCGAAGGACCTGACGATCGACGAGGGCGAGCTGACGCCGAGCCTCAAGGTGAAGCGGAAGGTCGTGGAGAAGAAGTACGCCACCCTCCTCGACAAGATGTACGAGGGCTCGGTTGCGGACCTGTGAAGCTCGTCGCGCTCTGCGCGCTGCTCGTCGCGTGTAGCAGCGGCCAGTCGCCCACCGAGGCACCGCCCCCGCGGGACCTCGATCTCGGCACCGAACGCCATGCGGTGCCCGTCCCCGATGTCGCGCCGGTCGCGGTCGTCGACGCGCCCGTCGAGGCCGCCCCCGTCGCGGTGGCGCCGCCCGCGGTCCCGAGCGAGGGTGTCGACTTCCTCGCGGATGCAGTGCTGCTGACCCGCGTGGCGGCTTGTGGCCCCGGCGACCTACCCGCCGCGTTCACCTCCCACGCGAAGATCATCGACGCGCACTGCAAGAAGCTCCTCGAGCGCGTGGAGAAGTTCCGGGCCGCGTACTTCGTGAAGGCGCGCACGTGGTTCGAGACGAACGTTCCGGCTGACGTCCCGAAGCAGGTCGTCTACGCCTTTGGGGGCGGTGACTTGCTCTCGGCGCTCGTCGCCTTCCCCGATGCGCAGGAGATCACGACCATCTCGCTCGAGCAGGCGGGCGATCCGCGGCGCATCAGCACGCTCGACGGCAAGGCCCTCGAGCGCAGCCTCGGGGCGATCCGCGCCGAGATCGGCGGGCTCCTGTCCGTGGGCTCGAACACGAGCGAGAACCTCCAGGCGCAGCAGCGGAACGATCTGCCGGGGCAGGTGTCGTCGTTCCTGATCGCGCTCGTCACCGGCGGCTACGAGCCGGTCGGCATGAAGTACTTCACCCTCGATCCGCAGGGCGCGGTCCACTACCTCACGCAGGCCGAGATCGACGCGTTCGACGCCAGCGGCGCGAAGAAGCTCGACAAGGAGTGGGGCTCCCCCAACTTCTCCGAGGCCTTCGTGAACGTCGAGATCAGCTACCGGAAGGTCGGCGAGGAGGGCGTTCGCACCCACCGGCACATCGCGTGGAACCTCGGCGACGAGTACATGACGGCGCACCCCGAGCTCGTCTCGCACCTCACGGCGAAGGGCAAAGTCACCGTGCTCGTGAAGGGCGCGAGCTACCTCCTCTGGCGCGGCGACTTCTCGAAGATCCGCGACTACCTCCTAGGTAACCTGGCGTGGATGCTCTCCGACTCGACCGGCATTCCGCCCGTCCACGCCAAGCGGGCGGGCATGGTGCAGGTGCCGTACGGCCGCTACCACGGGGCGTTCTTGCCCGGGGCCCAGAACACGCCGACGGACCTCGCGTTCATCGAGCTGTGGGCGGGCAGCAAGCACCGTGGCCTCGGCTTCCGCTTCGGCTACGTCGATCGCGACAAGCAAGCCCACGTCCTGGTCACCAAGCCGAAGTGACCACGCGGTCGGGCGGTGAACCTCGCTGCACCGCGAGGCTCGAGCCCCACGAGTTGGGTGCCTACTAGAAGAGGTCGAGGACCTGGCTGAGGGTCCAGACGAGGTAGGCCACCGCCGGGATGCCGACGGCGATCGGCAGGATGAAGCGTCGCTTCGGGGGACCGGCGCCGAGGTCCGCCCGTGCACGCAGGGCGATGCGCTCGGCCGTCGTCGTGTCGAGATCCGGTGCGGGCAGGGCGGCCCCGAGCTCCGCGAATCCGCGGTCGTCGCGTTCGTCGCTCATGACTTCCTCCAGGCGGCGGGGGCGTGCTCGCCGAGGGCGGCGGCGAGCTGGGTACGGGCGCGTGCGAGCCGCTGGCGAACGGCCTCGGGCGTCTGGCCCAGGATCGTCGCGACCTCGGTCGGCGCGAGGCCCTCGACGCCCACGAGCAGCGCGACCTCGCGGTAGGCGGGGGCCAGCTCCGCGAACGCGCGCTCCAGCGCGAGCTGGGTCTGCGAGTCCGCGAACGCCTCGAACGGCGAGCGCGGCTTCTCGTCCCCGGGCTGCTCGGTCGCCGGGAGATCACCCGCGAGCTGGGCGCGCACGGCGATTGCCCGCGTCCAGCTCACGAACAACCGGTGCGCGACCGTGAACAGCCAGGCCCCGAGCCGCGTATCCGCCGCCAGCTGCTTCGCGTGCTGCGCCAGGCGCAGGAACGTCTCCTGGAGGAGGTCCTCCGCGGCGTCGCGTCGGCGGGTCATGCGCACCAGGTAGGCGTAGAGCCTCCGGCGGTAGGCGGCAAACACGGCGTCGAAGGCCGCGGGGTCACCCCGGCGCAGCCCGTCGACCCATGCCTGCTCGTCCACGCGCACGAGAACGCCTCATCCACGCCCGCGTGACAAGAAACCGGACAGGGTCAGACACAAGTTGCACAAGTTGCACAAGTTCCCGTGCCGGAACGGCAACTTGTTCAACTTGTGCGACTTGTGTCTGACCCCGTCCGAAAGTTCTTCGTCACGCCCGGCGAACAGCCGCGTTGACCCTCTCGTGAAGCTCATCGATGCCTTCCGCGCCGGCGGGTTCAACATGTTCATCCTCCTGGCGATCGGCATCGTCATGGTCGGAACGGCGGTGAAGTTCGCGCGCAACGCGGACCCGACCCGGTTGTCCCTGATTCGCTCGCTCACGATCGCGCAGGTGGCCTGCACGATCACGGGCTTCATGCTCGGTCTCGGTGCCACCGCGATGTACGTGGTGCGCCACGAGACGGATGACCCCATGCGGGACCTCCTCATGGGGTTCGCCGAGTCCATCTCGAACATCGGGCTCGGTGGCCTCTCCCTCGTCCTCACCTGGATCCTCGTCGCTGTCGGGATCCGTCGCATGCCTTCTGTCTGAACCCCGCAACCAAGGAACTGCCATGTCCAAGCTCTCGCTCCTGTTCGTCGTCGCGCTCGCGCCCTTCGCCGCGGCTGCCTGTGGCACCAGTGAGGCCGCCACCGAGCCGTCGGATCCGGCCACGGCCACGAAGGCCAGCACGTCGACCGACGACCTCTACAACCTCTGCATCGAGTCGTTCACGCGCAACCGTACGTGCACGGCCGAGTACATCCCCGCGCTCGTCGATGCGCGCGCGCGCCACGACAAGCCGGCGGGCATCTCGGAGGCCGTCGCCGACGATCGCGATGCCGTCATCGCGCAGGCGAACGCCGAGTGGGCCGAGGACGGCAAGGACGAGAACATCGCCGCCACGTGCACCCGCATGAAGGAGGCGCCCCCGAGCCCGATGATGGAGGACGCGGCCGGCGTGATCCGCGGCTGCTTGCAGCAGGCCGACTGCGCCGGCTGGGTGGCCTGCTCGATGCCGGTGGTCGAGCCGACGCTCAAGTAACGCCCGGCTACGTCAATAAGTTGCTGCGCCGGATCGGCGCGTGATACCCGCAAGAGGCTTGGCCGAGGACGCTCCCAAAGCTACCGGCGCCGGTCGCGGCGTCCTCTACATTGCGTTCGCGAAGTTCTACTTCATGTTCGCGGGGCTCGTGATCCAGGTTCGCCTCCCGGCGATCCTCTCGCGCACCGCGTTCGGTAGTTACTCGCTCGTCGCGGGCATCGCTTCGTTCGTGAACAACGTGATCGTCACGGGCACGATCCAGGCGGTCTCGCGCTTCTCGGCGCAGGAGCCGGGGAAAGCCCGCGCCGTCCAGCATGCCGGCCTGCGGATGCACGTGCGACTCGGCCTGCCGATCGCCGTCGGCTTCGTCGCCCTCGCCCCGATCGTCTCTCGCTACGTCCTGCTCGATCCGAGCAAGACCGCGCCGCTCATGCTCGCGGGCCTCATCGTCGGCGGGTACTCGTTCTACGCGGTGTTCGTCGGCACCGCGAACGGCCTGCACCAGTTCAACAAGCAAGCGGGCCTCGACGTCACGTTCGCGACCCTGCGCGTCGCGGGCCTCATCGGCATGGCCATGGCGGGCCTCGGCGTGCTCGGCGTCATCGGCGGCTGGGTCGCGGCCGTCGGCGTCATCCTGTGCGCGGCCATCCTGTGGATCGGGCTGCCGAAGCAGGGGCCCGACGCCGAACGTCTCCCGGTGAAGCCGCTGCTCGCGTTCTTCGCGACGGTGGCGCTGTACCTGACGCTGTTCAACGCGCTGATGTTCGTCGACAGCATCCTCATCAAGCGCTTCTCGACGCAGTACTTCGCCCTCCACCAGGGCGATCTGCTCGCGACGGGCAAGTCGCTCCTGCCGTGGGGCGCTCGCGTCTCGGGATTCGCGTACGACCCGAGCGCGCTCGCCGACGTGCAGAACGCCTACTACGCGGCGGTGCAGAACCTGGCGCGTCTCTCGTACCAGGCCATCATCGCCGCGACGTTCGTCGTGTTCCCGCTCGTGTCGCGGTCGACGTTCGCCGACGACAAGGAGACGACGAAGCGCTACATCGCCGTCACCTCGCGCTACTCGCTCATCTTCGCGATGATGATCGCGGTCGTGATGGCGGCGAACCCTGCCGACGTGCTCGGGCTCATCTACGCGCCCGACTACGTGGCGCAGGGCGCCGAGGCCGTGATCCCGCTCGCGTTCGGCAACGTCGCGTTCAGCGTGTTCGCGATCAACGGCACGATCCTGAACGGCTCGGGCTTCACGAAGGACGCGATCATCTCGGCGGCCATCACGCTGGTCGTCGCCATCCTCGGCAACTGGATCGCGATCCCGATGGCGGCCGAGTCGGGCCACATCCTCCTCGCGGCCTCGTCGGTGACGGGCGGCGCGATGATCCTCGGCGCGATCTTCTCGGGCATCGCGGTGTACCGCCGGCTCGGCGCCTTCCTGCCGA
>LNFM01030352.1_pt1 | contig 10486 bp, 8 predicted proteins | sample 596031 | NCBI WGS metagenome assembly LNFM01 (sample SAMN04254537, study PRJNA301005) | activated carbon metagenome | isolation source: dual media filters at the Ann Arbor, Michigan drinking water treatment plant | place: USA: Ann Arbor | reverse complement strand
AGCGGCGTGGCGCAGGTGATGGGGATGAAGCCGATCTTCAGGTCCTTCTTCTCCAGCGGCGCCTTGTCCTGCGCCATGGCCTGCAGGCTGGCCAGGGGCAGCACGCTGCCGATGGCGGCCATCGCCGTGCGGCGGCCCACGGCGCGCAGGAAGCGGCGGCGCAGATCGTCGTGCGGGAACAGCGCCTTGACCAGCGCGGCTTCGATGAAGTTGCGCGACTCCTCTTCGAAGGCGGCGCTCTCGCTGCGTGTGCGCAGTTCGGCCGTGGCGTGCTCGGCTTCGGAGCCGTGCGCACCGCAGCTGCAGCGCATCAGGAGCGGACGGTCGGCGTCGTAGGGGTCGTGGCGATCGGCGCGGGGGATTCGAGGCAGAGGAGTCTTCGGCGCGGTCATCGGTGTCTCCGGACACGGGCAGGACCGGGATGGGCCCTGCCGACCGGCGACGGTTTGCAATATCGGGGCCAGCCTGGTGCGCCCACTTGTATACCTGTGGCGTAGCCGGCCGGGCCCCGGGGCGGCACTGCTTCGGTGCGCAGGCCCCTGTTGGGGGCGGACGGCGGCCGCAGGAGGTGCGCCGCCGGGCTCGGCCGGCAGCCGGCCCCCGGCTCGGTCAGCGCACGGGGGTCGAGGCCGCCGGCGGCCCGGCGGCGGCGGCGGCCGAAGCCCCACCTGCCGCGGACTGGGACGTGCACTGCTGGTAGACGCTCTCGGCCAATGCCAGCAATCGGTCCTTGGGCAAGGCGCCCACCAGTGCGTAGCCCGTCGGGCCTTCGACCCAGTAGAACATGCCGAGCTCGCCCTGCCGTTCGTAGCGGAATGCGGCGGGGGTGGCCTGGTCCGGCTTGCGCAGGTAGACGGTGACACGCTGGCCGTTGCCGTGCTGGTACATCAGCTGGGCACTGGGGCCGGCCGCGTCGGGCAGCAGGCGGCCGCCCACCAGCTCGAAGCCCTGGCTCTGCAGGTCGAACAGCCGCACCGGCATGTCCAGTCGCTTGGTGAGCCAGCGGGCCAGGTGTTCTTCCTGCGCGCGCTGTTCGGCTTCGTTGCCGATGCGGGTGTCGACCTCGACGGGGTGTCGCACCTCGGGGGCGAAGACCGCGTGCGCGACACTGGCGCGCTGCACCCACTCCACCGGCGCGGGCGCGGGCGCGCGCGCCTCGACCGCCGGCGCCGTCCTCTTCTGCAGCTGGCCCATCACCCCCGCGCCGATCAGGCCGCCCGCCAGCAGCAGGCCTGCGGCCAGGGCAGCGCGGCGCCACTCGACGGGACGCCCGAGGACGGCCTGGCGAATCCTCTCGGGCACAGGCTCGTGCAGCAGCGGTGCCAGCCGGTCGTGCAGGGCGTCGCGGTCGTCGGCCCAGCGGCGCACGCGTTCAGCGTCCTCGGGGTGCGCCTTGAGCCAGGCCTCGACCTGTTCCGACTCGGCGCTGTCGAGCTCGCCGTCGAGCCAGGCGCTCAGCATCAGGTCGTCCACGGGACGGGGCGCGGTCACTGGACTACCCTCCGTGCTTCGCACTCCGGGATGAGCGCTTGGGAGCGGCCCGGCGCGGTCACTGGACTACCCTCCGTGCTTCGCACTTCGGGATGAGCGCTTGGGAGCGGCCCGGCGCGCTCATACCACCCGCCTCAGGGTCGCGGGGCTGCCCGGACGGGTCTCGCCCTCCAGCAGCTTGCGCATCGCGGCGCGGGCGCGGAAGACACGCGACATCACCGTGCCCACCGGCACGCGCAGCACCTCGGCCACTTCGGCGTAGCTGAGCTGCTCGACGCAGACCAGCAGCAGGGGCTCGCGCTGTTCGGCGCTCAGGCGCGCCAGTGCGGCGTTGAGGTCCAGACGCATCGCCAGGCGGTCGGCCTCGTCGTGCGGGCCGTCGTCCTGCAGGCGTTGCAGGTCGGCAGGGTCGGCGATGGTGAGGCGCGCGTCACGACGGCGCAGGTCGAGGAAGGCGTTGTGGGCGATGGACAGCAGCCACACGAGGATGTCGCGGCGCTGATCGAACTGGTGCCAGTGCGACAGGGCGCGCATCACGGTGCTCTGCGTCAGGTCATCGGCCTGCGATGCATCGAAGACCAGCGATCTGGCATAGCGACGCACTCGAGGGAGCGCCGCGAGCAGTTGGGTGCGAAAACAATCGGGCGCGTCCACACATCAGTTTACGGCCAGGAACGGCATTCATTCCTTGCCGCCGCCCATGGCATGCCAGACGTCAGGCCGGCGTGCCGAATGCACGCCGCCCGCCGAACAGCCGGGTTCCTGATCAGCGACCGGGGCGCAGCCAGGTCGAGAGGCGTGCCAGCCAGTAGCCTGGCGGTGTCGCGATGGGCGTGCGCAGAACGCCGGGGCGGCACGGGGTCTGCAACAAGAGCAGGGGCGTCTGCGGCGTGGCGCCCGGCGTCACGCGAATCCGGGCGGGCGTGGCCATGGTGGCCATGGTGGCCAGGGGGGCGCTGGGGGCCTCGTCGATCGTGGCGTTCATGGCGTTGAAGGCTCAAGCGTTCAGGGTTTGCACTGTAGGGTCCTGCGATTTCGCAAGCAAGGTAACGCAGCGCAGTTCTTGTCTGCAAAAATGCATAGCGAGGAGAGTTTGCGATGCACGATCTCGACTGGAACGACTTGCGATACGCCCTGGCCGTGAGCAGCACGGGCTCGGTGGCCGGCGCGGCGCAGCAGTTGTCGGTGAACGCCACCACGGTCCAGCGCCGGCTCGACGCGCTGGAGACCCGCCTGGGAGCGCGCCTGTTCGACCGTGCCCGCAGCGGCTACCAGGCCACCGAGGCCGGTGCGCTGGTCATCGAGCAGGCCCGCCGCATGGCCGACCAGGCCGACGAGATCGAGCGCAGTGTGCTGGGCCGCGACCGCGAGCTGAGCGGTCCGCTTCGCGTGACCACGGCCTTCGTGGTCATGGAGCACCTGCTGCCGCCGGCGCTGGCTGCCTTCGCGCGCGACTATCCCGGCATCGAGGTCGAGGTGGTGGAGAACGCCTTCCTGGTGGACCTCTCACGACGACACGCCGACACCGCGACGAGCTGGACGCGCATGGAAGCCGACGTGGCCCTGCGCCTGTCGGCCAACGTCGCCGAGCACCTCGTGGGCCGGCAGCTGGGCATGACGCACTGCCGGGTCTACGCCCGGCGCGGGGCGGCGGGCCTGCCGCAGGAGATCACCGGCCTGCAGCAACTGGTGAAGGAGGCGCCCTGGGTGGCCTTCGAGCGCGACGCGATGAACCGGGTCTATGACCGCTGGATGCGCAGCCACCTGTCGCACGCCCACATCCGCGTGCGGGTGGACATCTTCAACGCCGTGGCCGCCATGCTCAACACCGGCATCGGCGTCGGCGTCCTGCCCACGTTCATGGCGCCCCAGCACCCGGATCTGCTGCCGGTTTCCGAAGTGATCCCCGAGCTGTCGGTGCCTGTCTGGATGCTGACCCACCCCGACCTGCGGCAGACCGCTCGCGTGCGTGTCTTCATGCAGCACGTGGGGGACGCGCTGTCGATGCGACTGCGCGACATGGCCGAAAGCGAGGGTGCCCCTTGAGTTCGGCACCCCTGCCCCGCATGTGCGTGAAATGAACAACGTCCTGATCGCCTGCCCGCACTGCGAGGCCACCAACCGCGTGCCGACCGAGCGCCTGTCGGAGCAGCCGAACTGCGGGCGATGCGGCGCCGCCCTGCTGCAGGGCAAGCCGGTGGCCCTGACCGATGCCAACTTCGACGCCGTGATCGACGCGGTGGATGTGCCGGTGCTGGTGGACTTCTGGGCGCCCTGGTGCGGGCCCTGCCTGGCGATGGCGCCGGCCTTCGACCAGGCGGCGAAGTCGCTGGCCGGCGGTGCGCTGCTCGTGAAGGTGCACAGCGACGACAACCCCGCGCTGTCGGCGCGCTTCGGCATCCGCAGCATCCCGACGCTGGTGCGCATCGAGCGCGGGCGCGAGACGGCGCGCCAATCCGGCGCGGTGCCTGCCGCGGCCATCGTGGCCTTCGCGCGAGGTCGCTGACGCCGCGCTCGCGCCCTCAGAGGCCCTGCTGCCGCCGCTGGGCAGCGAGCTCCAGGAACCAGTCGATGCTCTGCGGGTTGGCCATCGCGTCGCGGTTGAGCACTTTCTCGGGGGCTGCGCCCATCATCAGCTTCTTCACCGGCAGCTCCATCTTCTTGCCCGACAGGGTTCGCGGCACGGCGGGCACCTGGAAGATCTGGTTCGGCACGTGGCGCGCCGACAGGCCTTCACGGATGGCCCCGCGCAGGCGCGTCTCGAGCGCGGCGTCCAGCACCAGGCCCTCGCGCAAGACCACGAACAACGGCATCCAGCTTTCGCGGCCGAGGAATTCCAGGTCGACCACCAGGCTGTCCAGCACCTCGGGCTGCGCCTCCACGGCGCGGTACAGCTCGGCCGTGCCCATGCGGATGCCATGGCGGTTGATGGTGGCGTCTGAGCGGCCGTAGATCACCGCGCCATGGTGCGTGCCGCGCGGCACGATGCGGATCCAGTCGCCGTGGCGCCAGATCGGCCGCCCGTCGGCATGGCGGTACATGTCGAAGTAGCTGTCGAAGTAGCGGCGGCCGTCGCTGTCGCCCCAGAAGCGCAGGGGCATCGAGGGCATGGGTTCGGTGCACACCAGCTCACCCACCTCGTTGATCAGCGGCCGGCCCTGGCCGCTGTCGTCGGGGTCGCTGAAGGCCTGCACCGCCGCGCCCAGGCAGCGCACCTGCATCTCGCCCTTCACCACCGGCAGCGCGAAGGCGCCGGCGAAGTCGGTGCCGCCGCTGATGGGGTTGATCCAGATCGGCTCGCCGCCGGGCTGCGGCAGGTGGTCCCAGATCCACTGGTAACACTCGTCCGACAGCGGCGAGCCGGTGGAGCCGATGCTGCGCAGCCGCGAGAGGTCGGCTTCTGCCATGGGCTCGACGCCGGCCTTCAGGCAGCTGGCGTAGAAGGCCGCGCCGGCGCCGAAGAAGGTGGCGCCGCTGCGACTGGCAAAACGCCAGAGCGTGCCCCAGTCGGGGTTCCCGGCGCGTCCGCCCGGGTTGCCGTCGTAGATGCACACCGTGGTGCCGCCCAGCAGGGCGCCGGTCTGCGAGTTCCACATGATCCAGCCGGTGCTGCTGTACCAGTGGTAGCGGTCGCCCGTCTCCACGCTGGGGCCGAGGTCGTTGTGCAGGGCGCCGCCCTTCAGCGCTTCGAGCATGACGCCGCCATGGCCGTGCACGATGGGCTTCGGCAGTCCCGTGGTGCCGCTGGAATAGACGATCCACAGCGGGTGGTCGAAGGGTAGCCAGGCGGGCTGCCAGTCGACGCCGCAGCGGCCGGGGTCGCCCGCCGTCAGGTCGGCGAAGGCGTGCGCCGCCCGCCCCGCCGCGGCCAGCGCCTGCACATCGGCGGCGGGGTCGAGATCGGCCACCAGCACCACGTGGCGCACGCTGGGCAGGCCGGCCAGCACCTCGCGCACGACGGGCCTGCGGTCGTGTGCCACGCCGCCGTAGACCTGGCCGTCGACGACGATCAGCAGCTTGGGTTCGATCTGACGGAAGCGGTCGAGCACCGCCACCGGGCCCATGTCGGGAGAGCACACCGACCACACCGCGCCGATGCTGGCGCAGGCCAGGAAGGCCACGATGGTGTCCGGCGTGTTGGGCAGGTAGGCGCAGACGCGGTCGCCGGGGACGATGCCCAGGCGTTTCAGGTGGCCGGCCAGCATGCCCACGCGCCGGCGCAGTTCCAGCCAGCCGATCTCCACGGGCTCGGGCAGGCGTTCGTTCTGGAAAACCAGGGCCGGATGCCCCGCCGCCTCAGCGGCCTCGGCATGCCGCAGCACCTGCTGAGCGTAGTTGACACGGGTGCCGCGGAACCACTCGGTGCCGGGCATGCGGCGATCGCCCAGCACGCTGTCGACGGCCGTGGGCGAGACCATGTCGAAGTGGTCCCAGATCGAGCGCCAGAAGCCCTCGAGGTCGGTCACCGACCACTGCCACAGCGCTTCGTAGCTGTCGAAGGAAAGACCGCGCCGCTCGCGCAGCCAGCGTTCGTACAGGGTGATGCGGGGTGTGGACGTCGGCATGATCGGCCCGGCTCGAGTGACCCGCGATGCTAGCCAGATCGCGCTGCCGCCAAGCAAAAGGGCGGCCGAGCCGCCCTGCGGAGCGCACGGTCCGATCAGTTCACGGCCATCGATGCCGGCTTCTGCGCCGCCATCATGCGGGCGATGATGCCGGCTTCTTCGTGCAGGGTGAAGGCGAAGGGGTAGAGGGAGCGTTCCGTGGCGGCGCGCTCGGGCTGACCGGCGAACTCGCCGATCTGCGACATGATGTATTCGAAGTCGATCGACAGCAGCACCGCCGGCGCGTTCACGCTGCGGTTCAGACGCTCTTCGCCGATCACGCGGGCGCCCAGCATGCGCTCGTAGTAGCGCACGTGACGGGGGTTGACTTCCATCACCAGGGTGTCGAAGCCCCTGATGCGGTGCGCCACGATGTAGGCCACGTGGAACAGGGCCGCCAGCACGCGCTTGGTGCCGGAAATGGGGTCGACGGCCAGCTTGGTGAATTCGACCAGGCGACGCCCGTCGGCGCGCAGCGCGGCGATCTCGGGCTGGAAGATATCTTCGCAGTTCATGCCCTCGGGGCCATCGAGACCGATGGTGATGGTGCCGATGGTGAGCTGGTCTTCGGTGGCGGTCAGGGTGATGCGGTTGGCGGTCTGGTCGCTGGGCAGGCTGACGGTCTGGTAGCCGCGCCAGCCATAACGCTGCTTCAGCAGCACGTTGGCCGAGCGGCGGCTCACGAAGGAGTCGGCCGATCGGATCTTGAAGTGACGGCGACCCGGGTTGCCGTCAGGCAGAAGGTCGATGCGGGGATGTTCCACAAGCATGCCCCCAGCTGGCCTTCTGGGGTCCAAAGCGGCGGCGATGATCGTGTCGGAGCTCATGTGGCACTTCAAGTTGAGGAGGCAAGTCTGGCAAATTGCGTGGGGCAGAGCTGTATCCAAAGATAAATGCAAGCCCTAGAGTGACGCCAGGGTGAGACATCCGTCGCGCCGGAATGTAACAAAGGCGGCCGGCCCCGATGAGGACCTAGGGTTAACCCTCGATGTTGACCGCGCGCCAGCGGTCGGTCTGGAACGGATGCCAGATCCAGTGGCTCACGCCCGGCCGCTGCAGGTCGATCTGCACCGGGTGCGCGTGCGGGATGTACGGGACGTAGGCGAGCATCAGGCGCGTCGCCTCCTGCATCAGCCGGCGCCGCTCGTCGCCGTCGCGCAGCACCTGCTGGCGCCGGTAGAGGGCGTCGAAGGCCTCCAGCCGGAACCGCGCGTCGTTGCTCTGGTCGGCGTTCGGGCCGTAGCCCATGCCCAGGAAGAAGTCGCCGTCCGGCGCCATGGCCGACCAGATGAAGCCCCACATCTGCAGCTGCCCGGCCAGCGAGCGGCGGATCAGTTCGCCGAAAGGCGCAGTTTCAACGCGCAGCTGCAGGCCCAGCGCCTGCATGCGCTTGCGCCAGAGCTCGGCCAGCCGGCGCGAGCGCTGGTCCGGCGAAAAGGCACGGCGCAGCACCAGAGGGCGGCCGTCGGGCTGTTCCCGCCAGCCGTCGCCGTCGCGATCGATGTAGCCGAACAGATCGAGCAGCGCCCGTGCGCGGGGGATGTCACCGCCACCGATCTCGGTGCGCAGCCCCGGGTCGAAGCCATAGCAGTGGGGCGGGATCAGCGTGCGCGCCGGGGCGTCCTGGCCGCCGGTCACGAGGCGGATCTCTTCCTCGTTGTCGTAGCCGATGGCGATGGCCCGTCGCAGCGCCACCCGTTCGGCGGTGTAGCCGCCCACCAGCGGGTCGTCGAAGTTGAAGAAGGTGTGCGAGGTGGCGGCCGTCAGGTGACGTCGGGCCGTGACACCCTGCGCCGCCAGGAAGGGCGCGATTTCGCCGCCCGGCAGGGCCAGGGGTGCGAACTCCGGCGGCACGGTGAGCACGTCGAGGTCGCCACGCAGGAATGCCAGCCAGCGCGGCTGCCCTTCTTCGATGATGGCGATCTCCACGCGGTCGATCAAGGGCAGCCGGCGGCCCTTCAGGCGCGCGGCCAGCGCCACCAGTTCGGCGTCGTCCGGCGGTGGCTGCGCGTCGTAGAGCTGCTCGCGGAATCCCGGGTTGCGCTCCAGCACGATGGCCGAGGCGCGGCGCCACTGCGCCAGGCGAAACGGACCCGTGCCCACCGGGTGCGCCATCGGGTCGTCGGCGTAGGCCTCGACGACCTCGCGCGCCACCGCGCCGGTCAGCCCGGGATCGGCGAACAGGTAGGCCATGCGGGGCGCGGGTTCGGCCAGGCGCAGCTCGAAGCGGTAACGGTCCAGCGCGCGCAGGCCGTCGACGGGCGCGTCGTAGTCGAACGGCGTCCTGTCCTTCAGGGAACGCTGCCGCAACTCCGACAGGCCCAGCAACTTGAGGTTCTCGAACTGGTAGAGGTGTTCGCTCTTCAGCGCCGGGTCGTAGAAGCGCTTGATGCTGTAGACGTAGTCGGCCGCCACCAGCTCGCGGCGACGGCCCTGGAACACCGGGTCGTCGGCGAAGAAGATGCCGGGCTTGAGCGTGAAGACGAAGTGCCGCGCATCGGCCGACACCTCGGGCAGGCCGGCCGCCGTCTGCGCCACCAGCCGGGCCGGCCGCGCCAGCAGGTCGAAGCCCAGCGGCGCCTCGAAGATCTGCGCATTGACCTGGCGCGAGGAGTTGTCCGAAACCCGCGGCGGGTCGAAGCCGGTCTCGGCGAAGTTGAAGGCCACGCGCAAGGTCTTGCGCGGCGCGTCGCCTGCCGCGCGCCGCGCCGCCGCCGGCGACGCCGCCCCTGTCGCGATCGGCGCGGCCAGACCCGCGGCCAGCAGCTTGCGGCGTCTCACCGCCGCCGGACGCCCGGCTTGCCGGGCCCCGCCTGCAGCGCGCCCCGACGCGTCACCTGCCGCTCCGCTGGCGCAGCACTTCGGTGTCGATGTCGACGTATTTCCAGAACTCGCGCACGAAGATGTTGCGGTGGTAGCCCACCACCCAGGGGTGGGCCAGGTCGGTGAACATGCGGTGCGCGTGGATCTTCATCGGCATGTAGGCGATCATCAGCTTCTTCGCGTCAGACATCACCTGCAGCCGCTCGGGGCCATCCGGCATCTCGCGCTGCTGCAGGTACAGCTGGTTGTAGGCCGGCAGGTCGAAGCGCGAATGGTTGGCCTGGCCCTTGTTGGGTCCGAAGCCCAGCGCCAGGAAGGTGTCGCCGTCGGGCGCACCGGCGACCCAGCCCACGCCCCCAGCTTGCCGGCGCGCGAGCTCTTCAGGTTCTCGGGCCACTTGGCGGTCTTGAACTCGATGCGCACGCCCAGCGCGTCCATGTTCTTCTTCCACAGTTCGGTGAGCTGCCGGCTCTGCTGGTCGGGCTGGGTGGCGTATTCCAGCAGCAGCGGCTGGCCGTCGGGCTGCTCGCGCCAGCCGTCGCCGTTGCGGTCGACGTAGCCGTGCAGGTCCAGCAGGGCCTTGGCGCGCGGCAGATTGAACTCGCTCATCTCCGAGCGGAAGTCGGGGTCGTAGCCGAAGGTCATCGGCGCCACGGCGCTCTGCCCCGGGATGGCCTGGCCGCGCCGCACCAGGCGGATCTCGCGGTCGAGATCGATGGCCAGCGCGACGGCCCGCCGCAGCGCCACCTTGTGCGGCTCGTAGCCGCCCACCACCGGGTTCTCCATCGCGAAATAGCTCATCGAGACGTCGGCACGCGGATAGCGCACCATCGTGATGCCGCGCTTCTTCAGGTTGGGCGCCAGCTGGTTGTTCGGGATCACCGTGGTGGAGAAGTCCGCCGGCAACTGGTCCATCACGTCCTGCTCTTCGTTCAGGAAGCTCAGCCAGCGCGGCTGCGCCTCTTCGATGATGGAGATCACCACACGGTCCAGCAGCGGCAGCCGCTTGCCCTTCAGACGTGCCGCGTCGGCCGCCAGGCGGGCGTCGCCCGGAGGCGGTGTCTCGTCGTAGAACACCTCACGGAAGCCCGGATTCTTCTCCAGCACGATGCGCGAGCTGCGCTTCCACTGGCCCAGCCGGTAGGGGCCGGTGCCCACCGGGTGTTCGCCGATCCTGTCGCCGTAGAACTCCACCACTTCGCGCGCCAGGGCCCCGGTGAAGGAGCCGTCGGCGAAGTTGTAGAGCAGGCGCGGGGAAGGATCGGCCAGCCTGATCTGGAAGGTGTAGCGGTCCAGCGCCCGCAGGCCTTCGACCTCGGTGTCGTAGTCGAAGGGCTTCTTGTCGGCGATGGCTCTTTTGCGCAGCTCCGACAGCCCCAGGATGCCGGCGTTCTCCAGGATGTACAGGTTGCCGCTCTTCCAGCGCGGGTCGTAGTGGCGCTTGATGCTGTAGACGTAGTCGGCTGCGGTCAGTTCGCGCTTCTGGCCCTTGAAGGCGGGGTCGTCGGCGAAGAAGATGCCCGGCTTGATGCGGAAGGTGAAGGTCCGGAAGTCGGCCGAGACCTCGG
>LNFM01013346.1_pt1 | contig 10486 bp, 8 predicted proteins | sample 596031 | NCBI WGS metagenome assembly LNFM01 (sample SAMN04254537, study PRJNA301005) | activated carbon metagenome | isolation source: dual media filters at the Ann Arbor, Michigan drinking water treatment plant | place: USA: Ann Arbor | reverse complement strand
CTCGCGCTCGAGGTCGTGCCCGAAGGCGGGGCCGAGGCGGAGTGGGCGCGCGTGGGCGTCTCGTTCGCCCTGCCCGGTCTCGCGCACGACGTGCGCTGGTTCGGCCGCGGCCCCGGCCCCGCCTACCCCGACACGGGCCAGGCGGCGCACGTCGGCTGGTTCGCGCGCTCGCTCGACGCACTGCAGGAGCGCACGGTGCGGCCGCAGGAGTCGGGCGCGCGCGCCGACGTGCGCTGGGCGCGCCTCGCGCTGCCGGAGGGGCGGGCGCTCGAGCTGGCGACCCCCGATGCGATGGCCCTCACGGTGCGGCCCTGGTCGACCGAGACGCTCGCCGCGACGACCCACGACCACCTGCTGCGCGGCGACGGCCGCACGCACGTCGTGCTCGACCTCGCCCAGCACGGCGTCGGTTCGGGCGCGTGCGGGCCCGGCGTGCTGCCCGACTACCGGCTGACCGCGCGCACCGTGCGCGGCAGCATCCGGTTCACCCTCGATCAGGAGGCCTCATGACCGCACCGCACACGATCGACACCGGCGTCGACGGCATCACCGTCACGCTCGAGCCGACCGAGCGCTTCACCTTCGGCAGCTTCGTCGACTGCAACATGGCCACGGCCTGGGTCGGCGACCGCTTCCGCATCTTCCCGGGCAAGTACGGGGAGGACCCGGTGTGGGGTCAGGCGAACGAGCTCAAGCACGCCGACGGCGCGACCGTGACCGAGACGTTCTCGCGCCGGCCGGAGGAGTTCGTCGAGCCGGCGATGCCGCCGAACACCCCGCCGGGCACGCCGGGGCTGCACGGTGCCGTGTGGTTCGAGACGGTGTACCAAGACCCCTCCGACGCATCCGGTCGCACGCTCTACGCGCTGTACCACAACGAGAACTACCCCGAGACGCTGCCCTTCGACCCGGCGACGGGCGAGGGGCTGCGCGCCGACGACTGGCCGCCCGGGCTCACGGGCCCCGAGTCGGTGCAGGCGGTGCCGCGCATCGGCATCATGCACTCGACCGACGGCGGGCTCAGCTGGAGCAACCGCGGCATCCTGCTGGAGGACCGCGATGATCGCATGATTCGGCTGCCCGTCAACCGCAACAACTGCTTCCCGGGCGGGGTCGGCGACCCGAGCGCCGTCGCCTCGGGCGATCACCTGTACGTCTTCTTCGGCGAGTACGCCTACCCCGAAGCATGGGATGCCCGCACGTGGTCGCGCGAGACCGAGGCCGCGGCGCAGTGCGTGAGCGTGGCGCGCGTGCCGCTCGCCGCGCTCGACGAGCCCACGGGTTCCGCGCAGCGGTGGAGCGGCACCGCCTTCGATGCGCCGTGGAACGGGGTCGGGCAGCCGATCGCGAGCCTGCGCATCCCGTTCGCGGAGGGCGGCGGCGCCGTCTCGCAGGGTGACGAGCAGTACTACTGGGGCCCCTCGGTGAGCTGGAACGAGCACCTGCAGGTGTGGGTCATGCTGCTCGGCCGGGTCGACGGCAGCTTCTGGGTGGGCGACAGCCTGTTCCTCTCGATCAACCCGCACCGCGACCTCGGCGAGGGCGACAACGCGCAGCAGTGGTCGACGCCCGTGCGCATCGTGCACCGCCCGGGCCACACGCTCTGGTATCCGTCGCTGCAGCCGACCGATTCGCCGGAGGATCTCGCGGCGAAGCGCACGTGCCTGCGGCTCGGCGGCGAGGCGCGACTGTTCTTCAAAGACATGACGGAGGAGGAGCACGTGTACATCAGCGACTTCCGGGTGCGGTTCGACCGTGCGGCGGCCTCCTCGTGACGGGCGCGCGGCGCGCCCTCATCACGGGCGGGGCGAGCGGGCTCGGGGCGGCGGCGGCCGAGCGGCTGCGGGCCGACGGCATCGAGGTCATCACCGTCGATCTGTCGGCGGAGGCGGACCACCAGGTCGACATCGCCGACGACGCGGCCGTGCGGGCGCTCGCCGCCGCGGTCGGCCACGTCGACATCCTCGTCAACTGCGCGGGCATCGTCGGGCCCAACAAGCCGCTCGTCGAGACGACGGCCGACGAGTGGCGGCGCACGATCGACGTGAACCTGCTCGGCACGGTCGCGACCATCCGCGCGTTCGCGCCGGGCATGGTCGCGGCGGGCTGGGGGCGCATCGTCAACCTCGCTTCGATGGCGGGGAAGGACGGCAACCCGAACCTCGCCGCCTACTCGGCGACCAAGGGGGCCGTGATCGCGCTGACGAAGTCGGTGGGCAAGGAGCTCGCGCAGACGGGCGTGCTCGTCAACGTCATCGCGCCTGCTGTCATCGACACCCCCATGAACGCGAAGACCGACCCGGGGGTGCTGCAGTACATCACCGACCTCATCCCCATGAAGCGGGTCGGCCGCGCCGACGAGGTCGCCGAGCTCATCGCCTGGCTCACCTCCGATCGCGTCAGCTTCTCGACCGGCGCGGTCTACGACATCAGCGGCGGCCGCGCCACCTACTGATCCGCTTCCACAACTTCGGAAGGGGAGCCGCGCGCGAGTCGGCCCCGCTTCCACAACTTCGGAATGGGAGCCGCGCGCACCGCGGCCCTGCTTCCACAACTTCGGAAGGGGGGCCGCGCGCAGTCCGGCCCCGCTTCCACAACTTCGGAATGGAAGGTACTGCGATGAAACTCATGCGCCTCGGCCCCGCGGGCCACGAGCGGCCCGTCGTGCGCGTCGACGACGACCACTACGTCGACGTCTCCGATGTCGTGCCCGACTTCGACGAGCGCTTCTTCGGCGCGACGGCGACGGGGGGCGGGATGCTCCGTCTCGAGCAGGTCGTCGCTGAGCGCATCGCGGCCGGCGCCGTGCATCCCTTCGTCGGGGCCGACGGAGCCGTGGAGCGGGTGGGGGCGCCGATCGCGCGCCCGCACCAGATCCTGTGCATCGGGCTCAACTACTCGGATCACGCCGCGGAATCGGGCATGGCCGTGCCCGACGAGCCGATCCTGTTCACGAAGAGCCCGAACACCCTCGTCGGGCCCGACGACGACGTGATCATGCCGCGCGGCGCCACGAAGCTCGACTGGGAGGTCGAGCTCGGCATCGTCATCGGTGCGCGCACGAGCTATCTCGACTCGCCGGAACAGGCCAAGAAGCACATCGCCGGCTACGTCGTCGTCAACGACGTGAGCGAGCGGGCGTTCCAGATCGAGCGCGGCGGCCAGTGGGCGAAGGGCAAATCGGCCGAGACCTTCAACCCGGCCGGGCCGTGGCTGGCGACGCCCGACGAGCTCGACGACGTCATGCAGCTGGGCATGTGGCTCGACGTCAACGGGCAGCGGCGGCAGACCGGGTCGACGGCGACGATGATCTTCGACCCGTTCGTGATCGTGCACTACCTGAGCCAGTTCCTCGTGCTCGAGCCCGGCGACCTCATCAACACGGGCACGCCGCCCGGGGTCGGGCTCGGCATGACGCCGCCGACCTACCTGCAGGTGGGCGATGTCATGCGGCTCGGCATCGACGGGCTCGGCGAGCAGCGGCAGCGGGTCGCGCCGCCGCGCTAGGGCTGGGTCGCGGGGCGCGTCGCGCGCTCGAGCAGCTCGAGCACGTGCCGGTAGGGCAGGCCCGTCGCGCGGCTCATGCCGATCTCGCACGTGCGGTTGGCGCTCACGGCGTGGGCGAAGTCTCCGCCCTCGCGCCGCAGCCGATCGAGGTCGCGCACCTCGTCGGCCGTGGCCGCCGCCGTGAGCTCGGGATGCAGCATGCCGCGGTCGCCCGCGAAGGCGCAGCATCCCCAGGCCTCGGGCACGACCGCCTCGTCGGCGACCGCGCGCGCGATCGCGACGAGCGCCTCGGTCGCGCCGAGCGCCTGCGTCGAGCAGGTCGGATGCACGGCCACGCGCCCCTGCCGCTCCAGCACCGTCAGCCGGGGCAGCAGGGTCTCGGCGGCGAAGGTCACGGCGTCGATCACGCGACCCGAGGGGCCGGCCAGCAGCCCTGCGAAGCCCTCGGTGCATGAGGCCGCGTCGCTCACGATCGGCAGCCCGGCGGCGGTGGGGCCGAGCGCCTCGACAGCGTCGCGCACGCTGTCGCGCATCGCGGTGTGGCCGGCGGTGTGACCCTTCGACTTCCAAGGCGTGCCGCAGCACAGGCTGTCGATGCCCTCGGGCACGAGCAGCGTGACCCCGGCGCGCTCGCACAGGGTGAGGAACGCGGCGGTCGCGCCGCCGCCCGCATCACCGCCCTCCGGCCCGAACATCGTGCCCACGCACGCCGACAGGTAGATCGCCGCGTACTGCGCCGCCGCGACGGGAGCCGCGACGCGCACGACCGGCGAGACCTCGAGCAGGCGCGAGCGGCGAGCCCCGCCCCGCGGCAGGCCCGCCTCGTAGCGCGGCACGACGTCGGCGCCGAGCACCGCGCGCGCGGCCGAGCTCGCCGCGCGGACGAGCGGCGTCGGCAGGGCATCCGCGACGGTCAGGGCGGCGGAGGCGGTGCGGGTCGTGGCATCCCAGCGATCGGCGGCGGCGTTCCATACTCCGCGACCGGGCGTGCGGGTCTCGGAGCGCAGGCGCCGCACGAGGTCGCCGGTGTTGATCGAGACGGGGCAGGCGATGCCGCACATCCCGTCGACGGCGCACGTCTGCACGCTCTCGTAGGGCTCGTCGACGAGCAGCGCCGCGACGAGGGCGGCGTCGCCCCGCGCCTCGGCCGCGGCGAGCTCGCGCCGCACGACGATGCGCTGCCGCGGCGTGAGGGTGAGGGTGCGGCTCGGGCAGGTCGGCTCGCAGTAGCCGCACTCGACGCAGCGGTCGACCTCGGCCTCGACGGTCGGCGTGGTCTTCAGGTGCCTGAGGTGCGCCTGATCGTCGTCGGTGATGATGACGCCCGGGTTGAGCACGCCCGCCGGGTCGCACAGCCGCTTGAGCTCGCGCATGACCGCGGTGAGCTCAGCGCCGTACTGCCGCTCGACGAACGGCGCCATGATGCGGCCCGTGCCGTGCTCGGCCTTGAGCGTGCCGCCCTGCGCGAGCACGAGCTCGACGATCTCCTCCGTCACGGCGGCGTAGCGCGCGACGCCCTCCGGGGTGTCGAAGCGCTCGGTGAGCAGGAAGTGGATGTTGCCGTCTTTCGCGTGCCCGAAGATCACCGCGCTCTCGTAGCCGTGCCGATCGAACAGCGCCTCGAGCGCCTCGCACGTCGGCAGCAGGTTCGCCACGGGCACGGCGACGTCTTCGAGCAGCGCCGTCGTGCCGCTCGGGCGGGCCTCGGCGACCGCGGGGTAGAGGCCCTTGCGCACGTGCCACAGCGCGGCGCGCGCGGCGGGCTCGCGCGAGAACGCGAAGGGGGCGGCGAGCGGCAGCCCGGCGATGGCCCGGTCGGCGGCGGCGAGGCCGAGGGCGAGCTCCGCATCCGTCGCCGCATGCACCTCGATGAGCAGGGCCGCATGCCGGTCGATCGTGAGAGCGGTGATCGCCTCGGGCGCGTCGCCGAGGGTCTGCGCGACGCGCAACGACGTGGCGTCCATGAGCTCGATCGTTGCGAGCCCCGCGTCGACGAGCGCGGGAAGCGCTGCGGTCGCCGCCGCCAGGGTCGGGAAGACGAGCAGCCCCGTCGCGACGAGCGGCGCGACCGGCACGGTGCGGAACACCGCCTCGCCCACCCAGCCGAGCGTGCCCTCGCTGCCGATCATGAGCCGCACAAGCAGGTCGATCGGCCGCTCGTGGTCGAGCAGCGCGTTGAGGCCGTAGCCCATCGTGTTCTTCATCGCGAACAGGCGCCGGATGCTCGCCATCGACTCCCCGTCGGCCAGCACCCGCGCTCGCAGGGCCGACAACCCGGCCCACAGCTCGGGAGCGGCAGCCCGCAACTGCTCATCAGCGTCGCGCCCATCAGAATCGGTGGATGCGGAGTCGATCGTCGCCCCGCTCGCGAGCACGAGCGTCATCGACTCGAGCGTGCGGTAGGTGTTCTGCTCGATGCCGCACGCCATGCCGCTCGAGTTGTTGGCGATGACCCCGCCGATCGTGCAGGCGATCTCGCTCGCCGGGTCGGGGCCGAGTCGGCGGCCGTGCCGCGCGAGTCGGGCGTTGACCTGGCGCACGGTCGCGCCGGGCTGCACGCGCACGCGCTCGCCGCCGTCGAGCACCTCGATGCCGCGGAAGCCCGCGCGCGTGTCGACGAGCAGCTGGTCGGTGACGCCCTGCCCCGAAAGGCTCGTGCCGCCCGAGCGGAACGTGAGCGGTCGGCCCGAGCGCGTCGCCTCGGCGAGCAGCTCGGCCACCTGAGCGATCGAGGTCGGCGTCGCGACGGTGTGCGGGCGCAGCAGGTAGTGGCTCGCGTCGTGGGCCATCGCGACGAGGTCGATCGCGCGCTGCGTGGTCGGTGCGGCGGCGATCACGGGCGGCTCAGCTCTGGTTCGAGAAGGCCGCGTCGAACGACTGCTCGGGAAGATCCCACAGCAGCGAGCGCACGAACTGCACGGCCTCGGCGGCGCCGTGCAGGCGGCTCATGCCCGCGTCCTCCCACTCGATCGAGATCGGGCCGGTGTAGCCGATCGCCTTGAGAGCGCGGAACGAGTCCTCCCACGGCACGTCGCCGTGCCCGGTCGAGACGAAGTCCCACCCGCGCCGCGGGTCGCCCCACGCGAGGTGCGAGCCCATGACGCCCGCGCGGCCGTTCTGCGGCCGCAGCCGCGTGTCTTTGCAGTCGACGTGGTAGATGCGGTCGGCGAAGTCGACGATGAAGCCCACCGGGTCAATGTTCTGCCACATCATGTGGCTCGGATCCCAGTTGAAGCCGAAGGCCTCGCGGTGGTCGATGGCCTCGAGCGCGCGGCGGCTCGTCCAGTAGTCGTAGGCGATCTCGCCGGGGTGCACCTCGTGGGCGAAGCGCACGCCCTCGCTGTCGAAGACGTCGAGGATGGGGTTCCAGCGGCGGGCGAAGTCGTCGTAGCCCTCGTCGATCCTCGACGCGGGCACGGGCGGGAACATCGCGACGTACTGCCAGATGCTCGAGCCCGTGAAGCCGACGACGGTGTCGACGCCGAGGCGCCGGGCGGCGCGCGCGGCGTACTGCAGCTCGGTCGCGGCGCGCTGGCGCACGCCCTCGGCCTCGCCGTCGCCCCACACGCGGCTCGACAAGATGGCCTGGTGCCGGAAGTCGATGGGGTCGTCGCACACGGCCTGCCCCGCGAGGTGGTGCGAGATCGCGTGCACCTGCAGCCCGTGCCGGTCGAGGATCGCCCGGCGGTCGGCGAGGTACGCGTCGTCCTCCACGAGGCGCTGCACGTCGAGGTGCTCGCCCGAGGCCGCGATCTCGAGGCCGTCGTAGCCCCAGCCCGCGGCGAGCTCGGCGACCTCTTCGAGCGTCAGGTCGGCCCACTGGCCGGTGAACAGGGTGACGGGATGCGTGCTCATCGTGACTCCTCCTCTGCTGGAACCTCGACCCAGGCACCGAGCGTCGCCGATGCGAGAACGGCCTCGGTCAGCCGCGCGGCGCGCAGGCCGTCGGCGAAGACGGGCAGCCCGGCGACGGGCGCGCCCTCGGTGATCGAGCGGGCCGTGTCGGCGACGAACGCCGTGAATGCATCCTGGTATCCGAGCGGATGCCCGGCCGGGAGCGTGCTCAACCGCGCGGCGTCGCCCTGCAGCTCGTCGGGGTTGCGCAGCTGCAGCAGGCTCTCGCGCCGCCGGCCGATCCACAGCTCCTCCGGCCGCTCCTGCTCGAAGCGCAGGCTCTCGCCTTCGCCGTGCAGCTCGAGCACGAGGCCGTTCTTGCGGCCGGGCGCCACTTGCGACACGAGCAGGCTCACGAGGGCGCCGCCCTGCAGCTCGGCGAGCATCCCGACCAGGTCTTCGGTCTCGACCGCGTGGCCACCGCGCTCGGCGTGCACCGTGCGCGTGCGGGCGACGAGCCGCGTGATGCGCTCGCCGGCGATGAACTCGAGCAGGTCGCACAGGTGGCTGCCGATGTCGGCGAAGGCGCGCGAGGCGCCGCCCTGGCCGGCGTCGACGCGCCAGTTGTCGTCGTCGGCGGCGAGCAACCAGTCTTGCAAGTAGGCGCCCTGCACCGAGAGCAGGCGGCCCGTCTCGCCGCGCGCGATGCGCTCGCGGGCGGCGCGCACCATGGGGTGGAACCGGTAGACGAAGGGCACGGCCGGGATGAGGCCGGTGCCGGATGCCCGGCTCGCGAGCGCGGAGGCGTCAGCCGCGGTCGTCGCGAGCGGCTTCTCGCACACGACGTGCCGACCGGAGTCGAGCGCGCGGGTGGCGAGCGCGGCGTGCGTCGCGTTGGGGGTGAGCACGTGCACGAGCGTCACGGCCTCGTCGGCGAGCAGCTCGTCGATGTCGGCGTAGGCGCGGGCGATGCCGAGGCGCTCGGCGGCGCGGGTGGCGCTCTCCGGCGACGACGAGGCGACCCCGACGATCGGGATGCCCGCGGCGCGCAGTGCGTGCGCGTGCACCTGGCCCATAAATCCACCACCGACGAGTGCAGCGGCGACAGCAGCACTCACAGCGTCGCCCCCCACGGGTCGAAGCCCTCGGGCATCGCGGCCGCGGGGCTCGCGGTGGTCACGAGCGCGATCGGCTCGCCCGCGGCGGCCGACTCCTCGGTGCTCTGCATGATGTCGAGCACGTGCAGGGCGAGCTCGCCGCTCGCGCGCTCGGGTACGCCCGCGCGGATGGCCCGCGCGAGCTCGACGACGCCGAGGCCGCGCGTCATGCCGTGGCCCGTGGTCGCGTGCCGCTCGGGCTCGTCGTCGGGCATCATGCCCGCACGCCAGATGCTGATCTCGCCGTCGAACATGTTCGGGTCGGGCAGCACGAGCGTGCCCTCGGTACCCGTGATCTCGACGACGCCGACGCGGGGTCGGGGCGACTCGAAGCTGAAGGTGCTCTGCGCGACGTGGCCCGCGACCGTCTCGTACAGGGCGGCGACGTTGGTCGGCACCTCGACGGGGAAGCGCGTGCCGGCCTTGGGGCCCGAGCCGATGATGCGCTCGGTGCGCGCGCGGGTTCCGCGAGCATCCACACGGGTGATCGGGCCCAGCAGCTGCACGAGGGTCGTCAGGTAGTACGGCCCCATGTCGAAGAGCGGCCCGCCGCCGCGCGCGTAGAGGAACTCGGGGCTCGGGTGCCAGGCCTCGGGGCCCGAGACCTGGAACATCGTGAGCGCGCTCACGGGCTCACCGATCGCGCCCTGCTCGAGCAGGCGCCGTGCGGTCTGCACGCCCGGCCCGAGCACGGTGTCGGGGGCGCACGCCACGCGCAGTCCGCGCTGGGTGGCGAGGTCGAGCAGCCGCTGGCCCTCGACGCGGTCGAGCGCGAAGGGCTTCTCCGTCCAGACGTGCTTGCCCGCCTCGACGCACGCGGTCGCGACGCTCGCGTGCACGGCGGGGATGGTCAGGTTGAGCACGATGTCGATGTCGTCGCGCGCGAGCAGCTCGTCGACCGAGCCCGCGCCCGCGACGTCGTACTCGTCGGCGCGCGCCCGGGCGCGGTCGAGGTCGAGGTCGGCGATCATGCGCACCGTGACATCGGATGCCCGGCTGAGGTTGTCGAGGTACTGCGTGCTGATGACGCCGGCGCCGATGACGCCCACGCCCATGGGCCCGCTCACTGCGCCGTTCACAGCGCACCCTCCTCGGCGACGAGCGCGGTGACGAACCCGGCCGAGGCGGCGATGGCCTCGAAGCCCTCGCCCGGCACGATGTCGAACTCGACGACGGGGCGGGCGTGCGGCGCGGCGGCGAGCACGGCGGCGAGCGGAACCGAGCCGAGCCCCGCGGGCACCTGGGCGTCGACCCCGCCCGCGGGGTCGCCGTCTTTCACGTGCACGGCGACGAGCCGGTCGCCGAGCGCGGTCGCGATCGCCGCGCCGTCGACGCCCGCGACCGCCGCCCAGTAGGCGTCCAGCTCGAAGACCACGCTCGGGTCGGTGAGCTCAGCGAGCAGCAGCAGGGGGGCGAGGCCGTCGATGCTGCCCCGCAGCTCGGCATCGTGGTTGTGGTACCCCACGGCGATGCCGTGCGCGGCCGCAGCGGCCGCGGCGGCGGTGAGCTCGGCGGCGACGGCGGCGACCGACTCGCGGTCGGCGAAGCGCGCCGGGTCTTGGTAGGGCTCGATGATCGTGCGCACGCCGAGCGCGCTCGCGGCCGCGAGGGTCTCGTCGGTGCGGCTGAGGATCGACCCGTGCGCGGTGGGGGTCGCGAGCCCGTGGGCGGCGATCGCCGCGCGCGCGGCCTCGGGCAGGTCGGGCAGCCCGTACGGCTCGACGGCGGTGAAGCCGAGCCCGGCGAGCGCGGCGATCGTGCCCTCGGGGTCGGCCGCGAGCCGATCGCGCACGGTGTAGAGCTGCACAGACATGTCGGGTCGCATCATCGGGTCCTCCGGCTCGCTCGGGCGGTCTCGCCCGGGCTTCAATCATATGATGTAAGACTCGAGAGGCCGAGGGCGTCGAGCCCGTGCGCCCGAGTAGCGTGGGCGGTGTGGACGAGTCGAGCGTACTGACCCCCGACCTGCTCGCGCGGGTGCGCGAGCG
>LNFM01013343.1_pt1 | contig 10487 bp, 9 predicted proteins | sample 596031 | NCBI WGS metagenome assembly LNFM01 (sample SAMN04254537, study PRJNA301005) | activated carbon metagenome | isolation source: dual media filters at the Ann Arbor, Michigan drinking water treatment plant | place: USA: Ann Arbor | reverse complement strand
GCGGTGTTCGGCCAGCGCCTGACCGGCCGGCTGCTGGCGGCCATCCTGATCGGGGCGGCCGCCGTGGCCGCCCTGATGGCGCCCAACTTCCGCGACTACGCCCAGGCGCCGCTCGGCCTGTTCTGGGGCCTGTTCGCCGGCTTCTGCTGGGCGATCGGCACGTTCATCGTCAAGCGCACGGCGTGGCCGGGCATGGGCCTCTCCCTCACCTTCTGGCAGGTCGCCATCAGCCTGCCGCCGATCGCCCTGGGGGCGCTCCTGATCGACGGCCTGCCGACCCACTGGCCCTCGACCAAGGCGCTCGCCGCCACGCTCTACACCGGCGCCATCCCGATGGCGCTGGGCACCGCCACCTGGTTCGCCCTGGTGAAGCTGCTGCCCGCCCAGGTGGCCGCCCTCTCCTCGATCGCCATCCCGATCGTGGCGATCGTGAGCGGCATCCTGATCCTGCACGAGCCGCTCTCCTGGCTGCAGGCCGCCGCCATCGCCTCGACCGTGATCTCGCTCTGGCTGGCGCTGGTGCCCGGCCGGCGAGGCTGAGTGGACCATTCCGGGTCGATTTTATGGACACGAGTTGTCCTGATTTTGTCTGTCCAGAAATTCGCAAAGCGCCGGCCCGCTTGAAGCAGACGATTCTTTTCAACGCAGGCCCGAATCGCGGACCTGTCTGAAAATTCACCCGCTGTCACAGCGGCGGTGTCACACCAAGTTGAGACAAATGTTGTGACACAGGCTGAGCGCCCACCTGTGACATCGCGAGACTCTGACCCTGCGGCCCCGCCTCGGGCAGCCGCAGACGACCATCAAAAAACCAGCTCTCGGATGCGTTGATCGCACCTCGGTCCACCCCACTGCCGGACAGTCATCGGCGGGGGCGGCCTTTTGCTTGCTACTCACGGCTCAATACTGGGTAAAGGCCGCGGGACGGCCCCTCATCCTCCAGGGATCGTACCCGGCGGGCGCGCCGGGCGGGGCATGGTCAAAGGTTCAGGTCCGCGTCGGCACAAGGCGCCGACATGGACGGGCAGGTGTTCCGGAACGACCTCACGCCTTAGGGCGCGGGATCTTTGCGGCAACGGGAGCGGTCGCCAGAGCGAGCGCCTGGTTGAGATCGAAGGGCATGGAGGACCCAGGGTTTGGACAGGAAAAAGGCCGGCGCGATTGGCGCCAGCCTATCGAAAATATAGGGCAAAGCCTGCTCAACCTGCAACTAGCACTCCGCATGTCTGGAATGTCGAATTTGAAGTGCTGCTAGCAATGACTGCGTCACGCGGAAGGGGAGAGTCACTTCATTTGGTGGGCAATGGCCCCATCGAATGGACGGGGAACATTCCAGCGGCATTCGTTGTCTTCATATGCCGCCCCATCAGAATGCGACTGGCCTCCTTTTTGAGCCAGTTCTGAAGGGTCTCACAAACGTCAGCCAGAGGCGTGCGGTCGCAACCGACCGCAAAACGGTTGCCATCAAAGGTGAGTGTGCATCCATCCAATCCATACTGTTGCGCAATTCTTTCGAGGCCGACCCGCATTTCATTCTGCTCGGCTTCGGACCAATCTCTTCCATCTGTTGGAATGTCGGGCACGAATATGACACAGGGTAGATCAAGATCCATTCTGAGCTCCTTGGAAAGGCTTGCCATGATCGACGGTTAGGTAAACTCAAGCCCAACCGAATATGCGCCGTTGCGATTGCCCTCGAAATCCCACTCGTAGATGGCCACAGAACCGATCGCCGCCTGGTTCTGCCCGAGAAAAAACGCGAACCCATTTGGACCGGCAATGAAGATGTGGACCTTCGGCCTCGGACGCATATCGCCGACGGCCGACCGGATTTTTGCGGCAATCTGCTCGGCCATCATGAATGCGTGTCGGCCACACTGGATGCTTCGGCCTGAAGGTCCGTCCTCGAGGCCGACATATAGAATATGACCAATGTTGGGATCGCTCTCAGCGTGCGCACGAACAGCGTCCGAAATGTCATGGGTCAAGCTGACGGCCAAGGCGATGTCACCGTGGCCCCGTCTAGTGACTTCGCCCTTGAACGTCAGAGTAGGCCAAGCGTTGTCTACCGGCATGTCGGTCGGCGACCAGAAACGGCGGCCACCGGTCCGTTGCTCGATTTCAATGGTCTTGCCAGATTTGACGTTGAGGATTGCACCGACACCGAAAGCCAGCGAGACATGTGCGTCGAGAGCGAGCCGGAGATGTTCGTGCGAACGCGCGGCCTTCAGTAGGAAGCCGCGCAGCTCAGGCGCGAGCCGCCCGTTCCAATCCTTCTCATCATGGATGTAGCGGCCATCGAAGTGTGGCACGAGGTTCAACGTCTCGTCGCATCTGGCGTCGAGATTGTCGATCGGGTGCATGAAGGAGCGGACGCCGATTGTCACCGGCCGTTCACCGCGTCCGTCATCGAGAAGCCGTTCATCGCCGCACAGCTCGCGGAAGGATTTGCGGTCGAAGGACGAACGGCCTTGCGCATGTAGCTTTGGCCACAAATCGTCATAGACGAAGGTCGTTTGCGAATCTGGAACCTCCTTCATGCCAACGCTTCGGAAGCGCTCGTTGAGCGAGATTCGGAGGTCGTGCAGCGACTCCATCCTGAGGGTGAAGCCAAGCGTCTGGCTCAAGAGCCTCAATTTATCGTCGTCAATGTTCAGATGGCCTCGCCACGCCTTCCGTAGCTTGCCCATGGCACTTGCGTCGGTGGTACCATCGAACATCCGGCCAATGTCGAGCGCATGAGATTGGTTCATGATGATCGAAGCCAGCGGATCCTTGGTCGCAGGACGCCAGTTGGTGACAAGTTTGAACCGGGCGCCTTTGCCGATCGGCGCGTGGGCGAGTTGAGCCTCCCTCGCCCGTTGCAGGTATGAGGCAGACGTGGCGTTCGTGAACGCCGGATCGATCAGATCGGCATAGCCAAACTCGCCGGGGCGAACATGCCACTTGCATTGCAGGTAGTCCCGCAGAACAGGTGCACCGGTGTGGTCCTGGGGTGCACGCGACGGATCGTACTCGACCTGTACATCGTCGAAAGCTCTAGGCCCTGTCTCGAAGGACACGCGGGCTACACTGCTCTTTTCGTGAAGCAGCAGAGCGCCATGATACCAGAACATCCGGCCCTGGAAATCGTCTCCCAGTTTTCTGACCACAACCGCTTGCGTCATACGTTCTCGCCTTCAGCTTGTCGGGAAGTAGCGACCCATGATTTCCCGCCAGATTGCCAGCGCCTCCCCTTGCTTGCCTTGTTTCTCGAAGTGCACGGCCAACGCCGCCTTCTTCTCGGCATTGCGCAGGACTTCGACAGCCTTCTTGATCAGTTCGGGCGACATCTGGTCGGAGACGGGGGGGCCATAGCCCGCGGGATCGGGCCAGTCTTGACTAAGGCCGTCGAGGGCCGCGGCGAAGAAGCGGCGGACCTCGCTGGGGTAGGTCGTGAAGGGGGCATCGACAAGCCCCTGTGCCATGACTTCAATCAGGAAGCCCGGCTTGATGGGCTTGTCCGCCGACCGATTCCACCGCTTGATCATTTTCACGAGCGGCACCCACTTGCCGTCGAGTTCCTTGTTCTTGGCGGTCGATTGCTCGGCGTGAACCTCGGGGTCAGATTTGATCCACTTGCCGAGGTCGCGATCAGGGATTTCGTAGCAATCCTGAAGCTCGAACGCCGGCACGGTGTCGATCGACAGTACCTTGCCTTCTTCGTCCTTGGTGTCCTTCTCGAACTCGACGGTTACACATCGGCGCCCAGGGTCGACAGCATCCTTGCCATACTTTTTCGCGAGGCATGCTTCGAAAGCGTCCAGCACCTCATGAGGTGGCTTGTCGCGCCAGTGCTTTTCCTTCTCGCCCAAGACGAAGAAGATATCGACGTCCTTGAGGGGCTTCGTCTTGGTGTGGCGGGCGTAGGAGCCCGTCAGGAAATCGCGGTCGATGTCGAAGGATGCGCGAATGCACTCGCGCACCTCCATGTGGCGCTTCTTAGCGTTGTCGCTTTCCGTCTGGCTCAGTTCGAGCCGTTGACGGAATTTCTCGAAGGCTTCTTCAACGGTGATCATCGGTAATACATCATCGAAGCCATGAGGTCAGGAGTGGCGATCGCGGTACCGGCTTCTCTGGCGACCAGACCACCAAGGGGACGAAAAGTAGCGTCAGCAGTGCCACTAACCGCAGGCGCGCCCCGCTTATGGGACAGCACAACGCGATAGGTGCTACCTGGCGGAGGCGCCTTGGACTTCGCCAGGGAGCCCTCGAAGAATTCGCGATCGATCCACATCTCGTCGGTGCCGTTGCCATCGTAGCGGATGGGAAAGTCCCAGCGCGCCGCAACTACATTTTGGCCAGGGATGTAGAATTCGATGACGATCTTGGTGAGATGGCCGGACTCAAGCCAAGCGCGGGCAGCGCGGTCGACCCACTCTGTCCACTCATCGAGCAACAGCGTAGGGTTGAGCCCGTAATAACTGATCATAATCTTGAGCAGATTGCGCATCTTGTCGGAAAGAAACGCGGCGGTGTGCACTCGTGCATAAGCCGAGGTATGGGTCGCGGTCATTGGCTCAGCACTCCCCAATCGATCGTCATGGCCTTGGATGCAGCATCGTCACCGTCGTCTTCTTCGGCAGGCGGCGTTGCCACATCGTGGACGACGATGCGCGGAGCACGGGACTTCAGCGTGTCATTCATCCAGCCCACATCCGGCTTTTCGGCAGGTGCAGTGATGCCCCACTTGTCGCCGGCAGTCGGATTCCAGTTGATCTTGTCGATGGCCTTGCCAGCCTCCATCGCCGCCTCATTGAAGCTTAGATAGATGACAAGGCGCGGCCCATTGCCCTTAACGACAATAGGCACCGTCGCCGGGAATTCATCGGCGATGATGGACTCCATGACGCTCGCTGCGGCCGAAAGTGTCGCCGCATCGACTGAATCCGGTCCAGTGATCAGGTCAATGATCGCCTGCCAGGTCTGGCCTGCGGTGCGAACGGGCACAGAGGCGATATCGCGGCGGACTTTCATGCGGCCTCCTCTTGCTGGAGGGAAGACTGCGCGGACTGACGGAGGGCCTGGAGAACGTGATCAGCCCGCAACTTGTTCAGGTCCTGCGCGGTCTCGACGGACATCGCGGCAGACGTGATCATCGCCTTGCGCAGGCGTCGTCCATCGAGCCCTTCGGAGACCCGAACGAAGGCAGCCATCTGCGATTTAAGATTCGCGACCTTTGGCCAAGCTTTGGCCAACTGTAGCAATACATCCTCGATAATCTGCTGCCGCGCCTCCGCGGTGGGCAGGCCCACATCCTCGATCAGGTCGGCGCGAGAGAGCAGTGCGCGGTCGACAGCCTTTGGAAAGTTGGTGGTGGCAATCAGCAGGACGTTGGGGTGTTTGCGGCAGAGCAAATCTATACCGGCGAGCGCGGCATCAGTGGCGCGATGAGCGTCGATCGGGTTGGCCTCAAGGCTCATCCGCTGGCGGTCGGCGGCAAGCGTTTCGACTTCGTCGAGCAGAACGATGAGCGGACCTGAGGAGGCGAACTCCGGGATTGTCTGCTGGAAGAGCTTCGACACTTCCTTCTGGCTCTTGCCGTGCGAGGAGCTGCCGAGCGCGTGGGCATCGATCTGGATGAACTCGGCCTTCTTGAGCGCTTTGGCGATCTCGTTGGCCAATCCCCGCGCGAGGGTAGTCTTGCCGGTGCCGGGCGGGCCCGATAGGACGATGAGGCCATGGATCGGCATCACGTCGAAGGTGTAATTCTGGCGCAACTTAACCGACAGGAGCGCTTGAGCTACGAGTCGGATGCGTACCTGTTTATCGATCTTGATCGCGGCCCAGGCCTCGCCGAAGTCGGCCTTCGGCAGGTGGCAATGTTCGCTAATGACGTCCATCTAGCGCCCCCACATCTTCGGATTGAAATGCGGGGGATGAGCTGAGCCGGTATCGAAGGAGAGCGGTTTACGCATGTCTGGGCCTCGTCACATTTTGAGGACCAGGGGTTAACCGCAGGCCAGCGACTCGATATGATCGAGATGCCTTGCAAGAGGCCCGTGCCGCAGCTGATCCAAAAATGCCTGCGGGGCGGTTCGCCACCGTCGTTCTGCCAGGGACGGCGGTGGCTTCTCCCCCTTTCGGGGGGACTAAAACGGCGGCGGCGACGCCACCTACTCAAAGACCGAAGGCGGAGTTCTCCCTCCTTCTGGGGCCGTATCTTCAGCCCCCAAAAACCACCGACCATCTCTAAACGACACTGCTCGATCAGCATGACGCAGCCGACTCAGCTGCGGCGACAATGAGGAACGGACAAGCGTCGGCATCGGTCCAGCATTGAGTTTTGCCAAGACTTCATCAGCAGTGAGGCCATCGGGAAAATCGGCCAGCAACGCCACAACGGCCTCTTTGATCGTCACACCAACCGTGACGCTAAGGCCTTGCCCAATCTTCGAAGGTTCCTTGGCAGAAGGATCGAGGTCGAGGCCGCCCTGAGTGGAGGCATCCTTCTTAGCCTGCGTCTTCTGGCTCAAGCGGAAGAGTTTCTCACTGTTGTTGAGCTCAACCAATGCCGCCTCAAGCTTTTGAATTTGCTTGAGAATCTTCGCACGGCGACCTTCGACGAAGGAGAGGAAATCACTGCTCATGCTGCGTGCATAGCACGAGTCGAAGACGACGTACAAGACTTAGAAGTTTTCGACTAAGTCGAAGTCATCTAATTGCTTGCTAGACTACAACAACTAATAGACTCAGAATCCATATCTTGCGCTATATTTGGTAGGCGTAAACGCTCCTGAAAATTGTGAACCCATTACTTTCAGGAACCCAAAAATCGCTGAAAATCTATATGGGTCAATAAGTTATAGATATATCGCGGCCCTTGGGTCGAGAGCGCTGTTGATAAGCTTCCACTTCGATGCGTCGCAAGCCAAGTCTCTAGATACTTGAGATACTTGCGTCTCGCCGAGCTTCGCTCGGCCAATCCCTCTTTCCTTCCGCCAAGCAACACCGTGCTGGCCTCGACTGCGATTCGAGGAGGGAGGCGGCATGGCAACGTCGCGAACTGCCAGCGCGTCCGCGGCTGACGAATCGATCTTCACTACCCGTCACTGCTCACATCGAATGTGGCGACGATCGTCGCGGTGCGCCGGATCGACGTTCGAGGTCGGTCAACGAATCTTTCGAAGCTCTCAGCTAGGCTTCCCTTCACATGCCACCGATGGGTCGAGCTACGCTCGGCTTCCTAGGAAGCGCCCCTCCCCCTGCACGAACGCCCAACGCTCCCTATATTCCCCTCATGGAAAGGGAGATCTGAGCCATGGCCGGAAGCGGTCCCCGCGATTGGATGTGGTCGGAAGCGCTGCAGATGCTGGCGCAGGCCGACCGGATGCATCGCCAGATGTTCCGGCCGCAGGCTTCTACGCAGGGCGCGGCCTGGGAGCCGCCGGTCGACATGCTGGAAACCGACGGCGAGGTGCTGATCCTGGCGGCGCTCCCCGGCGTCGATCCGCAGCAGGTGCAGGCCGCGATCGAGGACGGCGTGCTCGTCATCTCGGGCGTGCGCGTCGTGCCGGACGAATGGCACACGGCCACCATCCACCGCCTGGAATTGCCGCAGGGCCGCTTCGAGCGACGGATCGCGCTGCCGGCCGGGCGCTACGAGTCGGTGCGCCGGACGGCGGTGAACGGCTGCCTGGTGGTCAGCCTCGCCAAGACGCCGCGGAGGGCCAGGCCATGACCGCGCCCGACGACCTGAAATCGGCGATTCCTCATCCCGCAGGCTCGGGGCAGCCGGCGACGCCGCCGCTGCCGGCGGATGCGCTGCCCCCCGATGCGCTCATCGTGCTGCCGACGCGCAACCTCGTGCTGTTCCCGGAGATGGTGTTTCCGCTCGCCATCGGCCGGCCGGCGACGGTCGCCGCGGCCCAGCAGGCGGTGCGCGAGCAGCGCCAGATCCTGGTCGTGCTGCAGCACGATCCCGAGAAGAGCGAGATCGGCCCGGACGATCTTCACAAGGTCGGCACGGTCGCCAACATCGTGCGCTACGTCACCGCGCCCGACGGCACGCATCACGTGATCTGCCAGGGCGTGCAGCGCTTCCGCATCACCGAGTTCGTCGAGGGCCACCCCTACCTGCTGGCGCGCGGCCTGCACGTCGTCGAGCCCGCCGGCCCAGGCACGGGCGCCGGACCCGAGATCGAGGCGCGCTTCCTGGTGCTGCAGGGCCAGGTGCGCGAGGTCATGGACCTGCTGCCGCAGGTGCCGCCCGAGCTGCGCCAGACCGTCGAGGCAACCGAGTCGGCCGGCGCCCTGGCCGACCTCGCCGCGACCTATCTCGATTCCAAGCCGGCGGAGAAGCAGGAGATCCTCGAGACGGTCGAGCTGGTGCCGCGCCTCGACAAGGTCTCGGCACTGCTCGCCCAGCGCCTGGAGGTGCTGAGGCTGTCCAACCAGATCGGCCAGTCGACCAAGGCCTCGCTCGACGCGCGCCAGCGCGAGATGCTGCTGCGCGAGCAAATGGCGGCGATCCAGCGCGAGCTGGGCGACGACGGCAGCAACAAGCAGGAGATGGCCGACCTCGAGAAGGCGATCACGGACGCCAGGATGCCGCCCGAGGTCGAGGCCGTGGCGCGCAAGGAGCTGCGCCGGCTGCAGCGCACGCCCGATGCGGCGGCCGAGCACGGCATGATCCGCACCTACCTCGACACGCTGATCGAGCTGCCGTGGGCGCTGCCCGAGGCGCCACCGATCGACATCGCCGAGGCTCGCCGCGTACTCGACCACGACCACTATGGCCTCGAGAAGATCAAGCTGCGCATCGTCGAGTATCTCGCCGTGCGCAAGCTGGCGCCCGAGGGCAAGGCGCCGATCCTGTGCTTCGTCGGCCCGCCCGGCGTCGGCAAGACCTCGCTCGGCCAGTCGATCGCCCGCGCCATGGGCCGCAAGTTCGCGCGCGTCAGCCTGGGCGGCGTCCACGACGAGGCCGAGATCCGCGGCCACCGGCGGACCTACATCGGCGCGCTGCCGGGCAACATCATCCAGGCGATCCGCAAGGCGGGCGCGCGCGACTGCGTGATGATGCTGGACGAGATCGACAAGATGGGCAGCGGCGTCCATGGCGATCCGTCGTCGGCCATGCTGGAGGTGCTCGACCCCGAGCAGAACGGCACCTTCCGCGACAATTACCTGGACGTGCCGTTTGACCTGAGCCGCGTGGTGTTCATCACCACGGCCAACATGCTGGAGACCATCCCCGGCCCGCTGCGCGACCGCATGGAGATCATCTCTCTCACCGGCTACACCGCGGGCGAAAAGCTCGAGATTGCCAAGCGTTACCTGGTGCGGCGCCAGCTCGAGGCCAACGGGCTGAAGCCCGACCAGGCCGAGATCGACGATGCCGCGCTCCGCCACATCATCGCGGGTTATACGCGCGAAGCCGGTGTGAGGAATCTCGAGCGCGAGATCGGCCGGGCGTTGCGCCATGTCGCGGTCGAGATCGCCGAGGGCACGGCCACCAAGGTGAGTATCGGCGTCGCCGACCTGGAAAAGCTGCTGGGGCCGCTCAGGTTCGAGAACGACGTCGCCATGCGCACCAGCGTGCCGGGCGTCGCCACGGGCCTCGCCTGGACGCCGGTTGGCGGCGACATCCTGTTCATCGAGGCGGCACGCACGCCGGGCAGCGGCAAGCTGATCCTGACCGGCCAGCTGGGCGAGGTCATGCGCGAGAGCGTCCAGGCCGCGCTCACCCTGGTCAAGGGACAGGCGGCCGCTCTCGGCATCGAGGCCGGCCTGATCGAGAAAAGCGACATCCATGTCCATGTGCCGGCCGGCGCCACGCCCAAGGACGGCCCCAGCGCCGGCGTCGCCATGTTCATGGCGCTCACCTCGCTGCTGACCGGACGGACCATCCGCAGCGACACCGCCATGACGGGCGAGATCAGCCTGCGCGGCCTGGTCCTGCCGGTGGGCGGCATCAAGGAGAAGGTCGTGGCGGCGGCCGCCGCCGGCATCACGCGGGTGATGCTGCCGGCGCGCAACAAGCGGGACTACGACGATATTCCGGAAGAGGTGCGCAAGGCACTGGAGTTCGTCTGGCTGGAGCGCGTCGAAGACGCGGTGGCCGCAGCTCTGGCGACCTGAGCGTCGCCGCGCGCGCCGTCAGAACCGGGCCGGTCGCACGACCTCGACATCGGACACGGCGACCAGCCCGATCTGATGCGACACGACCTCGTACACCGACTCCAGAACCTCCGGCAGGCGCGCGGCATCCAGGATGCAGACGATCGCCACCTGGCGGCTGGCGTCGCTGACCTGCCCGTCGGTCGACCAGCCGCCGTCGCGGCCGGCGCCGGCGATCACCGGCAGGACCGAGTATCCCGTGACGCCGGCCCGATCGAGCCGGTCGGTGATACGACGCATCAGCGGCGCCTCGATGAAGATTTCCATCCGCTTCTTGGGGTGCATCTGCATGACTATCTCCCGGTGAGCCAGGTGGCAGCCGCGAT
>LNFM01013342.1_pt1 | contig 10487 bp, 7 predicted proteins | sample 596031 | NCBI WGS metagenome assembly LNFM01 (sample SAMN04254537, study PRJNA301005) | activated carbon metagenome | isolation source: dual media filters at the Ann Arbor, Michigan drinking water treatment plant | place: USA: Ann Arbor | reverse complement strand
TTTTCTCGGTCATCTGCGCGATCTCCTGCATGAACGAGTCGCGCTTGAGCTTGCCGCGCTCCATCTGCGCCAGCTTGTGCTCCCACTCGCCGGTCAGCTCGGGCGCGGTCAGCTCCTCCACACCCAGGCCGCGCAGCAAGGTGAGCAGTTGGAACGCCTTGGCAGTCGGATGCAGATCCTTGCCGTCACGGATCAGGTACTTCTCGTTGATGAGGCCTTCGATGATCGCGGCGCGGGTGGCTGGCGTGCCCAAGCCCTTGCCAGCCATGGCCGCGCGCAGGTCCTCGTCGTCGACCAGCTTGCCCGCACCTTCCATGGCCGACAGCAGCGTGCCTTCGTTGTAGCGGGCCGGCGGCTTGGTCGCCAGGCCGACGGCGTCGACCGCCTCGGTCTTCACGCTTTCGCCCTGCGTGACCTTGACCAGCGTGCCCTGCTCCTCCTGCGCCTCCTTGCCGTAGATCGCCAGCCAGCCGGGCTCCACCAGCACCTTGCCCTCGGTCTTGAACTGGTGCGTCTGCACAGTGGTGATGCGAGTGGTCACCATGTATTCGGCGGCTGGATGGAAGATCGCGAGGAAGCGCTTGACCACCAGGTCGTAGATCTTCTGTTCCGCCTCGGACAGGTGCTTGGGCGTCTCCAGCGTGGGAATGATCGCGAAGTGGTCCGACACCTTGGCGTTGTCGAAGATCCGTTTGTTCGGCTTGATCCAGCCGTTCTTGGTGATCGCCTTGGCGAACGGCGCGTACTCGCGCATCGCGCTGAGCGACTCGACCGTCTTCTTGGCCACGGCGACGTAGTCTTCCGGCAGCGCGCGCGAGTCGGTTCGCGGATAGGTCAGCACCTTGTGCTTCTCATACAGCGCCTGCGCGATCGACAGCGTGGTCTTGGCCGAGAAACCGAAGCGGCCATTGCCCTCGCGCTGCAAACTGGTCAGATCGAACAACAGCGGCGACGACTGCGACGAGGGCTTCGCCTCTTCGGTGACCGTTCCCGACTTGCCGCGACAGGCGGCGACGATCGCCTCGGCTTTCGCCTTGTCCCATAGGCGCTCGGCGCGCGCGTGCTCGTCGTCGTCCGGCTTGCGGAAGGCCGGATCGAACCAGCGGCCCTCGTAGCTGCCGGCCGCGGCGCCGAAACTGGCGCGGACCTCCCAGAAGTCGCGCGAGACGAACTTGCGAATGCGCTCCTCGCGGTCCACCACGATCGCCAGGGTGGGCGTCTGCACCCGGCCCACGGTGGTCAGGAAGAAGCCGCCATCCTTGCTGTTGAACGCGGTCATTGCACGCGTGCCGTTGATGCCGACCAGCCAGTCGGCCTCGGAGCGGCAGCGCGCGGCATCGGCCAGCGGACGCATGTCGGCGTCGGTACGCAGCTGCTCGAACGCCTCGCGGATCGCCGCTGGCGTCATCGACTGCAGCCAGAGCCGGCGAATCGGCTGTTTGGCGCTGGTGTGCTGCGCGATGTAGCGGAAAATGAGTTCGCCTTCGCGCCCGGCGTCGCAGGCGTTGATCAGCTGCGTCACGTCCTTGCGCTTGATCAGCCGTGCCAACACCTTCAAACGCGCTTCGGCCTTCTCGATCGGCTGCAGGTCGAAGTGCGGCGGAATCACCGGCAGGTGAGCGAAGCTCCATTTGCCGCGCTTGACGTCGTACTGCTCGGGCGCCTTGATCTCCAGCAGGTGACCGACAGCGGAACTGACGACGAAGTCGTCACTTTCGAAGAAGTCCTGCTGCTTGGTGAAGCCGCCCAGCGCGCGCGCGATGTCGGCTGCGACGGAGGGCTTCTCGGCAATGATGAGGGCCTTGCTCATGGGGCTGCTGACCGTTCTGTCTGGGCTGACCGGGGGCGGCGGCGACAGGCACCGCATGGGGCTGCCGCGTCGCTCGCCGGGCGTGCTGTGAAAGCGCGAAAGCCGCCTAACTCAGGCGGCTTCTCTTTTTTCAGGATAACAACGAAACCGGGGGCGGGCGCAAGTCGGGCCGGACGGCCCGTGCGCCACCGGCGCCATGCCAGTGGCCACACCCGGTCACTGACTAGTGCAGCAAGCGCTCGTCACCATCGTCGAGCAGCTCTTCCAGCAGCAGGACGTCGATGTCGGCCTGCTGGCTCCACAGCACCATCAGGACGATCAGCTTGAGCTTGTCGAGCGCCACCGGCCACTCGCCGTCTTGCTGGCCGACCGCGAGCGCTCGCTCGATCACGATCTCTCGCTGGGCGCCGGTCAGCTGCCCGGCGGCGTCCAGGAATGCAAGGAAGGCAACGCCCTCGGCCCCCAGGCGCTCGCGCTCGAAACCAGGATAGATGCGAAACGTCTGATCGCTGGCGTTGCGCACAGACAGCGACTCGCGGGTGACCTGTGCCAAGCCCTGCAGCCAGGCCAGCGCATCAGAGATCTCGTCCTTGTCGAACCCGGCCGCCGACAACTTTTTTGCCAGCGAGTCGGGATCGGGCGCGCCGGTGAGCGCCGGATAGTTTTCGTAGAGGTAGACGAGAACGTCGAACATTGGCAGCGACTTTACTGCGTCGATCGCTGCCGCGCAATGCTGACCCAAGGCGTCAACGCAACCTTTGGTATCTGTTACCGGGCAGACGCTCAACATGTTGGGCCAGCTCCAGCTCCAGCAGGGCTGCGCTCAGATCGCCTGCGGCGCAGCCCGCGCGCTCGCACAGCTGGTCGAGTCCTACTGGATCGTGTCCCAGCGCGTCGAGCACGCGGTGCTGCAGCTCGGGCAGCTCATTTCCGACAGGGGCATCGCGTCCCTCACCGGCGGGCTGGCGATCCGGCGTACGCGCGGGCGCGGTGTCGACGCGCAACTCTTCGAGGATGTCCTGCACCGACTCGACCAGCTTGGCGCCGTCCTTGATCAGTCGATGGCATCCCTTGGCAACCGGCGAGTGGATCGATCCGGGGATCGCAAACACTTCGCGCCCCTGTTCGGCCGCCAGCCGGGCGGTGATCAGGCTGCCGGAGTGCACGGCGGCCTCGACCACCAGCACCCCGCGCGACAGGCCGGCGATGAGGCGATTGCGGCGTGGAAAGTTGTGCGCCACCGCCGGCGTGCCCAGCGGCAGTTCCGACAGCACCAGGCCCTGGCGGCGCAGCTGCTCGGTCAGCGCGCGGTTGGACGAGGGATAGACGATATCGATGCCGGTACCGACCACCGCGACGGTCGATCCGCGCGCGCCTTCGGCTGCCGCCTTCAGCGCCCCTCGATGCGCGGCCGCGTCGATACCCAGCGCCAGGCCGCTGACAATCGACAGGCCGGCGCGCGCCAGCCCGGCGGCAAAGGACTCGGCAGTGGCCGCCCCTTGCTGGGTGGCGCTGCGGCTGCCGACAATCGCCAGGGTCGGCTGCGCCAGCAGCTCGAGCCGGCCGATCGCATACAGCAGCGGCGGTGGGTCGGTCATGGCCAGCAGGCCACTCGGATACGCAGCGTCCGCCAAGGTCACAAGGTGGTGGGAGGGCGACTGCGCCAGCCAGTGTGCCGTGGCTGCAATTGCAGTGAGCTGCGCGTCGGTGGCGGGCGCAGCAAGAATCCGCGCGAGTGGCTCGCCAGCCAGCGGCGTCAAGGTTCGGGCAGAGGCGGCGAAGATGGCGTCGGGCAGGCCGAAGGCCTCGAGCAGCCGGCGCGCAGTGACCGGCCCGACGCCGGGCGTCAGGCTCAGTCGCAGCCAGGCGGCGCGTTCTGGATCGAGGTCGGTGCCAGCTTCGCTCATCGACGCAGGGTACAAAGAAAAACGGCGTGCCAGTGGGGCACGCCGTTTTTCACGAGACTTCGCGTAGGTTTAGCGACGCTGCGACCGCGGCTGTTCCGTTGCGCCCGAGCTGACGGCCGGTGCACTCATCGGCAGGCCGGGAAGCACGCTGCTGGCCGAGCGCGGTGACTGGTCTTCGGGCTGCGTGAAGCGGTCGCCCACCTGCACCGGCTGCTGAACCCGCATCACGAGCGCGTAAGCCACGCTGTCGAATACGCGAAACACGAACATCTCGCCGATCCGCTCGTCCGGCAGCTTGACGAACTCGCGCCGGTCCGCGGTGCGATCCAGTTTTGTCTCGCCCGTCTGCATCAACGCCAGCACATGGCCGACTTCGAGGCCGTCGCGCTTGCCACGGTTGATCGTGACGATGCTCTGCGTGCCGGCCTGGTTGACCCCGCCGTAGACCGACACGATGCGGCCATCAACGGCGCGTTCTGGCGCGCGTGGCACGTAGGTGACGAGCGGCTGGCGCTCGATCGGCACCAGGCGGTCGCCGACGCCGATCTCCTGCTTGCTCTGCTCGATCGTCAGGGTGGCCACTTCGCCACGCTTGGCCATGCGCGCCGTGCCGAGGTAGAACGCCTCGTAGGCGATCGGCGTCTTGCGGGCGCTGTCATCCGGGTCGTATAGCGGCCGGGCCGGACGGAACACGTGATAGTTCTCGGCGCGCTCGTTGGTGACGCCGCGCGCATAGGCGACGTCGCCGCGGCCCAGGTAGACGCGTCCCTCCTGGGTGCCGACGATGCGCGGATACGCAGCCAGCGCGTTGGCTTCGACCACCAGCGGCTGTGACAGGAACGGCTCGATCACGTTGTGCGGAATGCTGGACACCGCGCCGGGCCGGTCCGGTCCGAGGTCGCGCACGCGTGGCGACAGCCTGACCGAGTCGCCGGGGGCGCCAGGCAGGCCTTCGCCCGCCACCTGCAACGTGGCGCGACCGTCGGCGCCGCGCACCAGGCGCAGCGTCTGACCGGGATAGATCAGGTGCGGATTGCGCAGCTGTTCCTTGTTCATGCCCCAAAGCTCGGGCCACCGCCAGGGGCTGGTGAGGAACACGCTGGAGATGTCCCACAGCGTATCGCCGGACTTGACCGTGTACGACTCCGGCGCCGTGGGCGCCAGCGCCGCCAGCGGTACGCCCGCCTGGGCAACCTGCGTGGCCGTTTGGCGCTGCGTCTCGGTCACCGGATAGCGGCCGTCTCCGGTGGTCTGCGCAGCCAGCGGCGCAGCCAGGGTCGCGCTCAACGCGCCCACCGTGGCAAGGGCAACCACCCTGGGCAGGGCAGCACGGAAACTTGCGGCATGAACTGACATTGACTCTCCCGGCTTTGGCAGGTCCGTCTGGCGCGGTTATCGTGGCAAACGCCTCGGCCGCGTCCACTTCGACATTTGTGCCCGCAAAGCAGGCGCCGCAATCGTGACAGACAGCTTAAAATTTTGCCCCTAATGCATTGATCCAGCAACGCTTGTGGGCTAATCCCCATGGCTGCGCGAGTCGGCAGCACGCGCAGTGGCGCCCCAGAAGTGCAAGCGGCAGGGCACGATCGCGGGTCAAGTTGACCCCGCCTGCCACGGACGATAGGGCAGTTGTTTGCCGGCCAAAGCATCGAAAAGCGGCGATCCGGCCGCAAATGATGGTTCGCACGATGATGACCCGGTCGGCTACCGGTTGAGGACAGGCATGGCGCAGTTATCGATTCTCGAGTACCCCGATCCCCGCCTGCGCAAGGTTGCGCAGCCGGTCTCCGCGTTCGGCCCGCGGCTGCGCCAGCTCGTCGCCGACATGGCCGAAACGATGTACGAGGCGCCGGGCGTCGGGCTGGCGGCCACCCAGGTCGACGTGCACGAGCAGATCATCGTGATCGACGTGTCGGAGGACAAGGACCGCCTGCAGGTGTTCATCAACCCGCAAATCCTCTGGGCGTCCGAGGAAACCGCAATGTGCGAGGAAGGGTGCCTGTCAGTGCCCGGCGTCTACGACGAGGTTCGGCGTCCCGCGCGGGTCAAGGTTCGCGCCCAGGATGCTGATGGCCGCGCGTTCGAGCTCGATTGCGAGGGGCTGCTCGCCGTATGCATCCAGCACGAGATGGATCATCTGACCGGCAAAGTGTTCGTCGAGTACTTGTCGGCCCTGAAGCAGGACCGCATCAAGACCAAGATGCGCAAGCGGCGCGCGGCATAGCGATCGCCGGCGGCGCAGCACCCTGACCGACGGTCGTCGGGGCCGTCTGCGGCGACTGCCGTTGCAGCCGCGGCCGGACAGAGACGGGCCGGTTCGCGGCGGTCAGGCGGCGTTTCGCGACGCGATTCGGTTCCCCGACGCATCCGGCCGGTGCCCTGCTGCCAGCCCCGTAGAGTCTTGCCATCGACTTTGCGCCTGTGGAGGCAGCGATGAGAAAGGTCCCTGGGTCCGGCACGCCGCTCAAGGTGGCCGGGCCGCTCAGCCCGAGCTTGGACGCGAACACGACTTGCGCGACTCTTTCGATTGCCCGGGGCTGGGCGCAATGAGCATCGTGCAGACCCTCGGCCGGGCGTGGCGCAATTGGTGGTCGCCGTACTTTCGCGACTCGCAAGGCCAGCCGCTGTGGGCCGACCTCACCGTCACGTTCCTGTTCAGCACGGCGATTGCGCTGGTGCTGACGGCGTTCTCCTGGGTGTTCTCGGGGGGGCGGATCGACGTGTCGCGCGCCCTGTGGATGAACTTCGTGGTCGCACAGTGCATCGGTTTCTCGATCCACGGCCTGTTCACGCTTACGGCCGTAACAATGGGCGCCGAACGTATAGACAGTTGGCGCGGTCCGCGGCGCGCGCTGTTCTTCTCATTGGTGCCCCTGGCGGGGGTGACGATGGGCTACGGCCTTGGCTTCAGCCTGCTGAGTTTCATGGCGGGCAGCTTCAGCTTCAGGTGGCTGACAGGCTGGTTCGTCGCCGGCGTCCTGATGATCTGGGCGGTGCTGACTGTCATCTGGTGGCGCTTTTTCCACCACAAAGTGAAGCTGGCCGAGGCCGAGCAGCAGCTTGCAGTCGACCGCGCCCGCGCCGCCGTGCTGGAGCAGCAGGCGCTTGACGCCCAGCTTCGATCGCTACAGGCGCAAATCGAGCCGCACTTCCTGTTCAACACGCTCGCCAACGTGGTGAGCCTGATCGACAGCCAGCCGGCCAACGCCCGCCGCATGCTGGAGCGGCTGATTGATCTGCTGCGCGCGTCGCTGTCCGCCAGCCGATCGCAGCAGACCACGCTCGGGCAGGAGGTGGATCTGCTGCGCACGTACCTCGACATCCTGACGATCCGCATGGCGGGCCGGTTGCGGTATGAGATCGATGTCGAGCCGGCGCTGCGCGCCTACCCGTTGGCGCCGCTGCTGCTGCAGCCCTTGGTCGAGAACGCGATCCAGCATGGACTGGAGCCCAAGCTCGAAGGGGGTCGCGTTCGGGTCGTCGCCCGGGCGCAAGGCGACGCGACCGAGGTACTGATCGAGGACGATGGCCTGGGCTTTGGTGCCACCACACGCGGCGGCGGGGTGGGCCTGTCCAATCTGCGAGAGCGGCTGGCGGCGCTGTTCGGCGGTGCGGCCCGACTGACGATCGAGGACGCACGACCGGGCACTCGGGTGCGCCTGCTTCTGCCGTCATCGGCGCCCGTTGCGCCGACTGCGCCGGCCCCCTCACTTGTTTCCGCTGCCTGATTCCGCTCCCCACCATGCCGACCGCCCTGATTGCCGACGACGAGCCGCATCTGGCCGACTACCTGCGCGACAAGCTCGCCGCGTTGTGGCCCGAGTTGTCGATCGTCGCCATGGCCGCCAACGGACCGCAGGCGGCCGCCGCGATCCGCGCGCATGCGCCCGACATTGCTTTCCTCGACATCCGCATGCCGGGTGCCACCGGCCTGGAGGTCGCCGAGCAGTTGCGCAGCACGGCCCGTCCTCCCCGGGTGGTGTTCGTCACCGCGTTCGACCAGTACGCAGTGCAGGCCTTCGAGGCCGACGCCATCGACTACTTGCTCAAACCCGTCAACGACGAGCGGCTGGCGCGCACCGTCGCGAAGCTGCGCGCTGCCCAGGCAGCGGCGGCACCGCCGCCCCCGATGGACGGCCTGCTTGCGCAGCTCGCGCAGCATCTGCAAGGGTCGGCGCGCAATCACCTGCGCTGGATCCGCGCCAGCAAGAGGAGCGGCGACGGCGAACTCACCGAGCAGATCGCGGTCGCCGACGTCGTCTACATCCAGGCGGACGACAAGTACACCTGCGTCCATGCGCGCGACGGCAAGGAACTGCGCGAGTGGCTGATCCGGGTGTCGCTGTCGGATCTTGCGGCGCAGCTCGACCCAGCCAACTTCGCGCAGATCCATCGATCGGTCATCGTCAACCTGCAGGCCGTGGCCGGCACGCGCCGCGACATCACCGGCAAGCTCTTCGTGCGGATGCGAGATCACGCGCGCGAGTTGCCGGTGGCCCGGCAGTACGTGCATCTGTTCCGGCAGATGTAACGGTGACCGCCGGGGTGCGCGGCGGCGCGCCCCTACAATCGGCCGCATGCGCATCGTCTTTGCCGGCACGCCCGAGTTTGCGGCGGCGGCCCTGGCCCGCCTGATCGAGGCAGCCCCCGCCGCCGGCTGGTCCATCCCCCTGGTTCTCACGCAGCCCGACCGCCCCGCCGGCCGCGGCATGAAGCTGCTCGCCTCCCCTGTGCGCCAGTTGGCGCAGGCGCATGCCATCGAGACCCGCACGCCGGCGACACTGAGCCTCAAGCGCGGCGGCGAAGTGGCCCAGGTCGAGCACGACGCGCTGCGCGCGGTGCGACCCGACGTGCTGGTGGTGGCCGCCTATGGGCTGATCCTGCCGCAGGCGGTGCTCGACATCCCCGCCGGCCTGCGCCAGCACGATGGCTCGCGGCTCGGCCCCATCAACATCCACGCATCGCTGTTGCCGCGCTGGCGCGGCGCCGCCCCGATCGCGCGGGCGATCGAGGCGGGGGACACCGAAACCGGCATCACCATCATGCAGATGGAAGCCGGCCTCGATACCGGCCCGATGCTGCTCGAGGAGTCATCGACGATCGACGCCGATCACACCACGGCCAGCCTGACTGTGGCGCTGGCGGCGCTGGGCGCGCGCTTGATCGTTGAGGCGTTACGTCGGGCGCAACGCGGCGAGTTGGCGGCACGCAGGCAGCCGGAGGCAGGCGTCACCTACGCCAACAAGCTTTCCAAGCATGAAGGTTGGCTCGACCTGCAACGCGGTGCGCTCGAACTGGCGCGCCAGGTGCGCGCGTTCAACCCGTTTCCGGTGGCCTGCCTGCGGCTGGGCGACGAGGTCATCCGCGTCTGGGCGGCGGAGCCCGGTGAGGCGTCGTTCGATGCGGCGCCGGGCACCGTGCTGGCCGCCGATGCCGCCGGCCTGCGCATCGCGACCGGTACCGGGGTCCTGTGCTTGACCGAGATGCAGCGTGCCGGCGGCAAGCGCCTCACCGCGCGCGAGTTTCTCGCCGGCTGTCCGATCGCGCCCGGGGCGCGGGTGGCGCCGGCGCCCGCCGCGGGGGTGACGCCATGAGCGACATGATCGATGCTGGCGCGCCCCCGCTGGCGCAGGCGATGTGGATCGCCGCCGTGGCCAGCGCGCGGTTGCGCGAAGGGATGCCGCTGGAGCGCGGCCTGGCGTTGGCGCACGAGAACATCGCGGCGCAGATCGGCGCACGCCGGATGCACCCGCGGGCGGCGGCGGCCGCCAAGGACATTGCCTTTACCGCGGCACGCCATCGCGCGCTGACCGATGCACTGATCGCCCGCCTGGCAGAGCGGCCGCCGTCGGTGCCGGTGATGGCGCTGCTCGGCGTTGCCTTGGCGCAGCTTGCGAGTGCCCGCCACGCCGCCTATGCCGTGGTCGACCAGGCGGTGCAGGCGGCCAAGCAGGACGAGGCGACGGCAGGCGCGGCCGGATTCATCAACGCCGTGCTGCGCAATGCGCTGCGGCAGTTTGACGCGCTGGTCGACGAGGCCGAGCGCGATGACGCGGTTCGCCACAATCTGCCGACGTGGTGGTTGCAACGGCTGCAGCGCGACTTTCCGCAGCAATGGCAGGCGATTGCCGAACTGCAGCGCGAGCCGCCGCCACTGCTGCTGCGGGTCAACCTGCTACGCACGACGCGCGAGGCCTATCTGGCCCGGCTGGCGCAGGCGCAGATCGACGCCACCGCGGTCGGCACTGCAGGGGTCTGGTTGCATCAGGCCTGCCCGGTCGAACGGATTCCCGGTTTTGGCGCCGGCGAAGTCACGGTGCAGGACGCCGGTGCCCAGCTGGCCGCCGAGTGGCTCGACGTGCAAGATGGCATGACGGTCCTGGATGCCTGTGCCGCGCCCGGTGGCAAGACCGCGCACTTGGCGGCGCTCGCAGCGATCGACCTGACCGCGGTGGATCTCGACGCTGACCGCAGTCGCCGCATCGAACAGAACCTCACGCGACTGGGCACGCGTTCGGGGACCAACGTGCGGGTGCTCGTGACCGATGTCGTGCGCGCTGCGCGCGAAGGCCGCCTGCCGCGCGATCACTACGATCGCATCCTGCTCGATGCCCCTTGCACGGCCAGCGGCATTGTTCGACGGCACCCGGACATCCCGTGGTTGCGACGCCCGGAGGATGTTGCGCAATTACCAACGCAGCAGGCGCGATTGCTGGATGCGCTGTGGCCGCTGCTGGCACCCGCTGGTAGATTGCTTTTCGCGGTCTGCT
>LNFM01014901.1_pt1 | contig 10489 bp, 10 predicted proteins | sample 596031 | NCBI WGS metagenome assembly LNFM01 (sample SAMN04254537, study PRJNA301005) | activated carbon metagenome | isolation source: dual media filters at the Ann Arbor, Michigan drinking water treatment plant | place: USA: Ann Arbor | reverse complement strand
CCACGGTCCTCGGCATTCCGTGCCTCACTCTGCGCGACAACACCGAACGCCCGGAGACCATCACCATCGGGACAAACGAACTCATCGGCACCGACCCGAGCAAACTACCTCCCGCGCTAACACGATTGATGGCAGGGCAGTGGAAGAAAGGCACGATCCCTCCGAAGTGGGATGGCAAGGCGGCGGAGCGGATTGTGGAACATTTGGGAAAAGTTCTGGCATGACAGAGCAGGGGAGCCTAGTGGAACATGGACGAAACGATCATCCCAAAACATCCACAGGGCACGGGGCCTAAGGCGATGGGACAACCTGGAAACATGACGGCAGGTGTGTGTGTGTGTGGGTGCCGACTCGACGTTCATATGATATTGGGGCTATGCTAGAGCAACGTTCTTTCCTTGCAAGGAGGTAGCAATGACGACCGCGGAGCAAGTGTATGAAGCGGTAAAACCGCTTCCCGAACCGCTGGTACGCGAGGTGCTCGATTTCGTTCGCTTCCTTCGCATGCACAGAGGTGTCACACCAGAGCGGGCGGAGGAGTTGAATCTGATCTATGCCCAGGAAACGAGCCTGAAGAAAGTATGGGATAACGTGGAAGACGAGGTATGGAACGATGTTCCAACCGTGTGAAGTGGTCTTGCTGCCTTTTCCTTTCAGCGATCTGAGCTCGACGAAACGGCGTCCGGCGCTGATTCTGCGAAGTCTGGAAACCTATGGCGATATCGTTGCACTGGCCGTCACCTCCCGCTCAGGCCACCCGGCCGGCGTGCCGCTTGAATCAGTCGATTTTGAGCTCGGCTCGCTCCCCAAGTTGAGCTGGGTGCGGTGCGACCAGTTGCATACGTTTGATCAGTCCTTGATTCTCGGCCGCATTGGCAAGCTGACTCCCGAGGCGTATAGACGCGTGTTGAAGGCTGTGTGCTCGGGGCTTGGCTGCGTCGGAGGCTCTTGACGAGCACACCCGGCGGGATGCGCTGCGCTTATTCCTGGGGGAGCGGATCGTGGAACATCTGGGAAAAGTTCTGCCCTTACGGCTCAGGGAAGCCCGATGGAGCGGCAGGAAACATTGAATCCAGACCCCTTTTCTTTCCCCCATGACCCTGCGCGACAACACCGAACGCCCGGAGACCATCACCATCGGCACCAACGAACTCATCGGCACCGACCCAGCCAAGCTACCGCCTGCGCTAACACGATTGATGGCAGGGCAGTGGAAGAAAGGCGCGATCCCTCCAAAATGGGATGGGAAAGCGGCGGAGCGGATTGTCGTCGTTCTGTCCCATCTTATTTAGAGGTAGGTGATGGGCCGTAGACTTAATGTCATTTTGAGATTGGCGTATTGTTAAAGAAAGCTTCGGTTCCTGCCTTTGCCTCAAATAGCGAACAGCGTCATTGCACAATCCAAAGTATGACAAAATCAACTAACCTTATCACTGACGGTCTTTGGGTGGCTGGCGGGCAGGCATTGGCGGCGTTAGGTGTGTTAGTGGGAGTGCGTCTACAAACGGAATTAATTCCGCCTGAGGTATATGGCGAAGCAGTGTTGTTCTCCGGTCTATCCACTCTTGCACTCACCATCATATGTGTACCCTACTGGAGGGGCGCGACGCTCTTTTACGGCGAAGCAGCCACGTATGGGTTGGAAGAGGCGCTATTTTGTTTTGTCCGCAAATCAGTCGCAAAATACCTTGGTTGGACCATTACTTGTTTGCTCGGGTTCGGATTGCTGTATAGGGCCATAACCGGCTCATCTAGTTGGGCAATCATCACACTCTCAGCACTCTTAGCGATTGATGCGGCGCGAAGCGTGGAAATGGCGTTCCTTAATGCAAAAAGGCAACAGCGACAATATGCACTTTGGAACATCCTGGAGGCATGGAGTCGACCACTCTGTGCTGTAATAGCTGTCTGGTACTTCGCGGCCAAAGTGGAGGTAATTCTCGCTGGGTATATGGTTGGGTCAATGGTTGTCTTCGCTCTCTTCCATCAATGGACAATCAAGCCAGTGGGAGACTACTCAGAAGAGGAGTTCAAGAAAATCGAAGATCTCAATAAGCGAGTTGTAAAGTATAGTGTGCCTCTTATGCCGCAAGGGTTAGTTGGCTGGTTAAGCGCCTTGAGTGACCGCTATATGCTGGCTGCGATCGTGGGGCTACATGAATCGGGATTGTACTCAGCGATTTTTGGTCTGATTAGTCGTCCCTTTCTAATGGCGCAGAGTGTCTCGGAGTTGACCATTCGGCCTGTATATTTTCAAACAGTTGCCACGCATGATCAGCAGAAGGAGGCAGCCATTTTAAAACAGTGGATACTTGTAAATTGTGCGATTGGAACCGCCCTATTGGCCGTCTGTATTGTTGGAAGCAACATAATCACAGGTTATCTGTTGGGGCCAGCCTACTCCGGCGGCGCTGATCTGATCCCTTATTTAGCAGTAGCGCACCTGTTCCTTATAGTTGGGTATGGCTTGAACGGGTACTTGTACGCTCACGAATATACTAAGGAACTATTTTGGTTTGATGGTTTAGCCGTAGCACTCAGTCTTATCTTAGGACCTTTCGCGATGCGCAGTGCCGGAACGCTTGGGGCCGCCATGACATGTGTGATTGTTTATATGGCTCGGACAATTGCGATAGCCATATTTGTGAATCGGAAGAGGAAATCTACACTAAGCCAGCCTCCTGTGGGCTAGATGGTTATGATTCGAGTGAATAAACATTGGCTGCGATTAATCACGAGTATGATGCTCCTTGTGTGGTGCCATGCAGAGGCAACAGGGAAACAAATGACGAACCTTGCCTCTTCCCATGCCGGAGGGCGGATAGATCCGGTGTCGTTTGGGGCGTTAGGAGATGGGGCTGCTGATGACACTGAAGCATTTCAAAAAGCGCTCAGTTATTGCTCCCAACGAGGGGTAACGTGCCTGGTTCCATCGGGGAAAAAGTTTCTTGTTAAGGCGCCCTTGTATATCTGGGGGAAAGCAAATCTGCTTGGAGATGACTTGGGAGGCTCCATAATATTTGAGAATCTGGAATCGCCGTATCTGATCAATGTTGGGATAAGTGGTCCGCAACAATTCGAGCAGCCATTTTCGGGATCTATTAGTGGCATTACATTCAAAGTGGTGGGCGGCAAGGGTGGCAGAACGTTATTCTTTTGGCGTACGGAAGGCGCCATCATTCACAGAAACCGTTTCGATTTTGGCCCATATAGATATTCTGCCACTTCATCGGGAAACGATAATGCGGTAGTTGCAAATGGTTTTGTGAATTGCATTCGGAAGAACATTACAATTTCTGACAATGTGATCGATGCAACGGCGGATTATGATGGCAGCGAAGGCATAGGGCTTGGGCATTTCGATGGAGCACGAATAACAAATAACAAGATTACTGGCGTGGGAGATGATCCCATTGGCATTCACTTCTCCAAAGACGTACAAATATTGAACAATGATCTGAAGAGCGTAGATGGACGATTGTTTGTCGTCAATTCACGGCATGTCACGATCGCCAACAATCGGCATGAAAGAACTCGTAGCGTGAAGGATGGAAAGTTTTACACGGGCATCTCGCTTCTGTACATCGGATTTGAGACATTGGAGTCGAGCAACTATTCCGCCCCCACAGACATTCAGATTCGCGAGAACACGCTGTATTACCCGGAAGGGTCAATAGATCAAGGCGCCGCCATATACCTGTACGGTACTCGAGACGTAATAATTGAGAACAATGGAATCGTCAATGATTCAGCGGCAGTTACTGCGACGGCGATCAGAGTGCTTCCAGCCATATTCAAGCGGCGGTGGAAAGATCCTGACGGGATAGACCCCTCTAATGTTGCAAGAGTTCACAAGACTTTAATTTTGGCAAACACCAGCATGGGAAAGCACCCGCTTGCGATAGGCATGTCAGGGAATTGCGATGACTTTCCCGGTGAGTTGACTGTAAAAAACAATACAGCCTCGGACTACAATCTATACTGCAACCATGTGCAGGCTTATGGCAACAAAAGAACTAATTTACCCCGCTGAAGACGGCCAGCACCTTCCTTTGTCGAATGCTCGGGACAGGGCATTAGGACCGGCTCGCCTTCTTATCAAAACAGGCATCAATAATTTCATTCTCTTCGGATGGGGGCTATGGACTCTATTGAGTCTTTCATTGTTCATTTTGTCAGGATCGAGCACCGATGTGCTTGTCACCTATTTCCTTTATCTTATGGTGGGCGCCATCGGATTGTGGAGGACACGCAAGGATATCCTCGCTCCAACAGGGGCCTTTGTACTCGTGGCATTTTCAGGATTTGGGCTTAACATTCCTCTCATTGCCACGGGGCAGATCTCCTTTCTTCATATCGACGATGGAACATTAACGAAAGTAATTTCTATCGTGTTGTTTGCGCAGGTTGGGTTCATATGCGGCTCCATGGTTCCAAACATGAAGTTCAACCCAATACGCAGGATCGTGGGGGCGAATTACTCAATCAGAGGGACTTCCATCGCGGCATTCGTGGGACTCCTGCTCGTGCAGATCTGCGCCGCTGTTATTCGAAAGGAGTTGCATCTTGGAGAAGCCGGGATTCAGCCTTCAATTCCATACGCGGGCGTATTCCAATTCTTCTTGTATCAAGGTCTATTAATCCTTTGTGTATGGTATTTAGCTCAGGGACTGACTCAGAAGAGGACCCATGCAATCTTAGGTCTAATCTTACTCATCGGAATGGCACTAAGCCAAGCCTTGCTCGGATGGAGAGGCGGCATTATGTACGTGATCATTATCGCGGCCGTTCCTTTTTGGTATCAGTTCAAACTGAGCGACAAGCAAAAACATTACTCGATGGGGTGGCTGATGATACTTATTCTTCTCAGCTCCTCAATAATTCAGATGGGAAGTGCCATACGGACTGAACGGCTAGGGGGAGAATCCGGCTTCTCGAAAAGCGATGAACAGTTCATGACCAATGTGCTCGTGCGATCGCAAGGAACAACGAGGCTGGCGGAAGTCACAAAATATTTTGGGCCGTTATCTTCAACCAATAATTTCCTGTTGGAGAAGCTGCTCTCGCAAGATATTTCCGCAACCATCTATATAGATAGAACTGTATATGGGATTGCACCCAATCAGTCGCACAGCGTCGGGACATCCGGACCAGGCGGGCCGTATACAGCAGCGGGCGTGATGGGCGTCATTGGCAGTTATTTTCTTATAGGGATCTTTTATCAATTAAGCTATTTCTCAATAACGAACTTTGAAACATCAAGCGTCAATGTTCTTGGAGTCGTGTGGTATGCGTTTCTCATCTTGATGCTATTCGAAATCTTGAATGAAAACTTCAGCACGAACTCGCTCAAGATGTATTTTGCCGTACTGACTCAGATCTATCTTTTCAAGCATCTGCTTAAGGGGAGGCCCGTCCGCTAAGCGGACGAACATGAGAATCCTTTTTGTGACCAATGATGTTCCCTATCCTCCAGACAATGGGGTCCGAATCGTCTCCCATCATGCCATGCGACTAATGCATAGAGCGGGGCATCAGCTGGCATTGGCCGTTCTGACGGAAGACTCAGTTCATGCTCACAAGTATTTTAAATTCGCCGCCGAGTATTGCCTGACAGAAATGGCCTGGTGGGTACCCGTCAAGAAGCGGGGAAAGCTGGAATTGCTGCTGTCATCTCTTCTCAGAAATCGGCTCGTTTTCATTGAAAGATATGCGTCGCAGGCGTTTCGCGCGAAGCTCTGCCGATTGATCGATGCGTTTAAGCCAGATGTCATCCATTTCGATTTAATTCCAATGACACAATACATTGATACCGTGCCCAAACACGTAGGAACCGTCGCATCGATCAATGATAGCTGGGCCTTTGCGTTAGAGAACGGGCTGGAGGCTTCTAAGTTTGGAACTTTTGAGCACCTCTATCGCAAATATGAGCTACTACGAGTGAAACGCTACGAGCGAAATGAGTATCCTAAATTCGATGTTACGCACGTGATGAGCGACCGCGATAAAGCATACTTGAGCCAACTCAATGGGGCCATAAATACATCTGTTATCTCTAACGGAGTCGATCCGTCGCTCTTTGAGATTGCAGATCTCACGTACGGAAAGACCGACATTCTTTTTCTGGGACAATTGGCTGGCGGCAACCTTCACTATCTCGAGCAATTCTTAAACAATAGTTGGCCGATCATTCGAAACGCTCTGCCGCAAGCGAGGCTCAATGTTGTCGGAAGAATGAGCTCGGAAAGCAAGAAGCTATTCGCTCATGCCGAACGCTACGGCGGCGTAGTTATTCGAGGGTACATTGAAAAGTTGACCGATGCCTATTCCGGCTGCGGGCTAGCAATCGTTCCAATTGACAAAGCGTGTGGCATCTTAAATAAGGCCATTGAAGCAATGGCTGCAGGATTAGTAGCGGTTGGGTTCGAACGCTCTTTTGCGGGTATTCCGCATGCTCGAAGTGGAGTGCATCACATTGCCGCTCGGGATTATCAGGATATGGGCCGATGCATTATTGAATTGCTGAAAGATTCCGGCAAACGATGCAGCATTCAAAAAGAAGCGCATCGCATGGCGAAGGCACACTATTCGTGGGACGACCGTTGCGGGGCGTTAGAGCAAATGTATTCTGTCGCAGCAGATAGGATATAGCGGTATCGAAGGAGGATCTTTGAGCCAGCCAGCGGAGCTGAGAGACCAGAGTGGTGGGACCGGCAATACTACTTTCAATCATAATGGATGGCGTGCGTATCTTTTTGCATTCCATGCAGCTCATGTTAACCCATGATACTTTCTATCGTATCAATGAGGAAAGCAGACTCCGTTGATAGGTTTTTATTGCTGATAATTATGCCTATGCCTATAGCAATATGGTGACTACGGTTAGCTATTAGGCATATCCCTGAATTTAGATCATGCCTGTCTTACTGGGAGAGTCCAGAGTGATACGAGTCCTTCTCAACTGTTCAACGCTGGTTAAAGGAGGGGCGCTCCAGGCAGCCGTTTCATTCGTCAGAACCGCGCTGGATCGAGATGATTCTGATATCCAGTGGCATTTCATTCTCTCGAAGAATGTTGCCGATGAGTTAATCAGATATGGCATAGCATCTAATATCTCTTCGGTCACACTGATCAACGCCTCCCCAGCCCGGAGCTATCAGAGCAGGAAGACTCTGCGCAACCTCGAGCAAACCTTGAACCCAGATGTGATATTCACCCTCTTTGGACCTGCCTATGTTGATTTTAAATCACCCCATCTCTGTGGTGTTGCGGATGGCTGGGTAACGCATGGGGGCTATTGGGCATGGAAAACCATGCAAAGTGCACATGACGCGATTCGCTCATTGGCTCTCATTTTGTATAAAGCCTACATGTATAGAAAAGCCGATGCGTGGGTAACAGAGGCACTCATAGCGAAAGAAGGACTAATCAGGAGGCTGCACATTGACAGCAAGAAAATAGCGGTCGTCCCCAATAGTTGCGGGACGCAATATTTGAACTCGGGGCATTCGAGAAGATTCCCGCTATCTGGCGAGCAAGTCAGGATTCTCTGCATGTCTGCCTTCTATAGGCATAAAAATCTTGAGATCATTCCAGCGGTGGCTAAGGAGCTTGAAGCTGTTTTCCCTGAGCTTAGATTTGAGTTTGTTCTCACGTTACCTCAGGAAGGGGATGGAATCAGAAAAATTATGAAAATAGCGGATGCGCTCGGCGTGCGAGACCGTATTGTGAACGCGGGATATATCCCGGTGAGTCAAGGCCCGGATTTGTACCGCTCCTGCCACATACTGTTTCTGCCCTCGGTTCTTGAAACATCGTCGGCGAACTACCCTGAGGCCATGGCCATGGGGCTTCCTATTGTGACGGTTGGCTTAAATTTCGCAGAGTCAGCTTGTGGCTCAGCAGCCGTCTACTTCGAGCCGATGAATCATGTCTCCGCGGCTCTTGCGATAACAAGGCTCTGTAAAAGTGAGCCGCTCTGGGATCAGCTTGTACAAGATGGCAAGGAGATACTTCATACATTGCCCACATCAACGGATCGATATGAACTCTACAAGAAATACATCAAAGCTCTCCTGCATTCAAAAAAACACGTCGACTTCTCCACAGTGCAAGAGTTTTCAAGAGAGGGCTAGCGATGGCTGAAAATCCTTACAGTCAGAATAAACGGACGGGATACGACGAACGGGTCGGTTCAGGCCGCGCAATTCCCCACTCACCGGAATGCGACTTGGACGATGAACCCGCAATGATGGTTCAGGAACAAATAGCCCGAATTCGGTTCTTCGCAGAACGGACCCCGGTGGCTGGAAAATCCATACTGGATCTCGGCTGTGGGACAGGGTTCAACTATGCGTATGCCACTGGCAAACTCGCGGCAGGTGAAGTCCTCGGAGTCGACATATCGTTGAGTGCGGTCGCATACGCCAAACAAACATATCCATCAGGATCTTTTCTTCAAGGCGACATTTGCAGCACCAGTTTCGATTGCGGAAATGACCGCTGGGATACGGTTGTGTGCTGTGAGGTCATCGAACATGTCGACAAGCCAGGAGCTTTACTTGAAACGATACATAGACATCTTAGACCGTCTGGGGTTGCTCTCATCTCTACCCCCAATCGCCCTGTGTTCTCACTCGACTATGAGCCATCGCCCGTGAATCATACTCATGTGAAGGAATATACGCTTGAGGAATTCCGCTTGATGCTTGAACGCAGATTTTCAAAGGTTGAAATCTGGGGGCAACGCTTTTCAAACGAGCGCTTATTCAAGATGCAACAAAGCATTGTGGCTCGCAATATCAAGGACTACCAACTTTTGGGAGATTGGTATTGGCGTAACCCCGTTCGTCGTTTGTGGAAAACGCTACGACTAGAACCACTCCATCGATGGCTAGGTGGTGGCCTGAAGTACAACCACAAGGACTTTTCCTTTGTAAATCCTGTTACCGATGACAGTATCTGGCTGTGCGCCATCGTCACGAAATAGAACTTACTATGAACCACGAAGAAACTTACCAGCGCCTTCCAGTCACTCTCCAGAACTTGGCATGTTCGGTTGAAGGGTGGCGACTGAAAAGACGCCGATACAATGACGAGTACGAAGCCATTTCCAGAACCCTACAAGAACGCCCCTCCTCGTCGGCTTCGGTCATGCAAGCTTTGCAGAGGCCACGCCTTCAGACACACCTCAATGAAGCCATTCATTCCCCTTACTGGAAGAGGCAGTTTGACCACTATGGAGTCAACGTTGCCAGTGGCAGCCCCTGGGACGAAATTCAAAAGCTTCCTATTCTGTCGAAAGCAGAAGTTCAGATCGAATCCTCCAGGATTAGAAACCAGTCCTTAGATTCCAAGGGCGGAACGACCGGAGCCGGATTGGTCTTCTGGGAAACATCAGCCGCAGAGAAAGAGCGATGGGCTGTCTGGTGGCGTTATCGGCACTGGCACAACATTTCACAAGACATGTGGTGCGGATATTTTGGCGGTCGCTCGGTCGTATCTCTTACGCAATCTGATCCGCCCTATTGGAGGCTGAACTATCCTGGCCGACAAATCCTCTTCAGCGGGTATCACTTATCTCCTGCTACCGCTGAGGCTTATATCGCTGCACTCGACAAATATTCACCTCCCTGGCTCCATGGCTATCCGTCGCTTCTCTCACTTATCGCCAGCTATATACTGGAACGGGGAACGCCTCTGAAAACAGCGCCACGCATTGTGACAACCGGTGCAGAGAACCTACTTCCTCAACAAAGAGACTTGATGAAACGAGCCTTTGGCTGCCCTGTCCGCCAGCATTACGGGCAGGCTGAATCGGTCGCGAACATTTCCGAATGTCCCAATGGGCACTTACATATCGACGAAGACTTTTCCTTTGTTGAATTGATTCCGCTGGAACAGCATCCCGGTGTCTTTCGAATCATCGGCACGAACTGGAGTAATCCTGCCTTTCCCTTGTTTCGATACGACACAGGAGACCTTGTGCACTATTCTGAGGGCACCCAGTCATGCGACATGACTGGTCGGGTCGTTGATTCCATCGATGGTCGAAAAGAGGATTATGTCGTTCTTCCCAGTGGAGCACGGCTGGGAAGGCTCGATCATATCTTCAAGGATTTGACCCAGATCAGGGAAGCCCAGATCTACCAACCGAACCGTGAGACATTGATATTCAGGATCGTGAAGAGGGATGACTACACTGCCGACTCAGAGCGGCGACTGATTGAGGAAGCTCGAAAACGATTGGGGCATGAGGTATCGATCCAAGTTGAATACCTCGCAGCGCTGGAGCGGGGAAAGACCGGAAAACTTCGATTTGTTGTGAGTGGAGTCTAAATGAAACAGATTTTGCAAAATCTCGCCTCAGGCGAAACCAGCCTTGCTGACATTCCAAGCCCAAAGGTCAGGGAGGGCCACCTTCTGATCCAAACCTCACGATCGCTGGTGTCAGCAGGTACCGAGCGCATGCTGGTGGATTTTGGCAAGG
>LNFM01014630.1_pt1 | contig 10490 bp, 9 predicted proteins | sample 596031 | NCBI WGS metagenome assembly LNFM01 (sample SAMN04254537, study PRJNA301005) | activated carbon metagenome | isolation source: dual media filters at the Ann Arbor, Michigan drinking water treatment plant | place: USA: Ann Arbor | reverse complement strand
CGGGCCTTCAGCGAGACGACATGCTGCGATAGACCGATCTGAGCGCGGATTTTGTTGTAAAGGTTGGGTGAGGGCGCGACCGGGGCAACGGTTTCGACAAGCGGACTGAGGCGGCGCTCCCAAGCTTCGATGGCTCGATCGAGAGCTTTGTCGGCTGCACGGCGTTCGGCCACCGTCTGACGCTCCTCGTGCGACAGCGTGCCGAGAACGTACTCGGCGGCGAGACCATCAATGTCGTCGAGCTCAGTCATTGCTCGAGGCAGCCTTTCAACTGTGCGAGGCTCCGGTGGAGCCACGTCTTGATCGTTCCTTCCGGCCGGTTGAACCGGGCCGCTAGTGCTTCCCGGCTCATGCCATCGAGATAGGCAAGCCGGACAATGTCCTTTTTCTCCGGCTCTAGGCCGTCGAGACAGCGCAGGAGCCGCTTGACGTCTTCGGCCCGTTCGAGAGCGGCAATGGGATGTTCATCGCCGCTATCGATGTTTTCCAGTTCGCTTTCGTCACCCGACGGCCGGATGACCCGGCGGCGGACTTCGTCAAGCGAACGATTGCGAACGATGGTCGCCATCCAGGTTATGGGGGAGGCGATGCCGGAATTGTAGTCGCCGGCTCGTTCCCAGACCTTGAAGAATGCCTCCTGCAGCACCTCTTCGGCCAATTCCCGGTTCCTGAGAATACGGATGGCAACGCCCAAAAGTTTCGAGGAGGTGGCTTGATAGAGCTCGGCAAAGGCGGCTTCGTCCCCCTTGGCGACGCCCGAGAGCAGATTTTCGAGCTTTGGGTCGCGGGGTGGCATAGGGGCCTTGCGGAATGGCGGCGCTCTGACGAGGCAGTGTTAGACCGTCTTTGCTGCCCGTGTCGAGAGAGGGATCGTTGCAATTGCGGCGCGGCGACCGTTAAGTCCCGGTTTACGGTTACTGATCCTCGATTTCAGGGAGCACATACTTGGCTTCGTTTCTGCCCCCGGCGTGGCTGGCACCCATCCTTCTTTTGACTTTGTCGAACGTGTTCATGACGCTCGCGTGGTACGGGCACCTGAAATACAAGTCCGCGCCGCTGATGACGGTGATCGTGGTGAGTTGGGGGATCGCGTTTTTCGAATATTGTCTGGCGGTGCCCGCGAACCGGATTGGACACAGCACGTATTCGGCGGCGGAGCTGAAGACGGTCCAGGAGGTAATCACGCTGGTCGTTTTTGCGATCTTTTCCGTGGTCGTTTTGAAAGAGGCGATCACGGTGAACCATCTCGTGGGGTTTTCGTTGATCGTCGCGGGCGCCTTTTTCGTATTCAAGGCTCCGTTGTAATTTTTGCTCGAGAGACCTGATGCCTTCGTCGCGGACTGCCGCCGCCGGCCCGGCGCTGATTGTTGTTCTGGGCGATCAGCTCAGTCTTGGACTTGCGAGCCTCAAGGTGGCGGATCGGGCGCGCGATGTCGTGCTGATGGCGGAGGTGGCGGACGAGGCCGGCTATGTCCGGCACCACAAGAAGAAGATCGCGTTTTTGTTTGCAGCCATGCGGCACTTCGCAGCCGAGCTTGAGGCCGCGGGCTGGCAGGTGCGGTATGTGCGCCTCGATGACAAGAAAAACGGCGGCAGCTTTACCAGCGAAGTGACGCGCGCGGTGCGGGAGATCAAAGCCAGCGGCATCGTGGTGACGGAGCCCGGCGAGTGGCGCGTGGCGGAGATGATCGGCACGTGGGAGCGCGAGACCGGGGTGCCGGTGCGGGTTATGCCGGACGATCGGTTCGTGTGTGGGACGGGGGAATTTGCGGCGTGGGCGTCGGGGCGCACGTCGCTGCGCATGGAGTTTTTCTATCGCGAGATGCGACGGAAGACGGGATTGTTAATGAACGGTGACGAGCCCGAGGGCGGGCGATGGAACTTCGATGCGGAGAACCGCAAGCCAGCGAAGGCAGATCTGTTTATTCCAAAGCCGTTGCGGTTTGAGCCGGACGCAGTGACGCGCGAAGTGCTCGATCTCGTTGGCCGGCGGTTTGGAAACCACTTCGGTGATCTGGAGCCGTTCTGGTTTGGCGTGACGCGGGGGGATGCGGAAAAGCAGCTTCGGCATTTTTTGAAGACGGGCTTGGCGCAGTACGGCGACTATCAGGATGCGATGCTGCTGTCGGAGCCGTTTCTCTATCACTCAATCCTGTCGCTCTACATCAATACGGGGCTGCTCGATCCGATGGATGTGTGCCGCCGAGTCGAGAAGGCGTATCGCGCGGGGCGGGTGCCATTGAATGCAGCGGAGGGCTTCATCCGGCAGATCATCGGATGGCGAGAGTACGTGCGCGGCATCTATTGGCTGAAGATGCCGGAGTATGTGGAGCAGAATTTTCTCGGTGCGACGCGGCCGATCCCGGATTTCTATTGGAGTGGTGAGACCGACATGGCGTGCCTTCGCGCGGCCATTGGCCAGACGAAGACAGAGGCTTATGCGCATCATATTCAGCGGCTGATGCTGACGGGCAATTTCGCTCTGCTGGCGGGGATCAAGCCTAAGCAGGTGCATGAATGGTATCTGGCCGTTTATGCGGATGCTTATGAGTGGGTGGAGTTGCCCAATGCGCTTGGCATGAGCCAGTTTGCGGATGGCGGGCTGCTGGGATCAAAGCCCTATGCGGCGAGCGGGAACTATATCAACCGGATGTCGGACTACTGCGGGTCGTGCCGGTATGACGTGAAGAAGCGGACGGGGGACGGGGCGTGTCCTTTCAATGCGCTTTACTGGGATTTTCTGGATCGGAATGCCGACAAGCTCGCCCGGAACCCACGCATGGCGCAGATGTATGCGACGTGGCGGAAATTCTCGAAGGCGGATCAGGATGCGGTGCGGCGGGACGCTGAGGCTTTTCTCGACGGGCTCACCCCTTGGTCGGCGGAGGGCTAATCTTGCCTTTGCGGCAGCGGTCGGAGCAGTAGCGGACGTCGTCCCATACTTTGGCCCAAGCCTTGCGCCAGGCGAACGGGCGGCCGCAGGTGGCGCACGGTTTGGTGGGCAGTTCGGATTTCTTGCGCATCTTTGCCATGGTGTTTCATATACGCGCTTCGGATCATGGGGCCACCGGCATGACGCCTTTCGACATAGCGATTTTGCGTATCGATGCCGCCAACGGGGAGGACCCGAATTCGGTTGTCGTGGATGGGTCCTCGCGGCCAGCGGAGCTCATCTATTCGGAGCGGATGACCGCGATGCTGGCGCGGCTGGTGCCGGAGGCATCTGAGGCGTTGCAGCTGGCGGCGCGGGCGCAACATCTGAGACGGTGGACGATCGCGCGCGACAGCTATCCGATGGACCGGGCGGGGTATCACCGGTGGCGGGGCGAGTTGAAGCGGCGGCATGCGGAGTGGGCCAGCGCAATCCTTTCCGAGTCCGGGATCGATGCAGAAACGATCGCTCGGGTGGCGAGCTTGATCCGGAAGGAGAATCTCAAAACAGATGTGGAGAGCCAGGCGCTGGAAGATGTCGCGTGTCTCGTATTCGTGCAGCATTACGCGGCGGACTTCGCGCCCAAGCATACCCATGAGAAGATGATCGGGATCGTGCAGAAGACGTGGAGGAAGATGTCGGAGGAGGGCCACAGGGCGGCGTTGGCGTTGCCGCTCGACCCAGGTGTGCGGGCGATTGTCGAGGCGGCTTTGGCGACGGCGGCGCGGCTAGTGCATGCGCCAATGGCGCTGTCGAACGTCGCGGTCATTCTCGCCGCGCACGGGGATCGTGGTGGGGATGATCCCAATGCCACGCTATTCCGGCATTGCGCGGCACTGCGCGCGACTGGGACGTTTCACAGTGTGTCGGCGGGCATTCTGCGCGGTGAACCGGTGCTTGAAGACGCGGTGCGGGCGGCGGTTGCATCGGGGGCCGCCTGTCTTGCGGTCTATCCGATGTTCATGGCCGAGGGTTACTTCACGCGGAAAGTGCTGACGCAGCGTTTGGCGGCGCTGGAAATTCCCGTTGATGTGCATGTGTTGCCGCCGCTGGGGGCCGACCCGCGGTTGCCCGACCTGATGCGCGCTGAGGCATTGGTGACGGCAGAGCGGGTTGGGGTCGCGGCTCATACAGCGCGGCTGCTGATCGTGGGGCATGGATCGAAGATCGGGCCGGCTTCGGCCGAGGCCACGCGCATGGCGGCGGCCGCGATCGAACGGGCGGGCGGATTTGCTCGCATCGAGACCGCATTCCTGGAGGAGCCTGAATTTCTCGAAGACGCTTTGCGGCGCGATACGGCGACCCCGACGATTGTGAGTGGATATTTTTCTGGAGATGGGTTGCACGCGGCCGAGGATGTGCCGGAGGCCATCGTGGAGACGGGCGCAGCTGCGATTTATGCCGGACCGATTGGCAGGTCGGAGCGAGTTTCTGAGATGGTCAGAACCGCCATTTCGAGCGCAATGACGGGGGGTTAGGTGGTTTCGGCTGCGTGTGGTTGTTTCGATCAGCTTCGCACGACTTTCGTTACCTGGAATTAGTGTTTCTACTATAGGTTGAGCATAGGACAACCTAGAACCAGGGTCGTTAACGATGTTGCATGCTCGATCTTTCCGATTCGCGGCGACTGCGGATCACGCCGAGGAGGCCTCGCTTCAGGCCGGTGAGGCCGGGGATAGGCTATTCGAACATTTGATTTCGGAGACGCATGCGATCGCTGTCGGAGTTGCTGTCGTTGCGACCGCTGCCAACGCACTGAACGACTGGCAACGCGCGATCAGGCCCAGCGATATCGCGAGGTTCGCACCCGATGATGCTCCCCTGCGCATGCTGCTGCAGGTGCTCATCGAACACGACGCGATCGACGAAGCACTCATGCCGGGGCTGCTGGCCTTTCTCGACGATATCGCGTTTGCCAGTGCTGGCCTCAATGCGTTTCTTGACGACTGTGAAGCGCTTTCGGCTCCGCGCGCTGCGATCTTGCACGCGCACCGTCTTCAGACGTGCTGGCGCGCACTTGCGCGGGACACCAAAACCGTCGTGCTTGATCTGGAGCACGCGCCGGGTGCTTCGTTGCCGGACCTGCATAGGCAGAACGCCCGCGTTGTGTCGGCACTTTTGAGCGGCGCGGCCAATGGCTTTAAGCCCTGTCTGGACGAGGCCGGGCGGCTTTACGTGCCGCCGTTGCCGCAGAAGCGGCGTGCGCCCCGGCGCGCGGTGCTGCAAAACTGCCTCATGCATGGGCCGAATGGGTTGCAAACCGGTTTTGTGCGTGATGCTTCGGCTGGCGGTTTGGGATTGGGCCGGGTCTCAGGTCTTAAGCGCGGGGATCGGATTCGCGTCGATTTTGTCAGCGGGCGGCAATTCCACGGGACCATCCAGTGGGTTACCGGCGCATCGGCTGGGATGCGCTTTGACGTGCCGCTTAGCCCAGGCGATGCACTGGTCGCTCTTTAGACGAGCTGGAGATCAGGAGACCTGCTTGGTCGCTGGCCAGCGGGTATCGTCGGCGAAATCAGCCGGGATCGGGTGCATCGCTTCGAGTGCGTTTGACGCGATGCGGATGACTTCAAGCGCCATGTCAGCGCCATGCAGTTGGGCGAGGCGCAACCGCTCAGGTCCATCCCATTCGCGCGGTTCGACCAGCCATCCGCCGGACGGATGGGGAACGCCGACTTTAATCTGATTGAGCCGGGCGACTTCGCGCGTGGCGTTGGCAACGATGATGGCAAGATGGTCTGCGTCGCGCGCGCCGAAGGCAACTTGCATCCGGCGGGATGCCTCCGTGCGGACGTCGGCGGCGGTTGGATCGGAGAGATCGACCGTCCGCTCTGCGATCAAAGTCCCGTTCTGGAAGACCTGCTCTTTCATTGTCCTACCTCAGAAGCCAGTTGGCGCATGACAGACCGTTGAACTGAAGTTGATTTGCGCTTGTGCCGATCGTCCACGCGGAGGCATCTGCAGGAAACGCTGTCGCGTAAGTCAGGAAGGTCACGCGCGCAATCAGCATCTCGCTGATTATGGTTGATCCAACACTGCCGCTGCCCGACGTGATGCCTGTCAAAGCGGCACCGCGAAACGTCGGCGCGGTTGATCCTGTCGCTTGATGCAAGATCCAGTAGAGGCCAGCCTTGAGTGCTATCGGCGCGCCCAACGTCAACGTCTTGTAGCCCGTCGTCGTGCATGAGGCCGTGCCAAAATTCGCAATCAATTCGCCGGGTCCATTGTCCGACGCGCTGCCATACAGAGCAGCCCGAACCTCACCGCTCACAGCGCTGGCTTGGCAAAACACCGTCAACCTGTCGTAGCTTCCATCCGCGCCAACTCGCAGCGGCACGAACATCGCTGTCGTGATGGCTGTGGTTGCGCTGGCAAAATCCATTGCGGCCCAGCCTTGCTGATTGTCCCGTCCTATGCGGAGATATACCGGGGGCAACTGCACGGCCTCGCGGAATTGCGCTGGCGTCAGGTCTTCCGGCGGACCGCTGCCTGCGGTCACGCGGCCCTTGATCCGGCCTGATGGCATGTCGGCGAGCTTGGCGTTCGTGATCGCACCTGCATCGACGGCCCATGTTGCGCCGCTGGCGGAGACCGTGACGTCGCCTTTGTCTCCGTCCGTGACGCCGCCAATGGATGTGTTGGGGAACGTCACCGCACCGTTGGTGCGGTTGATCAGGATCGCATCAAACCAAGCACTGCCGTTGGGGGACACTTTGAAAGCGTAGTCATCGCTGCCCGTGGTGCCCATTTCGGCGCGGCCGGAAAAGCCGGTTTGAAAAAGGATCGAGGCGGTGTCGGTGGCGGCGTTTTTGTTGATCTTGGCTTGATGACCGGCGCCGGCGTGATTGAACAGCGAAGCGGGAGAGGCGACGGCGAGGCGGTTGGTCGTGTCGGCCGTGGCGTTGACACCGACCAGGGGAACGGGATTGACGCTGCCGCCGCCGACTAGCGTCCAGGCCGTGCCGTTCCAGGCGACGGGAGAGGCTTCATCTTCGATCCAGGCGAGCCAGCCAGTGCGCGGGGCGTAGAAGGCCCAGGCGCCATCCTGCCAAGCTGCGATTTTGCCGGTGTGGCCGACCCAGGCTCCTGTGGGTGAGGCGGCGACGATGTAGCGGGCTCCGTCAGCGGGCGAGGCGGGGGGTGTCGCGAGATCGCGGTCAACGATTGAAATTTGCACCAGCGCGTCGAGTTTGCGGAGCGCTTCGTTGTGGGTGACGTGCTTCTGCGCCTGGGCGGAGAGGATGTAGGGCAAGAGCAGGTTTGTCGTTTCGTCCACTGGTGTTGTCCTTCGCTCGACGTGGTGAGGCGAAGGATAGGCGCGGATGCGACGACGGGGATAAGTCTTGGCGACACGAAAAAGGGCGACCCTTTGGGCCGCCCTTTGTCATTCAGATTTGTGGCGCTGCTCGCCTCCGCGACGCTTAAGTTAGTCGCCTCCGCGACGCTTAAGTTAGTCGCCTCCGCGACGGGGCCCACCGCGACCCCGGCCGCCGCCGCCACCTTCACGGTCACGGCGTGGGGGACGCTCGGCGGAGAAGACTTCTTCCGGTTCGCCCGGTGCGCGGGGGATTTCCTGGCCGGTCGTCTGATCGACGATCTTCATTGACAGGCGGACCTTGCCGCGGTCGTCGAAGCCCAAGAGCTTGACGTAGACTTCCTGGCCTTCCTTGACGACTTCGCCGACCGTTTCGGGGCGGCCGTTCGTCAACTGCGAGATGTGGACCAGACCATCCTTGGCGCCGAAGAAGTTCACGAAGGCGCCGAACTCCATGATCTTGACGACCTTACCCTTGTAGATTTGGCCGACTTCGGCTTCCGACGTGATGCCCTTGATGCGGGCCAGCGCCTTCTCGATCGACTCGCGGTTGGCGGAGGCGATCTTGACGGTGCCGTCGTCGGAGATGTCGATCTTGGCGCCCGATTCCGCAACGATCTCGCGGATGACCGAACCGCCCGAGCCGATCACTTCCCGGATCTTGTCGGTCGGGATCTTGATGGTTTCGATGCGCGGGGCAAACTCGCCCAGCTCTTCGCGCGCACCGGTCATGGACTTGGCCATTTCACCCAGGATGTGGATGCGGCCGTCATTCGCCTGCTTCAGCGCGATCTTCATGATCTCTTCGGTGATACCGGTGATCTTGATGTCCATCTGAAGGGCCGTGACGCCGTTCTCGGTGCCGGCGACCTTGAAGTCCATATCGCCGAGGTGGTCTTCATCGCCGAGGATGTCGGAGAGCACGACGTAGTCGTTGCCTTCCTTGATGAGCCCCATGGCGATGCCGGCGACGGGCGCCTTCAGCGGTACGCCAGCGTCCATGAGCGAAAGCGATGCGCCGCAAACGGTGGCCATCGACGAGGAGCCGTTCGACTCCATGATCTCGGACACGACGCGGAGCGTGTAGGGAAAGTCTTCGTGCTTGGGCAGCAGCGGACGAATAGCGCGCCAAGCAAGCTTACCATGCCCGATTTCGCGACGGCCCGGCGAGCCCATGCGGCCCGTTTCGCCGACGGAGAAGGGAGGGAAGTTGTAGTGCAGCAGGAAGCGTTCCTTGCGGGTGCCTTCCAAGCTGTCGACGTACTGTTCATCCTCGCCGGTGCCAAGCGTTGCGACGACCAGAGCCTGCGTTTCGCCGCGAGTGAAAAGGGCCGAGCCGTGAGCACGCGGAAGGACGTGGACTTCGGAGACGATCGGGCGGACGGTGACGAGATCACGGCCGTCGATACGCTTTTTGGTCTTCAAAACGTCGCCGCGCATGATGTCCATTTCAAGCGCCTTGAAGGCGTCGCCGAGCAGGACCTTCTCGCCGGGTTCGTCGGGGATCTGGATTTCGGAGAAAATGCGCTTCTTGGCTTGCGAAACGAGATCGTTGCGCTTGCCCTTTTCTTTGGTTGAGAAGGCTTCGGTCAGCGTCGCGCCGGCGATGGCTTTGACTTGACCGTAGTACTTTGACTTGTCGGGGATCTGGATGTCCCAGGGTTCCTTGGCGGCTGTTTCGGCGAGCTTGATGATCGCTTGAATGACCGGCTGGAAGTGCCGGTGGCCGAACATGACGGCGCCGAGCATCACGTCTTCGGATAGTTCCTTGGCTTCCGATTCCACCATCATGACGGCGTCGTGCGTGCCGGCGACAACGAGATCGAGAGAGGTCGCAGCCATTTCGTCGACGAGCGGGTTCAAAACATACTCGCCGCCGATGTAGCCGACGCGCGCGGCGGCGATGGGCCCAAGAAAGGGCAGACCCGAGAGGGTGAGCGCAGCGGACGCTGCGACCATGCCGAGAACATCGGGATCATTTTCGAGGTCGTGCGAGAGGACGGTCACGACAACTTGGACTTCGTTCTTGAAGCCTTCGACGAAGAGCGGACGAATGGGGCGGTCGATGAGGCGGGAGACGAGCGTCTCCTTCTCGGAGGGACGGCCTTCGCGCTTGAAGTAGCCGCCGGGGATTTTGCCGGCTGCGTACGTGCGCTCTTGGTAGTTCACGGTGAGGGGAAAGAAATCGATGCCGGCCTTCGGTGACTTGGCACCGACGACGGTTGCGAGAACAGTGGTCTCGCCATACTGGGCGTAAACGGCGGCGTCGGCCAGCTTGCGCCCGCCCCATTCGATCTCGACGCGGTGGATATCAAACATGTTTTTCAGCTTTCGTTTCGGTTCTTCGGTCTTTTGTTTTCGCAGCGGTCTTTAGCATGAATGCGCATCGCGCCGGGAAGCGTTTAAAGCCCCCGGCGCGATCGTTTTCAGATTGAATTCGTTGCCATCCGAACGATCGCGCGTCGCCATTGGCCACAATGGCCCTGGTGCGTGCCGATCAGCGGCGGATGCCGAGTTTTTCGATGATGCCCTGATAGCGGGCGACATCCTTGCGCTTGACGTAATCAAGCAACTGACGGCGCTGGCTCACCATTTTCAGGAGGCCGCGGCGCGAGTGGTTGTCCTTTTTGTGGGCTTTGAAATGGTCGGTCAGTTCGTTGATGCGGTGGGTGAGGACTGCGATCTGCACTTCCGGCGAACCGGTATCGTTGGCCTTGAGGGCGTTCGACTTGATCACTTCGGTCTTTGCCGCCTTACGGTGGGGCGCTACTTCCGACATCGCGTGCTCCTTTCAAATTTGGAGTTGTAAGGGCTCGTGAAATGTGAGCCCGGGGCACGGCCACAGCCGGGATGTCGTCCAGCCGGGTCGAAAACGAAACGTCGCGGGCCCTCGGGGAGCCCGCGACGTGGAGGTCTTATACATGCGGGACATGCGGGGGCGAAGTGGTTTTTCGCCGCCTGTAGCCGGATGCCTTACTTCTTGCAGAAGGTCACGGCGGCGCGGCAGGTGATCTGGCCGCCGTCGGGCTTGCACGAGTATCTGTCGTTGACGGAGTAGCCTTCGACCTTGCCGTTGGACAGGAAGCCGGGCCACAGACCCCAGCTGAGCGCCTGGACGGTGGTTTCGAGTGCGTACCACTTGGCCCATTCTTCGGAGCCGGCGGTTGCAACAGCACCCTTCTTAACGCACGAGGCTTCAGCGATGGGGGCGCCGAGCACCACCGTCATTGCTGCTGCCGCGAC
>LNFM01013338.1_pt1 | contig 10490 bp, 11 predicted proteins | sample 596031 | NCBI WGS metagenome assembly LNFM01 (sample SAMN04254537, study PRJNA301005) | activated carbon metagenome | isolation source: dual media filters at the Ann Arbor, Michigan drinking water treatment plant | place: USA: Ann Arbor | reverse complement strand
GGTCAACCGCCCGCCGGCCCGCGCTTGCAATAAAGTTGCCGCCACAAACAGACGGACCTCATCCACCTTCACCCGGGCAATGAAGTTTTCCATCACCTGATCGAGCGGTGCGCCTAGCCGCCGCTCTTCGGCCATCCGCCGAAATTCCAACCCGAGAGGGGCAGGGACCTCGGAACCGAGCACCTCAAAGGCGCTCGATAAAGGATGTCCGGCACGCATCATTCGCGCCAGACTCTCGAGGGCATCCGGAAACTGGGCCTCGAACTTTTGAATTCGCTGCTGCCGTTTTTTCTCGATGAACCAATAGGGCAGCCAAGCCCCGAGCGCAAACGCGCCCACGCCCGACCCCGGTGGCAGCAGTGCGCTGTCCTGCACCAGGGCGAAAAACGAGCCGCCTAGCAGGAGCATGGTCAAGGTGACTCGCCCGACCGACCATTGCAAGTCCGCTTCGTCCATCCGCTGCTTCAAGCTGTCGATCAGGTCCAGTCGCTGCAGCAGCGCATGCCAGAGGGTAATCGAGCTGAGCGAATCCTCCCGCAGCAACGCGCTGAGCTCTTCCCCGTCCTGCTCCCCAGCCCCTTCCACCACCGGAGAGGCGGCCCGGAACCGGTCCTGCACAAACGCAGCGATAACCACCGCCAGACCGGCCAGCAAAAACGTCCCGAAGAAGACGATGATGATCAGTGCGATCCCCATGCCGATCCTACCTGCCGTTCAGGCCGGCTTGAACGACGGGCGCCATCACCCGTGGGGTAATTAAAACCACCAGATCCCGGCTGGCCCCAGCGCTGATCCTGCCGCCAAACAGCTTCTGCAGTAGGTCCGCGGCTTCCGGCCCCTGGCCGAACCCCGAAAGCGCAATTGTCTGGCCATCCACCAGGTCCACGTCGGCGACCACGCGCCGGGTGGTCGACCCTTGACCCAAATCCGTCGTCACCTCCGGTTCCACCCGCAGCCGGATCGCCCCGTTCCCGCTGACGCGGGGCACAAACTGAATTCGCAAACCACAGTTGTTGCCATTGGCGGCCTTCCAGGTCGCCCCCGCCCGCATCGTGACGCCGCTCTGGTCGAACGCCGTCAGCTTCTCGCTCGAAAGCAGCTCCTGCGGCCGGATCACGCTGTCGCTCACTACGCCCCGCTGCAGTGCGGCAATGCGTACGGCCGCCTGCTGCGGCAGTGCCGTAAGCCGGCTCTGATTATCTTCAAAGAAGCTTGAACGGCCGTTGACCAACTTCACTTCCAAATCTACCCGGGCCGCTGCGCTGGCCACCGTCGGGGTCATTACGGCAGGACCGGATGGGCCCGCTCCCCGCTCCAGGAAGACTTGCCGAAACTCGATGGGGGGACGAGCCAACTGCTCGTCATCCATCTGGTTGCGGAGCAGCAGGCGGATCTTCGCCGCGGAATCCGCCAAAGCCACCCGGTCCGCATCCTTCGGCGCCACCAGCAGGTTCACCACCGGCACCATTCCCTGCCCATTGTTCTCGTTGGCTTGCACGCTCAGCACCTCGGCGTTTTGCAACAACGACCGCACGGCAGGGTCACTTCCCCGCATGTTGACCACTTGCAAGTCCACTCGATGCCCGGCTCGCAGAAAGGGCATCAGTCCATTCGATTCCGAAATCCGCACGGATATCGCACGCATCCCCTTGGCGATCCCACCCTTGCCTTCCTTACCCTGGTCGGAGCCCGTCCGCTCTTCGGTAATGGGTTCGTTTTCAATCGTGGCCTGATAAACCGTCTTGCCGACAGCGTCTTCGACGCGTTGATACGCGCCCGGCGGCAACGCCCCGGCCCAACTCGAAAGCTTGACGTCGGCGGCGTCGAGCTGCCGGCCCCGGTCAATCGCCCGCGCCGCGACGACGATCGTTTGCTTGGCTGCGTTGGCCTCCTCGTCCCGCATGCGACCGACAAAGAGGCCGTAGAAGATTCCGGTCGCCGCAATGGCAACCACGAACGCGATACCGAGCAGGGGGACAAGATTCCGCTTCATAAGGAGACACAGCTAGCACCCCCAGTACAACATGCGATCACGGCGACGGAAATCCGCAGAAACGGTTAAGAGGGTAGGGGGAAAAGCCTTACTTATCGCTAGGGTCTTTGTCGTAGACGTAGCGCTGCTCAATCTCGCCTTGCGGGCCGTTAATCGTCCGGAAAATCGTCATCTCCCGCCCGTCCGCCGACAAACTGTACTGGTCCGTCATTGCCAGCGCCGTCCCCTGCACGGTGGTCTTCGACCGCACCTGCAAAATCGGACCCCGCCAAGCCGCCACTGCCTTTACTTCGTTCCCACCGATCCGGTTCACCGACTCCTTGCCGTCCAGCGTCCACCGGCACTCGTTCACCCGTCCGTCCGAGGTCGACTGGGCCGCAAGTTCCCCGCCCTGCTGGCGAATCTTCGTCACCACGGTTCCCGGACGCGGGGCGCGACCAAAGTCGCTCTTCTCGTGGTTCAGCTTCCAGGTGCCAGACAAATTCGGCTCCGCTAACAGAAACCCGGCCGCCGCGAACAAAGCGATAACGATGCGCATGCCTCGATGCTAGGCTGCGGCGGGCTTCGGCGCAAGAAAAATCTTGTAAGCTAAAGCACCTATGGCGACCGTTCCCAGGGCCGCGAACGACACCGACGGACGCATCAGGAACCCGGATCCCGCCACCCATGCCCCCACGAGAATGTAGAACGCCGGGATCAACGGCCAAGCGAAGTTCACAACCCCGAGACGCTGCCACCCCGCCCGTTTCCGGAAGACAAACAACGAGGCCACCGCGAGCACCGAGAAGGCGTTCAGCAGGAAACCCACATAAAACATCAGGTCGCGGAACGAGAGAAAGCACATCGCCACCGCGCAAGCGCCCTGCATCGCGATCGCCACATACGGCGTCCGCCACTTCTCGTGCACCCGCGCCGCAGCCGGAAAAAACGCCTTGTTCTGCGCCATGGCGTAGTAGACCCGCGGGCCGATAGTGACCATCGCGTTCACCGTCGCCAGCAGCGAAACCGCCATCAACCCGCTGAATAGACTCGCCACCTCTGGCCCGAACAGGTTAGAGGCCGACAGCGATCCAACCGCCACCACACCCTTCATCTGCTCGAGCGGCTGCGCGTAGATATAGGCGATGTTCAGCCCCACAAACAGCGCGGCCACCAATGCCGTCCCCAGCGTCAGCGCCAACGGCAAAGTCCGCTCCGGCGTCCGCAGCTCTTCGGCGACGTAGGTTGCCGCGTTCCAGCCGGAATAGGCCACATAAATGAAAATCAGACTGGTGGCGAACTGCTCCCACAGCGGGGAGGTGGAGGTGCGCACGGCCACTTCGTTGAAGTGGCCCCAATCGCCCTTGCCAATCGCGAAGGCGAAGAAAAGGAACCCGACAATTACGCTCAGTTTCACCGCCGTGAGGACGTTCTGTACGCTCGCCGCCAGTTTAATGCCAAACAGATTCAACACCGCAAACGCGACGATCAGCAGGGAGGCAACAACCTGCGCCCCTCCCACCGTGAACGGCCCGACCGCCGTCGAACTTGCCTGCTTTACCGCCGGAAAAAAGTAACCCAGATAGTCCGAAAAGGCGAGCGCGGCCAACGCAATCGGCGCCGAGAAACCCGCGGTGAAGGAGATCCAGCCTTCCATGAATCCCCACGTCGGCCCGTAGGCCTGCGTGAGATAAACATATTCGCCGCCCGAACTCGGGAAGTTGATGCCGAGTTCGGAATAGCAGAACGCCCCGGCCAAAGCGACAATCGCACCCACCACCCAGATGCCGAGCACGATGTTGGGAGCGCCGAGATCTCCGGCCAGAAAGCCGGTGGTCGTAAAGATCCCGGTTCCGACCATGTTGGAAATTACCAGCGCCGTCGCGCTAACCAGCCCAAGCTGGCGAAGAAGAGAAGAAGATGGTTGGCTCAACTGGCTACTCGAAGATTTGTCGGGTGATGGCCGCAAGCGGCTTCGTACACATGGTACACGTCGTCAAACACACGGTCCCAGCTCACACGGCAGGCCGATTCACGCGCTTCGAGGCGCATTCGCTGCAACTCTACCGGATTGGCGATCAACTCGGCAACCCGCCTTACAAAATGGGCTTCGCTCTGGCAGACATAGCCGTTCGCTCCGGTCTCAACCAGATACTGCGGTCCACCCTGATTCATGACGATAGCGGGAACGCCGCTCGCCAACGCTTCGTGGACGCTCGTTCCGTAGGTATCCGTCAGCGACGGATTCAGAAAGAGATCCATGCTCGCATACGCGTCGGCCAGCTCCGCGCCGTCCAGGAACTGGCGGAACTCCGCGCGCCGCAGACGGCGTTTGAGCCACGTCTGTTCAAAGCCCTCACCAATAATCAAGAACCGGTGATTGCCGCCCGGCAGCGCCTTCTGCACTTGGGCCAGCAGCCGGACGTTCTTTTCCGGCTGGAGCCGGCCGGCAAAACCTAACGTGAAGTCCCCGTCCTGCCGGAGTCGCCGCCCCGGATGAAACAGGTCGGTGTCGACGGCGCGTGGCATGAGATGCACTGGCTTGCCCGTCTGCTCCCCGAGAAAACGAACCAAGTCCGGATTGGGTGCGAACAGGCGCCGCGCCAGCTTGTAGAACAGCGTGACGCTTTCGAGCGCCCCGCGCTCCGTCAACGCCGTAACGAAATCGGCGTAGGCCCGGGGGACGAGGGAAAACAGCGGATGGTCGAGCAGCAGATGGAGCCGTTTGGCTGCCAGTTCATGCAGGTTGTTGTGCCAGGAAGCCACCAGCGGAATCCCGTAGTAAAACGAGAAATACGCTCCCATTAACCCAATATCGCCGGGCCCGGTGACATGAATCACGTCCGGACGAAACTTCCGGACCGCCGTCCGCAAGCGCAGCAAATGCCGGGGGAGCAAAGGGTCAAACGAGAGTTCGCTGTCCACCGGAATTGCAGTAGCCGCGCGGTGCAACTGCACATGCATCTGGTTGCCGTCCGACCAGCTGGCCGTCGATTCCCCGGGCCGGACGAGCAGCATCGGCAGCCCATTCCGCCGGGTGAACGCAGATAGCTCCCGGCTCGTACGCGCCAGTCCATTCACCTCATCGAAGGAGTCGGTGAAATAGGCCACGCGGATGGAGGGACTGGCTGGCATATGCGTAGTCAACAGACGCTGCCATCAGTATAAACGTTTCCTCACGTGGCCTACCGGGCTAGTGTTCGTGCGGCTCCGCGAAAACCGGACCGAGGCCATGCAGCGCCAGACGGGTATCGATCGCCGTCTCCACGACGTCCTTTTCGTCATCGTTCAAGCCGCCCGCCAAGTCCGCAATCTTCCGGTAGAGCTTCTTCGCGTTCGACCGGGTCGTATCTCCAGCGCAGCAAAGGGCGTAGGCGAACAGCGCCCGCTCGCGCAGATCCGGGTCGTCGAACATGTCCTCAAGCTGCTTTGACTCGTACACCATGCCGAGATACCCGACGCCGGTAATGGCTTCGTTTTGCACTGTGCGAATCGGGTCCTGCAGATGCTTGGAAAAAATCGGGGCAAACGTCTTGTCAAACGTACGCCACATGCCGCGCATCGCCTGCGGACGGGTCTCTTCGTTCTCGTAAAGCTCGCGGAGAGCCGCCTCGACGGTCGGGTTCAACTCGTTCGTCGCAACCGCGATCGCGGCGCCGGCTCGCTCCCGCACCGGTGCGCCGGCATCCGTCATCTTCTCGCGTAACTTGGCCGCCACGCCCGGCTCTTCCCAATACTCCGATAAGCTCTGCCACGCCGCCCCACGAACGACGGCATCCTCGTCGTTTTCCGCCACCCCGACCAAGGCATCCAGGAGAACTTCGTCCGGCTCCTCGTCTACTAGCGCCTCGGCGGCCTCTTTCCGGACGTTCGGGTCCGGGTGCTGGAGAAACTCCACGATCTCCTCAGCGTCCAACACATCCCATACCGGCGGGGCGACTTCTTCGAAGTTTTCGAAAACGTCGTACGGCGGGTGCCCATCGTCCACCACGGGAGCTTCGAGATTGCGCATGGAATACTCGAGTTCCCGCTTCTCGTCCTGCTCCTCTTCGCCCATGCGTTCGAGACGCGCCGCAATAGCCGGAATCAGCTCTTTGTCTCCGTAGAGGCTCAGGTTGATCGCCGCATCGGCCGGGTCCGTCTCGAGCCGATCGAGAAGGAGCTGCTTGATGCGGTCATCCTGCACGCCCAATCCGGCTAGCAGGAACTCCATGTTCCCCCGGCTCTCCTCATCGGCCTTCTCCCGGAGTTCGAGCAGCGGTTCGACCGCCGCTTCGCCTAACTCCCCAAGCGCCTCGTAGATGTGATCGGGGGCCTCCCCGTCGTCCTGATGCAATAGATCGATCAGAAACGGGATGGCGGCCGGATGCCGCAGCGCGCGGAGGATATGAAACAGATCGACGGTTAGGTCGACCCGGTCTTCTTCCGGCTGATCGAGGCCGTAGGCAGCCAACTCGGCGGCGGCCTCCGGCCCCCGGTCAAGAATCGCCTTTACGAAAGCCTGATCGACGCCGATGCGTCCCCGGCCGGCTTCGTGCAGGAGGTCGCGCAAGGGCGCATCAGCGTATTGAGACGGCAGGAGAAGCATGGTTTTAGTGACTCACTTAATAAGTTGCACGTCCGCCGGAGGCGTCGTAGGTTTGAGCTGTGACAAAGCTGCAGTCGGGGCTGGAGAGAAAGTGCACCACGGCGGCAATCTCTTCGGGTTCGCCGGTGCGCCGCATCGGGATCTTTTCGGTCATATAAGCCACCTGCTGCGGCGTGAGCTGTTCGAGAATCGGCGTGCGAACCACCGCGGGGCTCACCGCGTTGATACAGATACCCTCGGTCGCCACCTCTTTCGCCACCGACTTGGTGAAGCCGATCACGGCTGCCTTCGTCGCCGAGTAGGCGGACATATTCGGATTGCCTTCCTTTCCGGCGATCGAAGCGATGTTCACAATTCGGCCGTACTTGTTCTCGCGCATATGCGGCAGAACGGCCTTGCAGCCATTCCAAACGCCATCCATATTGATCGCGATGCAACGGTGCCAATCGTCAATATTCTGCTCCCAAAGCGGAGCGGCCTTGCCGCCAATCCCGGCGTTGTTAACAAGAATGTGCACCCGCCCCGTCTGCGCAATAACGCTATCGACGGCGGCCTGCACCGACTCGGTGCTCGTCACGTCCATGGCAACGGCAATCGCCCCCGGGATGGTCGCCGCCACCTCGGCCGCCGCAGCTCCGTTAATATCCGCGATGGCGACAGTCGCCCCCGCCTTCGCCAGGCGCCGCGCGATGGCGGCTCCAATCCCGGAGGCCGCGCCGGTGACAATCGCCGTGTGGCCAGTTAAATCGAAAAAGCCCATTTGGCTATGCTCCTAATGAAGATGGCCCGGAGTCAAGCGTGTGACGCCGGGCCATCCATCAATTGTTGCGATTGAAACTACTCTTCGCGCTTCACGATCACTTTGATGTTGGTGGTGACCTGCTTGTGCAGCTTCACCGGAACCGTAAACTCGCCGAGCGTTTTGATGGGTTCGGCCAGAACGATCTTCTTGCGGTCGATGTGGAAGTTCTTCGCTTCCAACTGATCGGCGATGTCCTTGAGGGTCACCGAACCAAACAGATGGTCGTTCTCGCCGGCCTTCATGCTGATCTCGATCACGGTCGGCTCGAGCAGCTTGGCGAGTTCCTGCGCGTCGGCAGCTTCCACGGCTTCGCGCCGCAGCGCCGCCTGGCGCTCCTGTTCCACAATCTTCTTATTCGATTCCGTAGCCGGCACGGCGAGGCGCTTGGGCAACAGAAAATTGCGAGCAAATCCCGGGGCGACGTTCACTAACTGACCGCGCGTTCCGAGCTTGTCGATATCCTCTCGTAAAATGACTTCCATTGGGGATTCTCCTCGGGGTTATAGCGATGTGGTGAACGGCAGCAGGGCGATGTTCCGGCTCTGCTTGATCGCCATGGCGAGCAAGCGCTGATGCACGCAACACACGCCGGAGATCCGCCGCGGGGTGATCTTGCCGCGCTCGGAGATGAAGGCCGAGAGCAACTTTACGTCTTTGTAGTCGATGTGGTCGATCTTCTCGACGCAGAACCGGCATACCTTCTTCCGGCGGAAAAACTGCTTCTTGTTCCCGGCCAGGGCTTTGTCGCCGCCGGTCGGACGCTGGCTGGCCGCAATCGGGCGGCCTCCGCTCTTGGTTTCTGCCATTGTCTTAGTCTCCTACTCGTTAGTTCTCAGCGGCCGGCTCGGAAGCGGCCTCAGCGGTTACCGGCGCATCCTCAAGCGGGAGCGGCGCGGCGGGCATGGGGAATTCGGGAGCGGCGGGCATGTCGGGACGAACGCCCGGCACGATCGGCGCGAGCGGAGCCGTAATCTGCGGCTTCCGTGCGGCGCGCTTCTCGCGGCGCTTCTTCCGCTTCTCGACGCGGCGCATCCGTTCATCCATCCGGACCGTGATGAACTTAATCACCAGGTCGGCAACGCGCAAACGGCGCTCCACTTCCTTGGCTGTTTCCGCGGTGTTGGTTGAGAATTCGAGCAGAATGTAGATGCCTTCCAGCTGCCGGTCCACCCGGTAAGCAAGCTTGCGCACACCCCACTTTTCCACCTTATCGAGCGTACCGCCGCCGGTGGTGATTACCCCGCGGAGCATCTCGATGATTGCGTCCTGCTCTTCTTCAGTGGCGCTGGTGTTGACAATAAAGAGTTCTTCGTAAGTCCTCATGGTTCCTCTTTGGCACCGGGAGCGCGACGCGCATTGAAACGCGCCATGGCCTTTTCGACGCCCTCGGTGATGATGGATTCCACGGCTGCGACAACATCGTCGAGCAATGGGTCCAACGTGGTTAACTGTGCCCGCCGGATCTTGGCCAGCACATACGACTTCATATCCTTCACGGGCTGTTCCGGGCGGATACCCAGTCGAATCCGTGCAATTTCTTCTGTTCCCACGCTGCGGATGACCGAACTGACACCGTTGTGTCCGCCCGCCGAGCCTTTCGGCCGTATCCGCATCGAGCCCCAGTCGAGCGCCAGTTCGTCGTAGATCAACAGTAACTGGTCAACTGGAAGCGTGTACTTTGCGAGCAACTCCTTTACGGAGCCGCCACTCAAATTCATGTAAGTCTGCGGCTTGGCCAGCACCACGTCAGCGCCAGCAACCCGCCCGACTCCCGTAACCGCCTTGCCCTCGGCCCGGGTGACCCGGATGCCATGAGCGGCGGCCAGCCGATCGATGGCTAGGAACCCCAGGTTGTGGTACGTGTTTTCGTACTCCGCCCCAGGATTGCCCAAGCCCACGATCAACATGGAAAACTACTTCTTCTTGGCCTTGGCGTCGGCGGCCGGGGCCGCGGCGTCCTTCTTACCCTTCTTGATCACTTCCGGCTCGGCGGCGGCTGCGGCAGCGTCGGGATCGATCTTCGGAGCGACAATGTGCACGATCACGGCGTCGGGGGCCATCACCAGCTTCATCGAGTTGGTCATCGGCAGGTCCGAGGCGCGGATCGCCTGGTTGATTTCGAGCGTAGCGATTTCCAGGCTGAAATCAGCCGGAATGTCGTCCGGGAGACACTCGACTTCCACTTCGCGGGTAACCACGTCGAGAAGACCGCCCTGCTGCTTCACACCCTTCGGTTCGCCGTGCACGTGAACCGGAATCTTCACCTTGATGCGCTTGGTGAGGTCGATGCGCTGCATGTCGATGTGCAGCAGGTTGCCCTTGACAGGCTCGTAGGACCAGTCAACAATCATGACGGGTTCGGGCGCGCCACCATCGACGGCGACGTCGAAGATGGAGTTGTGACCGGTGGAAGAGAGGAGAATCTTGTTCACTTCCTTCGGACTAATGGCAACAGCGACAGGGTCTCTGCCGGTGCCGTAGATGATCGCGGGTGCGCGTCCGGAGACGCGCAGCCGCCGAGCTTCGTTTTTACCGCGACTGGCGCGGCCCTCGGCGGCGATCGTGATGTCCTTTCTCATACAGGCTCCTGAAAACTCAACTTACAACTAGACGAACAGACCGCTGACACTGGTCTCTTCATGAATCGACTGAATGGCTTGGGCCAGCAAGGGGGCAACCGACAGTTGCTTGATCCGGCCCGAAGCCTGGGCTTCTTCTTTCAGAGGAATGGAGTTTGAAAACACCACCTCTTCGAGATTGGAATTGCGGATCCGATCCACGGCGGGACCGGACAAAACGGCGTGCGTGGCACAGGCCCGTACACTCTTGGCGCCACTGCTCAAAAGAGCTTCGGCACCTTTTACCAGGGTACCAGCGGTGTCGATGATATCGTCCACCAGCAGGCAGGTTTTGCCGCGGACATCCCCGATGACGTGCATAATTTCAGCGACGTTCACCTCTTCGCGGCGTTTATCAATGATGGCCAGCGGAGCGTTCAACCGCTTGGCGAACGCGCGCGCGCGCTCCACGCCGCCCGCGTCGGGCGAGACCACCATCAGATCGGGCACTTTCACTTCCCGGTAATACTCAATCATCACCGGCGCGGCGAACAGATGGTCCACCGGGAT
>LNFM01013337.1_pt1 | contig 10490 bp, 9 predicted proteins | sample 596031 | NCBI WGS metagenome assembly LNFM01 (sample SAMN04254537, study PRJNA301005) | activated carbon metagenome | isolation source: dual media filters at the Ann Arbor, Michigan drinking water treatment plant | place: USA: Ann Arbor | reverse complement strand
ACAGCGCACCCCAGTAGATGCAGCTCAGCATGATGATGGCCGAGGTCGGGTTCATGCTGAAGGTCAGCGGCAGCAGGATGGCCACGCCGTTGGCGCCGCCCAGGCCGGGCAGCACGCCGATCAGCACCCCGAGGGTGATGCCGACCAGCATGAAGCCGATGTTCATCGGCGTCATGGCGACGCCGAAACCCTGTATCAGATTCTGGATCTCGTCCATGGTCTTACAGGCCCACCAGCGCTTCGAGCGGACCCTTGGGCAAGGGCACCAGGAACCAGCGTTCGAAGACGAGGTAGAAGAAGAGCGGCACGCCCACCGACACCGCCGCGGTCAGCGCCGCGCCGTGCTTGCCGTGCCGCAGCATGAAGTAGGCGATGAGCACCACCGACGACACGTAGATGCCGATGAAGGCCACCAGCGCCACGTAGACCGTCATCGGCCACAGGATGGCCATCACGCTGCGGAGTTGTTCCCGTTCCGCAAACGCCTCGCGCACGCGCCAGCGGCGCAGCGCCTTGAAGGCCGTCCAAGCGCTGGACAGCAGCAGCGCCAGCCCGATGTAGAAAGGGAAGTAGCCTGACATCGGCCCGTCGTCGGCCCAGCCGATGCCTACGCGCAGGCTGTCGGCCAGCACCAGGCCGGCCAGCACCATCAGGAAGAGCGCGACGAGCAGCTCTGGCCATCGCACGCCGACGGTGTCGGCGCGGCTCTCCACTTGCGACATGGTGCGTCCTTACTTGGCCAGGAAGCCGGCTTCGCGCATCAGCTCGCGGTGCAGCTGCTCGTTCTTCGCCACCCAGTCGAAGTAAGGCTGGCCGTTGAGGCTGGTCTGGTTGAAGGCGCCCTTGTTCATGAACTCCTTCCACTCGGGCAGGGCCCGCACCTTGGCCAGCAGGTCGACGAAGTACTTGGTCTGCTCGGCGGTCACGCCCGGGGGCATGAAGATGCCGCGCAGCATCACGTATTCGGCCGGGATGCCGGCGGAAGAGCAGGGCGGCACGTCGGCCCAGGACATCGTGGCGGTGAGCTTGTCCTTGTAGGGCATGGCCACCTTGTCGAAGACGCACAGCGGGCGCAGCTTGCCGGCGCGCCAGTGCGATTCGGCCTCGATCGGGTTGTTCACCGTCGACGTGATGTGGTTGCCGACCAGTTGCACGGCCACGTCGCCACCGCCCTTGAAGGGGATGTAGGTGATCTTCTTGCCGGCGGCCTTCTCCAGCAGCACGGTGATGATCTGGTCTTCCTGCTTGCTGCCGGTGCCGCCCATCTTGAAGGTGCGGTCGGGCGAGCTCTTCAGCGCGTCGAAGTACTCCTTGGCCGTCTTGTAGGGCGACTCGGCATTGACCCACAGCACGAACTGGTCGAGCGCCATCATCGACACCGGCGTCATGTCGCGCCAGTTGAAGGGCACACCGGTGGCCAGTGGCGTGGTGAACAGGTTGCTCAGCGTGATGATGATCTTGTGCGGATTGCCCTTGTCACCCTTGACGTCGAGGAAACCTTCGGCCCCGGCGCCGCCGCTGCGGTTGACGACCACGATGGGCTGCTTCATCAGGTTGTTCTTGGCAACCACGCCCTGGATGAAGCGCGCCATCTGGTCGGCACCGCCGCCGGTGCCGGCAGGCACGACGAACTCGACCGGCTTGGCCGGTTCCCAGGCGCGGGCGGCCGGGCTGAGCGCCAGCGCGGCGGCGCCGGCGAGCAGGGCGCCCAGTGCACGCAGCACCGGGGTGGGGCGCGCGGCAGCGCGGGCGGGGCGGTTCGGGGTCCAGTTCATGTCGTCTCCTAGATTCAGAGGGAAGTCACATGCAGTGGGTGCAGCCGCTGTCGGGCGGGCTGTCGTCGGCAGGTCTGTCGATGGATGTGCAAGGCACCCTGCGGAGAATGTAGCCGGGCCTTTGCGGCCCGACTATTCACAACTTTTGGCGCCTTTGATCAGGTTCTCCTTATCGAAGAGTGCTAAGAATTAAGGATTACCCTAGGCTTCATCCCAGCCCGAGCTTGGCGGCCAGGCCGATGCGCTGCAGCTTGCCGGTGGCGCCCTTGGGGATCTCTTCCATGAAGAGGATCTTCTTCGGCACCTTGAAGTCCGCCGCACGCTTGCCGACGAAGTCCTGCAACTCGCGCTCGGTGACGGCCTGGCCTTCGCGCAGCACCACGCAGGCAGCGACTTCTTCGCCCAGCTTGGGATGCGGCATGCCGAAACACACCACCTGCGCCACGGCGGGGTGGTCCATCAGGATCTCGTCGACCTCGCGCGGGCTGACCTTCTCGCCGCCGCGGTTGATGATTTCCTTCAGGCGGCCGGTCAGGCTGACATAACCCTCGGCGTCCATCACGCCCTGATCGCCGGTGCGGAACCAGCCGTTGATGAAAGCTTCGGCGTTCGCCTTGGCGTTGTTCTCGTAGCCGGCGGTGACGTTGTCGCCGCGGATCACGATCTCGCCGATCTCGCCGCGCGGCAGCAGGCTGCCGTCCTCGGCCATGATGGCCACTTCGGGGCCTGCGGCGATACCCACGCTGCCGGGGTTGCGCGCCGCAGGCGGCAGCGGGTTGCTGGCCATCTGGTGGCAGGCTTCGGTCATGCCGTAACTCTCGATCAGTGGTGCGCCGAAGACCTCTTCGAGTTCACGGATGACCTGCGGCGGCATCGAGCTGCTGCTGCTGCGGATGAAACGCAGCGGGTGGCGCGCGATGACCTCGGCGTTCTTGCCGGCGCGGCTGAGGATGGCCTGGTGCATGGTCGGCACCGCCGTGTACCAGGTGGGCTTGGCCTCGTCCATCCAGCCGAAGAACTTCAGCGCGTTGAAGCCGGGGGTGCAGTAGACCTGCGAACCCGCGGCCAGTGGCGCCAGCACGCCGGCGATCAGGCCGTGGATGTGGAACAGCGGCATGATGTTCAGGCCGCGGTCGGCGGGCGTGAACTGCAGCGTGCGGCCGATGTTGCGCGCCGAGGCGCACAGATTGCGCTGCGACAGCGGCACGATCTTCGGCCGCGAGGTGGTGCCGCTGGTGTGCAGCACCATCGAGATGTCGTCGGGCTGGGCCGTGCCACCGGCCGTGGCCGGCGTGCCGCCGGTCTTCCCGTCGCGTGGCCGCAGCGTGAAGTCGCCGGCGGCGCTGCCGGGCACCAGGTCGAGCAGCCGCACGCCGAGCTTGGTGGCCATCTCGATGGCCGGTGAAGTGCTGTCGTGCTCGACGATCAGCGCCTTGGCGTTCAGGTCGGACAGGTAGAACTCGAACTCGTCGGCGCGGTAGGCCGGGTTCAGTGGCGCGGTGGTCACACCGCAGGCGGCGCTGAGGAAGCAGGTGGCCATCTCGGGCCCGTTGGCCAGCACGATGGCGACACGGTCGTTGCGGCCTATGCCCAGCGCGTTCAGGCTGGCCAGCGTGCGCTGCACCAGGGCGCGCAGGTCGCCGAAGCTCAGGGCCGGGCGGCCAGGGGCGGTGATGGCCACGGCATCGTCGGCGGCGGTGCCCAGCATGCGGATAAGAGACGGTTCCATCGGGTCCTCGGACAGGTTGACCACAACAGGGCGCGGCGGCCTGGGCCGGCCACATGCTGCGGGTGGATCGGGGGAGGGGGTTACTGCCTGGCGCCGGTTATACGGGATGCGCCTGCTTCCCGTGAGGCGGGCTTCCACGATTTTGTCCTGGACACCACAGCCCCGTCAGACGGGCTGGCACGCCCGCCGGCGTAGACGCCGCGGCGCCTTCAGCCGCCGATGTAGTGCATCTCGACGCGGCGCCCGCCGCTGTCGCCCGGCACCGCCGCCTGCGCGCTGCGCAACTGCGAATAGCGGTCTTCGCGCTCTGACCAGATCAGGCCGATGGCCGCGGCGATCTGGTCGTCGGTCCAGCCCTGGCCATCGGCCTGGCGGCCGCGCAGCAGCGCACGCAGGTCGTGGCCGCGGCTGGCGAACAGGCACAGGAAGAGCTTGCCCTCGGTGGACAGCCGTGCGCGGTTGCAGTCGCCGCAGAAGGCCTGGGTGACGCTGCTGATGACGCCGATCTCGCCGCCGCCGTCGGCGTAGCACCAGCGCTGCGCGGTCTCGCCTGGCGCGCTGGCTTCCAGCGGCCGCAGCGGGAAGGCCGCCGAGAGGCGTTCGACCACCTGCGCCGAGGGCAGCACCTCGTCCATGCGCCAGCCGTTGGTGGCGCCGACGTCCATGTACTCGATGAAGCGCAGCACCACGGACGGGCCGTAGTGTTCGCGCACGTGGCGCGCCAGCGGCACGATCTCCTGGTCGTTGGTGCCGCGCTTGACGACCATGTTGACCTTGATCGGTGCCAGGCCGGCCCGCAGCGCGGCGTCGATGCCGCGCAGCACGTCGGCCACCGGGAAGTCGACGTCGTTCATGCGCCGGAAGATGGCGTCGTCCAGCGCGTCCAGGCTCACCGTCACGCGCTTCAGGCCGGCGTCGGCCAGGGCCTGCGCCTTGCGCTCGAGCAGCGAACCGTTGGTGGTGAGCGTGATGTCCAGCGCCTCGCCCTGCGGCGTGCGCAGCGTGGCCAACTGGCCGATCAGCAGCTCGACGTTCTTGCGCAGCAGCGGCTCGCCGCCCGTCAGCCGCAGCTTGACGACGCCGTGCGCGACGAAGAGCCTGGCCACGCGCGTGATCTCCTCGAAGGTGAGCAGGCTGCTATGCGGCAGGAACTTGTAGTCCTTGTCGAACACGTCCTTCGGCATGCAGTAGCTGCAGCGGAAGTTGCAGCGGTCGGTGACCGAGATGCGCAGGTCGCGCAGCGGGCGGCCCAGGCGGTCGGCCAGCAGGCTGCCGGGCTGGAAGCCGTGCCCCGGCACACGCGGTAGGTCCGCGGCGTAGCGCAGGTCGGCCAAGGGAATGATGTTTTCGCCCATGCCGCCATTGTGGCGGCATGGCGACGGGTCAGTGGGGTGCCAGGGTCAGCGGCGCGGGCATGTCGGCCCGCCGCGCGCCGTTGAAGCGCTTGGACCAGTAGGCGGCCCGCATGTCCTCGATGCGCACCTCGGCACCGCTGCGCGGGGCATGGATGAACTTGCCTTCGCCGACATAGATGCCCACGTGCGAAAAGGCGCGCCGCATGGTGTTGAAGAACACCAGATCGCCCGGCCTGAGCTCGTTCTTGCCCACGCTCATCAGGCCGGCCTGGCGTGCCTGCTCGTCGGCGCGGCGCGGCAGCACCAGGCCCAGGCTGTGCTCGAAGACGTAGCGCGTGAAGCCGCTGCAGTCGAAGCCCTGCTCGGCGCTGTTGCCGCCGCGCGCGTAGCGCACACCCAGGAAGTTCATCGACGCCATCACCATTTCGGTGGCGCGGTCGCGCATCTGCTGCACCAGCGGGCTGGCCTCGATCTGCGCGGCCACCTGCTGCGAACCTGCCAGCAGGCCCTTGTCCTGCAGCAACTGCAGCACCGGGTCATTCGCCGGTGCGGCGCCCTCGGGCTGCGCCTGTGCCTGCACCGCCAGGCTCAGGCACAGCGCAACGGGCAGCAGGAAGGGGAACTTGAGGCTTAGGGTCATGCGCGGCGCAGGATAGCAGTGCGGGGCCGTGCGTCAACTTGACGCGGACGTGGCAGCATGGCAGGCATTCCCACTGTCATGGATACCCAATGTTCAAGGCCCTGCTGCTCGAGAAAGACGAAGCCGGCTTCCGCGCCGAACTCACCACGCTGGACGACAGTCGGCTGCCGCCGCCCGAGGCGGGCGACGTGCTTGTTCAGCCAGCCTACTCCACGCTGAACTTCAAGGACGGCCTGGCGCTGACCAACAAGTCGCCGGTGGTGCGTGTCTGGCCCATGGTGCCGGGCATCGATGGCGCCGGCACGGTGCTCGAAAGCAGCCACCCGGCCTGGCAGCCCGGTGACCGCTTCGTGCACAACGGGTGGGGCGTGGGCGAGACCCGCTGGGGCTGCCTGGCCGAGCGTGCGCGCCTGAAGGGCGACGGGCTGGTGAAGCTGCCGGCCACCTTCACGCCGCGCCAGGCCATGGCCATCGGCACCGCCGGCTACACGGCGATGCTGTGCGTGCTGGCTTTGGAGCGCCAAGGCCTCACGCCTGGCGCGGGCGACGTGCTGGTGACCGGTGCCACCGGCGGCGTCGGCAGCGTGGCCATCGCGTTGTTGGCGAAGCTGGGCCACCGAGTCGTCGCCGCCAGCGGCAAGATGCAGGAAGCCGACTACCTGCAGCGCCTGGGCGCGGCGGCCGTTATCGACCGCGCCGAACTCGGCGCGCCGGGCAAGCCGCTACAGAAGGAGCGCTGGGCCGCCGTCGTCGACGCGCTGGGCAGCCACACGCTGGTCAACGCACTGGCGCAGACGCGCTACGGTGGCGTCGTCGCAGCCTGCGGGCTGGCCCAGGGCATGGACCTGCCAGGCAGCGTGGCGCCCTTCATCCTGCGCGGCATCACCCTGGCTGGCATCGACAGCGTGATGGCACCCCACGCCCTGCGCGAAGTGGCCTGGGCGCGGCTGGCGCGCGACCTCGACCTTGCGCTGCTGGAAACCATGGTCGAGGAGGTGCCGCTGGAAGGCGCGGTGGCCGCGGCGCAGCGCCTGATGGCCGGGCAGGTGCGCGGGCGCATCGTCGTGCGCATCTGATCCCTTGCCTGACTGCGGGCCGGTGAGCGCGCCGCGGGGGTGTCAGCCGTATGCAAGGGCGCGGCCGAGAATGACGGTCACCACGGGGCACCCAGCCAGCCGGCGGCAGCAGCCGCGCATCCGAACCCCGGAACCAGGAGACAGCATATGGCTTACGCCGACTTCCACCGCCGTTCGCTCACCGAGCGCGACGCCTTCTGGTCAGAACAGGCGCAGCTCGTCGACTGGCACACGCCGCCGACCCAGGTCTGCGACTACAGCAACCCGCCCTTCGCGAAGTGGTTCGTCGGTGGCACCACCAACCTGTGCCACAACGCGGTCGACCGCCACCTGGCGACGCGGCCCGACCAGGCCGCGCTGATCTTCGTCTCGACCGAAACCGGCGTCGAGCGCACCTACAGCTTCCGCGAACTGCACGCCGAGGTGCAGCGCATGGCCGCCACGCTGCTGGGCCTGGGCGTGAAGCAGGGTGACCGCGTGCTGATCTACATGCCGATGATTGCCGAGGCCGCCTTCGCGATGCTGGCCTGCGCGCGCATCGGCGCCATCCACTCGGTGGTCTTCGGCGGTTTCGCGAGTGTCAGCCTGGCCCAGCGCATCGACGACGCCGAACCCACGGTCATCATCAGCGCCGACGCCGGCAGCCGCGGCGGCAAGGTCGTGCCCTACAAGCCGCTGCTCGACGAAGCCATCAAACTGGCGGTGCACAAGCCGGCCAAGGTGCTGATGGTGGACCGCGGGCTGAGCGCCTTCGAACGCGTCGAAGGCCGCGACGAGGACTACGCCACCTGGCGCGACGGCCAGGCCGACACCGTGGTGCCCTGCGTCTGGCTGGACAGCACGCACCCGAGCTACACGCTCTACACCAGCGGCACCACCGGCAAGCCCAAGGGCGTGCAGCGCGACACCGGCGGCTACGCGGTGGCGCTGGCCGCCAGCATGAAGCACATCTACCTGGGCAACGCCGGCGAGACCTACTTCAGCACCAGCGACATCGGCTGGGTCGTCGGCCACAGCTACATCATCTACGGCCCGCTCATCGCCGGCATGGCCACGATCATGTACGAGGGCCTGCCGACGCGCCCCGACGCGGCCATCTGGTGGAGCCTGGTCGAGAAGTACAAGGTCACCTCGATGTTCTCGGCCCCTACCGCGGTGCGGGTGCTGAAGAAGCAGGACCCGGCGGCGCTGAAGAAACACGACCTGTCGAGCCTGCGCGCGCTCTTCCTGGCCGGCGAGCCGCTGGACGAGCCCACGGCGCAGTGGATTTCCGAGTCACTGGGCCGCCCGATCATCGACAACTACTGGCAGACCGAGACCGGCTGGCCCATCCTGAGCCTGTGCAACGGCGTCGAGAAGGCCGACAGCAAGTTCGGCAGCCCGGGCAAGGCCGTCTACGGCTACGACGTCAAGCTCATCGACGAAGGCACGGGCGAAGAGCTGACGGGTGCGAATCAGAAGGGTGTCGTCGTCATCGAAGGCCCGCTGCCTCCGGGCTGCATGCAGACGGTGTGGCGTGACGACGAACGTTTCGTCAAGACCTACTGGACGCGGGTGAAGGGCAGGGTGGTCGACGGCGTGCAGCAGCCCGACCGTCACCTCTACAGCACCTTCGACTGGGGTGTGCGCGACGCCGACGGCTACTACTTCATCCTCGGCCGCACCGACGACGTCATCAACGTCGCCGGCCACCGTCTGGGCACGCGCGAGATCGAGGAAAGCCTGTCCAGCCACGCCGCGGTGGCCGAAGTGGCCGTGGTGGGCGTGGCCGACCAACTCAAGGGCCAGGTCGCGATGGCCTTCGTGGTGCTGAAGGACGCCAGCCGCGCCGCCACGCCCGAAGCCGCGCTGGCGCTGGAAGGCGAACTGATGAAGGTGGTGGACAACCAGCTCGGTGCCGTGGCGCGGCCGTCGCGTGTGCGCTTCATCAGCGCGCTGCCCAAGACGCGCTCGGGCAAGATGCTGCGCCGCGTGATCCAGGCCATCTGCGAAGGCCGCGACGCCGGCGACCTGTCGACGGTCGAGGATCCGACCGCGGTGCAGCAGATCCGCGAGCTGTTCGCGGCGCGCTGAACCGGCGGGCTGGCACGGGCACCCTGGCGGGGGCACCGGCACGGGGGGCGGGCGGGCGCGCCGTGTCCCGCCCGAGAGCGATGGTCACGGGCCATGTGGCGTTGAAGACTGCAGGCCTCAGCCATGCGAGGAGGCCTGCCATGCCACCGATTTCGACGCTGCGCCGCCGCCTGCTGGCGACGCTGGCCTTGTCACCCCTGCTGCCCAGCGCTGCGGCGCGCCCGGCGCGTGATGCCCTGCCGCTGCTGCTGGCCGTCGAAGCCGCGCCTGACATCCACCCCGCCGGCTACCTCGTCAGCGAGAAGTTCGACGGCGTGCGTGCCCTGTGGGACGGCCGGCAACTGCGCACACGCGGTGGCGGGGTCGTGGCGGCGCCCCCGTGGTTCCTGCAGGGCCTGCCGCCCGTGGCGCTGGACGGTGAACTGTGGCTGGGCCGCGGGCGCTTCGATGCGCTGTCGGGGGCCGTGCGCCGCCAGCGGCCCGACGAGGCGGAATGGCGGCAGATCCGCTACATGGTCTTCGAGCTGCCCGGCGCATCCGGGCCCTTCAGCGAACGGGCGGCAGTGCTGGCGCGTCTGGCGCGCGATGCGCACTTCACGGGCCTGCATGCGGCGGAACAGGCCGTGCTGCCCGACCCTGCCACGCTGCAGCGCCGGCTGCACGAGGTGACACGGCAGGGCGGCGAGGGCCTGATGCTGCACCGCGCCGACGCGCCCTATGTCACGGGCCGCAGCCCGGTGCTGCAGAAGCTGAAACCGCTGCACGACGCCGAGGCGGTGGTGCTGTCCGCCGTGCCCGGCCGAGGTCGCCACGCCGGGCGCATGGGTGCATTGCGGATGCAGACGCCCGATGGCCGCCAGTTCATGCTGGGCACCGGCTTCAGCGACGCCGAGCGCGACGCACCGCCCGCACCGGGCACGGTGCTGAGCTACACCTACCGCGGCACGACGGAAGGCGGGCTGCCGCGCTTTGCGAGCTTCCTGCGCCTACGCGCGCCGTGAACCGCCACGGCCGCGCCAGGCAGGGGCGTCAATCGCGGTCGGGCGGGCCGTCGCAGCGTGGGTCGACCGCGTAGCCGGCGCCGGTGACCCGGCCGTCGGTGGCCAGCGAGATCTCGAACCACAGGCAGTCGTTGGTCGGGTAGCGCCAGGACCAGATCTCGCCGCCCAGCCAGCCCAGCGGCCGGCGCTCGCCAGGGGCGCCCAGCCGCCGCAGCACGCCGGCGCGGCGCAGGCCGCGCGTGGCCATCAGGGCTTCGAACTCGGCTTCGTTCAGCACCTGGCGCGCCTGTTTGACGCGGCCACTGGCGTCCAGGTCCACCATCCAGGTCGTGCGGCCGTAGGGGCCGCTGGCGTACTCGAGCCGGTCGCTGCCGTCGGGCATGGCGTGGTGGGCCGTCGGTGGCCCCCAGGTGCGCAGCACCTCGGTGCGAGGCGCGCCGGCTTGCGGTGGCTGTGGGGCCAGCGCGCAGCCGCCCAGCGCCAGCGCCAAGGCCAGCGTCAGGGCCAGAGGAGGGGCCAGCGGCAACGGCAGAGTGGGTCGAGAGGTCATGCCAGCCAGTGTGCGCCGGCGTGACCTGCCCGCGTATTGCGCAGGGTCACAGAACTTCGGACGCGAAGTCCGCCAGCCGCGAACGTTCGCCGCGCGCCAGCGTCACGTGGCCGCCGTGCGGCCAGCCCTTGAAGCGGTCGACCGCGTAAGTCAGGCCACTGCTGCCTTCGGTGAGGTAGGGCGTGTCGATCTGCGCCAGGTTGCCCAGGCAGACGATCTTGGTGCCCGGCCCGGCGCGCGTGATCAGCGTCTTCATCTGCTTGGGCGTGAGGTTCTGCGCCTCGTCGATGA
>LNFM01013336.1_pt1 | contig 10491 bp, 9 predicted proteins | sample 596031 | NCBI WGS metagenome assembly LNFM01 (sample SAMN04254537, study PRJNA301005) | activated carbon metagenome | isolation source: dual media filters at the Ann Arbor, Michigan drinking water treatment plant | place: USA: Ann Arbor | reverse complement strand
GTGCTGGTGATCGATACCCCGGGCCGCACGCCCGCGGGCAAGCCGTTGCAGGTCCTGGTGCCGTTCGTCGAACGGCATGTCGGTGAAGTCGACCTCGCGAAGAAGCAGGTCGTCGTGGATTGGGAAGAACCGGTTTAGTCCGATGCTGCAACTCGATGCCATCACGCTGTTCCCGGACATGTTCGATGCCCTGACGGAATCGGGCATCACCCGGCGTGCACGCGAGGAACGCCGCTACCAGCTGATCTGCTGGAATCCGCGCGATTTCGCCCATGACAACTACCGCACCATCGACGATCGTCCGTATGGCGGCGGTCCGGGCATGGTGATGATGGCCGCGCCGCTCGAGGCCGCGCTGGATGCGGCGCGCGACCGCCAGCGCAGCACGGGCGTGCGCCGTTCGCGGGTGATCCACCTGACCCCGCAGGGTGCGCCGCTGAGCCACCGCAAGGTGATGGAGCTGTCCGGCGAGTCCGGACTGGTGCTGTTCGGCGGCCGCTATGAGGGCGTCGACGAGCGCGTGATCGAGCGCATGGTCGACGACGAGATCTCGATCGGAGACTTCGTCGTCTCGGGCGGCGAACTGCCGATCATGATGCTGATGGACGCGGTGATCCGGCAGTTGCCCGGCAGCCTCGGCGATGCCGACTCGGCGCGCCAGGAATCGTTCGTCGACGGGCTGCTCGACTGCCCGCACTACACCCGCCCCGAAGTCTACGAAGGTGTTTCCGTACCGGCCGTGCTGTTGTCGGGCGACCATGCTGCGATCTCGCGCTGGCGCCTCAAGCAGTCCCTCGGCCGCACCTGGCAGCGTCGCCCCGACCTGATCGAGCGGCGCCGCCTCAACGAAAGCGAGACCCGGTTGCTCGACGAGTACCGTCGCGAGCATGCCGGGGCCGATGCGAAGGTCCCGCGCGAACGCGTGGGGTAGGCGAAGCTGCAGTTCATCAACCGGCCGTGCAAGTTGGCATCACCCGATGCCTGAACCTCTGCCTGCCGCAGGAGAAAAACAATGGATCTGATCCAGCAACTCGAACAGGAAGAAATCGCCCGCCTGGGCAAGAACATCCCGTCGTTCGCCCCGGGCGACACGGTGATCGTCAGCGTGAACGTGGTCGAGGGTGACCGCAAGCGCGTGCAGGCGTACGAGGGCGTGGTCATCGCCAAGCGCAACCGCGGCCTGAACTCGTCGTTCATCGTGCGCAAGGTATCGTCCGGCGAGGGCGTCGAGCGTACGTTCCAGACGTATTCGCCGACCATCGCCAACATCGAAGTCAAGCGCCGCGGCGACGTGCGACGCGCCAAGCTCTATTACCTGCGCGATCGTTCCGGCAAGTCGGCTCGCATCCGCGAGAAGCTGGTCGCGCGCGTGCCGAAGGTTGCCGTTGCACCGGCGGCAGCCCCCGCCGCCCCGGCGGAAGGCGGCGAGACCGCCTGATCCCGGCGGGCGGGTGACGGCACGGCTGCATCGCGTGTCGGGGCTCGCCCGGTCCGGGCTGCGGGTGCCACTGGCCGCGCTGCTGGTGGCGCTGGCGGTGTGCATCCCCCCGGTCGCGCGATCGGCGGCATCGCCTGCCGTATCGCAGCCCGTGCCTGCGCCGGTGCCGCAGGCCGGTGTGCCATTGCCGGCGCGCGACGGACCGGAGGCCCTGGCCGCAACCCGGCGCCTCCTCGGTGCGGGGCTGCCCGCGCTCGCGTTGATGCGCATCGAGCGGGCGCAGGTGCCCGGTCCGCGATGGGCCGAGTGGGAGGCGCTGCGGCTCAGCGTGCTGGGCGAGCTCGGCCTCTGGCGGCAGGTCGTTGCCCGCGCCGAAGCGCTGCCGGTGTCATCGCCGCTGCCCGGCCCGTTCCTGCGGATGGCCTGGCTGGCCGGTGCCGACGCGGCCTTGCGCATGCCGGGCGGTGCGGGCGACGTCACGTCCGGCGCCGCCTCGACGGCGGCACGGAGTCCTGCCACGCCTGCGCCAGCGGTCGCCCGCGCGCTCGCGGCACGGGTCGTCTGGTCGCCTTCCCCCACGCCCGACGAAGTGCGCCGTGCGCAGCTCATCGTGATCGAAAGCCTGTTCGCCGGGGGCGATGCGCCGGCCGGTTATCGGTCGATCCTGCGTTTCCGCCAGGACTCGCCCATGCCGGGTGCCGCCGCAAGCGCGCGTTTCGTCGCGCTGGTCGCAGCACACGGCACGATGGCCGATGCCGTGCCGCTGCTTCCATGGTTGCCCGAGACGCATCTCGTGCGCATCGCGGTGCAGGCGCAGCTCGGGCTGGTCCCGCCGTCGGCTGCGGCTGCGCAGGCGCGGGCTGCGATGCGGGCGGGGGCGGCGGGCGACAGCCTGGCCGGACGGACACCGGCGGGCACCGCGGACGGCGATCCGATGCGCGACCTGGAGGCGCTGCGTGCGGCAGCGCGTTCGATCGGGGAAACACTGCTGGTGGTCGAGGCGTCCGAGCGCCTGCTCGACGCCGATCCTTCCGCCGACGGCGCCGTGGCCACGGCGCGGGCCTTGTGGCGTGACTACCTCGCGGCTGCGCCGGCCGTCGCCAATCGCGAGCAGTTGCTGGGCGGCGATGCGTTCGGCTGGTCGGACGCCGCAGCCCGGCTGGCCGCGCGCGACCCGGCCGCGGCCCGCACGCTGTTCGCGTTCCTCGCGGTGAACGCGCCGGACGCGATGCGTGCGACCGCGCGGCTGCAGTTCGCGAGCCTGCTGCGCGAAGCCGGTCTCGGGCGTGCGGCGGTGCGCCTCTTCCTCGACGGCGAAGCGGTCGCGCCGTCCTCGCTCGCCCCGGACCTGCGGCGGCTGCTCGGCGAGACGGCGGCCGCGCGTCGGATGTGGGTGCAGGCGGCCGACTTCCAGCGTGCGCTGGCCCCCCGTCCGGGCGAGGATGCGGCCGCGTGGCGGATGGCCAGCGCGGAGCTGCAGGCGAGGGCCGGGCGGTTCGATGACGCAGTGGACCGCATCCTGGCGGCAGCGCCGTTGCGGCCCGACCTGGCCGCGCGCGCGCATGCGCTGGCCGACGTGATGGCGGACGCCGGGGAGGCTGCCGCGGCCGCCCGTGTCCGCGAGGCGGCGGGCCCCGCGCCCGCGCAGGCAAGGCGGCCCTGATCGGCGCGCAGCGGAAGAATCATCTAACTCATATGGTTGACCTTGGTCGACCCGCGCGTCTAGGATGCACGCAACCGAAGAGGAGTGGACCGGATGGGACAGGCCAGGGGTTCCCGGGGCGCCGACATGCTGGCGGCGAGCCTTTCGCGCGCCGGCGTGCGTCGCGTCTTTTCGCTGTCGGGCAACCACATCATGGCGTTGTACGACGCGCTGCTCGACGTGGACATCCCGATCGTGCATGTCCGCCATGAAGGCGCGGCGGTGCACATGGCCGACGCCTGGGCGCGGCTGACCGGCGAGGTGGGCGTGGCCCTGCTGACCGGCGGCCCGGGGCATGCCAACGGCGTGTCCGCGCTGTATACGGCGGGCGCGTCCGAATCGCCGGTGGTGCTGCTCTCCGGGCAGGCGCCGCTGGCGCAGCTCGGGCGCGGCGCGTTCCAGGAAATGGACCAGGTCGCGATCGCTGCACCGCTGGTGAAGCGATCGACCTGCGCAAGCTCGCCGCAGGCGGTCGGGCGCGAGTTCGCGCAGTCCGTGGCTGCCGCTCGCAGCGGGCGTCCCGGGCCGGTGTACCTGTCGCTGCCCTCCGACGTGCTCGAGAACGACTGTGCCGATCCGTCATCGGCGTTGCCCGACGCGGCGGAGTTCACTGCGTCGCCCCTGCCGCTGTCCATGCTCGCCGCGGGGACGGTGGTTGCGGCGCTGCGCGCCGCGCTGCGGCCGCTGGTGATCACCGGACCCTCGTCGATGACCCGGCCGGGCCGTGCCCGGGCGGCGGCGCTCGAACAGGCGTGTGGCGTGCCGGTGGTCGGCATGGAAAGCCCGCGCGGCGTGAACGATCCCTGCCTGGGCGCCTTTTCCGAGATGCTGGCCACGACCGACCTTGTCGTGCTGGTCGGCAAGCCGGTCGATTTCACGCTGAAGCTCGGCGCAGCGATCCCCAAGGCTGCGCAGGTGATCGTGATCGATCCCGATCCCTCGATGATCGAGCGTGCGCAGCGCGCACTGGGCGCGCAGCGGGTCGTGATGTCAGCGGTGGCCGATGCTGCATCGGCGCTCGCCGCGCTGGCCCGCGCCGCTGCGGCGGCGGGGGCCGCTGCCGCCGGGGGCGGCTGGTGCGCCGACGTACGTGCGGCCATCTCCTTTCGCCCGCCGTCATGGCCGGCCATCGCAGCCAGCGCACCCGGCATGCTGCATCCGGTCGAGATGTGCCGCGCGATCCAGCCACTGCTCGACAGCCATCCCGATGCGGTTCTGGTGGCCGATGGTGGCGAGATCGGCCAGTGGGCGCAGGCCTGCCTGCAGGCACCCAACCGGGTGATCAACGGCGTGGCCGGTTCCATCGGCTCTTCGTTGCCGTTCGCGCTCGCGGCCCGGCTCGCGCTGCCCGATGCGCCGGTGGTGGCGGTGCTCGGCGACGGCACCTTCGGCTTCCATCCTGCGGAGTTCGATACCGCCGTGCGCGAGCGCGCGCCTTTCGTTTCGGTGGTCGGCAACGACCAGTGCTGGAATGCCGAGCACCAGATACAGCTGCGCGAGTACGGGCGCGAGCGCGCCGTGGGTTGCGAGCTGCTGCCGACGCGCTACGACCAGGTTGCCGCGGCGTTCGGCGGGCATGGCGAACTCGTCACTTCGGCAGCGGAACTTCCGGGCGCGCTCGCGCGCGCCGTCGGGTGCGGCCGCCCCGCCTGCGTGAACGTGATGATCGAGCGGCTGCCCGCGCCGGTGTTCTCGCGCGGATAGGGGCGGCAGCGCCTTGCCCGGTCAGGCGCGGCGCACCAGCCCGTCGAGCGACCGGTCCCAGGTCGCGCCCGGGAACAGGTCGGCGATCCGGCGCTCCGGCAACCCGAAGACGCGCGCCAGCGGCTGTGCGATGACCGCACGGAAGTCGTGCAGCACCGGCAGGTCGCGGCCTTCGTTCAGGTTGCCCCGCGCGAGCCCTTCCCAGCGGCCGTGCACCTGGCCGCCGGCCACCTGTCGGCCGATCATCCACAGCGCATTGCCGCGTCCGTGGTCGGTGCCGCGCGCACCGTTCTCGGCGCTGGTGCGGCCGAATTCGCTCAGCACCAGCACCAGGTCCCCCGGGCGGTCGAAGTCGGCGTGCAACTGCACCAGTCCGCGCGCGAGGTTGGCGAAACGGCTGGCCAGCAGGCCGGTGGCCGCGCCCTGGTTGGCATGGGTATCCCAGCCGCCCGCGGAGAGGAAGCCGATACGCAGGGCCGGATCGGCGCGCATCAGTGCCGCCAGCTGCCGGGCCTCGCGTGCGAGGCCTGCCGGATTGCCGGCGCCGTTGTCCGCGGCCATCATCTCGGCGGCGAGTTCCTTCGAGGTCATCAGCCGACTCTCGACCCCCTCGCGAAAGGCGCGCGACAGCCGGTCGTCGCCCGAATAGAGCTCGAGCAGCGCATCGCGCGTCGCGTCGTTGCCGATGACGCCGGTGCGCCCGGCCGCCTCGCCGCGCGGGATCAGCCGCGCGCGGACCGGCCCGGACAGGATGTGCGGGTTCGCTTCACCGACGCCGATCAGCGGCACCGGCCGCGAACGGTTCTCGTCCATCGCGGCGAGCCGGTTGAGCCAGCCGGGCGCGCCGGTGGACTGGTCGGGCAGGCCGGTTTCCCAGTGATGCTGGGCTTCGAAGTGCGAACGGCTGCGGTTCGGCGACCCGGCGGCCGGTATCACCGCCAGCGAGCCCTCGCGCCACAGCGGCAGCAGCGGTGCCAGCGCCGGATGCAGCGCGAACCGCGCGTCGAGTTCGATCGAGGTCGATGCCGTGCCGTCGGGCGCGGCCACCGCGATGGTCGGCCGCAGCTTGAAGTAATCGGGGTCCGACCACGGCACCAGCGCCGACAGGCCGTCATATGCGCCGCGCAGGAACACGACCACCAGCCGGCCGCGGTCGAGTGCCGGTGCAGCCTGGGCGAAGCTGCGTGGCGAGGCGAGCGCGCCGGTCGCCGGCGTGCCGGAGGCCAGCAGGGTGCCGAGCAGTCGGCGGCGGGTGATCGGGTCGGGCTGCATCGATTGCTCCTTGTCGGTGGCCGCGGCTGCGCGGGCTGTCTGGGTGCCGCTCACTTGCGCATGAAATCCGGGGCCGCCAGGGCCAGCGCCGCACGCGCCCCGGGCGCGACCCGGCGTATCCGTTCGCGCGTGGCTTCGCTGTAGAAGGCGAGCAGGTGTTCCGGATCGCCCAGCCCGCGCGCCAGTGCCGCGGCGAGGTCGGCGCGCCGGGTCAGCGATTCCGGCGACAGCCAGGTCGCGGCATCGGTACGGTAGCCATCCGGGGTCTGCCATCCGTTCACCGGCTGGCCTGCGCTGGCGAGGAAACCGAGGGTGAGCATCACCGGCGGCGGTGCTGCTGCACGGGCCGACACGCCGAGGGCCGAGCAGGCGAAGTCATAGGGCGTCTTGAACAGCTCGTTCGCCGGGTCCCAGAACTCGGGGGATGCGACGAGCATGCGCATCACCCGGCGCAGGTCGCCGTTGCTGGCCAGGAATTCCGCGGCCAGCCGGTCGACCAGGGCACGCGGCGGCTCGTCCGCGACGAAGAACTGCGCCAGCCGCAGCGAGAGGCGGCGCGCGGTGGTCGGACGGGCGGCAAGCATCGCGATCGCCTCGATGCCCTCGCGCTCGCCGCGCGCAGCGCCCGGGCCACCGAAGCGCCGGCCGAGCACCGTCTTCTCTCCCGTGTCGTGCAGGCGCTCGGCGAAGCGGAAGCCGGTCGGGCTGTCAGGATCCACGGTCCATCCGGTGAGTACCCGGGCAAGTTCGCGCACGTCCTGCTGGGTGTAGCCGCCATCGATGCCCAGCGTGTGCAGTTCCATCAGCTCGCGCGCATAGTTCTCGTTGATCCCGCGCACCCGGCCCTGCGGCCCGGGCGTGCCGTCGGCCACGTTCTGGTTCTGGTCGAGGTAGAACAGCATGGCCGGATGGCGTGCGCTCGCCAGCAGGAGATCCTCGAAGCGGCCGAGCACGTTGGGGCGGATCGCATGCACGGCATAGTGTCCGGCGAACGGCCTCACGGTCAGCCGTCCGGCGAACACGTTCAGGTGGTTGAACCAGAACTCGGTCATGCGCGACAGCAGCGGGTTCTCCACTGTCGGGTCGGAGCAGCTGAGCAGCCGCCAGGTTGCCGCCTGCCGGGCGCTGGCTACCGAGGAGGGCTGCGCGGCAGCGGGCGTGGGGGCACCCTGTTGCGGCATCTGTTCCGGCGCGGGTGTCTGCTGCATCTGCATCTGCATCGGCGTCTGCATCGGCGTCTGCATCGGCGGCGGCGCCACCGCGGCGGTCGTCCGCGCGATCTTGAGCCGCTCTTCGCGCTCACGCCGCGCCTCGGCGAACACCACGGGCAGCGGGGCGGTGACGGCGGGCAGATGGTCGGGCACGCGTGCCGGCTGCCGGCTGGCTTCGAACGCGCGGTCTACTTCATCCAGCGCCCAGCCGCGCGCGCCGCCCGGATGCGCCCGGATCGAAGCCGCGCGTTCCTCTGACGGCCAGTAGCCCAGGCGCGAGGCCGCGCGCCAGACTGCCTGCGATTCGGTCAGCGCCGACGGCTGCGGCGCGGCGGCCGCAGATGCCGGCCTGGACTCGACGGTGGCTGCAGCGAGCAGGGCCAGGGCAGTGAACATGGCCGTCATCGGCATCACGATGATGGCCGGACGGCGCTTCCCGCAGGGGTGTCCGGCGGTTCGATTCGGCTGCTTCTGGACGGGCGGCATGGACGACGCTTCAGCAGGGATTTTCGGGAAGGGCGGGGAGGCACGGAGAAGCCGGGAGCGGCAATGCCCAGGGCGGAGTTTACGCAAGGAAATGCCTGTTCCCGGCCTGTCCGGGGCGGCCATTTTGTGAACAGTTGTTTCAGGTGTCGGCACGCGGTGTGTCCGATACAATGAAATTCTGGCCTGCCTGCCGACTTTTCCAACCGCCCGATGGAGACCTGCGATGGATGCCGCCTCGACGCCCGCGACCGAAGTCCTCCAGTCCTATCCGGGGTTCAGCATGCGTCTGCTTTCTCCCGCGCTCGGCGCCGAAGTGCGCGGGCTCGACCTGTCGAAGCCGATGCCGCGCGAGGCGCTGCGCGCGGTGCGCCAGCTGCTCTACGAGAACTGCGTGCTGCTGGTGCCCGGGCAGACGCTGGACGAGGAGCAGCAGGTCCGCTTCGGAGAGTGTTTCGGCACGCTGGCCGCGACCCTGGGCAAGTATGGGTCGCTGCAGAAGAGCCATCCGGCCGTGATGTACGTCACCAACGAAAAGGAAGACGGCAAGTACGTCGGCGCGCTGCCCGATGGCGAGATGTACTTCCATTCCGACCGCTGCTACGTCGAGCATCCCTGCCTGTGCACGATGCTCTACGGCATCGACATCCCGTCGAAGGGCGGCGACACCTGCTTCGCCAACCAGTACAAGGCCTACGAGGCGCTGCCCGAGGACATGAAGCGGCGCATCGAGGGCCTGCAGGCGGTGCATGCCTACGAGCCGGGCTACTACTCGCAGAACGCGGTGACGCTGACCCGCATCGAGCCTTCGGCCCACGCGCTGACCGCTGCGCATCCGATGGTGGTCACCCATCCGGCGACCGGCCGCAAGGCGCTCTACGTGAACCGGCTGATGACCGCGTACATCGTCGGCATGCCGCGCGAGGAGAGTGCGCAGCTGCTCGAATGGCTGTTCGACCACCAGGAGCAGGCGCAGTTCATCTACGCGCACAAGTGGACGCCGGGCGACGTCGTGATCTGGGACAACCGGTGCGTGAACCATGCGCGCACCGACTTCGATGCGGGCGAGGCGCGCAAGCTGCGCCGGGTGGTGGTCGAGACCGAGGACGCGCTCTAGCCGCCCTTCAGCGTTCGTGGTCCGGGTCGCTCTTCCAGAGGTCGGACAGGTATTCATGCTCGCGCGTGTCTACCCATGACACGCGCGATTCCACCGGGCGATCGGCATAGGTGAAGGCGACCCGGCGGATGCGCAGCACCGGCTGGCCTGCACGCAGCCCGAGCAGCTTCGCGATCGGCGCCGGGCAGGCGACCGCAGACAGGCGTTCGCTGCTGCGTACCACGTTGATGCCATAGTCGGCCTGGTACAGGCCGTAGATGGTGCCGGGCCGGCCTTCGAAACGCGGCCGGTCGAGGTCGGGGAACAGCGGTGCGGAGATCGATATCTCGTCGACGATGACCGCTCGCCCGCCCAGCAGCAGCAGGTTGTCGATGCGCAGGATCGGCGCGCCGCGTTCGATGCCCAGTTCGCGCGCGACGGCGGCGCCGGCCGATGCACGGCGGAAGCCGCGCAGCATCGGGCGTGGCATCTCGCGTGCCGCCGCGGGCGCGCGGCTGGTGCCGTCGCTGCGCGGCACCACATGGAAGAAGTGGAACAGCAGCCGGTCGGCGGTATGCGCGGCGACGAAGGTGCCACGGCCCTGCTGGCGCACCAGGATCTTGCCGGCCACGAGTTCGTCGATCGCCTTGCGCACGGTGCCGATGGACACGCCGTACTGCAGCGCCAGCTTCGATTCCGAGGGCAGCGCCGCGCCCGGTGGCCAGGCGCCTTCGGACAGCGCGCGCGTCAGGCGGCGCTGCAGTTCGCGGTAGAGCGGCACGCCGGACGCGCCATCGGCGTGCAGCGGCGAGGCACCGACCGCGTCGGCGGGCGTCGGGCGCGAGGCTGCGCGGGGGTGGCTGTCGATCGGCATGGCGCATCGAGTCTAGTCGAACCATGCCGCGATGGGAACGGATTCATATAGATGAGTTGTTTGACTCCCCCGGGGCGGCTCACTATGATTGACGTCCTTTCGCCCCGTCGGCGCCGGCCGATCCCAGGTCCGGCTGGCGGGGCGACCCTGAAATCCCCAGGAGGAACGATGATTCACTTCGTGGTGCACGAAGACGGTGACGGCGTCGGTGTCGTGGTCGTCGAAGGCGTCAAGTCCGGAGCCGAACTGACCGGCTGGATCATGGAGCAGGACACCGAGATCAAGGTGGTCGCCAAGAGCGACATCCCGATCGGCCACAAGGTCTCGCTGACCGACTACAAGCCGGGCGACACCGTGATGAAGTACGGCGTCGATATCGGCAAGGTGGTCGCGCCGATCGCGCGTGGCGAGCATGCGCACGTGCACAACATCAAGACGAAGCGCTGGTAGCCGACGCTGGTAGCCGACCCCACCCGATTAGAGGAATTCCGACATGGATCTGAGCAAGGCCACCTTCTGGGGCTTCAAGCGTGAGAACGGCCGCATCGGCGTTCGCAACCACGTGATCATCCTCCCGGTCGACGACCTGTCGAACGCCGCGGCCGAAGCGGTCGCCAACAACATCAAGGGCGCGATGGCGCTGCCCCACCCGTACGGCCGCCTGCAGTTCGGCGCCGACCTCGACCTGCACTTCCGCACGCTGATCGGCAC
>LNFM01013335.1_pt1 | contig 10491 bp, 8 predicted proteins | sample 596031 | NCBI WGS metagenome assembly LNFM01 (sample SAMN04254537, study PRJNA301005) | activated carbon metagenome | isolation source: dual media filters at the Ann Arbor, Michigan drinking water treatment plant | place: USA: Ann Arbor | reverse complement strand
CCGCCAAGATAACGCTGGCACGCTCAATACCGTCATTTTGCGACATCAATAGCATCACCGAGGCAATCGAGCCGGGCCCTGCGATCATCGGCATTGCCATCGGAAACACCGAGACATCTTCGACCTCGGGCGTATCGATAATCTTTTGCGCGCGTTCTTCGCGGCGCTCGGTGCGCTTTTCAAAGACCATGTCGATTGCAATCAGGAACAGCATGATGCCGCCCGCTATGCGGAAACTATTGAGCTCGATATGCAGCGCGCCTAGCAATTGTTCGCCGAACAGCGCAAAAACCAACAGGATCATCGCAGCGACAAAACTCGCGCGCAACGCCATGTTCCGGCGCTGCGCTCCGGTTGCGCCCTTGGTCAGGCTTGCATAAATCGGCGCGCACCCCGGTGGATCGATAACCACGAAAAAGGTGATGAAGGCCGAGAAAAAAAGATCAATCATGGTTTTGCCGCGACGCGGTCCATTATCACGGTGTCGGAGACATCGCCGTTCCAGAGCTTGACCTCCAACGTGCGCGCGCCGTCGGGTTGCGCCACCCACGTATAATTCAGCGATTGATCGCGCGAAAAGCCAGATTTCATTTTTGCGCCTTCTGGCGGTGCTGTCAGCGCGGCAGCCGCGCTGCCTTTGCAACTGGCGACTTTGGTCTCGATCATTTCCTTGGGTTCGCGCGCCATCGTCAGCTCATCGGCATGGTCGACGACCCATTTCCAGTCGCCATCGCCGCGTGCGTTCTTTTGAACGAACTGCCACACCGTGGTGAAATAACCAAATGTTCCGTTGGGATGCTGCCACGCGCCAGTGGTAGCGCCGGTCTTGCCATCGCATGACATGAACGCCTTATGTGGTTGCCATTTTACCGTTTGCGGCGGGTCGGCTTTCCCCTTCAGCCATTCATTGGCGATTACCGGTTGCGGCACGAACATCGTCGCGTCCTTGGCAACAGTCTCGCGGAAGGCGGTCCATTGGCCTTTTTCCTGCGCCAATTGATTGAAGCCGATTTCTGCCGCGATAATCGCGCTTGGGTTTGCGAGTTTGGGTTCGAAGTTGCGAACACCGCGGGGTGGCCCGCCTGCGCACGCGGCGAGACATAAAGCGAGGGACAGTATTGCAAGGCGCATCATGACGTCATAGTCCTTCCGGCATGGCCAACCCGGCGCGACGGCTCGCAGCAACCATTGTGTTGCGGAGCAGGCAGGCGATAGTCATCGGACCAACCCCGCCGGGCACCGGTGTGATCGCGCCAGCATGGCCCAGCGCCTCGTCAAAGGCAACATCGCCAACCAGCCGGCCTTTGGTCTCGCCATCGGCAGGTGCCAGCCGGTTGATGCCAACGTCGATGACAATCGCGCCATCCTTCAACCAATCGCCCTTCACCATTTCGGCGCGACCCACAGCAGCGACAACAATGTCAGCGCGGCGGACGACATCGGCAAGGTCCTGCGTTCGGCTATGCGCGATAGTGACGGTACAATTCTCGCCCAGAAGCAGCTGCGCCATTGGTTTGCCGACAATATTCGATCGGCCAATCACCACGGCGTTTTTGCCTGACAAGTCACCCAGCTGGTCCTTGAGCAGCATCAGACAGCCCAGCGGCGTGCACGGCACAAACGCCTCTTCGCCCACTGCCAACCGGCCTGCATTGACGACATGGAAACCGTCGACATCCTTAGCCGGATCAATCGCGGCGATCACGGACTTATCGTCGATGTGCGATGGCAGCGGCAATTGCACCAATATGCCATCTACCGAATTGTCGGCGTTAAGCCGCTCGACCAGCGTTATCAGATCGATTTGTGCGACATCCTCGGGCAAGCGGTGCTCAAAGCTTTCCATGCCCACTTCGACCGTCGCTTTTTTCTTCGACCCAACATAGACTTGGCTCGCGGGGTCATTGCCCACCAATATCACGGCAAGTCCGGGTTTGTGTCCGGTCACATTAACAAATGCAGCGACCGAGCCCGCTACGCGCTGGCGCAATCCAGCGGCGAATGCCTTGCCGTCAATCAGCGTACCCGCGCTCACATGCCCGCCGCAGCGATATCGTTCGCGAGGCCAATCAGCAGCATCTGTAAGATGCGAAGACCAATCAGCAACACCATCGGCGAAAAATCGATCATCCCGGTGTCGGGCATGATCTTGCGGATGGGCTTTAAAAACGGATCGAGGATTTTATTGAGCGCTTCCCAAATCGCCGCGACGATATTGTTCGACAGGCTTACGACATTGAACGCGAGCAACAGGCTAAGAATGAACTGGACGATGACGACGGTCGACAGGATAGTCGCCAGATAGCCAATGATCGAAATAAGCGCGAGAAGCATGGATTTCTCCGGAATTGAACAGGCTCCAGCGATTAGCCGAGCGGCTGCGCTGTATCAACCACATAAAACAGCTTAAGCGTGAATCAGCGTTCCCGCGCCCTGATCAGTGAACATTTCGATGAGCATCGCATGGGCAACGCGGCCATCGAGAATGACGGCGGCATCGACGCCTGCGCCAACCGCAGCCACACAGGTTTCGATCTTCGGGATCATCCCGCCGCTGATCGTTCCATCTGTTTGAAGCGCGGCAATAGCCTTGGGATCGAGGTCGGTCAGCAATTGCCCTGATTTGTCGAGCACGCCAGCGACATCGGTCAACAGGAACAGCCGCGAGGCACCCAACGCGCCTGCAATCGCGCCTGCCATCGTGTCGGCATTGATGTTATAGGTGTGGCCATCGTCGCCCACACCAATCGGCGCAATCACGGGTATCATTCCGGCACCGCTGATCGTGTCTATGACGCTGCGGTCAACATGCTGCGGCTCGCCAACGAAGCCCAGGTCGATGCTGCGCTCGATATTGCTATCGGGGTCTTTCTGGGTGCGCTGCACTTTGGTGGCGCGGACGAAATCGCCGTCCTTACCCGATATACCCAGCGCCTTGCCGCCCGCCGCATTGATCCAGCCAACGAGTTCCTTGTTGATCGCGCCCGATAAGACCATTTCAGCGACCTTGGCGGTTTCGGCGTCGGTGACGCGCAGCCCGTCAACAAATTCGCTCTCGACGCCCAGCTTCTTCAGCATCGCGCCAATCTGCGGCCCGCCGCCGTGGACGACGACTGGGTTGATACCAACCGCTTTCAGCAAAACGATATCAGCCGCAAAATCCTGCGCCAGCGCGGCATCGCCCATTGCATGGCCGCCATATTTGACGACGAACGTCTTGCCCGCATAACGCTGCAAATAGGGCAGCGCCTCGGTTAGCGTTTCGGCCTTGGCGAGATTGATCGGGTCGATGGTCATGCCGCCGGTTCCGTCCCGTCGAGACGATGACCAAGGCCGACAAAGAAGCTGATGAGCAGCGGGACCATCACAAGGCTGAGTACGACTTTGGCCAGCATCTGGCCGAGCATCAACTCGGTTATCGGGAATATGCCGTAAAAGGCAATGGTCACGAACAGCAACGTGTCGACGATCTGCGACAGCACAGCCGCAATCGCACCGCGCAACGCGACATATTTGCCGACACTATTTTTCAGCCGGTCAAACAGATAGACGTTGAGCAGTTGCGACGTCCCATAAGCAACGATCCCAGCCACCCAGATCCGCGGGGTCTGCCCCATCATGGTGTTGAACGCATCAAGATATTTGCCATCCATCTTCGGCGACGCCGGAAGTGCGAGGACTAATAATGTCAGCAGGATTGAGCCAATCAGCGGAATGAAGCCATATTGCACCAATCTGTCAGCTACGGTTTTGCCATGTAATGCGGCGACCGAACTCGAAAGAATTACCAGCAGAAGGAACGGAAATATTCCGGCTTCAACCGCCAAAGGCCCCAAAGCCACCTGCTTGTTGCCGAGCACGCCAGCGATACACACCATGCCGCCATAGATGACGGAAAACATGAATAGGGATCTGGAAATGGGGCCCGTGGCGGGGCGGGATGTCGTCTGGTCTGTCATGGTCACTGACTAGCGGCTAATTTTATTGGCGCAAGACCGGGGTTGCCGCTAGGTGATGTCTAACTAGCAAAGGGTCGGGAGCTATAATGCAGATTTTGTTGAGCCTTGCGGGCATGGCATTGATATTGGCCATCGCGGTTTTGCTCTCGTCCAACCGCCGCGCAATCAAATTCCGCGTCGTTGGCGCTGCGTTTGCTTTGCAGGCCAGCCTAGCCGCGCTGGTGCTTTATGTGCCTTGGGGCAAGACGGTGCTGCAGGTGATGTCGAACGGCGTCTCCAACCTTTTGGGCTATGCGCAGGCTGGCACCAACTTCATTTTCGGCCCGCTCGCCAGTCCAGAAATTGGCGGCAACAGCTTTGCTATTGCAGCGCTTCCCGTCATCATCTTTTTCGCGTCGCTGATTTCGATCCTCTATTATCTCGGCCTCATGCAATATGTCATCCGCTGGATCGGCGGCGGATTGCAGAAAGTCACCGGCATTTCCAAGGTCGAAAGCCTGTGCGCGGCGGCCAATATATTTGTTGGCCAGTCGGAATCGCCATTGGTCATCCGGCCCTATCTCGCGGGTCTCAAGCCCGAGCAATTATTCTGCGTGATGACCGTCGGCATGGCGGGCGTCGCCGGGACGATCCTTGCCGCATATGCGTCGATGGGCATCCGCATCGATTATTTGCTCGCCGCTGCATTCATGTCGGCGCCAGGCGGAATCTTGATGGCGAAATTGATGATGCCCGATGTGCCACCGATACCAGTCGGTGAACGCGACCCAACCTTGCCCAATCCGCACCCCGACGATGAGCCGATGATTGTCGCTGATGACGAGGAAAAGCCCGCCAATATCATCATGGCCGCGGCCCAAGGCGCGCAGACCGGCGTGAAGCTGGCCGTCGCCGTCGGCGCCATGGTGCTCGCCTTTGTTGCTTTGGTAGCACTCGCCAACGGCATATTAGGCGGCATCGGCGGCTGGTTTGGGCAACCGACCTTGAGCTTTCAGCAAATCGTCGGCTATGTCTTCGCACCGATCATGTTCCTGCTTGGCGTGCCTTGGAACGAAGCCATTCAGGCAGGTGGCCTGTTCGGTACCAAGATCGTTCTCAACGAATTTGTGGCATTTATCGATCTCGGCGCGTTGAAAACTCTTTCGCCTGCAACTGTGGGCATAGTCACATTTGCGTTGTGTGGTTTCGCTAACTTTTCGTCGATTGCGATCCAGATGGCAGTAACCGGCGGCCTTGCTCCCAACCAGCGTCCGATGATTGCAAAGCTGGGACTGAAAGCGTTGGCAGCTGGATCGCTGTCAAATTTGATGAGCGCAGCGCTGGCGGGGTTATTTTTGAGCCTGACTTAAAGTCACTCCTCGCCTGCGGCTCGTTTCAGTTCGTAAAGCAAATCGAGCGCTGCCCTCGGGCTAAGCGAATCGATATCAAGGCCAGTGAGCTTCTCGCGCAGTGCATCGACCTTGGCTTCTGCTGCATCAAGCGCGGCGCTGAACAACGGCAAATCACCCAAGCCTGCGGCCAAGCCGCCGGTTTCGGCACGGCCTTTTTCCAGTTTCTCAAGTACCGTTTTTGCGCGCGCTACGACTTGTGGCGGAAGGCCTGCGAGTTTGGCGACAGCGATACCGTAACTGCGGTCGGCGGGGCCATCAGCTAGTTCGTGCAGCAAAACCAAATCGCCCTTATACTCTTTCGCCCGCACATGGTGGAGCGAAAGCGCATCGAGGGTCTCCGAAAGCCGAGTTAGTTCGTGATAATGCGTTGCGAATAGGCAGCGGCAGCGGTTGGCTTCGTGGATTCCTTCGACCACAGCCCAAGCGATTGCGAGTCCGTCATATGTCGAAGTCCCGCGTCCGACCTCGTCGAGAATCACAAAGCTTCGTTCGGTCGCCTGCGCCATGATCGCCGCGGTTTCGACCATTTCAACCATGAATGTCGAGCGACCGCGTGCGAGATTATCCGATGCGCCAACGCGGCTGAACAGGCGGTCGACCAAGCCAAGCTTCGCCGACGTCGCAGGCACATAGCTTCCGGCCTGCGCAAGCAAAACGATCAGCGCATTCTGCCGCAAAAAGGTCGACTTGCCCCCCATATTCGGGCCGCTTACCAACCATAGCCTTGTGTCGGGCGCGAGTTTGCAGTCGTTCGAAATGAACCGATCGCCTGATTTGGCGAGCGCGCTTTCGACTACTGGATGACGTCCGCCGTCGATTTCGAGGCAGGGGTGCTCGGCAAAGCTTGGCTTGCACCAACCGCTCTCCGCCGCGCGTTCGGCGAGAGCCGCAGACACATCGATTCGCGCCAGCGTGTCGGCGCTCGCCGCAATGGCGTCGCGGCGATCCATGACATGCGCCACCAACTCTTCAAGATGCGCAGCTTCTGCTGCCAGCGCATGGCCGCCCGCCTGCGTAATCCGGATTGCCTCTTCGTGAAGCTCGGGCGAATTGAACCGCACCGCCCCTGCCATCGTTTGGCGATGGGTAAAGCCGGTACCCGGCGCCATCAACGCATCGCCGTGCTTGGCGGGAACCTCGACGAAATAACCGAGCACCGCATTGTGGCGAATCTTGAGCGCGCTCACACCCGTCGCATCACGGTAGCGCGCTTCCAATTGCGCAATCGCCTGCCGCCCGTCGCGTCCAGCCGAGCGCAGGGCATCGAGCGCGGCGTCATAGCCTTCAGCAATATAGCCTCCCTGCCCGGTATCGGTCGGTGGGGAAGCGACCAGTGCGCGGGAAAACAGATCGACCATCGCACCATGCCCGTCGAGCGTCGGCAAAAGCTGGTCGAGCATCTCCGGTCGGTCGGACATCGCGCCGAGCCGCTCACGCAAGGCTCGCGCACCATCAAGTCCATCCCGAAGCTGCGCGACATCACGCGGGCTTCCGCGTCCGGCGACAACACGGCCGAGAGCGCGCGCAACGTCGGGTAGTTGGCGCAGCGCAGTCCGCACAGCTTCGCGCAGCAATGGTGCGTCATGAAACCACTGCACCAATGACAGCCGCGCTTCGATTTTGGCTCTATCCATCAACGGTGCTGCCAAGTCTGCAGCCAATTGCCGCGCACCTGCGCCTGTGATCGTCCGGTCGACCTCGGCGAGCAACGAACCAGAACGGCCACCTTTGCTGGCAGCGGTGATTTCAAGGCTATCGCGCGTTGCTTGATCGATGAGTAAATGCTCGTGCACCTCACGCCGCACTGGCAGCTTGAGAAAGGGCATCTTGCCCTGCCCGACATGCGCCAGATATGAGATCAGGCCTCCTGCCGCCGCCAGTTCAGCGCGCGACAAAGATCCGATTGCGTCGACGGTAGCGAGTGCAAAATGCTGCTTAAGCGCCGCCTCGCCGGCTATACTGTCGAAGTCGGTTCGGGGCCGGATTATCGAATCGAACGGCGCGCCTGCAAAACCTTCAGGCACGACCAACTCGCTCGCCGACAGCCGGGCCAATTCGGCCTCCAATGCATCGGGCCTCACCGTTACCACTTCAAAATAGCCGGTTGAGATATCCGCCGCGGCAACGCCAATCGCATCACCCACTGGTGCCAGCGCCACCAGCATGTTCGAAGCCCAGCTGTCCAGCAGGCTATCCTCGGTCAGAGTACCGGCAGTGACGAAGCGGACGATGTCACGAGCCACCAAAGTTTTCGAACCACCCCGCGCCTTGGCGACCTCGGGGCTTTCGGTCTGTTCGGCAATCGCGACGCGGTGGCCGCCTTTGATTAGCCGGGCGAGATAGCCTTCGGCGCTATGCACAGGTACGCCGCACATCGGGATTGGCTTGCCATCATGCTCACCGCGCGAGGTCAGCGCAATGTCGAGCGTCGCCGCTGCCGCGCGCGCATCATCAAAAAATAGCTCGAAAAAATCGCCCATTCGGTAGAATAAAAGGCAGTCGCCCGCCTTGGCCTTCAGGCCTAAATATTGCACCATCATTGGTGTCGGTTTGCCGTCGCCCGCCATAGCCGATTGCGTTAGCGAACGATATCGGGCGGGGCAATGCTTGCCCTAGCGTCATACCCGCGTTAGGGCCGGATAAGTTGATGATAACTGGTCAGGGCCAAAAATGAGCGATAGCGACGTCCAATTCACCGCGCAGGAAGCTTTGGATTTCCATTCGCAGGGACGGCCTGGCAAAATCGAAATTGTTGCGACCAAGCCGATGGCGACGCAGCGCGACTTGAGCCTGGCTTATTCGCCCGGCGTTGCGGTTCCGGTACAGGCAATATTCGACGATCCCTCAACCGCTTATGACTACACGGCGAAGGGCAATCTGGTTGCGGTCATCTCCAACGGCACTGCGATCCTTGGCATGGGTAATCTCGGCGCGCTGGCATCCAAGCCGGTGATGGAAGGCAAGGCGGTCCTGTTCAAACGCTTTGCCGACGTCGACTCGATCGACATCGAAGTGAAGACCGAGGACGTCGATCGGTTTATCGACGCGGTCGAATTGCTTGAGCCTACCTTTGGCGGCATAAATCTTGAAGACATTGCCGCGCCGTCCTGTTTCATCATCGAGCAGACCTTGCGCGAGCGGATGAACATTCCGGTTTTTCACGACGACCAGCACGGCACCGCGATCATCGCCGCCGCAGGCCTGATCAACGCTTGCGATCTGACTGGGCGTTCACTCAAAGATATCAGGGTCGTTTGCAACGGCGCAGGTGCAGCGGCAATTGCTTGCACCGAACTGATCAAAGCGATGGGCGTGCCGCACGACAATGTCATCATGTGCGACCGGACAGGCGTAATCTACCAGGGCCGTACCGAAGGCATGGACCAGTGGAAATCCGCACATGCCGCCAAGACCGAAGCGCGGCATCTGTCCGAAGCGATTGTTGGCGCCGACGTGTTCCTCGGCCTGTCTGCCGCCAATGCGCTGAGCGCAGATATGGTCAAGGCGATGGCGCCCGAGCCGATTATTTTTGCAATGGCCAATCCGGATCCCGAAATATCGCCGCCGGTCGCGCGCGCCGCACGGCCTGATGCGATCATTGCTACGGGCCGTTCGGATTTTCCGAATCAGGTCAACAATGTCCTTTGCTTCCCCTTCCTGTTCCGGGGCGCCCTCGATGTGCGGGCAACCACGATCAACGAACCGATGAAGATTGCTGCGGCGAATGCGCTGGCGCAACTCGCGCGCGAAACTGTGCCCGAAGAAGTAGCAGCGGCTTATGGCGGGATGGTCCACAAATTCGGCCGTGATTACATCATTCCTTCGCCGTTCGACCCGCGCCTGATGGAAATCGTCGCCTCCGCCGTTGCCAAGGCGGCAATGGATTCTGGCGTTGCGCAAAAGCCGATTACCGACATGTTCGCCTATCGCGCCGAGTTGCGTGCACGGCTGAATCCGACGACATCGGTGCTCACTCAAGTTTATGAAGCCGCACGCGCCAAACCGAAACGCGTCATTTTCGCCGAAGCCGAGGAAGATGTCGTGCTGCGCGCGGCGGTGCAGTTCAAACAGGATGGCTATGGCGTACCCGTACTCATCGGCCGCGATGCCAAGGTCGTCGAAAAATTGCGCGAACTCGGCGCTGATCCTGACGAATATGAAATCCACAACAGCGTACAAAGTCCGCTGATCGAACGGATGGTCGACAAGCTCTATCTGCGGTTGCAGCGCCGCGGATATCTGCGCCGCGATGTCCAGCGCATGGTCAATCGCGACCGGAATATCTTCGGCGCGCTGCTTTTGAAAATGGACCAGGCCGATGCGATGATCACTGGCGTGACCCGCACCTTCAGCCAGACACTGGTCGAACTACGCCGCGTTCTCGATCCCAAAAAAGACGCCATTCCGTTCGGCATCCATGTCATGGTCGGCAAGACTCATACGGTGTTTATCGCCGATACCACGGTCAACGAACGGCCGAGCGCCGAGGAACTGGCGCATATCGCCGAAAAGACCGCCGCCGTCGCGCGCCGCATGGGGCATGTACCCCGCGTTGCATTTCTGTCCTTTTCGACCTTCGGCAATCCGGCAGGCACCTGGCTCAACAATATCCGCGACGCGGTGGCGTTGCTCGATGCGCATAAGCCCGACTTCGAATATGAAGGCGACATGCCGCCCGACGTCGCGCTGAACCCGGCGTTGATGAAAAATTATCCGTTTTGCCGCCTGTCCGGCCCGGCAAATGTCCTGATCATGCCGGGTCTGCAATCGGCCAATCTGTCGGCAAAACTGCTGCGCGAGCTTGGCGGCGATCAGGTCATCGGGCCGATGTTGTTGGGTATCGAACGTCAGGTTCAGGTCGCGACAATGGCGTCGAGCACCAGCGATCTGGTGACGTTGGCGGTGTTGGCGGCGGCAGGGGTCGCCGAATAATTGCCGTTTTTAGTTCGGGCTGTTGGGTGTTGCGCCTTGGCCTGAACCTGCGCCAACCGAACCGATATTGCCGAAGACTTCTTCAAAAAAGCTCTTGTTACGGCCCAAGGTTGGGGTCTTGTCGCCTTCGGGGCTGATTTTCGAAATCAGCTCTTTTCCGGTCTGGGTCACCGAAGCGACATTTCCGGCAGGATCGAAACGCACTTTCA
>LNFM01013334.1_pt1 | contig 10491 bp, 11 predicted proteins | sample 596031 | NCBI WGS metagenome assembly LNFM01 (sample SAMN04254537, study PRJNA301005) | activated carbon metagenome | isolation source: dual media filters at the Ann Arbor, Michigan drinking water treatment plant | place: USA: Ann Arbor | reverse complement strand
TCCGAGCCGATCACCGCCCAGATGGTGATCGCCGCGTCTCTGATGGCGATCGGCGTCTGGCTCCACGTTACCGAGCGCCATAACCATGAACACACGCACGGGCACCTCGCCCACGACCACGCACACATTCATGACGAGCATCACCAGCATGCCCATAATCCAGGAGCCCCGGCCGGCAAACCGCACGGCCACTGGCATGAGCATCGCCCGATGGTTCACAAGCATCCTCACTATCCGGATCTGCACCACCGCCATCGCCATATTTGAGTAGCGCCGAACAAGAAAGTGCGTCCATGGATTTGAAGAAGCATGCGCAAGCGTCGTCCGTCCAGCACGATGGCGGTGAGGCAGGGCGTCTAAACCGGGGATGTTTCTGCATCACGCTCGATCGTGATGCGCTCGCACAAGCCTTGAGTGAAGAGATCGGGTCCAAGGAGTTTGTGCAGGGGCTGGGCGTATCGCACCCGTCTCTGTTCTCGAACGTCCCCGTCTTCATCCCGGCCGAAACCCTTGGCGAGATGGCTCGTATTGTCGATGCAGTAGAGACCGCGGCGCGTCTGCCAGGTTTCCGCGAGGCGGCGTTGTCATGGGCGCCGCCCATTGCCAGGTTAGACTTTGGGCCCATCGGCGCCCTCATGAGCTATGACTTCCACATCGCCGATAGCGGGCCACGGCTCATTGAAGTCAACACCAACGCCGGCGGAGCATTCCTCAATGCCGCCCTGGCACGAGCCCAACGCGCTTGCTGCACTGAAACTCACGTGCCTTTCGAAACCTCGACTTCGCAGGGCTTCGGATCGAGGATCGTCGACATGTTCGTCGATGAATGGCGGCGTCAACGAGGATCCGGGCGCCCTGCAACGATCGCGATCGTGGATGATGTCCCCGAGGATCAATACCTCTTTCCGGAATTTGAACTCGCCAGGGCTCTGTTCGAGGAACATGGGTTCGAGGCAGTCATTGCCGACGCGAAGGAGCTTGTGCTCGACGGAGAGACGCTGCTGTTCCGCGCCCGCCCCGTCGATCTTGTGTACAACCGGCTGGTCGACTTCGCGCTCGAGGAGCCGCGACACGCGGCGCTGCAAGCCGTCTATGTTGGTGGCTACGCTGTCGTGACGCCCAACCCACGCGCGCATGCCCTATTTGCCGACAAGCGGAACCTGACGCTGTTGTCGGATGTCGACACTTTGAAACGCTGGGGGCTGGCCGCGAACCATCTCGATGTTCTCCGCGCGTCCGCGCCGACTACGGTCCTCGTCTCGGCTGTTAATGCCGATGCGCTTTGGCGGGATCGCCGCAATCTATTCTTCAAGCCGGCGCGCGGCCACGGGAGCAAGGCGGCCTATCGCGGCGACAAGCTCACCCGCAAGGTCTGGGGTGAGATCAATCGCGGCGACTATGTCGCGCAGTCCTTCGTCGCCCCAAGCACACGCAGCGTTCGGCTCGATGGTACGCCTGTAGACCTGAAGGTTGACGTCCGCTTGTACACGTTCGCTGGCACTCCCCTGCTGGCCGCCGCTCGTCTCTACCAAGGCCAGACGACCAATATGCGCACGCCCGGCGGCGGCTTCGCCCCAGTGCTTGAGGTGCGTGCGACAGTCCAGGACTCGTAAAGTCGACAGGATCTCCCCTTGATGGCTGTGCGGCCGTTCGAGGGCCGCGCAAACACCAAGGACGAAGCTCCCCGTCGGTCCCCACCTCTTCTTACCCAAACCCGCCCTACTCGATAGGCGTCGCACGCAGACGAAGAGCGTTCCCGATCACGCTTACCGAACTCAACGCCATGGCCGCGGCGGCAACGATGGGCGACAGCAGTACCCCGAACGCCGGATAGAGCACACCTGCCGCAATGGGTATCCCCGCGACGTTGTAGATGAACGCGAAGAACAGATTCTGCCGGATGTTGCGCATGACGGCTGTCGACAGGCGGCGTGCCCGCAATATGCCCGTCAGGTCGCCCTTGAGGAGCGTGACGCCGGCGCTTTCCATGGCGACATCCGTCCCGGTTCCCATGGCGATGCCGACGTCGGCCGCCGCGAGCGCCGGCGCGTCATTGACCCCGTCGCCCGCCATGGCGACGATGTGACCCTCGGTGCGCAGCCGCGTGACGATCTTGCCCTTGTCCTCGGGCAGCACCTCCGCCTCGAACGCCGTGATGCCGAGCTTGCGGGCGACCGCTTCCGCTGTCTTGCGGTTGTCGCCCGTCAGCATCACGACGTGAACGCCGGAGGCCTGCAAAGCCTTCAGCGTCTCCTGCGTCGACGCCTTGATCGGATCGGCGATGCCAAGGGCCAGGGCGGCGCGCCCGTCGATGCCGACGAAAATTACCGTCGCGCCCTCGGCTCGAAGCAGATCGGCCGGCGCATCGAGAGCCTCCGTGCCGGCGCCGTATTCCCCGAGGAAGCGGCTGCTGCCGACGAGGATCATTTTCCCGTCGACCTCACCCTTCACGCCCTTGCCGGTGACCGACTCGAACCCCACCGGCTCGACCAGGGTCAGCCCGCGTTCCAGCGCCGCCCGCACCACGGCTTCCGCCAGCGGATGCGCGCTGGCGCGGTCCACGCTGGCCGCCAGTCGAAGCGCCTCGTTCTCGTCCATGTCCGCAGCGGCATGCAGGGCGATAACACGAGGTTTGCCCTCGGTCAGCGTGCCGGTCTTGTCGATCACCAGCGTATCGATCTTCTCGAAGCGCTCCAGCGCCTCCGCGTTCTTGATCAGCACGCCGGATTGAGCGCCCCGACCAACGCCGACCATGATCGACATGGGAGTGGCGAGACCGAGGGCGCAGGGGCAGGCGATGATCAGCACCGAGACGGCGGCGATCAGCCCGTAGGTCAGCGCCGGCGCCGGCCCGTAAATCGCCCAGACGACGAATGCCGCGACCGCGGCGACGATGACGGTGGGCACGAACCAGGCGGCGACCGCATCGGCGAGGCGCTGGATGGGTGCACGGCTGCGCTGCGCCTCAGCCACCATCTGAACGATCTGGGCGAGCAACGTGTCGCGGCCTACGCGGTCGGCGACCATCACCAGCCCGCCGGTCTGATTGATCGTGCCGCCGATGACCTTGGCCCCCGGCTCCTTGGAGACGGGCAGCGACTCACCCGTCACCAGGGATTCATCCACCGCGCTCGCGCCTTCGGTGACCGTACCGTCGACCGGCACCTTGTCACCCGGCCGCACGCGCAGATGATCACCGGCGGCGACTTGTTCGAGGGGAACTTCCTCGTCAGTTCCATCCGCGCGTATCCGACGGGCCTTCTTGGGAGACAGATCGAGCAACGCACGAATGGCGCCGCCCGTGTTTTCCCGGGCGCGAAGCTCCAGCACCTGGCCCAGCAGCACAAGAACGGTAATCACGGCGGCCGCTTCGAAGTAGACGGCGACGGCGCCGTCCGGAGAGCGGAACGCGGGCGGAAAGACACTGGGCAACACCGTCGCGATCACGCTGTACAGCCAGGCGACGCCAGTGCCCATCGCGATCAGCGTGAACATGTTGAGGTTCATCGTGCGAAGCGACAGGGCCGCCCGGTGAAAGAACGGCAAGCCGCACCACAAGACCACGGGCGTGGCCAAGGCGAACTGCAGCCAGTTGCCGGTGGCTTGCCCGAGCCATTGGTGCAGGCCTGTCAGGTGGCCGCCCATTTCGAGGGCGATAACCGGAAGGCTCAACACCAGCCCGATCCAGAAGCGCCGGGACATGTCGGCCAATTCGGGATTGGGGCCGGAGTCCGCCGTCGGCATCATCGGCTCGAGCGCCATGCCGCAGATCGGGCACGAACCAGGCCCGTCGCGTACGATCTCCGGGTGCATCGGGCAAGTCCACTTCACCCCCGCCGGAACCGAACCCGCATCTACCGCCGGTTTGTCGCTGTGATGGGGGTGGGGATGTCCTTGCTGATGCCCGGCGCTTCCATGGGCATGCTGCTGCACGTCCTTCGACCCGTGACAGCACGCGTGACCTTCATGTTCGCTCATGGCGATCTCCTTGCGTTGGTCGCATCGATAGCATACCCTATGGGGGTATAATTAAACCCCCTGGGGGTATAAGGCAAGCATGAATCCTATGGCGAAGAAGTCATGCCTCAGTCGGCTCGGCCGCATTGAAGGCCAGGTGCGCGGCATCGCCCGTATGGTCGAGGAAGACCGCTACTGCATCGACGTCATCACCCAGCTCCAGGCCGTCAAGGCCGCCCTCAACCGGGTCGAGGATGAGATCCTGCGTGACCACGTCGCGCATTGCGTTGCCCATGCGATCGAGAATGGAAACGAGGAAGAGCGGCGTCAGAAGATCGACGAGCTCATGGAAGCCGTTTCCCGCTCGCGTTGACCGACCTGGCGTTGCAGAACACGGCCGCATCACAGCGCGCTGCGACTTCTTGGTGTCCGAAATTTCGGAATGAAACCGGGCACGTCTTCGACGTAGCGAACGTAGGCCTCAGCGAAAGCCGCTCTGGAGTCGCGTTCCTCCGCGTGAGCGAGCCGCACATACATCCACACAAGCACTGGGAACATCGCCAAGGTCAGGATCGTCGGCCACTGCATCAGGAAACCGAACATCACCAGGATGAAGCCGACATATTGCGGATGCCGAATGCGGGCATAAGGTCCGGTGACCGCCAACTCATTCCGGCGCTGCGCCTCGTAGAGCGCATGCCAACTGGTCGATATCAGGATGAACCCGCCGCCGATGAAGATGAAGCTCAGGATGTGGAACGGTCCCAAATGGGGGTTGGCTTTCCATCCGAACAACGTTTCGAGCAGATGACCGGCGTCGTGCGACAGCCAGTTGACACCGGGATAGTGGCTCTGCAGCCAGCCCGACATGAAATAGATGGTCAGGGGGAAGCCGTACATCTCGGCGAACAGGGCGACGATGAAAGCGCTGAAGCCACTGAAGGAGCGCCAGTCGCGCGGCGTCTTTGGTTTAAAGAAGCTGAAGGCGAAGAAGATGAACACCGCGGAATTGACGAACACCATGCCCCATAGGCCGTAAGCCGGCGATGCGTCGTTCATCGTTTCCCTCCATCTTTGTCGTGATGGTGGTGGCCATGGCCGCCATGCATGAAGACGTGCATGAACGGACAGGCGAGCACGAACAGCCACGGCAGAGCCAGGATGACGTGCCCGCGATGTTCCGTTGTCAGCAGGTAGCCAATCATCCCAAGGAACGCGAGTAGGATAAAACTAGCGCGTGATCCAAGGAACCTGTGTCGTTTCCGAGGTTCGGAACTCGGCTGATTCATATCCATTTTGGCCTCCATTAAGGCCGGCTCGCAGACAGCGACCCGGCCTGGCGCTGACTACATGGCGCCCATGGGGCCAACCATCAGCTTGTCGGCGATCTTCTTCTGATCGTCGCTGAGGGCGGCATAAAGCGGCTCCAGTGCCTTCTTGACCGCTTTCATTGCATCAAGCCGGGCGGAGAGCATCTTCTGCTGGCCTTCGAGCCGTTCCGGCAGGGTCGCGTCCGCGCCCGGCCCCGTCATTTCCTGGTGCATGCCTTTCATGGAGCTCGCATTCGCCCGCAGGGCGTCGGCGAAGCGCTCCCAATCCTTGGTCTGTGCGTCGGTGATCTTGAGTTCGCTCTTGAGAGAGGCGATGCGCTCTTCGGCATGCGACGCCATCATGCCGTTGGCGGCATGCATCATGGTCATCATGCCCTGCATCATCGACATCATCTGGGTCATGTCGCCACCCATCATGCCGCCTTGGCCCATAATGCCCATCTTCATGCCGCCCGGCTGAGTAGCAGATGGCTCGGCTGATGGCGTGGGTGTGTTTTCCTTGGCCGCATCCGGATGATGCACACCGTGATCAACGGCCTCTTGGCCCGGCTTGGCCGGTGTTTCGGCGAAAGCCGACCCCAGCGCAACGGGCATTGCCAACGCGAGAGCCAGGCCCGCTAGTGTGTTTCCGATGTGTGTCCGCATAGATCGCCTCCTCAAATTAATCAGGTGCACGTCCGCTACGGGCCGCCCACCTGCCGTCAAAACATCAAATATCAAGCATATTCTGGTTTAGAATTCTTTGATCCTGATCAAAGAAAATTCTCCAGTGATTACACGAACGAAATATTCGAACTTTCAGTTCCGTTTCCCGCGGGATTTCTCATAATTTGATTGTGCCCGCCATCACGCCCTGATACGTGCCGATAGTCGTCACGCCTTCAATCTTTTCCGTGGTCTTTCAATGCTCATGGGCACTTTTTCGCCCAGCCAGTCCCCTCCTCTCGCGTTGACGTCTTTCGCTTGAGAGTTGGATTCTGTTTCAGAGGTGAACGCGGCCGGTCAATATCGTGCCAGGATGCTCTTCATCTGCTCAATCTCCTCGCGTTGCGACTTCACGATGGTATCGCAGAGAGCGGCAATTTCCCTGTCAGTGATCGCCGATTCCCGGCACATCAGAATAGCGCCGGAGTGGTGAGGTATCATCGACCGCAAGAACTGCTCGTTGCCGACAAAGGTTTGCGCTCGCGTGAACGCAAAAGCCCCAACGAACAGGCCAGCGAAAGTGATGTACAGAACAATATTGAGTTTTCTGTTCTGATACATTGATCCCATCATCAACAGCATCAGGATGGCCATTGGGGCGACCATCATCAGTGCCATATAGAGCATGTTGACGTTGTTATAGAAGTCGGCCATGCCATCGATCATCGCAAACATGACGAGGTACATCGCGACCATACTAATCGCGAGGTTGATAAAGAGTTTCCGGTAGTGCGAGCTCATGGTGTTCTCCTTTAGTTGATGCGATTATGGGAAAGGGTGGAAGCGGGACCCCGGGCTCACACCGTTGAAAGCTGATTGTGAATTGCTGTCGCGGACACAGCCGCTTGACCCATCGCTACACTGATCTGGTTGAGTCCCGCGGTAACATCGCCAGCAGCGTAGAGGCCAGGCACCGTAGTCTGGTTATTGGCATCCACAACTAACGAACCCTCTGAATCAACCACTGCGCCTACACCAGTGCCGAGCATAGATTGCGGTTTGCTTCCGAGCGCGACATACAGCGTGTCAAAGGTATGGATTATATCTGTTCTACGCTCCGTCACATATACGCCCTGACCCGTTGCACTCATCTCTACGCGTTCACTGATCAGTGTAATGCCGGATCGAGCCAGTTGTTTCGCCGTGTCCTGGCTGACATCCCCTGTGCCCATGGTTAGGAGGCTGATGTCTTCTGAATAGCTACGCAAAAATTGAGCCTCGCGCACGGCATGCTCGTTGGCTCCGATCACGCCAATTCTGTAGTCCCTGACCTCGTAGCCGTCACAAATCGGACAGTACCGAAGCAGGCCGTTGGCAATCAGGGAAGGAACATTGAGAGTTGGCGGGTCGGCATCAACGGTTCCGGTGGCCAAGAGTACGGTGCGAGCGTGAATGAGCCGATTTTTCAGCCGTAACTCGAAGATCTTATTTGTCTCCCGGAGATCGCGGACGGTGCCTCGTTCGATAATCGTGCCGAACGTCTGCGCCTGTAGGGTCATGCGATTGACCAATGTCCCGCCATCGATTCCTTGCGGGTAACCCGGCATGTTCCGGCTGATCGGAATACGGGTCGCTCGCCCGATCCCGCTATCGACCAATAAGAATCGTCTTCTGAATCGAGCCAGATAGATAGCAGCTGTAAGGCCGGCGGGTCCTCCACCGACTATGACACAATCTAGTGGCTCCTGATGTGAAGTGGTCATGATCTCTCCTCATGATCGGATCGTTATTCGTCGCACCTCTAGTCCAACTGCGCTTAGGGCATATTCATTCCAGGCATTGTCTCCTTCGAATCACCGCCCTCGCTACCATGGTCATGACTTCTCTCATCGCCTTCGGCCCGCGCCGTAAGGATCTGGTACTGGGCGGGCGTCAGCCTTGGGAGTTGCTGCAGGAAGGCGACCATCGCCCACATACGCCGGTCATCATGGGTTGCGCCCCATGCAGGCATCGCGCTCATCTTGACGCCGTGCTTGATGATCCAGAATGTTTCGGCCGGGTTGGCACGCTTGGTCTTCGTCAGGTTGGGCGGCTGAGGATAGAGCGCATCCCGCAGTTCCGAGGACTCAACGCCGGGCCGAAGATGGCAACCCGAACACATTTCATTGTAGTCGGCGCCGCCGGACATGAGCATTGACGCATCATCCAGCGAAGGCACCTTGATGCCCTTCGCATGCACCGCAATTGAACGCTCGCGCACGGTTTCCATCAGCCAGTACGCCGGTTTCGAATGCGGCTCGTCGGCGGCGACATTGAAGACACCGAAATAAACAAACAGAACGCCGCCGATCAGACCGACAGCAGCTAGGCCAAGCAGTATCTTGAAGAGTTTCATGGGAAGCTCCGTATCTTTCCGGCGTCATCCGCCGTGTTTCATACCGGGCATGCCGGGCATATCCATGGGTGCTGCGGGTGCTTTGGTAGGCGTTATCGCTGGCTGGCGCCTCACTGGTGCGCCGAAATTCGGGTCGTCGCTGACCCGCTGCGCCAGCTTGGACTTCGGATGCCGGTACCACCCGGGATCGCTGTAGTCACCGGGGGCGAGATCGTCGCGCACCTTAACCACGGTGAACATGCCGCCCATTTCGATGGAACCGAACGGGCCTTTGCCACTCATCATCGGCAGAGTGTTTTCGGGTCCCTCAAGCATGCCCATGGCCACATGCTCGCCATGCTCCGCCATTCCGTCTTTACCCATGGCCATGTAGCCCGGCAGGATCGACCGGATGTCCTCCTCGACCGCAGATTGATCGACACCGACAGGGTTGGGCAGTTCATGTCCCATCGGCCCCATGGTGTGATGCGCCATATGGCAGTGGAACGCCCAGTCGCCTGGGATGGCGGTGAACTCGATGTCCCGCATCTGGCCAACGCCGACAATCTCGGTGACTTCCGTCCGCCAGGATGATCGTTGCCAGCGCCCTCCGTCGCCTCCTGTCACCCAGAACTGCACGCCGTGCAGATGCATGGGGTGGTTCCACATGGAGAGGTTGCCCATCCTGATGCGAACCCGCTCGCCGGTGCGCGCGACGATGGGATCGATTGCGGGGAATGTCTTGCTGTTGAAGGTCCACAGGTCGAAGTCCTGCATGATGGCAGGATCAGGCCGGTAGGTGCCTGGGTGCAGCGCCCAGTTGTGCAGCAGGAAGGCGTAGTCGCGGTCGATCCGTTCCGGCTCGCCGTCGCGGGGATGGATGATGAACATCCCCATCATGCCAAGCGCCATCTGGGTCATCTCGTCAGCATGCGGGTGGTACATGTGGGTGCCGTGCTGGCGCAGGGTGAACTCGTAGGCATATGTCTCACCGGGTTTGATGTGCGGCTGGGTAAGGCCGCCGACGCCGTCCATGCCGCTGGGCAAGTAGAGTCCGTGCCAATGCACCGAGGTGGGCTCGCCCAGCCGGTTGGTGACGTAAATCCGCACCCGGTCTCCCTCCACGGCCTCGATGGTCGGCCCAGGCGTGGTGCCGTTGTAGCCCCAGCATTTGGCTGTACTGCCTGGAGCGAACTCATGATCGACTTCTTCGGCGACAAGGTGGAATTCCTTGACCCCGTCGTTGATACGGTGAGGCAACGTCCAGCCATTGAGCGTCCGAACGGGTGTGAAGCCGCCACCGGAATGGGGGTGCCCGGTGGGCACCCCCTGCGTCGCCAACGCACGGTCGCTGGAAACCAACATTCCCGTGGCCACGGTCGCCAGCGAGCCGACGCCCATCGCCGATAGAAGTGTTCGTCTTGTGACCATCACTTCCCGCCTTTGCCGTCGGTCGGCGGTGCGTCGTGCTTATCCATGCCGGGCATGTCCTTCATGTCGTCATGGTCCATGTCGTCATGCTTCATCTGGGCCATGCATTTGTCGTGCATTGCCTTCATGACGGGGTCGTTCATGTCCATCTTGCTCATGTCCGTACCCTTCATGGAGGAGCAATCGGGAGCCGAACTCTCCTGACCCTTGTGTTGGCTTGGATCGTGGGCAAAAGCCGTCACGGGCAGTGCGAAAAGAGCGAAGGCCAGAACGATCTGGAAGCGAGTTTTCATCGGTATCTCCTAGTGTTGGTGATCGCCGTGTGGGGAAGATCCGTCGCCGTCCGGCGAGCCGGCGGGGGGCTGGGTTTGCTGGTCGGAGTGAGTGGTCGGATGGTCGTCGGGTGACGCTGGGAGGGCACCCGGGCCGACCGATGGTTCCTGTTCGCGGCATTTTTGGGCGAGCGCACGTACCAGCGGATCGTCCATGTTGCCGTTCTTCCCCTGCTCACAAGCCGCAGCGTGGGATACGGTTGCTGTGGGAGTGGAGTGATCCATTCCCTTCATTCCGCTCATATCCATGCCTGGCATGCTGTCGGAGGGAGAATTGCCAGCAGGCTTTGTGGAGATAGATGGCGTCGCTGTCGGGGCATGAGCCATCCCCTCCATTTCGCCCATGTCCATTCCGGGCATCATCTGGCCAGGATTGGCGTGGGTGGACGAACCAAGTTTGGACTTCATCGCGCCCGACGAA
>LNFM01013333.1_pt1 | contig 10491 bp, 5 predicted proteins | sample 596031 | NCBI WGS metagenome assembly LNFM01 (sample SAMN04254537, study PRJNA301005) | activated carbon metagenome | isolation source: dual media filters at the Ann Arbor, Michigan drinking water treatment plant | place: USA: Ann Arbor | reverse complement strand
GGGTGCGCTTCGCCACCACGACGACCGCCGGGGCGGCATCGATCGGCAGCGGGGGAGGGCGCGTGTCGGCGCTCGCGGCCGCGTCGAGACCAGGCTCGTCGCCCCCCGCGTCGGCGTCAGGCGGTGGCAGCGTGATCTCGTCGAGCTGGCCGAGGCGGACCGGAGGATCCGCGATCGCGACCACCGTGACGCCGAAGGTCGAGACGGCCTCGGGGGCGGCGACCTGCGAGCGGCGATGGATCCCGTACGCGCCAGCCACGAGCATGCCGACGAGCAGCACGGCGGCCGCCCCGGCCTTGAACCGCACGCGGCGGTTGATGCCGTCGAGAATGGCGAGGACCTTCGTGTTGTCCGCGTCCATCGTGAGCACGCGGTCGAAGGCATCGAGGGCGGCGGCCCGGTTGCCCTCCACGAGCAGCGTCTGGCCGGAGCGTGTCAGGTGATCGATGAGGCGCTCCTCGAGCGCATGCTCGTACGACGCGGGGCTCGCGAAGTAGCGCCCGAGCTCGCCGGCCACCTTGTCGGCGGCGATGCCGCTCTCCTCGAGATACTTCTCGAGCGCGGTCACCATCTCGCCGATCGCGGGGAAGCGATCGCTTGGCTCGGCGGCCATCGCGCGCAGGATGATCTTGCCGAGGCGGTTGCCGATGCGCGGGTTCGCCTGGCGCGGATCGATGTACTTGCACTCCGCGATGCGCTTCAGCACCTCGTGCGGGTTCTTGCCCTCGAACGGCAGCTTCCCGACGGTGAGCTGGTACAGGACGATGCCCGCGGCGAAGACATCCGTGCGGAAGTCGAGCGGGCGGCCCTGCACGTGCTCGGGCGCCATGTACGCCGGGGAGCCCAAAAGCTGGCCCGTCACGGTGAGGCGCTCGAGGTCGACCATGTGCGAGATGCCGAAGTCCATGAGCTTCACGACCCCGTCGGAGCGGATCATGATGTTCTCCGGTTTCACGTCGCGATGCAGGATCTTGGCGGCATGCGCGTGGGCGAGGGCGCGGCAGACCTGGAGGATGACCATCGCGCCCACCTCGGGGAACGTGATCGGCCGCTCGGTCATGACGTGGCGGAGCGTTCCACCCTCGATGAACTCGGTGACGATGTAGCTGGAGCCGATCTGCTCGGCTTCCTTGGCCCCGGAGAAGTCGAAGATCTCGAGGATGTTCTCGTGGCGCAGCTTCGCGACAGCCTGGGCCTCGCGCTCGAAGCGATCGCGCGCCTCCTGGAAGTCAGCGAGGTGCTTGTGGAGGATCTTCACGGCGACGACGCGCTTCAACGAGCGATCGAGGCCGCGATAGACCACGGCCATCCCGCCTTGCCCGACTCGTTCGAGCAACTCGTACTTGTCGAGGACCTCGCCGACTTGCTGCACCGCGGTTGGATGGCCTGACATCCGTGTCAGGGCCCCTCAGCTAACCGCTCAAGTCTACACTGCTTCTGGTGTCCGCGACAGGGATTGAACCTGTGACCCCCACCGTGTCAAGGTGATGCTCTCCCGCTGAGCTACGCGGACGGGAACGGGCGCTTTAATGCCTCGTGCGACGGCCGCTGTCAACTCGACAGTGACGCTCTCGTGCCGCAAGATGCGCGGCCCATGAGTCAGTCACAGTCGATCACGATCACCTTGCCCGACGGTTCCCAGAAGGACGTTGCGGTCGGGACGACCGTGGCCGAGTTCGTGAAGACCCAGATCGGCCCCGGCCTCGCCAAGGCCGCCCTGTACGCGAAGTTCAACGGCGCCGAGGTCGATCTCAGCAAGCCCATGAACGAGAACGGCACGCTGGCGATCTTCACCCCGAAGAACCCCGAGGCGATCGAGCTCATCCGCCACGACGCGGCGCACATCGTCGCCTCGGTCGTCCAGAAGCTCTTCCCGGGCACGCAGGTGACGATCGGCCCGTCGACCGACGACGGCTTCTACTACGACTTCGCGCGCGACAAGCCGTTCACGCCCGAGGACCTCGAGGCCATCGAGAAGGCCGCCAACGAGCAGATCAAGCAGGACGTGCCGTTCACGCGCCGCGAGGTCTCCAAGGAGGAGGCCCTCGACCTGTTCGGCAAGCTCGGCGAGAAGTTCAAGCTCGAGATCGTCGAGGACATCTTCAACAAGGGCGCCACGACGCTGTCGCTCTACGAGCACGGCGGCTGGGTTGACTTCTGCCTCGGGCCGCACGGTCCGTCGACCGGCCGGGTTGGCGTCATCAAGCTCACGTCCGTCGCCGGGGCGTACTGGCGTGGCGATCACCGCAACGCGCAGCTCCAGCGCATCTACGGGACGGCCTTCTTCACCCAGAAGGACCTCGACGCGTGGGTCACGCAGCAGGAGGAGGCGCGCAAGCGCGATCACCGCAAGCTCGGCAAGGAGCTCGACCTGTTCGCGTTCCACCCCGCCGCCCCCGGCGCCGTGTTCTGGACGGCGAACGGCACGATGCTGTTCACGATCCTGCAGCAGGCGATGCGGACGATGTGCCTCGCGAACGGCTACGTCGAGATCAAGACGCCGCTCCTCTACAACAAGATGCTCTGGGAGAAGAGCGGGCACTGGGGCAAGTACCGCGAGAACATGTTCCTCATCCTCGACCCCGAGGCCGATCCGGCCTTGCCCGAGGAGGAGCGCGCCAGCTTCTCGCTGAAGCCGATGAACTGCCCCTCGCACCACCTGTTCTACGAGATGAAGCGGAAGAGCTACCGCGAGCTCCCGCTGCGCCTGCACACGCAGGACGTCCTGCATCGCAACGAGGCGACGGGCGTGCTCTCGGGCCTCACGCGCGTGCGCCAGTTCCAGCAGGACGACGCGCACATCTACCTCATGGAGTCGCAGATCGCCGACGAGGTCGCCGCGCTCACGAAGCTGATCGCGAAGGTCTACGACGCGTTCGGCCTGACGTTCACGGCGAAGTTCGCGACGCGCCCCGAGAAGAAGATCGGCGACGACGCCCTCTGGGACAAGGCGGAGGCGGCGCTGAAGGCCGCCCTCGAGCAGACCGGCCTGCCGTACGAGCTCAAGGAAGGCGACGGCGCGTTCTACGGCCCCAAGATCGACTTCGACGTCGCCGACTCGATCGGTCGCAAGTGGCAGCTGGGCACGATCCAGCTCGACTACGTCGCCCCCGAGCGCTTCGGCCTCGAGTACATCGGGTCGGACAACGCCGCGCACCGGCCGGTCGTCATCCACCGCGCGATCTACGGGTCATTCGAGCGGTTCATCGGCATCCTCATCGAGCACTTCGCCGGCAACTTCCCGGTGTGGCTCGCCCCGGTGCAGGCGGTCATCGTGCCCGTGGTCGAGCGCCAGGAGGCGTGGGCCGACGAGGTCGCGGCGAAGATGCGGGCCGCCGGGCTGCGCGTCGAGGTCGACAAGCAGAACAGCAAGCTCGCCGCGAAGATCCGCGACGCCCAGCTCGCCAAGGTCCCCTACGCGCTCGTCATCGGCGACAAGGAGGTCGAGGCGAAGGCCGTGTCCCCGCGCAAGCACGGCACGGGCAAGGACGCGGACCTCGGCCTGATCGCGATCGACGACTGGATCGCGACCATGACCAAGGAAGCCGCAATCCCGTACTGAGGGTCCAATGCGCGTCACGATCCGCCCGACGAACCCTGATGTCCGGGCGGGTGACGTCGTCGAGCTCGAGCTGGCGATCGACACCGACGAGCCCGTCCATGCCGACGGCATCCGGATCACCGTCGCCATCTGGGAGGGGTGGAGGATCGGCAGCGGCAAGACCGCCCGCGGCGAGGAGCGGCGGGTGCTCGACGAGGAGTTTCGCGTGCCGACGCCGGATCCGATTCCAGCGGGCCACACGACGCTGCGGCGCTCCGTGACCATCCCCGCGGACTGTCCGCCCACGCACGACACGACTCCGGCCTTCTGCTTCGCCCGGGTGCAGGGGTTCGTCGATCACGGCTGGCGAGGCCCCACCGGCTCCACCTGGTGGCTCGACATCCGCCGGCCGACGCACGAGGTCATCGTGCGTCAGCCCGCAGTGCACCGCTCCCCGCTCGGCGATCTGGAAGTGAGCATCGCGTCCACGCGCCTCGCCCGGGGGGAGCCGGTCATCGGCTGGGTGAACGCCAAGACCCCGCATCGGAGCGACCTGCCCGTCGAAGTCGGCCTCGATGCGACCACGACGCTCGTCTCGCGGGCCAAGCCGGAGCGGTATCCGTGGCGACGGCGGACCTTCGTGATCCCCGCGGGCCTCGTCGACCACGCCATGCCCTTCGAGCTGCTGTTGCCCGCGACGATGCCGCCGACGTTCAGTGCCGGGACGCAACAGCGGGCCTGGTCGCTGGTGTGCCGGGCGCCGGGCGGCCTCCTCGGACGTGGCCCGCGCGTCGAGATCCCTCTCGAGGTCGTGGATCCGGCGGTCGCGCCGCCCCAGATCGCCGCCGACGCGCCGGCGCTGGGATCGGAACCCCTTGCGGCGACGTTCGCCGCCTTCGCGGCCGCACGCCAGTGGCAGCAACCTGCGCAGCCGCTTGCGCTGCGCGAGTACGGATTGATGCGCCCTTGGGTCACGCGCGTCGACGGATCCGTGGAGCTCGAGATCGGCTGTGTCTACGTCGACGGCGAGGGGTTCGCGCTCGCGAGTCGCGCGCGATTTCCGGCGCTGGGGCTGGGCCTGTCGGTCGAGCGCTCGTCATGGATCCGCGAGCTCCTCACCTCGGATGTCGAGGCTGGCGTCCCCGCCTGGGATCGCACGCACCACGTGGAGGCCACGAACCCGGCCGGCGCTGCGGCTCATCTCCGGCGGGTCGTCCCCGTACTCGTCGCCGCGACGAGTCTCGGCGCTCTCGTCCACTGGAGCGACACGACGATCGAGTTCCTGCGCCCGATCGAATGGGTGGAGGCCGACGAGTTGGCGAAGGTGGCCTCCGAGCTGACGCTCGTTGCCCGCACCAACGGCCCGGAGGGCGGCCCGGTCGCCCCGTATCGCTGACCCCTGAGACTTCACGCGGAAGCCACGATTCCATCCTGACGCCGGATGCCGACCACCGTCTCGCTTCACCCGACGACGCCTTACTTCCGGGCCGGCGGGCCCGCGCAGTTCGCGATGACGATCGACACCGACCACCGGATCGAGGTGCACGAGGCGTACATCCGACTCATCATCTGGGAGGGCGCCACGAACCGCATCCGGGACCGGTGGACGGTCCTGGACGAACGGTGTGTCGTCGCCGACCGGGGCGTCATCCCGATCGGTTCGACGACGTTCAGCGCGACGTTTCAGATCCCCGCGACATGCCCGCCCACGCACGACACCCGGCCCGGCTTCGTCGTGGCGACCGCTACCGCCGTCGTCGCCAAGCGCCGACCCTGGCGACGCTGGGACACCGAGCAGGCAGTGGTCGTGCGACGGGTCAGCAACGGACCGGTCGTGGGCGTCCGCTCGCAGCAGAGGTCGCAGAGTGGGCTCCTCGCGGTCGACCTGCGCTCGAACCGGCTGACGGTGGGGGAGCCGGTCGTGGGCTGGCTGCGGTGGTCACCACGGTCTGATCGGAACGTGATGGTGACGATGCAGTTGGCCTCGGCGTCGCGCCTCCCTGGCGACGCTTCCAAGGCCCAGCTGTGGCACGAGCGGCGCTTCTCCGTGCCGCCGGGAGAGCACGACCGGACGGTCCCGTGGGCGTTCGACATGCCGGCGGACCTGCCACCAAGCTACGAGAGCGCCAGTCACACCCGCGACTGGCGGCTGGTCGTGCGAGGCCCTGGTGAGTCGGTCACCGTGCCGCTCGAGATCATCGACGCGATGATGCCGTCGACCACCCGGGGCGTCGGCGCGGAGGAGCTCGGTGCGGGCTTGTCGCCGCTCCTGCCGCACGGTTGGGAGGCAGTGCCCGACGCCGTGGTGGTGCCGTCGCATGGGATCCTCTGGCCAGCGGTGCGGCGCGACGAGGGGGCATCCGAGATCGTGATCGGTGCATTGCACACAGACTCCGAGCCGCTGCGTCTCTATGCACGCGTCACGACGCCTTCGCTGGGGCTGGGACTCCGCGTCGTTCCGTCGTCGCCCCTGCGCGAGCTGTTCGTGTCCGATGTCGAGGTCGGCGTTCGGGACTGGGACCGACGGTATCGGGTGAGCGCGCGGGACGAAGCGGGGGCGGCGGCTCATCTCGCGGCATGGATCGGCGAGTTGACGTCGTTGCCTCCGCTCGTCGCCTGGGACGACACGCATCTCGCATTCTCCCGCGCGTTCGGATGGGGCGAATCCGAGGACCTCCGCCCGCTGGCCAGCGAGCTGGTACGGGTAGCGCGGGCGCACGGTCCCAAAGCCCCCGGCGCCGGGCCGTATCGCTGACGCCGCTGGGATTTCGAGGTACAACCGGACCCCTACAGAGGAGACGCCCCGAAGATATGAAGAGCACTGCACGATGAATGGTCGGCCGCCTGGACGTTTTGATCGCCGCCGCCCCGAAGCGGGGCTACGCATCAACCATCGCATTCGCGTCCCGGAGATCCGGGTCATTCTCGACGAAGAGCAGCTCGGCATCCTGCCGACGCATGAAGCGCTGCGGCTCGCCGAGGAGAAGGGGCTCGACCTCGTCGAGATTTCCCCGCGCGCCTTCCCGCCTGTCTGCCGGATCATGGATTACGGCAAGTACAAGTACGAGGAAGCGAAGAAGAAGCAGCAGGCACGCAAGCGCGCGTCGACGGTCGAGACCAAGGAGATCAAGTTCCGTCCCAAGACGGAAGGCCACGATATGGACTTCAAGGTGAAGCATATCCGGCGCTTCCTCGAGGGCGGCAACAAGGTCCGCCTGGCCGTCGTGTTCCGCGGCCGCGAGATCACGCACCCCAAGACGGGTATGAACGTGCTGAATCGCGTCGTCGAGCTGTGCTCGGACATCGCCACGGTCGAGGCGACCCCGAACATGGAAGGTCGCCGCATGATCATGGTCATCGCGCCCAAGCCGGGTGTCGTGGCCAAGGCGCAGAACGCGAAGAAGGCCGCTGCGGCCGCCGCGGCGGCTCAGCAGACGCAGAAGAAGGACCAGCCCGTGGCGGGCAAGCCGGGGCAGCCGGCGCCGGCCCCCGAGGTTGACGACGATGATGACCTCGACGAGGACGCCATCAACGCCGACGTCGAGGACGATGACGACGACGAGGGCGGCGAGGGCACGGACGAGCCCGCGGCCGCGACCTAGGTCCGCGAGCTAGCTCGCGATAGGCTGGCCCCGTGGCTGGGGACACGACGCTGCGGACACCCGCCGACCGCCCGTCCGGGGTCGCGGCCCGCGTGCCGTGGTTGACCATTCTCTGGCACCCACGCCTCGAGCGGATCGGGGAGGGCTGTGCCGTGGGCGATCGGCTGCGGGTGTCGCGTCTCGAGCCCGAGCTCGGGCCGCCCGGTGGTCCCGGCGAGCCGCTCGGCGAGCCGCACGTCAGTCGCACGCCGATCTCGATCGAGATGCAGCCCGATGGCGGGGCGCGGATCGCGGGGGCGGACCTGCTGGTGCGCGGCATGCCCGGGGCGGCGGTGGTGACGGCCGCGCAGATCGACGCGGGCGTGGTCCTCGAGCTGGCGGGCTGGGTCGCGCTGCTCCTGCATCGGCGCCGCCCGCCGGTGAAGCAGCGGCCGTCCGCGATCGTCGGCGGAGGCGAGGCGATCGACGATCTGCGGGCGGCGATCGCGCGACTGGCGGCGATCACCGATCCCGTGCTCGTCGCGGGCGAGACCGGCGCGGGGAAGGAGCGCGTGTCGCGGGCGCTGCACGACGAGAGCTCGCGCGCGAAGGGACCCTTCGTCGCCGTCAACATGGCGACCCTCGCGCCCGGCACCGCGGCCGCGCAGCTCTTCGGGCACGTGAAGGGCGCGTTCACCGGCGCCGATCGCGCCGTGGCTGGTCTGTTCGCGCAGGCCGACGGCGGCACGCTGCTCCTCGACGAGATCTTCGATGCGCCGGCCGACGTGCAGCCCATGCTGCTCCGGGCGCTCGATGCGGGGGAGATCCTGCCGCTCGGCGCCGACGCCCCCCGCACGATCGACGTCCGCGTGATCGCGGCGACCGATGCGGACCTCGACGCGGCGCAAGCGAGGGGCGCGTTCCGTCCGCAGCTCTTTCATCGACTGGCCGTGCATCGCGTGGTGGTGCCGCCGCTCCGGGCCAGGATCGACGACGTGGGCCGCTTGCTCGCGAGCTTCATTCGCCGCGAGCTCGGCGAGCTGCCGGCGGGCTCCACGCCATGGCTGCCAACGGCGGCGGTGCGGGCGTGTGCGACGTATACGTGGCCGGGGAACGTGCGCGAGCTCGACGCGGCGGCGCGGCGGCTGGCGCTCGTCGGTCGCACGGGATCGATCACGCTCGCCGATGCGCTGACGGCTCTCGACCTCGAGGGCGCCGACGATGCAGGGGCCCCGGTGCCCGACGCCGCGCCGCCGCTGTCGACCGACTTTGACGACGCGCGGCTCGTCGCGACGCTCGCCGCGCATCGCTGGCAGCCGACCGCGACCGCGCGGGCCCTGGGGGTCTCGAAGACGACGTTGTATGCGCGCATGGATGCGTGCCCGCAGATCCGGAAGGCCCGCGATCTCGAGCGCGCCGAGATCGAGGCGACCGGGCAAGTCACGGCCGGAGACCTCGACGCGATGTCCGCGCTGTTGCGGGTGTCGCGACGCGGACTGCAGCTCCGCATGCGCGAGCTGGGCCTGCCGTGAGCGACGAGCGCCGGGCGTCGCAGTCGCTGGCGGCGCCGACCGTGCGCGAGGGGACGCCGTCCGGTCCGCGCGCGCCGGAGCCCGGCGGGACCGGGGAGCCGTTTGCGGTCGGGACCGTGCTCGCGGGTCGCTACCGGTTGCTCGAGCGGATCGGCGCCGGCGGGATGGGCCACGTGTACCGCGCGCGGGACCTCACGCTCGATGCGGACATCGGCCTCAAGATCTTGCCGCCGGCCGTGGCCGCGGACCCCGATCGGCTCGCGATCTTTCGGGGAGAGGTCCGACTCGCGCGTCGCGTGACGCATCCGAATGTCTGTCGACTCCACGATCTCGAGGAGAGCGGCGACACGTGCTTCATCACGATGGAGCTGGTCGACGGGGAATCCCTCGCGCAACGCCTGCGCGCCCGCGCCCCGAGCCTCGACGAGGCGCTGCCGATCTTGCGCGACGTGGCGGCGGGGCTCGCGGCCGCGCACGAGGCGGGGATCGTGCATCGGGACCTGAAGCCGTCGAACGTGCTCGTCGATCGGCGCGGGCGCGCGATCATCGCGGACTTCGGCATCGCCGGCGATCGGCGCGAGCTGGCGGAGGGGCCGCCCCTGATCGCGGGCACGCTCGGGTACATGGCGCCGGAGCAGGGGCGCGGCGATCCCGTGGATGCCCGCGCCGACGTCTACGCGTTCGGGGTGCTGGCGCTCGTGGCGACGACGGGGACCCGGCCGCTGCCGGCCCACACCACGGAGTCGCCCATGGGGGGCGGGTCGGCAGCCGCGCTGCCGGTGGTGGATCTGGCGCCGGTCCTCGCGGCCTTGCCGGGGTGGCTCGCACGGCTCGTCCGCCAGTGCCTCGCGGAGGACAAGGCCGAGCGGCCTGCGGATGGCGCGGCCCTCGTGGCAGCGCTCGCCGATGGCCTCGAGGCCGACGCCGAGGATATCGAACCGGCCCGACGGCTCCGCTGGGGCTGGGTCGTCGCCGCGGGCCTCGTGGCGGCGGCAGGCATCGGCGCGGCGCTGCTCCTGCGGGGGGCGCGCGATCCTGATCCCGCGCCGATGAGGTCGGTGGTGGTCGGGCCCGCAGTGACGACGGGGCTGCCAGAGGACGAGCGGTGGAAGAGCGCCGCCATCGCGCGCACGCTGGCCGACGAGCTCGTCGATGCATGGGGCATCGAGTCCGGCGCGGGCGAGATCGTGACGCCGATCGCCACGCGCGAGCCGGGTGAGCGGTATCGCGTCCGGGTCGGGGCGGCGAGCGGGGAGGGCGCGACGCTGCGCGAGGCGGTGCAGGCGGCGGCGACGGCGTTCGTGGCGGAGCGAGTGCCCCGCGAGCAGCAGCACCCGACCGCTGCCGAGCTCCGCATCGAGGGCACCACCGACGCGGAGGCGTGGCGCTGGCTCCGGCGCGCACGGCGCGACGCGATGATGTTGCGGTGGGAGCGCGTCGGCTCGTCGACGCGCGAGGCGAAGCGGCGCGATCCGAACTTCGCGCTCGCCTACCTCGAGGAGGCGATGGTCATCGACCGGGGGGACACGGCGGCGCGGGCCGCGCTCGACGAAGCCGTGGCTCGCGTGGAGCGTGCAGACGTCGATCCGGCGTGGAAGCTGGCCGCGCGCGCGGTGGATGCGTACGACGCGGGGCGCTGGCCCGAGGTGGAGCAGAACCTCGCCGCGATCGCGCGGCTCGAGCTCGCGCCGCAGACGCGCCAGTACATCATGACGCGGCAAGCGATCGGGACCTACTACAGCGATGTCCGGGCCGCGGGACCGCAGCTCACGCTCTTGCTCGAGCAGTATCCCGGGGACGGGGCGGCGCCCAAGATGCTCGCCTCGCTGTACCTGGA
>LNFM01013332.1_pt1 | contig 10494 bp, 11 predicted proteins | sample 596031 | NCBI WGS metagenome assembly LNFM01 (sample SAMN04254537, study PRJNA301005) | activated carbon metagenome | isolation source: dual media filters at the Ann Arbor, Michigan drinking water treatment plant | place: USA: Ann Arbor | reverse complement strand
GCGCCGTGGCCACCGCGATGCAGTGGCGCAGCTTGTCCGGGTGGCGCAGCGTCCAGGCCAGGGCCTGCATGCCGCCCAGGCTGCCGCCCAGCACGGCCGCCAGCTGCGTGATGCCCAGGCGCTGCACCAGGCGGGCCTGGGCGTCGACCCAGTCCTCCACCGTCACCACCGGGAAGTCGGCGCCCCACACGCGACCGGTGGCGGGGTTGGTGTGCGCCGGCCCGGTGCTGCCGAAGCACGAGCCCGGGTTGTTGACGCCGATGACAAAAAAGCGGTCCGTGTCCAGCGGCTTGCCGGGGCCGACGAGGTTGTCCCACCAACCCTTCACCCCGGCCTCGTTCACGCCTGCCACATGGTGGCTGGCGTTCAAGGCGTGGCACACCAGCACGGCGTTGCTGCGCGCGGCGTTCAGCGTGCCGTAGGTCTCAAACGTGAGTTGGTAGGCAGGCAGCACGGCGCCGCTCTTCAGCGGCAGCGGCTCGCTGAAAGTCATCTGCTGCGGGGTGACCAAACCGATGGAAGCCATGAAGCAAAAACCCGGCGCCGCACAAGGCGGGCACCGGGTGGTGTCCCCTTTAGCGGCATTTGTTGAGCGCCCGCAATCTGGAACAAATCGGCGCTGTCGGCCTGGATTGTAGCCAAGCGACGCTGTGCACGGCCTTCCGGGCGGACACCGCGCCTGCACGGTGATCAAGGGCTTGTTCGCAGCTTCAAGACAGCGCGACGTGGCTAGCATCGCTCCCAACAAGGCCGGACAGGAACGGGGCTGGGCATGCACGCATGGCTGAACAAGATCGACCAGCACTTTCCGGTGCGCTACACGGCCTGGCTGCTCAGCGCCATCGGGCTGCTGCTGTTCAGCTTCACCTTTGTCGCCTTCGGCACCGGCGGCTCCGCCGCGCTGGTGTGCCTGTTCCTGGTCGGCCTGGGCTGGCGCGACACCCGCCAGCGCCGCCACTCGGTGCTGCGCAACTACCCGGTCATCGGCCACCTGCGCTTCCTGCTCGAGTTCGTGCGCCTGGAAGTGCGGCAGTACTTCATCGAGGGCGACAACGAAGCCACGCCGTTTTCACGCACGCAGCGCAGCCTGGTCTACCAACGCGCCAAGGGTGAGGCCGACAAGCGCCCCTTCGGCACGCAGCTGGACGTGCACGCCTCGGGCTACGAGTGGATCAACCATTCGATGTGCCCGACGACGCTGGCCTCGCATGACTTCAGGGTGTTGATCGGCGGCAACGGCAAGGACGGCAGTTCCTGCACCCAGCCCTACAGCGCCAGCATCTTCAACATCTCGGCGATGAGCTTCGGCGCGCTGTCGGCCAATGCCATCCTGGCGCTGAACGGGGGCGCGAAGAAGGGCGGCTTCGCCCACGACACCGGCGAAGGCAGCATCAGCCAGCACCACCGGGTTCACGGCGGCGACCTGATCTGGGAGATCGGCAGCGGCTATTTCGGCTGCCGCAACGACGACGGTTCGTTCAACGAAGAGAAGTTCGTCGCCAACGCCACCGACCCCCAGGTGAAGATGATCGAGCTGAAGCTCAGCCAGGGCGCCAAGCCCGGGCATGGCGGTGTGCTGCCAGGGCCGAAGGTGACGGCCGAGATCGCCGCCGCGCGCGGCGTGGCCGTGGGCACCGACTGCGTCAGCCCGGCCAGCCACAGCGCCTTCACCACGCCCACCGAGATGCTGCACTTCGTCGAGAAGCTGCGTGTGCTTTCGGGCGGCAAACCCACGGGTTTCAAGTTCTGCATCGGCCACCCCTGGGAGTGGTTTGCCATCTGCAAGGCGATGCTGGAAACCGGCATCACGCCTGATTTCATCGTGGTGGATGGCGCCGAGGGCGGCACCGGCGCGGCGCCGCTGGAGTTCACCGACCACGTCGGCGCGCCGCTGCAGGAAGGCCTGCTGCTGGTGCACAACACGCTCACCGGCCTGAACCTGCGCGGCCGCGTGAAGCTGGGCTGTGCCGGCAAGGTGATAGGCGCCTTCGACATCGCACGCGCCATGGCCCTGGGTGCCGACTGGTGCAACGCGGCGCGCGGCTTCATGTTCGCCCTGGGTTGCATCCAGGCGCAGACCTGCCACACCGGCGCCTGCCCCACGGGGGTGACGACCCAGGACCCGCAGCGCCAGAAGGCGCTGGTGGTGCCCGACAAGACCGAGCGCGTCTACCGCTTCCACCACAACACGCTGCAGGCGCTGAAAGAGCTGGTGCAGGCCGCCGGCCTGCAGCACCCCCGCGAGATCAGCGCCAGCCACATCGTGCGCCGCCGCGCCGACCACGACGTGCGCTTGCTGGCCAACGAACTGGCCTTCGTCAAGCCCGGTTCGCTGGTGGCCGCGATGGCCGGGCAGGCGCCCTGGCCGCACAGGGTCTACGAGCTCTACTGGCCCCTGGCGCGCAGCGGAAGTTTCCTGCCGGCGAGCGAAGAGCTGCGGCCGGAGGTGAGCGCAGCCTGATCCGGCCGACGGCCGCGCGCAGCGCGGCTGGAATCGGCAAACGGCCGCGCTCAGCGCGGCTGGAATCGGCAAACGGCCGCGCTCAGCGCGGCCGGTGCATCTTGAACAGCTGCGCCGGCCCGATCTCGAAATAGTCGGCGGGCCCGCCGCCGCGCAGGATGTGCTGCGCGCCGGCGGTGTTGTACAGGCCGTCCACCAGCAGCGTGCGCGCGATGTGAACCTTCACCACCTCGCCCATCGTCAGCCAGGCGCCGGCCGGCGCGCCATCGGCACCTTGCAGTGCAATGATCTGCGTGACGCGGCATTCGAAGGCCACCGGGCTTTCGCCGACACGCGGCACGTTCACCCGTTCAGACGCCACGGGTGTCAGGCCGGCGAGCTGGAACTCGTCCACCTCGGGCGGCACGGCGGCGCAGCTCGCGTTCATCGCATCGGCCAGTGGGCGCGTGACGAGGTTCCAGACGAACTCGCCCGTGGCGCGTGCATTGCGCAGGCTGTCTTTTTCCGAGGTGCTGGAAAAGCCGATCAGCGGCGGCGTGTAGTTGAAGGCGTTGAAGAAGCTGTAGGGCGCCAGGTTCAAGGTGCCGTCGGCCGCGCGCGTGCTGACCCAGCCGATCGGCCGCGGGCCGACGATGGCGTTGAAGGGGTCGTGCGGCAGCCCGTGGCCCGCGCGGGGCTCGTAGCTGTGCAGATCGGTGTAGAGCGGCCCGGCCATCAGGCCGCAGGCGGTGCTGAATCGATGAAGCTGGGCCGCGCGGCCAGCTTGTCGAAGAGCTTGTGCAGGTTGGGGTGGGCAGCGCGCCAGTCGATGTGGGCAAAGCGGAAATCGAGGTAGCCCAGCGCGCAGCCCACCGCCACGTCGGCCAGCGTGAGGTGGTTGCCCGCGCAGAAGGGCTTGTCGCCCAGACCCTGGCTGATGGCCTTCAGCGCGTTGTGCACGGTGCGCATCTGGCGGTCGATCCAGGCCTGCGAACGCTGCTCGGCGCTGCGCTGCGACCAGGTGGCCTCCATGCGCGCCAGCAGCGAAGCGTCCAGCAGCCCGTCGGCCAGCGCCTCCCAGGTGCGCACTTCGGTGCGTTCACGGCCCGAGGGCGGGATGAGCTTGCCCACCGGCGAGAGCGTGTCGAGGTATTCGACGATCACGCGGGAATCGAAGATGGCCTCGCCGCCGTCCAGCACCAGGCAGGGCACCTTGCCCAGCGGGTTGCTCTTGACGATGGCGTCGCTGCCCCAGACGTCTTCCAGCACCAGCTCGCATTCGAGCTTCTTCTCGGCCATCACGACGCGGACCTTGCGCACGTAAGGGCTGGTGAGTGAACCTAAGAGTTTCATGGTGTTGTGCCGCGCTGTGCGCTGTTGCCTGTGCCGCTGTGATCGGTGCCCCCCTCGGGTCGGATTCATTCTAGCGACGGGGCCTGTGCCGCACCGGGTGGGGCTGTCGTGTGGAATCCACGGCTGAAATCGACGCTATCCGGGCGCCCGGGCATGGACAGGCGGGCCACGGCCGGCGCCATGCGCGAGACCACCGCGCCGCCGCGCACCACGCACAGGCGCTGGGCGCGCAGACGCAGCGCCTCTTCCGGTGAACGCGCCTGCAGCAGCACCATGTCGGCGCGGCAGCCGACGGCCAGGCCGTAGCCCTGCAGGCCCAGGATGCGGGCATTGTTCAGGGTGACGGCGTCAAAACACGCGCGCTGGCCCGCCAGGCTGGTCATCTGGGCGACGTGCAGGCCCATGGCCGCCACTTCCAGCATGCAGGCCGAGCCCAAGGGGTACCAGGGGTCGAGCACGCAGTCGTGGCCGAAACCGACGTTCACGCCGGCGGCCATCAGCTCGGGCACCCGCGTCATGCCGCGGCGCTTCGGGTAGCTGTCGTGCCGGCCCTGCAGCGTGATGTTGATCAGCGGGTTGGCCACGGCGTGCACACCGGCTTCGGCGATCAGCGGCAGCAGCTTGCTGACGTAGTAGTTGTCCATGGAGTGCATGGACGTGAGGTGCGAGCCGGTGACGCGGCCCTGCAGGCCCAGGCGCTGGGTGTGGAAGGCCAGGGTCTCGATGTGGCGCGACAGCGGGTCGTCGCTTTCGTCGCAATGCATGTCCACGCGCAGGCCGCGCTCGGCCGCCAGTTCACACAGCAGCTGCACGCTGCGCGCGCCTTCTTCCATGCTGCGCTCGAAGTGCGGAATGCCGCCCACCACCTCCACGCCCAGGTCGAGCGCACGTTTCAGGTTGGCCAGCGCACCAGGTGAGCGCAGCAGGCCGTCCTGCGGAAAGGCCACCAGCTGAAGCTCGAGGTAGGGCGCGACGCGCCGCTTCACCTCCAGCAACGCGCGCACGGCCAGCAGGCGCTCATCACACACATCCACGTGCGAACGTATCGCCAGCAGGCCGCGCGCCACGGCCCAGTCGCAGTACTGCAGCGCCCGTTCGGCGATGGCTTCCTCGGTCAACAACGGCTTCAGTTCGCCCCACAGCCGTATGCCCTCCAGCAGCGTGCCGCTGGCATTGACGCGCGGCAGGCCGTGGCTCAGCGTGCTGTCCATGTGGAAGTGGGCGTCCACGAAAGGCGGGCTCAGCAGCCAGCCCTGGGCGTCGATCTCCACGGCCCCGGGCGGTGCCTGCAGTGCGGCGGCCACGGCGGTGATGCGGCCGGCTTCGGCCAGCAGGCTCTGGCCCTGGCGGCCGTCGGGCAGCGTGGCGTTACGCACCAACAGAGGCGGCGGGGTCGTCATGGTCGGCAGGGCCTGCATTTACGGTGCCAGCAAACGCGCCAGCATAAGGCGCGGCGCGCCTCCACCCCGGCGCCGTTTGCGCAGCGACAAAGACTGGTGAGATTGCACGCCATTACTGGGGCTGGGGCGTCTTGTCAGGCCTGCCCAACAGGCGCACACTGAAGTTGCAGGCCTGCGGGTGTCTCCCTATCCCTCACCACGCAGGCCGCACCGATAACCCGGTTTCACGTGCTTCGCGCTTTCTTCCTTCCCCACACCCAACCCCCGGTTTCCGGGCCTGCGTTCACTCCGCCGGCGGCGCCGTCGTCGGCTTCTTTCCCACCCTCGCAAAGGAGGTTCTGATGAACTTGACGATCAGCGGCCATCACCTCGACGTCACACCGGCTCTACGTGAGTATGTGCTCACCAAGCTGGATCGCGTGACCCGCCACTTCGACCAGGTCGTGGATGTGACCGTGCTACTGACGGTAGAAAAGCTGAAGGAGAAGGAAAGACGGCAGAAGGCCGAAGTGACCCTGCACGTGAAAGGGCGCGACATCTTCTGCGAGCAATCGCACGAAGACCTCTACGCCGCGATCGACCAGCTGATGGACAAGCTTGACCGCCAGGTGGTGCGCCACAAGGACCGCGTGCAGGACCACCACCACGCCACGGCCAAGCGACTGGACATTCCGGCGGCCTGAAACCGGCAACCTCCGGGGCCGACCGGCCCTTGTCCAGGACGGCCCTGTTCGAAAGACAGGGCCGTTTGCATGGTCAATGCGGTGTTGCTGCGGCGCCGCAATTCTGGTGAATTACACCCGATTCAGGGCCTACGCTCTTGGCAAGGCCAGAGGCGCGAGGTCTATCATCCGCCCTCCTTTTGCAACATCCCCGTGTGCGGCGCCGACCTCCAGGCAGCGGCACCGAGGGCAGGCCCGATGAACCGTCTCGCTGCTATCCTGCCCGCCAGCAACGTGCTGGTGAATGTGGATGCGACCAGCAAGAAGCGCGTCTTCGAGCAGGCGGGTCTGCTGTTCGAAAATCAGCACGCCATCGCGCGCAGCACCGTCACCGACAACCTGTTTGCGCGTGAACGCCTGGGCTCCACCGGCCTGGGCCACGCCGTGGCCATACCGCACGGCCGCATCAAGGGCCTGAAAAACCCGCTCGCTGCGGTGGTGCGGGTGCAGCAGCCCATTCCCTTCGACGCACCTGACGACGAGGCCGTCGCGCTGCTGATCTTCCTGCTGGTGCCCGAAGCGGCCACGCAGCGGCACCTGGAAATCCTCTCGGAGATCGCCGAGATGCTGAGCGACCGCGAGTTGCGCGAACGCCTGAAGACCGAACCCGACGCCGCCGGCGTGCACAAGCTGATCGCCGACTGGGAACCTCTCAAGTCCGTGGCATGAACAGCGCAGGGGCGGGCCGCAGCACATGAAGCCCACCTCCGTCAGCGCCGAGGCGCTGTTCGAAGCCCACCGCGAAACCTTGCGCTGGGAATGGATTGCCGGGCACGCCCACCCTGAGCGCCGCTTCGACGACGCCGCCGTGCTGGACGCGCGCAGCGCCGCCGACCTGGTGGGCTACCTGAACTACATACACCCCTACCGCGTGCAGATCGTCGGCCGGCGCGAGGTGGCCTACCTGCTGGCGAGTTCGCCCGAAGACCAGGAGCGCAGGATCTCGCGCATCGTGACGCTGGAGCCGCCGGTGCTCATCGTCGCCGACGAACAGGTGCCGCCCGACCGCCTGGTGGCCATGTGCGACCGCGCCGAGATACCGCTCTTCGTCACCCGCGAATCGGCCGGCCACGTCATCGACGTCGTGCGCGGCTACTTGGGGCAGCACTTCGCCGAACGCACCACGCGCCACGGCGTGTTCATGGACATCCTGGGCCTGGGCGTGCTGCTCACCGGCGAAAGCGGCCTGGGCAAGAGCGAGCTGGGGCTGGAGCTCATCAGCCGCGGCCACGGCCTGGTCGCCGACGACGCGGTGGACATCTTCCGCATCAGCCAGACCGCGCTGGAAGGACGCTGCCCGGCGCTGCTGCAGAACCTGCTGGAAGTACGCGGCATCGGCCTGCTCGACATCAAGGCGATCTTTGGCGAGACCGCGGTGCGGCGCAAGATGCGGCTCAAGCTCATCGTGCACCTGGTGCGCAAAGAGACCATGGAGCGCGACTTCGAACGCATTCCCTATGAGCCGCTGAACGAAGACGTGCTCGGGCTGCCGGTGCGCAAGGTGGTGATCGCGGTGGACGCCGGGCGCAACCTGGCGGTGCTGGTGGAAGCCGCCGTGCGCAACACCGTGCTGCAGTTGCGCGGCATCGACACCTACCAGGAATTCATCAAGCGCCACCAGGCCGCGATGGCGCAGGGCAACCCCGAATGAGGTGCCCGGCCTCCCGCGGCCGGGCTACTTGAGGTGCGCGTGGTGCGAAGGCTGGGCCCGCTTGCGTTCGCAATCGGTCTTGGTGCAGCGGGCATACAGCGACAGTGAATGTTCCTGCAGCTCGAAGCCGCGCGCGACGGTCACGGCACGCTGGCGCTGCTCGATCTCGGCGTCGTAGAACTCCTCGACATGGCCGCAGTCGAGGCACACCAGATGGTCATGATGGGCGCCTTCGTTGAGCTCGAAGACCGACTTGCCGCTTTCGAAGTTGCTGCGCGACAGCAGGCCGGCCTGCTCGAACTGCATCAGCACACGGTAGACGGTGGCCAGGCCGATGTCGGCGCCATCGGCCAGCAAGGCCTTGAACACGTCTTCGGCCGTCATGTGGCGGCGTTCGGTGTTCTGGAAGACCTCCAGGATCTTGATGCGCGGCAGCGTGGCCTTCAGGCCACTGCTCTTCAGGTCGTCCATACGCGTCATCCACATCTCCCCAGCTGGCCCTCGCGCCGGGCCCGGGCATGGCCCACCCCTCGCTAGAATGCGCCGATCATAGCCAGCCGGGCCGTCCGGCCAACGCCGTGACCACAGCGCCGACGATGTTGCGCCCGGACCCCTCCCCTTCCACCTGCGCTGCCCCTGCAACGCTGCCGCCCATGCGACACCCGACCCTTGTTTTGTGCTCTTTGCTGGTCGCCGCCCTGCTGACGGGTTGCGAGTCGCTGCAGCGCACCGACAGCCTTTTCGGCTTCATCACGCCCTACCGCATCGACATCGTGCAGGGCAATGCCGTCACCCAGGAGCAGGCCGAAAAGATCAAGCCCGGCCTGACGCGCCTGCAGGTGCGCGACGTGCTGGGAACGCCGCTGATGGCCGACCCCTTCCATGCCAACCGCTGGGACTACATCTTCACGCTGCGCCGCCCGGGCGCCGAGGCGCAGCGCCGCAGCGTGGTGGTGTTTTTCGAAGGTGACGTGGTGAAGTCCATCGAGGCGCCGCCGCTGCCGTCGGAGCGCGAGTTCGTGGCTTCCATCAGCCGCTTCAAGGACATCCGCGCCCCCAAGCTGGAGCTGAGCGAGGCCGAACGCGCCGCCTTGCCGCTGCCGCCCAAGCGTGAGGTGCCGGCGGCCGAGCCCATCGGCCCGGTGCGCGACTACCCGCCGCTGGACAAGAGCTGAGGCCCCGGAGGTGATCAAGGTCGCCGTGGCCGGCGAGAACCCGATCGACGTCGCCGTGGCCGGCGAGAAGCGCATCAACGTCGCCGTGGCCGGCGCCGGGGGCCGCATGGGCCGCATGCTCATCGACGCCGTGCTGGCCAGCGCCGACTGCCGGCTCAGCGGCGCCCTGGACGTGCCGGGCAGCCCGGCCCTGGGCCAGGACGCAGGCGGCCTGTCGGGCCGCCACACCGGCGTGGCCATCACCGCCGACCTGCACACCGGGCTGGCCGGCGCCCAGGTCTTCATCGATTTCACCCGCCCCGAAGGCACGCTGGCCCACCTCGCGGTGTGCCGCGAGCTCGGCGTGCGGGCGGTCATCGGCACCACCGGCTTCACGCCCGAGCAGAAGCTGCAGATCAGCGCCCACGCCGAACACCAGGCCACGGTGTTCTCGGCCAACATGAGCGTGGGCGTGAACGTGATGCTGCGCCTGCTGCACGAGGCCACGCTGGCCCTGGGCGCGGGCTACGACATCGAGGTCGTGGAGGCCCACCACAAGCACAAGGTCGACGCGCCCAGCGGCACCGCACTGGCCATGGGCGAGGTGCTGGCCGCCGCGCGCGCCACCACGCTGGCGGCCGATGGCGTGTTCACGCGCCACGGCCACACCGGCGAACGCGCGCCCGGCAGCATCGGTTTTGCGACCGTGCGCGGCGGCGACATCGTCGGCGAACACACGGTGCTGTTCTGCGGCGCCGGTGAGCGCATCGAAATCGCCCACAAGAGCAGCAGCCGCGCCAACTACGCCGACGGCAGCCTGCGCGCCGCGCGCTTCCTGGCCGCGCTGCCGGCCGGGCAGGCCGGGCTCTACGGCATGAGCGACGTGCTGGGCCTGAAATGAGGCCCCCAAGCTCGCGATGAGCAGCCTGGCCGTTTTCTGGAACGCCAGCGACGGCGTCGGCCGCTCAGTGGCGCTGCTGCTGCTGGCGATGTCGGTGGCGGCCTGGGTGCTGATCTTCTGGAAAGGCTGGCTGCTGCGCCGCGCACAAGGCGACATCGCGCGCGCCGTGCCCGCCTTCTGGGACGCCGCCACGCTGCAGGACGGCCGCTTGCGGCTGCAGGCGATGGACCGCGAACAGCTGCTGACCCCCCTGCTGGACGCCGCGCTGGCGCGCCCCGCGCCGGGCACGCTGGAAGCCAGCGGCGCAGTGAGTTCGCAGCTGACGCGCCGCCTGCGCGACGCGCTGCACCGCGGCCTGGCCCACCTGCAGTGGGGCCAGGTGCTGCTGGCCAGCGTCGGCAGCACGGCGCCGTTTGTCGGCCTCTTCGGCACGGTCTGGGGCATCTACCACGCGCTGGCCGGCGTCGCCGCCGCGGGCAGCATCAGCATCGACAAGGTCAGCGGCCCCATCGGCGAGGCGTTGATCATGACCGCCGCCGGCATTGCCGTGGCCGTGCCGGCGGTACTGGCCTACAACATCTTCGGCAAATGGGTGGCGGCTTGTGAAGCCGAACTCGAAGGCTTTGCGCACGACCTGCGGGAAATCATGGAGCCCCCGACCCCGCTGCGCCCGGCACCCCCCGAGGGGGCCGTCCGCCAGCGGCCCGGCGAAGCCGCTTCCGCGGCGGGAAACCTGTTCGGCCCCACGGAGCGCTGAGATGGCTTTCGGCCGGCTGGAGCGCAACCCGGGCGCGCGTCCGATGAGCGAGATCAACATGACGCCGCTGATCGACGTGATGCTGGTGCTGCTGGTGATCTTCATCATCACCGCGC
>LNFM01013331.1_pt1 | contig 10495 bp, 6 predicted proteins | sample 596031 | NCBI WGS metagenome assembly LNFM01 (sample SAMN04254537, study PRJNA301005) | activated carbon metagenome | isolation source: dual media filters at the Ann Arbor, Michigan drinking water treatment plant | place: USA: Ann Arbor | reverse complement strand
CGCCGCGCGGTCTGGTCTTCAGCGTGGGCGAGTCCGGCTTGAACTATGAGTATCCACTGCTTCTTCCCGGAGCCCAGCCGCACTCCGATGTGGGGCAGGATCAGGCGGGAAGACAGATATTCTTTTGGAGTTTCTCCGAAATTTACGGCAACCGTACCTATTTGGCAACCATGCTCCTAAACAAGGGTGCGGATATGCTGCAACCTGTGGAGGCGGGAGGAGGGCTACATTTTCTTTATCCCAGCGACCCGGGCGACTTCAGCACCGACGGCCATTACGGTTGTACGTGGGGCGGGGTATGCGTCTTTACGCCCTACGGCGAATCCGGCGGAATCGACGCAAAGAAGATCACTGCCGTCACCCCTGGCGCCTCATGCGGCATTACATCGGAAGGCCACGGCTACAGCACCGGTGCTTCGATCCTGATTGGCGGCTCCAAAGGGATCACCAGCATCAACGGTGTCTTTTCGATCACTGTCACCGGGCCGAACACCTACCGGCTGGACGGCCAGTCCTGCTCCGGCGTCTACGAAGCAGGCTCCGCCAACTCGGTAAGGAACGTTGTGACGACATCCAACAAGCCCAATCGGCAGGAGATTGTCATGGTCCGGCCTGGGCAGGAGGTCCGACGACTGGCCATTCATCGCGCCAAGACCTACAAAAATGGCTCCGATATGCTGAGCTACTTTCAGTCCCCACGGAGCTCTCTGAGCCGGGATGGCCGCTTTGTGGCTTTCGCCTCAAACCTCGGCATTCCAGAGCCGCCGAGCGTTTACATTGTTGATGCCGGCGCTCCCATGGTGGCCACCCAAATCAACGTAGTCGGAGCCGACGTCACCGACACTGCCGTGGTCTTGAACTACAGCGTACCCGCAGGTGAAGGACCGGCTACAATCACGATCAGCGCCAGCCCAGAATTGACAAATCCTGTAGTAGAAGCAACCGATCCGGTCCAATCTGAAGTCAAGCAATTTATCGCATCCGGACTGCAGGAAAACAGCGAATACTTCTATCGCATTCACAGTGGGCGCTACTCCATAACGGGACGTTTCCGCACAGCGCCGGCTGCCGCCATAGCGGGGGAGACCAGTTGGAGTTTCGACAGCAAGGTCGGGGAGCCGATTCAACAGAGAACAGCCACCACGGGTAGTGGACCGCAAAAAGCGAAAAGCGGAATCCATTAGGTGAAATCCGGTTACCGCATAGAAGCGCTATTGTCCGGTAGATTATCTGGATGCCAACCAGTGTCCAGGGGGCCATCTGCAGGGTAAGGGCGGTGCGATCGACGGTCACGTAGACTGGCGACGACAATGATAAGAACCAGCCCGCAGAACCTCTGGGTGGCGACGGTGGGCCATGCCTGGAGCCGGGAGAGCGCAAAGAGGTAGTACTTCCGTCCATCTGCTGCGATCTCCCTACCATCGGCACCCCATCATCTCCTCGGTGGATTGGCGATGTCGCCTCGCAAAATGCAGGCCACGCCGTACGTTTCCCGCGTCGAGCCTGCCCCAAAGATATGGCCGCGAGTACTCACTCACCGACAGGTTGGCCAGGCGTTGAGCATTAGTTTGCCCGGGGCGAAGACCTGTTTAGTTTAGTGCAGGCGTAACCAACTGCGGCGCCCCTGCTGTCGATATTGAACACACCTTCCTGTTCGAAAGGAAAGAAGCTGTCATCCTCGCTTAATTCAGTCTCGACTTTCGCGAAAGCCCGAAAGATTCACCACCATAGTCTCTTCTCTCCTCACCGATCAACTCCGCTGCTCCACAGCACCGCCCTCAGCTACTGCCGGCTAGTTCGGTGTGTCGACGACACGTTGCCGCTGGTGATCAAGACGCCTAGCCTCGACTATACGGCCGCTGGTGCAATAATGCCGTCTGCGCGAGAATGTCTGCGCAGCAAGCCGCCCGCTGGTTCGTAACGATCTCAACCTCCGGGAAAAGTTTAAGCAGTTGAGGGAGATGTTTGACCGGCACTAGGGCGTCAGCTGATAGATCTCGTAGTCGCCGCTGCTATGAATCTTCCGGCCGCGGTCCAGCAAGGCCCGACTGTGGCGATATACGTCGGGTTCTGTTTGGGAAAATTTTTTCAGCCAAGCCCGGTAACGGGTATCCATCACAATGTAGGCAGGCGCTTTTTGCGTGTAGTAGCCCAGGCGCAGGTCATCCACCAGGTTGTCAAAGCCTAGATACAAGCCCAATTCCGGAGACCCGTATATTGTCTGGCCCGGACCACCTCTACCGGCCAATGCCTGCTGAACCGGTTGCATGGTTTGCGGGAAGTTATTTTTCCAAATGAGCCCCATGGACGATCCAGCGCTCAATCCTACCAGAACGAACAGGTAGCCCGCTAGTGCCCATCGGGGTGCAAGTTTGTGTCGCCACAATGTATCCCAAACCATGACGAGCGTAATCGTCAGCCACGGAATCAGGTGGATCAAATAGATATGTAATTTCATTCCATCGAACAGCGTTTGGAATAACCACATAAACAGTGTGAGGCCAGAAAGCAGCTTCATGTGTGGCTGCCGTCGGAGGACAGGTATCAAGCATGCGGCACCAAGAACCGCTAGGTAGGTTAAGGGCAGCAAAACCAAAGGCAGACGGGCGGGGTGCGATTGGGGGTCGTAGCCGTAAAAGGTCCACCGCCGGTTGATTTCCCAATCCAATGCACGTAGTGGATCTGAATAAACAGCGAGGCGGCCTGCTGAGTTAGCGTTCAATTGTGCAAAAAATAAGTCCGGTCGCTGGGAACCATACCAAGCCCATCCTATGGCCAGCGGGATCAATGGGAGCGCAGCCAGGAGAACCAATTGCCAAGTAATTCGTTTACGATCCAAATACAGGGTGATCGTGAGCAGGGCCACGACCCCGAGAATTACTTGATGATGCGTAAAACAGGCTAATGCTGCGCAACCATATCCAGCTAGTACCGCTTGCGGGAGCTTCGTTTCTCTCCAGCGCAAATACAGCGCTATGCTAATCCACGACAATGCCGCCGCCATCATATCCATTCGTCCAAGCGTTGCTACATTTATGTAGATTGCGTCGACAGCTAAGAGGCAAACTGTCAACCGGGCTAAGTCTCGCCTTTGCAACAACGCTTCGATCGTGCGGTAAAACCCCCATAAACCGGCGAGCCCCCAGGCCACGCCGGTGAGCCGCATGAGGAATGGGCTAAAGCCAAGCACTTTGTACCATGCTGCCTGGAGCAGAAGATAGAGGGGCAGAACCCAGTAGGTATATTGTTCGATGCCCAGTGGGGGATTCGGCAAGTGCGTTCCGGTTGGCTCGATCACTGCTGTTCCCAGATAACCTTTTTCCACCAGAGTTAGCGATGAACTAGCAAACCAGCCTTCGTCGTTCCACGGCCCACGTCGTTGGGCGAACGCTAAGGACAAAACCAAGAAAAGCAGTAGTGCCGCCCAAAGTACGAACCTGGGGACGGGTATCGAATCCGATTCCGAGAAGAGCATCCCAAGATAATAACACTGGGATTCTGGCCCTCTCTCTTGGTAGACAAGCAATACGGGGACCAAGACAGTAAAGTGTCTTTGGCCTTCGGGCGAGAGAGGACATCCGTCGCGATAAAGTTCTTTGGGGCTTTCAACCGGCGCGGTCAGCCAGAAGATATTTCAGGCCGATGGGTCTTTGGACTTCCGTGAATCGTCTTCAAGTAGTGGGAAAGATGCGTAGCGCAACGAGAGCGATGGTTGGGCTGGTGTTCTGAGAACACAGATAAACACTTTCAGAGGCAACGATTTAAGCCCAGGATTTGCAGGGTCAGGCCGCATGTCGATCGAGACCAGCCTCTGCTGATGCAATCCTAGCGCAATGTCGTTGTCCTGCCCTCTATAATTGCGATAATGCTTGCCCTTAGAACGTGTACCGGATTGGCTTTAGTAGTCTTGCTCGGCCTTGCCGTTCGACTTCCGCGACTCGACTACCCGCTGTGGTTGGATGAGGCGTGGGTAGCCAATATCGTGTTGGCGGAATCGTGGAGCAGCACTCTCTATTCTTCTCATTGGCTCCCTCTAAACCCTCCGCTGTTCCTTGTATGGGCCCGCTTGGTGACTTCGCTCCTCGGGGCGAGCAGCGTGTCTCTGCATATTAGCAGCGTGCTGCTAGGCGTCGCCGCAATCGGGTGCATGGCGGTGTTGGCCGGTCGGCTATGGGGTCCGGTCCAGGCGACCTTCGCGGTGGTGATACTGGCCTTCTCGCCGATGTTTATATTGATGAGCCAGCAGCTAAAACACTACTCCGCTGACTGCGCCGCGGCGGCCGCCGTGCTGCTAGCGGCAAAGGCTTATTGTGATCGGCCTACTGGCCGTCGGCTGCTGATGCTGGTGTTCGTCAGCACGGGTGCCGCGTGCTTCTCGTACACGACCGCGATGCTTCTGCCCGCAGTAGTCTCGCTGATTGTTATACCAGGGATTATCCACCTCAGGGATCGGAGGACCGCGCTCCTCCATGCGATCGTTTTCACTACGGTTCTTGGCTTAGCAGAGATCATTATCTATGCTATCTTTCTTCGCCGTGCTGGCGATGCTACCTTAAATCAATATTGGATCCAAGGTTTCGCGACATTTACGACACCGCTTGAGGTAGTTTGGTTTTTGGCTGACCGGGTCCCTAAAGTACTTATCCACGTTCCGATTCCTGGAGAATTACAGGCAGTCTGGCCAACACTCGGCATTGTGCTGGCCGTCGCGGGGACGTGGTCAGCACGTAAAGACTTAATGGCGCATGGGCAACGCGGCTTTTATGTTGCTGTTGTGTTCTGGACAACTCTAGTGACGACCATTATAGTAAGTCTCTTGAGTATGTATCCATTGCCGGGAACCTTTGCGGATAGTCGGTTGACTTTGTATTTCGCCCCTCAAACAGCTTTGATGACAGTCTGGGCATTAGACAATCTGATCCCCGGATGGGTTGTTGGCTGGTCCAAGAGGACGATCGCGCGCGCGCCGCGGACCATTTCTGGGATGATCGCGGTCGGGTTGGTTGTATTTTCCATTCTGGTGGCCCAGAAGGTCGCTGCCAAAGACTACTGGGCCTACGAGGACCTTCCTTCCGCGATAGGATACGTGCGGTCCAAGATCGCACTGGGTGAAAGAATGTATGTGCACGCTTCTGTTGGAGAGCAGGCGAGGCTAGAATTAAGACTGTCAGGGTGGCTAAGTCCACCAGTGGCATTTGGCGATACTGGGCATCCGTGTTGTCCACAACGAAAGCAGCTTGGCATGACGAACAAGAATCGCGATTACATCCGAGCAGATCTCGCCAATCTGTTTTCGAATAACCCCCCGGATGGAATCTGGGCATTGTTCGCCTCCAAGGACCTTCTGGCAAGGGATGAAAAGCGATTCAATGAGGCTGGAGAAGTCATTATTGCCTTGAAGGAATTAGGCTACCAAGTGAGAGCCGAGGCAGCTTTTGAAAGTGTACTGGTCATGTCGCTTGCCCGCGTCAATACCAGCAATGGGGGTCGACTCCCTGCCGTGAGTCACTAAGGTTTGTTGAAAGTGGAATTGTGGCGGAGGCCGCTTACCGCCCATGAGGGTTGTGCCTTCGGGCGGACTGATGGTGCTTGGGCGGTAATGCCTCCTGGCTGGCAAGCGCATTCTCTTGTTTTGCGAGGGTCGCGTACCTCCGGGCTCCTGTCGAATACGACTCAGGACTGGCCCCAAGGAGTCCGGCTTCAGACGAGAGCGCTTTTCGGCTTCGTAGCAGAATCTTGTTTGGCTTGGACGATCCCCAGATGGCCGAAGGCTCGCCTCTTGAAAGCCCCGTCCGTCAGCATCCAGCTAGGGTCGGCCCAAAGTATTCTAAAAGTATTGACTGCCTTTATCAATGCGCTCAATTCTATGTACTCATTCCTCAACGCCAAACATTCACTGATCTCGCTTCTGTTTCTAATTTCGCCGGCGGTGAGTGCCCAACCACGCGGTCCTCTACTCCTATTCGAAGTACAGAGTGCTGCATTTGGCGGCAATAGGGAGGCAATCGAGCAGCTACGTCGGCTTGGTACCTCAGGCAATGAGCTGGCGCAAGTCACTTTGGGCATGATTTATCAAGCAGGTCGAGTGGTGGGAGAGGATCAGGCTGAGTCGAGTCGCTGGTTTCAGATGGCCTCGGAGAGAGCAATCTACTTTTCCCGAGGGGCACTGGGACGGAGTCGTGAAGGAGACAGCATAGTAAAGAAGTACGAGGCTGCTTCTACGGACTTTCCGCAGATATCGATGGATTGGTGGTCGCCTCGCTCACCATATGCATACGTCTACGCCGGATCGATGTTTGAGCGCGGTTTGGTCGTTCAGCGGGATCTGTCGCGGGCTGCAGTCTACTATCGTCGTGCGGCCGACCAGGATTTCCCAATGGGCCAATTCCTGCTAGCATCTTTGCTCGAGTCAGGCCGAGGCATTCGGGAGGACAAAGAGCAGGCGACCGCCCTGACTCGCAGGGCTGCAGAAAACGAATACACGCCTGCTCAGCTCAAACTCGGTCTAATGTTGCTGCGTGGACAAGGCGTTGCCAAAGATGTTGTGGCTGCAGCTGAATGGTTCCAGAAGGCAGCGCAGGAAGGCGACTCCGACGCGCAGTTCTGGCTGGGGAAGAGTTACGAAGCAGGCGAGGGGGTACCACAAAATATTGAGCGAGCAGTGCAGTTATTTAGGCAGGCGGCGGGCAAGGGCAATCAGCTAGCCCAGCATTACTTGGGGACTCTGTACATGTCGGGCACCGGCGTAGAGCGTGATCCACGGGAAGCCATGTACTGGTGCCACCTTGCTGCATGGCAAGGGAACCCGGGCGGACAGGCGTGCCTAGGAGATGCATACGAGTCTGGCCGCGGAATGCCCAAGGATCTTGTACATGCCTATATGTGGCTTACATTTGCCGCAGCGAAAGGCTGGGAAGGTGCAGCGACAAAGCTGCAAGCTCTCGAAGAGAAAATGAGCCCGCGCCAAATGCTCGAGGCGGAAAAGTTAATCCGACAGACGAGGATCTTGCAGGTCGGTCGGTAGTTGTGCCCGCTACTCTTGGGTGGCGCCCCGATTGTCGGTTTCCGGCGCATCCATGCGTCTGCTTTGGGGAGGTCAGGCCGCCCCAAAGCGTGGGCATCTTTACCGGCTCCGCCGCCGGCCTTCTGAACGTTTGAAGAACGGCGATGCTTGCCGCTGTACTCCAGTGAAATCAGAAGACATTTGGAGAATTGAAACGAAAGTACCGTTTCCGGTCAACCCGTCCCCCCATTCGTGCCACCGCCGATCCGTTCTCAAGCAGCTCGGAGGTTAACCAGGATCACGAGCACCTTCAACTTTGGACGCAGGATCCAATACACTCGCGACCTTGAACGAAGTGCACACCGTACTTCAAAGTAAGAAATCGTACCAGGATTTCTGTTGACGTGGAGCCGAGAGGCTCAGAATTGGCTTCGAAGAAGCGATCCTAGATGACATTGCTCACAGTTGTTCGTCGCTCAGGTCGGCAAAGTCAGACGCAACACTCATGTAATCAAAGAGTTGAGGGAATTCTTACGTTGAGGTACGGCCCTCCCCGAGTAGCGTGCTGAAGTGCAAAACCTGATTTCGATCCTCGCTTTCACTCCGGCAGCAGGCTCTCTCGCAGAACCGGTTGTTGGTTAGGAGCACGCTGGCGCAGTTTGGGCGGGTGGCCAATGGATTTGTACGGCTTGGGTGGAAGTGGCTCCTTGCCAGGGGGCCACACGGACAGAGTCGGCTGAGTGCCCACCACGTACTCCAGGCCCATAGCCAGCAAGGTTTGCCGGAACTTGGTGTCGTTTGCGCAAGCAGTGTCGGCGACCACAGGTGCGGGGAGCGCCGTCGGCGACGGGTCGTTGGATCTGTTCGGCGGCGACTAGGGGTTTGGTGCGGAATACGACTTCGTTGGGCACACTAGCCTTGCGCCGCTCGGGGTCCTCGCTCCGGGCTTCCGGCAAGCAGAGTTCGTAGGCGATAGAACAGGACCCATCATCAGAGGGCGATTTCTAGAGGAACAAGAATCCCATCACGACATCTACTCCGAGCGGAGCAATATGGAGAGTTGTTTGATGCGAGTAGACAAGGACTTCACCAACTGTTTCTGCTTGACAGGCGACTGGTCAGCGCTGAGCGCTCGAACGTCCGAAGTGATAGATTCTAGAAGGCCGAGCGGCGTGACAGCAAATGTTTCGTTCTTCATGATCCAGCAATCGTCATCGGGCCCTTAAACCAGTAGCGAAGAGATGGCAAAGTCGGAACAATCTTATCCCCAGACTTTTCCGGTATTTGTCCCGCCAGCACATCCTGTCGAAGTTCACACGACGTGCTTTGACGCCCCAGTAGGACGTGTCGAATCAGGAGCTGCACGATGCTCTCTTCTGGGCATATTGGGGAAAAAGTCCGATTAAGAACTTGTTTAGTCAAGTCCGAACCTTGGGAGCCTATCGCCCGGACATGTAATCCCGAGTTCCGTGCGAGAGGCAGCAGGTCGATCGTCGATCCCGGATTGGCCCTATGGCTAAGGAGCGTGGAACTTGCTTAGGGACTGTAGCGGCGATAGATCTTCAATACGTCGAAAAAGGCGCGCAAAAAGTCCCTGGGACGAACACGCGACCCGGCCACATCACGCCATTCCGGGAGCGGGAATTCATATATGGCTTTTTCAACGGAGGCCATATCGTAGTCGCGTTGACGGATGAAGCGGGCGATGATTTCGACATCGAAAACCCACCGGGAATCGAAGGGATCGGTAAACAGTGCGACCGTGGTTTCGGTTACTCGGAAAATTTTGGCTCCGCATTGGGTGTCGTAGATGGGTAAACGGAGAACAAGGGAAACGACCGTGGCGAACGTCCGGCCCAGATAATGGCGTATGGCGCGGCGTTCGACATGGCGGCCTAGAAGCTTGACGCGCGCACCAAAAACCATCGCGACCGTCGGCTGGGTGACAAGAACGTCCATTAAATCAGCGATCAGCCTGAGCGGTGTTGCCATGTCGGCATCCCAGAAACCCGCGTACAAGCAGCCTGGCTGCTGACTAGCAGCCAAAAGTCCTGTCCGGACCGCTTCTCCTTTACCGCCGTTGCGAGGTTGATCAATGACACCGACCTGCTCCTCCCGTCCGGCGCTGGCCCGCCGCAACACGGCGATGGTGTTGTCCGTACTGCCGTCGTTCACCAGAAGAAAGCGGATAGATGGGTTCGCATCGACAAAGGAGGTGAAGTGAGCTAACGGAAAGCGGGTTTCCTCGTTGTAACAAGGTATGACGATGGTGCAAGGCCGGGTCATGCTTTGTTTCGTTGGCCGTTGTGCGCCGGAAGATTGGATCGCTTTGGCGGCATCGTCCGGTCAACCCGGGCAAAGGCGTTTATCATCTGCATTATTATCATACATTCTCGGCCAATTGAACGAGTTTTGCGAATTGTGCGACTACTCTCCCTGGCAATGCTCTTCTTCGCGATTGGGGTAGTGGGCAGCTGATGCCCCTGAAATGCATCAGTTGCTGTGCGTGCTTTCGGTTGATGCCGAGGGTGACGGTTATGCGGCGGCTGAATGCTCGAGACAGAGATCGTCGATCTGGCGCATGAGCCGCAGGTTTTCGGGCGACTTCGGCGCCACGCGTCCGGCAGAAGATCGAGCGGACAGGCTGGAACAGTTCGCATTGCCGTTGGGTGGGCAAGTGGGAGTGTGAGGTGGCGATCCATTGGCGACCATTCTCAATCGAGCTGGCCGACAGTTCTTGAGAAAGTCGATTTAGCGGTAGAGTCCCTGTTTCGCAGCATCGACAGCAGTGCCGGCTTATGGCGTGACGAGTTCAGGGCGGGATTCGATGGTGATCGTCTTCCAAAGCCCCACGAAGTTGGCATAGACGCCGAACCACTGATCGCTGGTCATCACCGGGCCTTGATGGCCTTCACTGCCACTTTTGCCTGCAGGGCTGGTGGGTGGCTCTTGCGGGCCTTGGGTATTGGCTCTCCTTCACTGTCAATACCAGCCACCACCTAAGACAAGGTGCATTGTCTGTCTACCGTTCGGGGTCGTTACACTCTCCGCACTATCTGTGTGGACTAAGTAATAATCCCCCCCCCGCTACAGGAATGCCTACTCGTGTTTGGCCTCCATCCATCGATAAGACACCAAGACCACAAATTTCCTACGAGCAGAATAGGGCTGTATTTACATGCGTTACGTCAATGTCCCGCGCATTCTGTCCTCTTTGACAAGCGCTAAGCGCTGGTATTGGACCGCGGCATTCATCATATCGACGTGTTTTGGGCAGAGCGACGCGCCATACCAGGGCGAGCGGAATCCGGTTGGTCTCCACGATGGAATCGACGACAGCGGGAAGGACCGACTCCGTAGCGCTCTCCCGGGAGCTCCTTTGGGAACGCAGATCATCGTGAGCCCCACTGTCGGGAATGTGCCGATCGGGAGCACGGTGCAGTTTTCGGCGGTAGTGACCAGCTCGTTGAGTGATAAATCGGTCACTTGGGC
>LNFM01013330.1_pt1 | contig 10495 bp, 9 predicted proteins | sample 596031 | NCBI WGS metagenome assembly LNFM01 (sample SAMN04254537, study PRJNA301005) | activated carbon metagenome | isolation source: dual media filters at the Ann Arbor, Michigan drinking water treatment plant | place: USA: Ann Arbor | reverse complement strand
TCTCGAGGTTGTGGTTGAAGACGTCCGGCGTCGCGTCGATCATCACCTCGGCCGCCCCGTCCTTGCGCAGGAAGTCGGGCGTCAGGATTTCGATCGTGGTGTTCGGCGCCTGCAGACGGACCTGGCGCACCACCTCGGCGAAATGCGCGGCGCCGCCGTCCGAGACGTCGTCCCGGTCGACGCTGGTGATGACGACGTGATTCAGGCCCAGCTGGGCGACGGCCAGACCGACCTTGGCAGGTTCTTCCGGGTCCAGCGGCTGGGGCAGGCCCGTCTTGACGTTGCAGAAGGCGCAGGCCCGGGTGCAGGTGTCGCCCATGATCATCAGGGTGGCGTGCTTCTGGCTCCAGCACTCACCGATGTTCGGGCAGGCCGCCTCTTCGCAGACGGTGACGAGGCCCTTGTCCTTCACGATGGCTTTGGTGGCGTTGTACTGGCCCGAGCCGGGCGCCTTGACGCGCAGCCAGTCGGGCTTCTTCAGCACCGCCGTCTCGGGGCGGTTCTGCTTCTCGGGGTGACGCAACTCGGCCGGCGTCTTTGTCAGGGTGTTGATCAGCGTGACCATCGCCGGGGAACAGGGCTCCTTGCCAGAGCGGCTATGTCGGTCTTTCGGCCGTCAAAGGCAAGGTGGCGAGGCGCGGCTCAGGGATTCAACACCGCGTCGTTGCGCATCCGCACGCCGAGGCCGAACAGGGTCTCGGCCGTCGGATAGAGGACGGTGTTCTCGAGGTCCTTCTGGGTCATCTCCGGCAGGCGACGGGTCAGGATGTCGTCGAGAACATCGAGCCGGCGGCGCTCGTCGGCCGAGAGCTTGGTCGAGCGCGACAGTTCGCTGACCGCCGCCACGGTCCACGGGTACCAGAGGAAGGTCGACCGCTCGAGGGTGAAGTCGGGCTGGCCGAACAGGTAGGATTCGCTGTCCTGAAGCTGGCAATTCATGTCCAGCGGTCGCTTCTGGATGGAGGCGAACTGGCCGTCGCCCTCGCGCAGTCGTCCCAGATAGCCGGTGCGAAGCTCGGCGAAGGCGGCGTCATAGGGCCGCAGACCCAGCGACCGGTCGACGTGCGCCAGGACGTACATGACCTGGGACGTCAGGCCGAGGCAGTCGCCGTCCGTCCGCCGCACATAGGGGTTGGGCCACCAGCCCTTGGCGCCCTCCTGGCCCTCGGTGGCGTTCAGCATGAGCCAGCGGGCGCCGCGACGGATGTCGTTGTCATAGGTCCAGCGGGCGTCGCCCCGAACCAGATCGGCGTCCCGCGCGGCGAGGAAGGCCATCATGCTGACGACGGTGGAATAGGTGCGCTGGTGTTCCCGCTCGGCCGTCGGCGACAGGGGGCCCCAGCCGCCGTCCGCATGCTGCCGGCCGGCCAGTTCGGCCAGATCCTTGAACAGCCGATCGCGGGCCGGGCCCTCCTCGGCCGGCGTCCAGACCGGCTGGTGCGGGTCCGGATGCAGGGCCAGGGCCTCGGCCGTCGCAACCCAGCCGATGATCTCTGTGACCGTGGTCTTCGCCCCGTCCTGGTAACCCCAGCCGTTCGGCTGCCGGATGGATTCGATATAGGCGAGGCTCCGCCGGACCCGCTCGACGGTCTGGGGCCGGCCTTCGGCGCTGGACGGGGCCTGCAGCACGCCGGACAGCACCTGGGCCGTGGTCCAGCCCTGCGGTCCCATGGAGGCATTGTCCGTGGCGAACCAGTAGCCGCCGTAGTTGGCTCCGGCGCTGACGTAGTTCTGATCGACCATGGCGAGCAGTTCAGCGAGCCGTTCGGACTGCATGGGGCCCAGGTCGCTGGCGGGGCGCAGGCTGAGACTGATGAACAGAACGAAGGGCGCGAGCACGCCGGCGCCGATCAGGAACGGGAGCTTGAACCGCGGCCGTTTCCGCAGCCAGAGAAAATACAGCAGGGCGCAGCCGCAGAAATAACCGGCGCCGAGGCCGAGAACCATCAGGGCTCCGGCGAAGGTGCTGAAGCTCTCGAAGGCGATGAGGCCGAACGTTTCCTGCAGGGCGGTCCGCAGGGCGGCGATGTGCGGCAGCAGGACCGACAGGTTGGCCGTCAGTACCCCCAGGGCGCCGGTCCAGGCGATGGATTTCAGGAACCAGGGCGGCAGGCCGGGCGCCGGCCCGGCCGCATAGGCAGCCGGAAGTTCCGTCACCATCGGCGGCGGCGTCTTCCCGACCTTCGGCGGCGGCTTCTCCTCCGTCACGCGATTCCCCTGCCCTCTCCGGGGTACAGGCGTAGAGAGAACAGGGGCCGAATTCCAGAGGTCGGGCGGCCGGGGTCAGATTCGATCAGCCGGACGAACAGCGCCGTCCGGTTCACGCAACGTAACGCACCTTTTCAACGTCGGGCGTCCGCCCTAGTCTGATAACCGGAGAGAAAAGGGCGCGGGACAACCGCATCCGCACGGAGGATGGACTTGCGCGTAGCCCTCGATACCAAGGACGGCGAACAGACGATTTTCGACGGGCTGATCGCCGCGCGCGACAAGTTCGGCGACAAGGAAATCCTCGAGGATCTCGATCGCAAGCCGCTCACCTACACCGGCCTGATCCGCGCCGCCTTTGTGCTGGGGCGCAAGATCGCGGCAATGACGGAACCGGCGGAACGGGTCGGCATCCTGCTGCCGTCCAGCGCGGGCGTCGTGGTGACTTACTACGGCCTTCACGCCCACGGCCGCGTGCCGGTGATGCTCAACTTCACCTCGGGCCAGAACAACATCAAGGCGGCGATCAAGGCCGCCGGGGTGAAGAAGGTGCTGTGCGCCAAGCGGTTCGTGAACCAGGCCAAGCTCGAGGATCTGCTGGAGGACCTGGCCAAGGTCGCCGAAATCGTCTGGCTGGACGACGTCCGCAAGACCATCGGCCTGCCCGACAAGCTCTACGGTCTGATGGCCGGGATGATGCCCAAACAGTTCCGGGTGAAGACCGACCCGGCCTCGCCGGGCGTGGTCCTGTTCACCTCCGGCAGTTTCGGCGCGCCCAAGGGCGTGGTGCTCAGCCAGTGGAACCTCGTCGCCAACTGCCGTCAGGTGGCCCAGCACATCGACCTGAAGCCCGAATGGGTGATGTTCAACCCGCTGCCGACCTTCCACTGCTTCGGTCTGACGGGCGGGGTCCTGCTGCCGATCCTGCACGGGATGAAGGCGTTCCAGTATCCGTCGCCGCTGCACGCCAAGCAGATCGTCGAATTGCTGCCGGACGTGAAGGCCTCGATCCTGTTCGCGACCGACACCTTCCTGAACCAGTACGCCCGCGTCGCCGCGCCCGACGATTTCGCCACCCTGCAGTTCGTCGTCGCCGGCGCCGAGCGGGTGCGGCCGGAGACCCATCACCTGTTCAACACCCGCTTCCACGGCCTGAAGCTGCTGGAAGGCTATGGCGCCACGGAAGCCGCGCCCGTGGTGGCGGTGAACCATCCCGACCACAACCGGCCGGGCACGGTCGGCCAGATGATGCCGGGCATGGAATGGCGCATCGACCCGGTCGACGGGATTCCGGACGGCGGACGGCTGTTCCTGCGCGGGCCCAATGTCATGCGCGGCTATCTGTCGGCCGACGACCCCGAGAGCGTCGATCCGCTGCCGGGAGGCTGGCATGACACAGGCGACATCGTCGATATCGACAAGGACGGCTATGTCTCGATCCTGGGACGGATCAAGCGGTTCGCCAAGATCGGCGGCGAGATGGTGTCCCTGACCGCTGTCGAGGGTCTGGCCAGCGCGGTCTGGCCTGACGCGCGGCACGCCGTCGTCTCAATCCCCGACGCCCGCAAGGGCGAGAAGCTGGTGCTGGTCACCGATCGCCGGGACGCGGACGTGGCCCGTCTGGCGGAATGGGCCCGCAGCCACGGCGCGCCCGAGCTGGCGGTGCCCAAGAAGATCATGCGCGTGGCCGAGGTGCCCGTGCTGGGCACCGGCAAGACGGACTATGTCCGCATCCAGCAGATGGCCGAACTGGAAAAGGCCGCCTGACGGCGGGCTCTTGACTGCAACAGCAACAGTTTCAATATGACGAGCGGTCCGAGCCGGGCCGGTGACGGAAGGAACTGACCATGAGCCTGTTTTCCAAACTCGACCCCCATGCGGACAAGGCGCTGGCGGGCCTGCGCATCGTCTCCGGCCTGATGTTCATGCAGCACGGGACGCAGAAGATCTTCGGTTTCCCGGCCCCGGCGCGTGGACCGTTCGAGCTCTTCAGCCAGATGGGCGTCGGCGGGGTTCTGGAACTGGTCGGCGGCGCGATGATCGTGCTGGGACTGTTCACCCGGCCCGTGGCCTTCGTCATGTCGGGCATGATGGCTGTCGCCTATTTCCAGTTCCACGCTCTCTCCGGCGGGGTCTTCCCGATGGTCAATCAGGGCGAGCTTGCCGCACTGTACTGCTGGGTCTTCCTGTATCTGGCCTTCGCGGGTCCCGGCGCCTGGGCCGTGGACCACGTCCTGAAGCAAAAATCCTAGCCGATCCGGACACCAGTCATCGAGATCGAGCCGCCCTTGATGACGTCGTTGAAGACGCTCACGGCGTCGCCCGGCCCTCGCCGGGCGGCGACCTAGAGCAGCGGCAGGTCGGGACGCTCAGGCGCCGATCCGTGGCCCGATCGGGCAGACACGATCATAGAAGGCGGGGTCCGCCGGCGCCGGCAGTCCCCGCGTCAGGCGGAAGCGGTGTTCGACCACCATGGCCTGCTGTTCGATGTTCAGCCCGCCCCAGTGGCAGTCCATGCCGACGGGGTATTCATAGGACGAGGGCATGTCGCCCGCGCGGATCTTGCCGGTCAGCAGATTGACCCCCTGCTGCGCCTGCCAGACGTGGGTCAGCTCATGGATCAGAAGAGTCTGAAGCCGGAGCGGCGCGAGGGCGATGTCCGGCGGCAATGTCTGCTTCGGCCAGACGATCCAGTCGCGCCCGAACCAGCGGCCCGGCACGAAGGCCCGGTTGAACGGCCACGACGCGGGCAGGAAGCGAACGGGGTCGAGAGCCAGGGCGTCGCCGAAGGCCTCGGCGGCCAGCGCGCGCTCTCCTTCGGTCAGCGACCGGATCACGTCGGCGGCGGCGGCCCGGCATAGCCGCCGGGCGGGGGGACCCACTCCCAATGCCAGGGCTCGAAGGCGTAGGGGACGAAGCCGAACCGGCCGGCGTTCCGGACCAGCCAGCGATAGGTCGCGCCCCGGCTCATGTGCAGGCGGCTGGGCGGCGAGGTGTTGTCGACGCCGAGGCCGACGACCTGGCCGACGTAGAGATCGATGGCCGTTCCGGTCCGGTGGGGCGAACAGACAGCGCGCCGCACGCCGTCGCAGTTGCCGGAGGCCGCGCACCGGGCGGCATCGGCTTCCGGGTCACGGAAGCCGGAGAATATCTGCAGAAGTTCCGGGTCGGCGGCGATCTCGGGAACCTCGGCACGGGCGGCGGCGACCATCCGGCGATAGGCCTCCAGCACGTCGCGGCGCAGCAGGCGGGTCAGGCGGTCGGCGTGTTCCTCGGACTCAACCAGATAGCCCAGCTGGTACAGCGGCGGCGGGTCCGGACAGGGCTCCTCGCGGACCCGGGCCATGATGAAGGGCCGCCGCTCCTGCCATACGCCGCGGAAGGTCTGGAAGGTGGCCGGATCGAATATGCCGGTGGACGGCAACTGATGGGCGGTCTGGAAGTCGGCCAGCCGGCGGGCGAACACCGGCGAGTTGGCGGCACAGGACGTACCAAGCTCCTGCTGGATCAGCGGGACATAGGTCTCCCAGCCCCATTCGGCCGAACCGAACGGCGCCCATTCCAGCGATTGCAGCGAGATGCCGTTGGCCAGGGCTGGCCCGCCCCAGTCCTCGATCTGGCGGTCGCAGAACTCGGCCTGCGCCCGCGCCGGCCCCGCGACCAGCACGGTCGCGAAGGCGCTGATCAGCAGCAGGAGCAGGCGCAACCACATGGTGGAAGCTGAGCCTGTCTCTGTGTCCACCGCAAGGCCCTTCACGCCGTGCCTGAACCAGCCCGGCGACGTCTCGCGCGTCGCGCGCAAAGGCGGCATGGTTGGAGACGGCCGACTCAGGGCCGGACCGCCGGACGCACCCATGACCGACGCCACCCAAGCTCCGACCGCGACGCCCGCCCCGCGCCGCAGCAACGGCGTGCTGGCCGCCTTTTCGGCCGCCTGCCTGCCCTATGCCGCGCTCGGCCTGCCGGTCTATGTGACCCTGCCGGAATTCTACGCCAGCCACGTCGGCGTCGACCTGGCTATGGTCGGGCTGATCTTCCTGATCATCCGCATGGCGGACATCGTCATCGACCCGGCGCTGGGCATGGTCATCGACCGGACCAACAGCCGTTTCGGCCGCTACCGTCTGTGGATGGGACTGGCGGCGCCGGTGCTGATGCTGGCGGTCGGCATGCTGTTCATGGCCCAACCGGGCGCCGGAGCCGCGTATCTGACCGTCTGGCTGGTGGTGCTGTCGCTCGGCTTCTCGGTCAGCCTGCTGTCCCAGATCAGCTGGGCCTCGGCCCTGTCCTCCGACTACAACCAGCGTTCGCGCATCTACGGCTGGTGGCAGACCGCCAACATCATCGGCGTGCTGGCGGTGCTGATGGTGCCCGTCCTGGTGCAGAACATGGGCTGGGGCGACTACGCCCGGGCGGTGCAGTGGCAGGGGTGGTTTATCATCATCGCCCTGCCCCTCTCGCTGGCCGTGACCTTCGCCTTCACGCCGGAACCGCCGCCCGGACCCGCGACCGCCGCCGAGACCCGGTTCGGCTATCTGGCCCTGTTCAAGCGGCCGGTGATCCAGCGCCTGCTGGGCGCCGATCTGGCGCTGGGCGTCGCGCGCGGCGTGGTCGGAGCCCTGTTCTTCTACTTCTTCGAGGCCGCGCGGGGGTTCGAGCGGGCCGAGACCTCGATCCTCCTGCTGGTCTATTTCGTCTTCGGCCTGTTCGGGGCCTCGGCGTGGAGCTGGTTGGCGGTGCGGCTGGGCAAGCACCGGGCGCTGATCTGGGCCTGCGTCTATTTCGCCGTCACCCTGATGTTCGCCGCCTTCCTGGCCCCCGCATTGGTCGGCCCGGCGCAGGCCGGGCTGGAGGCCATGACCGGCAAGCCGGCGCCGTACGCCGACCTGCTGATGGCCGGGGCGATGGTGGCGCTGGTCGGGCTCGCCTTTGCATCCGGCGACCTGCTCTTGCGAGCCATGATGGCCGACGTCAGCGATCAGGTGCGGCTGGACGACGGCGCCGACCGAACCGGCCTGCTGTTCTCGATCCTGACCGCCACCAGCAAGCTCGGTTACGCCGTCTCGGTCCTGACCTTCGCCGGCCTGCAGATGGCCGGGTTCGATCCGGGGCTGGGCGTTGAAAACTCCGGCCCGGCGCTGATGTGGCTGCAGATCATGTTCGCCGGCCTGCCGGCCCTTTGCCTGCTGCTCGCGGCCGTGGCCCTGCACCGATATCCGCTGGACCAGGCGCGCCACGCCGAAATCCGCGCCGAGCTGGAAGCGCGCGGAACGACGCCTCAAGGGCAATCATGAGCAACGCCCCGCAACGCCCCATCGACCGCCTGATCGGCATCATGGCCCGGCTGCGCGACCCGGTCAGCGGCTGTCCGTGGGACGTGGAGCAGACCTTCGCCACCATCGCCCCCTATACGCTGGAGGAGGCCTATGAGGTCGCCGACGCTATCGAGCGCGGCGACATGGACGAGCTGAAGTCCGAACTCGGCGACCTGCTGTTCCAGACCGTCTTCCACGCCCGCATGGCCGAGGAACAGGGGCTGTTCGCCTTCGACGACGTGGCGAACGCCATCGCCGACAAGCTGGAGCGGCGTCACCCGCACGTCTTCGGCGATGAGGCCGCGAAGCCTGACGGCGTGGCGCAGAAAGCGCGCTGGGAGGACATCAAGGCGGCCGAACGGGTCGCCAGGGCCCAGCACGGCGTGCTGGACGACGTCCCCGTTGGCCTCCCCGCCCTCGCCCGCGCCGCCAAGCTGACCAAACGCGCCGCCCGCGTCGGCTTCGACTGGCCCTCGACCGACGAGGTGTTCGACAAGCTGGACGAGGAGGTCGCCGAACTGCGCGTCGAGATCGCCGCCGGCGACCTCGACAAGGCCCGCGACGAGGTCGGCGACCTGCTGTTCGTGGTCGCCAACCTGGCGCGGAAACTGGGGGTGGAGCCGGAGGATGCGCTGCGCGGCGCGAATGCCAAATTCGTGCGGCGGTTCGGGTTTATCGAGGCGGAACTGGCGAAGGACGGGCGGTCGCCGGAGCAGAGCGATCTGGCGGAGATGGACGGACTGTGGGACGCGGCGAAGGCGGCAGAGCGGCGCGGCGGCTAATACCCCTCCACCATGCTTTGTATGGTCCCACTCACCAAAAGGTGAGCAGGTGACTAAACATCCACTAAGATTGCATATTATAGACACGCAATACGCGCGCGCCTACCGTCTCCTCCCTGTGGCGAAGCCATGGGGAGGGGGACCATGCGAAGCATGGTGGAGGGGTGACAGCGCTCCTGACAGTCGAGAGGGCTCGCGAGCTTCGCCGGCGCATGACGCCACCGGAGATGCGGCTATGGGTCCATCTGCGCAGCAAGCGGCTGGCGGGACTGAAGTTCCGGCGTCAGCATCCGATCGGCCCCTACATTCTCGACTTCTACTGCGCGTCAGCGAAGTTGGCGGTCGAGGTGGATGGACGGGGCCACGAGCGTCCGGATCGGATCGCACATGACCGACGGCGGACTGTATGGCTGCGGGAGCAGAACATTCGGGTTGTCCGGCTCGCGGCGGAGAGTGTGAGGACGGAGCTTGAAGGGGTCCTCGACTTCATCGCGCAAGTGGCCTTGGAGCGGCGCAGCGGCTGACACCTCTCCACCATCCTTCGGATGGTCCCCCTCCCCATTCGCTTCGCGAACAGGGAGGAGACGGTTAGCCGAACTGCCGCTCAAACCGTCCCAGCGCCGCCGGGTGTAGCCGCACCGTCACATGGGTCCGGCCCTCGTCGTCAGTCTCGCGCGCCGTTACCCGTCCGTTCTCATAGAGCCACGCCAGCGCCTCGCCCTGTGAGGGCAGCAGCACGAGCGCGGTCTCCGGGTCGTCGTCGATCAGGCCGGCGATGGTGTCGCGCAGGGGTTCGATCCCCTCCCCGGTCCAGGCCGAAACCGCCACGGCCTTGCCGTCGCGGGACAGGCGTTCGGCGAGGCCGAGGACGGTCTCTCGCTCTTCCGCATCCAGCAGGTCGATCTTGTTCCAGACCTCCAGCACCCGGCGCGTCTTTCCCTCGGGCGTCTCGATCTGTTTCAGCACCGCCTCGACATCCTTCGACTGTGCCTCGCTGTCGGGTGACGCGATGTCGCGGACGTGCAGGATCAGGTCGGCCTCGCCCACCTCCTCCAGCGTGGCGCGGAAGCTCTCGACCAGTTCGTGCGGCAGGTCGGAGATGAAGCCGACGGTGTCGGCGACAATGGCCGGCCGGCCCTGCGGCAGACGGATGGTGCGCTGGGTGGTGTCGAGGGTCGCGAACAGCAGATCCTTGGCCACAACGTCCGAACCGGTCAGCCGGTTGAACAGGGTCGACTTGCCGGCGTTGGTGTAGCCGACCAGGGCGATGGTCGGAAACGGGACCTTCTGGCGTTGCTTGCGATGCAGGCCGCGGGTGCGGCGCACCTCGTCCAGCTCGACCTTTAGCTTGACGATGCGGTCGGCGATCAGACGCCGGTCGAGTTCGATCTGGGTCTCGCCGGGGCCGCCGGTCGAGCCGGTGCCGCCGCGTTGCCGCTCGAGGTGGGTCCAGGTGCGCACCAGCCGCGACTTCTCATAGTCGAGCCGCGCCAGCTCGACCTGCAGCCGGCCTTCCTTGGTCCGCGCGCGACGGCCGAAGATTTCCAGGATCAGGCCGGTGCGGTCGATGACCTTGCAGTCCCAGGCCTTTTCCAGATTGCGCTGCTGCACCGGCGACAGGGCGTCATCGATAACCACGGCCTCGGCCTCGGCGGCGCGCACCAGGGCGGCCAGCTCCTCGACCTTGCCCGAGCCGAACAGGGTCGCGGGCGTGACCTTGCGGATGCGCACGATCTCCTCGCCGCGGACGTCGAGGTCGAGCGCGCGGGCGAGGCCGACAGCCTCTTCCAGCCGCTCGAGCGACTGGCGCGAGCTCTCGCTGGCGCCCGCGTCGGACCGTTCGGGATGGATGACGACGGCCCGGATCAGGGGGACGGCGTGGTCAATATGCTTGGTGGTCAGGTCTCGGGCTTTCTTTACGCCGTCATCCTCGGGCTTGACCCGAGGATCGGATGTTGTGGTGCTGATCGACAGATAGGAAGTCGACGGCCGTTGGGCCATCCCTGACGCACAGCCGCACCACGTCTGGCCCTCGGGTCAGGCCCGAGGGGGACGGCCGAAGGGGCGGACCGCTCAGTCCTCGTCGGCGTCTGGCTCATAAAGCTGCACGGGCGCGGACGGCATGATGGTCGAGATGGCGTGTTTGTAGACCAGCTGCGACTGGCCGTCGCGGCGCAGCAGCACACAGAA
>LNFM01013329.1_pt1 | contig 10496 bp, 10 predicted proteins | sample 596031 | NCBI WGS metagenome assembly LNFM01 (sample SAMN04254537, study PRJNA301005) | activated carbon metagenome | isolation source: dual media filters at the Ann Arbor, Michigan drinking water treatment plant | place: USA: Ann Arbor | reverse complement strand
AGGCCCTTGGCCTTGGCGGCGCGGACGTACTCGAGGCCATCGGCCAAAGTGAACGCCAGCTCCTGGACCAGCGTCGAGCCCGCCTCCTGCATATGATAGCCGGAGATCGAGATCGAGTTGAACTTCGGCATGTATTTGGCGGTGTGCTCGATGATGTCGGCCACGATCCGCATCGAAGGTCCGGGCGGATAGATATAGGTGTTCCGGACCATGAACTCCTTGAGGATGTCGTTCTGGATCGTGCCGGAGAGCTTCTCCTGCGGCACGCCCTGTTCCTCGGCCGCCACGATGTAGCCGGCGAGCACCGGCAACACGGCGCCATTCATAGTCATCGACACGCTCATCTTGTCGAGCGGTATGCCGTCGAACAGGATCTTCATGTCCTCGACGGAGTCGATCGCGACGCCGGCCTTGCCGACATCGCCCACCACGCGAGGGTGGTCCGAATCGTAGCCGCGGTGGGTCGCGAGATCGAACGCCACCGACAGGCCCATCTGGCCGGCCGCGAGATTGGCGCGATAGAACTTGTTGCTCTCCTCGGCGGTCGAGAAGCCGGCGTACTGGCGGACCGTCCAGGGCCGGCCGGCGTACATCGTGGCCTTCGGCCCGCGCGTAAAAGGCGGGAAGCCGGGCAGCGAGCCCAGCGTCTCCATCTGCTCCAGGTCGGCGGCGGTATAGAGCGGCTTCACCGCGATGCCCTCGGGGGTCATCCAGGTGAGATCGCCGAGGGGCCGCTCGCGCAGCTCTTTGGCGGCGAGCTTTTCCCAGTCGGCGAGGGTCTTCTTCGGAAAGTCAGCCATACCCGCAATGTACTGCGGATTTTCGTCCAGAAAAGGCGCTATTCGTTGGCCAGGATCGTGTTTCGCACCAAGGGGTATATCTGGCTGGCCCAGCGGCGGCCGCTGAATACGCCATAATGGCCGACGCCGGCCTGCATATAGTGTTTCTTGCGGTAGGGCCGCAGGCTGGAACAGAGATCGTGGGCGGCCACGGTCTGGCCGATGGCGCAGATATCGTCGCGCTCGCCCTCGATGGTGAACAGGGCGGTGCGCCGGATCGCCTTGGGATTGACCCGCCTCCCCTTCCAGTCGAGTTCGCCCTTGGCCAGGCGGTGTTCCTGGAACACCCACTGCACGGTCTCGAGGTAGAACTCCGACGCCATGTCGAGCACAGCGAAATATTCGTCGTAGAAGGCTTTTATGATGGCGGCCTGTTCGAGCTCGCCTTTGGCCAGGTGCTTGTAGAGGTCGACCTGCGCCTTGATGTGCCGCTCGGCGTTCATACTCATGAAGGCGGTGAGCTGGACGAAGCCGGGATAGACGCGGCGCATGGCGCCTGGATAGCGCAGCGGCACGCGGTGGATCAGGTTCTGCTCGAACCAGCTGATCGGCTTGCCCATCGCCAGCTCGTTCACCTTGGTCGGGCTGACGCGGGTATCGATGGGCCCGGCCATCAGGGTCATGCTGCGCGGCTGGGCGGGATTGTCGTCCTCGGCCATGATCGCTGCCGCCGCCAATGTCTGTACGCAGGGCTGGCACACGGCGATGACATGGGCGCCCGGCCCCATCGCCTCAAGGAACTTGATCAGATGCTCGACATATTCGTCGAACCCGAAGCGGCCGTTCCACAGGCCGACGTCGCGGGCATTGGCCCAGTCGGTGATGTGGACGTCGTGCTCGGGCAGCAACACCCGCACCGTATCGCGCAGAAGAGTCGCAAAATGCCCGGAAAGCGGTGCCACCAGCAGCACCCTGGGCTGCGGCGGGACGCCCGGCTTGGCGAAGCGCAGCAGGGTGCCGAAGGGGGTGGCGAGCACCTCTTCCTCGTGCACCGGCACGACCCGGTTGCCCACCGTGACCTCGTCGATGCCGAAGGAGGGGCGGCGGTGGCTGAGGGTGGCCCGGCTCATCATCTCGCAGAGCGCACCGGCGGCCCGCCAGCTTTCCCGGGTTTCCGCACCGCTTCCCGCCAGGGTCTGCCCGGTCGCGGTCGCCCATGCCCGCATCGGCAGCATCATGTCGGCGGCGGACTGGTAGAGCGCATACAACATGGGGCGACCGGCTCGGAAATTGCACATGCAACGCCTGTGACACAGACAGAACCCGCCGAATCGAGAGGGTTGGCGCCCATGGCCGAGGCTTCGCTCACCGTCAGTAGCAAGAACTATTCCTCTTGGTCGCTGCGCGGCTTTCTTCTCTGCCGGATGGCCGGCCTGGACTTCGCAGAGCGGCTGGCGCCGATCGACGATCCGGCGACCCGGGCCGAGCTTTTACTGCTGTCGCCCTCGTTCCTGGTGCCCTGCCTAGAACATGGGCAGGTCAAGGTCTGGGACACGCTGGCGATCGGCGAGTATCTCAATGAGATCAAGCCCGAGGCGAAGCTGCTGCCGGCGGATCCGGTGGCACGGGCCCATTGCCGGGCAATTTGCGGCGAAATGCACTCGGGCTTCGCCAACCTGCGCTCGGCGCTGCCGATGAACCTCAAGGCCAGGCATGACGGTTTCAAGGTCTGGGCCGGTGCCCAGGCCGACATCGAGCGGGTGACCGCGATCTGGCGTGAATGCCTGGACCGCTATGGCGGCCCCTATCTCTTTGGCAAGACGCCCACGACCGCCGACGCCATGTACGCGCCGGTCTGCGCGCGGTTCGCGACCTACGACGTGAAGCTCGATCCGGTGTCGGCCGCCTACCGCGACCTGATGCTCAGGTTTCCGGCCATGCTGGAATGGACGGCGGCGGCGAAATCCGAGCCGGAGGAAGTCGAGGAACTCGACGTCGAATTCTAGCTCGCACCCGCAACGCGGCGCAGGACGAGCTCGACGCGGCCGACACGGAGGCCCCATTTGCCGACGGTCGCGCGGTTGATCAGCGAGCCGTCGTCGCGCAACGCCAGCACATCGGAGAAATCGACGGTCCAGCCGCCCAGCATGACCGAATACTCAAGCCGCACGACCTTGCCCTCGGTCCAGGCGCGCGCCTTGCCGACGACATCCTCGCGCGTGCCGGCGTAAACGCCCGGGCCCGTGCGCTCCAGCTGCCAGGTCTTGCGGTCCTTCTCGCCGTCGGCGTAGGCGAAATCCTCCACCAGGGTGAGCGTGCGGCCATCCCAGGAGCCCTCGATCACGACGCTGAATCGCCGCTCCGAACCGGTCCAGCTGTTGGTGAACACACCCTCGCCGACGGTGCGGCCGGGAAAAAAGGTTTCCAGCACCAGCGGTGGCGCCACGGCGGCGGCCGGGGACTCCGGCGGCGATGCACAGGCACTGAGGAGAGAGGCGACAAGTCCGACGGCGGCGATGCGTGATATTGACATACCCGTTGTACGCAAGGCATCGCGCCCGGATCACCCTTGTCGGCGATGCAGCCGCCGCGCAGACTTCGGCAAAAGAACCGGAGGAAACCAAATGTCCATCACCCGCCGCGGCGCGCTCGCTGGCTGCGCCGGCCTCGCCGCCCTGCCCGCCGTCGCGGCCCATTCACAGCAGCTGGCGCAGGCACCCTTCCCCAGCAAGCCACTCACCCTGGTCGTGCCGTTCCCGGCGGGCGGCCCTGCCGACATCTTCGGCCGCAACCTCGCGCAGGCGATGAGCCCGCATCTCGGCCAGCCGGTCCTCGTCGAGAACAAGAGTGGCGCTGCCGGCGTCACCGGCGTCGACTTCGTGGCCAAAGCCGGCAGCGACGCCCATGTCATGGGCCTGATGAGCGCCAGCGCCGGCGCCATCATGCAGAGCCTGATGCCCAAGATGCCCTACGATCCGGCCAAGGACATCGCGCCGGTCATCCTCGTGGTGCGCGTGCAGGAGATCCTGGCGATCAACAGCAAGCTCGGCATCAACGACCTGAAAACCTTTATCGCCCATGCCAAGGCCAATCCCGGCAAGGTGACCTGCGGCTCGGCCGGCACCGGGGGCATCACCCACCTCGCCATCGAACTCTTCAAGCGCGAGACCGGCACCGACCTCCTGCACGTGCCCTACCGCGGCGCGGCGCCCGCCACCAACGACTTGCTCGCGGGCACCGTCGACACGGTACTGCTCGACATTTCGGTGCTGCTGCCGCACATCCGCGCCGGCACGGTGAAGCCGCTGGCCGTCACGTCGGACACGCGGGCGCCGCTGCTGCCCGACGTGCCGACCCTGCGCGAGATGGGATTCCCGAAGGTCAATTCCGACAACTGGTACGCGCTGATGGCGCCGGGCAATGCGAGCCTGGAACACCGCCAGAAGATCTTTACGGCCGCCAGTGCGGCGCTCAAATCAAAGGAAGTGATCGACGCCTATGCCGCCGTGGGCGGCGTCGTGGGCGGCGGCACCTCGGCCGAACTCGCGGCCTTCCTGCGCGAGGAAGTCGAGAAATGGGCGGCCGTGATCAAGGGCGCCAACGTCAAATTGGAATAGCCAAACTGGAGTAGCGAAGAATGCTCGACGCCGAAACCCGCGCCCTGCTCGACCTGATGGACGCCGCCGTCAAAGGCGGCCGGCCCCGGCTGGAAACCCTGCCGCACGCGGTGGGCCGCAAGGCGGTCGACAAGATGTCGGAGGATGGCGAGGCCGAACCGCCGGAAGTGGCCGAAGTGGCCGATGGCGGCTTTGCCGGCCCCGCCAGCGAGATCCGGTTCAGGCGCTACCGGCCGCTCGGCGCCAAGGCCGGGCTGCTGCCGACGCTCATCTACTATCACGGCGGCGGGTTCGTGATCGGCAATATCGAAACGCACGATTCGACCTGCCGGCGGCTGGCCAACAAAAGCCGCTGCCAGGTGATCTCGATCGACTATCGCCTCGCGCCCGAGCATCCCTTCCCCGCCCCGATCGACGACGGCCTCGCGGCCTTCAGGCACATCCGCGACAATGCGGAGTCGTTTGGCGCAGATTCGGCGCGCATCGCCGTCGGCGGCGATTCGGCGGGCGGCGCGATGGCCGCCGTGGTCTGCCAGCTCTGCCGCGACGCCAAGGAACAGGGACCGGCGTTCCAGATGCTGATCTATCCCGCCACCGACTCCAGCAAGGAGAGCGCCTCGCGCAAGGCCCTCGCCGAGGGCTATTTCCTCTCCGGGGCGCTGATGACGTGGTTCTGGGAGGCCTATGTGCCGGACGAGGACACCGACCTCGCCGACCTCAGGCTCTCGCCGTTGCTGGCCAAGGACTTCACCGGCCTGCCGCCCGCCTTCGTGCTCACCGCCGGCTACGACCCGCTGCGCGACGAGGGGCGGGCCTATGCCGACAGGCTCATCGATGCCGGGGTGAAGACGACCTATGTGAACTACCCGGGCACGATCCACGGGTTCTTCTCGATGACGCGGTTCCTCAAGCAGGGGCTCAAGGCAAACGACGAGGCAGCGGCCGTCCTGGGCGCTTTTATGGACACCTGAACGTCGGAAAATTCTGTCGATAAATTCAGGCGGGTGCCGCCGGTGTCCATGTCCACCAACGCCGGACGCCGAGATGGCGGGCGGTGATCCATTCGAAGGTGCGCAGCAGGCGGTTGGTGCGCGCCTGCCCCGCCTCGAAGACGCGGATGAGGCGGCGCAGGCGGCGCGCCTGCGCCGGCGTGGCGGGCTCACCGCAATGATCCCAGTTGTCGATGTTGCGCTCGGCGAGCCGAATCGCCGTCGGGAGCCGCCCGGCCAGGGCATGAGTCAGGAGTTCGACGTACCCCATGCTGATCGATCGGCCATAGCTGCCGGCAAGTTCGGCAAAGATGCAGAACTTGTCGGGCGTATCGACGTTCAGGATCGAGTCAATCATGTCTGTGGCCACGTCGCGCAAGGCTGCCGCGACACCGGGCATCGTGACCCGCCAACCTTTCGTGCCCCACGGCGAATCCAGTGCGCCACCGTAGCCGGGGTTTACCCGTCGCGCCGGCACGTAGAGCGGCTGGAACAGGCTGTGCGGCCAGAACAGTCCCTTCCAATCCGATGGCGTCTCGGCCAGCCGGGGCGTCAAGCGATCGGGGTTCTTCCAGTCGCCCGGACCATGGCCCTGAAAGGAGAAGCCGTGGAGCCAATGGCCGACCCGCCGCACGACGATCGCCCGCCGCACGAAGGCCAGGCGCGGATCGCTGTCGACCAGCGGCTGCGCGACCTGCCTTATCTCGCGCAGCGTTGCCGGCACGGCGCGCACTACTCGACCACCGGCGACCAGAGCCACCACGGCTCGACGCCGATGTTGCGGGCGTTGATGCGCTCGAAGGTGCGCAATAGGCGGTTGGTCCGCGTCTGGCCCGACTCGAAGATCCGGATGAGACGGTATAGGCGCCGGACGTCCTTCCTGAACAAGGGATGTTCCGCGAGGCCACGGTCACGCAGGTCCCTGGCCCTGCGTTCGGCGAGCTCGACGGCCCGGGCACGCCGTCCGGCGAGGGCATGCGTGAACATCGGCAATTCCGGCCTGTAGCTGAGGTGGTCGGCCCAGACGAGGAACTTGTCGGGCGTGTCGATCCGCAGAAGTGAGTCGAGCACGTCGCCACCCAACCCCTCGATCAGCTTCCGGCCGATATCCGGATCGGACACCGACCAATCGAGGCCGTACCCCCAGTGGTCCTCCGGCATGCCGCCGAACGGAATATGCATACCCGGCGCGCACATCGGCCAGAACAGGGCGCGGACGGGGCCGACATCGCCAAAGCTCGTCGTCCGGAAGTGGAAGCCGTGGAGGAAATGCCCGACCGGCCGCACGATGACCGTGCGCTTGATCATGACAAGGCGCGGATCGTGGGCCAGCCAGGGCCGGCAGCTCCGTCTTATTTCCGCGGTAGTCGCCAGGGGTTGAGCTCCATGACAATGACGGACTTCTTGTCCTTGAAGTACTTGTAGGCAAGCGTGCGGTCGATGCGCGGCTCTTTCAAGGCGGCACCGAAAGTCTTTAGTTCGTAGACATGCGCAGTGTCCTTGTTGACGTCGTGAACGATGTCTATGCGGATCGATCCCTTCGTCCCGTAGCGGGCCTCACCTCCTTCGGGAACATACGAGATTTCGGGTCTCATTCCTGGCGGCAGGCGTTTGTCATTTTCTATCAGCTGCTTCAGTTCGTGGTGAATGCGCGTCCCGTGTGTGCCGCCCTTGCCGGGCCCCACGATGTCGCCGGCCTGGCGGGCAAGCTCTTCGAGGACGCCGTAGTGTTCATACCGCTTGATCAACTCGTCGGGATCGATCAGCCCGGAGATCATGCGCACCTGGTCTTTCTTCCCGCCAAACAGGACACTGAGGATGTGGACCGGAATCTGCAGGCCGGGATCGCCGATCAAGGGCCCGGGCAGGATGAGCGGCTCTCCGCCCTTGGCGATCGCTTCGCTGCCGGGGATTGGCCGGAAGATCTCCTTCAGGTTGGGCGGGATGAGCGCTTCGAAGTCCGGCAGCAGTGGCTTGCTGGCGAGAGTCGGCGGGATCGGCGGCGCCGGCTCGGCGGCCGGAAACGGCGGCGGGCTCGCGGGCATTTCGGGAGCGGGAGTCATCAGGCTGCCGCCGGGCGCCGGTTCGGGGACGGCGATCGGCGGTGGTGGCGGCGGGAACCGCCGCTCGCCGGGCGGCCGCGGCCGCACCTGTCGGCGACGGGAAGAACGGCTGAGCCGCTCCATCACCCAGTCGATGTCCTCGGGTTCGGCCACGAAGACGCGCGAGCTGGTGTCGCGCGGATCGCCGCCGATTGGCTGGGCCTTGGGACCGATCGAGGGATCGACGGGCCGGCCTTCGCGCGCGGCGTCCTTCTCCTCCAGCCATTCGTTCACGACATCGGCCGCCCATTCGCGCCGGAAGATCTCGATCATGTCGGCCGAGATGCGGCCGGACATGGCGTCGAGGTCGGCGAGATTGGCCTCGCGGCCTTCGATGACGGCAAAGCTCTCGAGCTCGGGCCGCAACCGCCGTGCCGCGCGGGCCGACGGCGAAAGGTTGCGGTCCATCCACGGCATGTGCCGGCTGCCCTGGTAGGGATCGAAGAACTCACGCGGCGGTGCGGAGTCCGCTTCGGGAACGGCGGTCGACAGCGGGGCTGCTTCGGCGGACTCGTCGGAAATCGGTGCCTGTTGTTCGTTCATCGTCGTCTCCAAAGAAAAAGCCGCCCGGAGGGGCGGCTTGGGTTGAAAAGAAAAGCCCGCTCGGCGGTGGCCGGGCGGGCTGGGTCGGGATCGATCCTGATATGGGCTAGACGCCGAGGAGCTGGATCGCCTCCGTCGGACTGACGATGCGGATATTCTGGTGGGACTTCAGCCCAAGAAGATGACGATCGCCCGAAACGAGCATGTCGGCACCGGCGGCAACCGCGGCGGCAATGACATGATCGTCGTCGGAGTCGGCTGCGATGACAGACGGCACCGAGAGCGGAGTCACCAGATCGACCGCATTGATGTAGTCGGCAAGCACCTCATGGGCCGCCCGACCGATCAACGAAAGCCGCTGCGACGGCGACGGACGGATCAGGACTTCGCCCAATTCCTCGAGCAAGACGGGGCTGGTGAAGAGCTGGACATGCTCCCGTCGCCGGATGGTCTGGAGGAGAACGTACGGCGGCCCACGCCACAGCAGCGCGGAGAGCGCAACATTGGTATCAAGAACGATCCGCACCAGCGCTCCGGCTGCGGCGAGCAGCGCGCACCGCCTTCACCTCGGCGTCGATCTCTTCCTCGTCAAGTCGCGGCGCACCGGCCGCCTCCAGCGCCGGCGCAATCGCCAGCAGACGATCGACCGCCTCCAGACGCCGGGCTTTGCCGGCGACGAAATCGACGAAATCCTCGACCTCGGCGATCTGCTCGGCCGGCAGCGCCTGGATCTTCTCGATCAGGATTTGCTTGTCTGAGGGCATGATGGGCAGCTCCTCCTCGAGCTTACTCGGCAACATTATATCCGAGAACGATCCGGCCGGCACGTGCCGGCCCACTCGTGGTGCCGCAACGCCTTTCGACGCTCACGGCCGAGCTTCGCTCGGCCTGAGCCGGACGAAGCTGACAGGTTGCTCGAAGCCTTTCAGCATCACGCTTTCCTCGCGCGTCCGGACCGAGGCCAGGACGGACTGGACGGCGGGATCGTCGGCGACGGCGCGGGACAGGACGATGTCGCCGCCGGCGCTCTGGCCCTGCAGTCTCGCGGCCATGTTCACGGTGGAGCCGAAATAGTCGAGGCGGTCGTTCAAGGTCACCACGACGCTGGGGCCGGCGTGGACGCCGAGCTTCAGGACGAGATCGTGGCTCGCGATCGCGGCCTGCATGGCGAGCGCGGCCTTCACCGCGTTGGCGGGATCGCCGAAGGAGGCCATGACGGCGTCGCCGATGGTTTTGACCACGGCGCCATCGTGGTCGCGGACGATGCCGGCCAGCAGGGCGAAGTGGTCGCGCACCATGTTGTAGGCCTGGGCATCGCCCACCCGCTCGTAGAGCGCGGTCGAACCTTTTAGGTCGGAGAAGAGCAGCGCCACCTGGCTCACCCCCGCCTCGTCGCCCGGCCGCAAGGTCGCGGCGGCAAAGAGATCGCGGAAAACCTGTAGCGAGATCACCTCGGGCGCGGTCAGCGCGTCCCGGGTCCAGGTGCGGTCTTCGATGAGCGCCGCCAGTTCGAAGCCGGCGTCGTTCACGAACTCCCGCCCGCCCACGCTCTCCACGCCCGCGGCCGTGATGCGCGCGCCGGGAAAGGCGCCGCCCTTATGCTCCACATCCACGAACGCGCCGGGATGGAGCGTGCGGACGCGGTAGCTGCCGGCCGGCAGATCCACCGCCACGCTCCGCCGCTCCCCGGTCGCCAGCAGGAGCTGCACCGCCACATGCGGCGTCGCCATCGGACCGCTGAGGCAAAACCCGCCGGTCCCGATCGGCCGCACCTGGGGCGCCGGAGCGAACGACAGTTCGACGTTCTTCTCGAAGTCGCGGTCGTAGTCGATGTTGCACGAGGGGCAATGCGCGCCGCGCGGCAGCTCGCTCAAGGCCGCCGCACTCACCTTGGCGCCGCGGCAGTTGGTGCAGAGCAGGTCCCATTTCATGGTTAAAAGCCCGGCGCGGACGGCGGCCAGGCAGGCTTCTATGGCGGTGCGCGGCGGCACGCCCAGCGCGCGCGCCAGCTTCTTGGGCTTGAGCGGCGCCAGGTCCGTCGCCATGCCCGTCAGCACGCGCTCGGCCAGCCGCCCGCCGAGGCCATTGCCGTAGGGGCTGCGATCGACCTCCGCCGCCATCGCCGCCGCCCGTTCGCGCGCGCCCTCCGGCAGCTCCGGCGCCGGCAGCTCGAAGAAGGTCGCGCGTTCACCCTTGGCGAAGGCCACCGCCTCCAGGATGCGCTTGCCCACGACGGCGCCCGCCTTCTCGGCCAGCCGCTTGCCGAAGAGGCGGCCCATCAGGGTGAGCGGCTCCCATTCGAGCGCGTAGCTGACCCTGCTGCCGCCCTTGCCGTCGGGCTCGAGATCGAACACCGGCCCGAAGCGGCGGAACGGGCCCTTGGAGAATTCGCGGGCCTGGCGGAAATGGCGGCCGTGGATCCACTCGTAGGGCTTCTCCTCCCATTCGAGCGTGAAGCCCGCGGCC
>LNFM01013328.1_pt1 | contig 10497 bp, 11 predicted proteins | sample 596031 | NCBI WGS metagenome assembly LNFM01 (sample SAMN04254537, study PRJNA301005) | activated carbon metagenome | isolation source: dual media filters at the Ann Arbor, Michigan drinking water treatment plant | place: USA: Ann Arbor | reverse complement strand
TCACTGGCAATAACGTAAAGCACCTAGAAGATGCTTGCGAACTAGCTCGCGGGCTGCAGCCATCGACGGTCATCATCGAGGCACAATAAACTAAAAACCATCCGGCATGATAAACTAAAAATAATACACCTCAATAAACTAGAGATGAACAGATCGCGAACGCTTACTTAGGAGCGGCTTTCTAGGGGAGGTTATGAAAGGTTGGTATATTCCAACCCGCCCAGATCAACCAGGAGGCCAGAGCACGGCTTGGTTTGCCTCGTTCTGGCATTTTTGCGCCGACTACTTGAGAGACCGCTTCGCAGAAGATTGGTGCCTTTCACCGGAAAACTCTTTGCTTTTGCACGTTGGAAATCGCGCAGTTCCCGCTCAACTGGTGGTGCGTTCTCCCAAGGCAAAAAACAATACAACATCTCTTCCATACAGAACATCGATCTTAGATGCTCAACTCGCAATGCCACCCCAAGAACACACCCAACAAGTGGATGGACTCAATGTTTATTCACTGCCAGCGGCGTTAATGTTCTGCTCTCCAACATTCTTCAGACAAAACCCAACTGACGCCCGCGCAGCACTATCAGCCATCCCAAGCGCCTCAGACGTATTGAACATGCTGCTTGCAGGAGGGCACACCGTAGTTGCCGGACGTCTTGCTGGCGCGTTCAGAAACATAGGCCGGTCACGGATTGCAGATGACATTGTGAACACAATGAAGGTTGCTGGATACGATTGCCGCGAAGAAGACCCGTTCGTAGCGCCAGCACCGATTATATTCTCGCGGACAGAGCGAAGCCCTTACGTCAATCGCATCAAGCTAATGTGGGAGACAATACGGGACCCTGTGCTAGAGCGCTTTCCGACATCACCCAGTTTACCAAAAGATAAAAACGCTTACTTAAAGCAGGTACAAGACAACTATGTCACAGACGCATACCACTCGCTGTCCATTGAAGGATACAGAGTTAGCCGCGAATTGATTGAGAAAGCCAGAAAGGGAAATTGGAACCCAGACGCTGATGAGAAAGATCACGAGCTCAGAAATGCACTGGCAGCAAGAGGCTACTGGCAGTCATACCAGACTGTTCGCCAGAGCCTCGCCTTAGTACTTCGTGGCGCAAATCCTGGAGAAGTTGCAGATGATGATCATGGCAGATGGTATCGCGAGCTATTTGCTCCAAGCGTGACAGCCGGACTACTCAAACCCTCTGACCTGGCAGGTTACAGAACTGATCAAGTATTCATACGCCATTCTAAGCATGTGCCACCAAGCAAGGACGCCGTCCGAGAATTGATGCCTGCATTGTTCGAATTATTGCGCGAAGAAAAAGAGCCCGCTGTTCGTGCCGTGCTCGGACATTTTTTGTTCGTATACATTCATCCGTATATGGACGGCAACGGACGCACCGGACGCTTCTTGATGAACGTGATGCTCGCTGCCGGTGGCTACCCATGGACGGTCATGCCGGTGGCCCGCCGAACTGAATACTTGAGCGCGCTGGAAGACGCGAGTGTCAATCAGAAAATTGTTCCCTTGGCTAACTTGCTTGCATTATTAGTTAGCGAAACAATGGCAGGAAAGCCAGAGGCTAAGTAAATGGTTATAGAGAAAGGGGCGTTGCCGGTCCGCAGGTTAAGCCAAAAGATTCAAAAAAGCAGCTGGCGCGGCATCTTGCTACAAAGAGAGATGAACGTGTCGAAAAAATCGTCTTTTTTCGACACGTTTCCTTGACCTGTCGATCCAATCGACATATCATATAAATATGTCGAAATTTGGGCTAATTTTAAACAGATAGGGATATTATGGCTTTTGACCGCAATAAACCATTCAATCACTTGCCTGATTTACCTCCCAGCCAGGAGCTAGAAACCCATACTGTCTTAAAAAAATGCATAGCGGCCCGGGCTGCGCTTGCCGAACTCAAAGGCGCGGGAGGGCTTATTCCCAATCAGACTCTTCTGATTCGGTCGATCGGCCTGCAAGAAGCCAGATTGTCTTCCGAGATTGAAAACATCGTCACCACAACCGACGATCTCTATCAAGCAATGGCAGACTCAATCGACAAGGCCAATCCTGCTACAAAAGAGGTCTTGCGCTACCAGGAAGCGCTTGCTGCTGGCTACAAAACAATTATTCAACAGCCAATACTGACTACAAATCTGTTCTGTAGCATTGCTTCCCTCATAACGCAGCACGATATGAACGTTCGCAAGATTCCGGGCACCAAAATTGTCGATGGCAACAGGAAGGCAATTTATACTCCGCCAGATGGTGAAGCGCTGATTCGCGACAAGTTAAAGAACCTAGAACAATTCATCCATGACCATCAAGACTTAGACCCACTGGTGAAACTAGCAGTGATGCACTATCAGTTTGAGGCGATTCACCCATTCACCGATGGCAACGGCAGGACCGGAAGAATAATCAATATTCTCTATCTGGTACAACAGCAGCTGCTCTCAATGCCAGTGCTGTATCTTTCGCGCTACCTCATCGAACACAAAAATGAATACTACGCAGGGTTGCGTGGTGTCACCGAGAATTCGAACTGGGAGCAGTGGATAGCATTTTTTCTTGACGGTATCGAGCAAACAGCTCGTGATACACGTGAAAAAATAGCTGAAATAAAATTGGCTATGGACGAAACTCAAGAGCTGATCAAAGAAAAATTGCCAAAGATCTATTCCAAAGATTTGGTTGAAATTTTGTTCTACCACCCTTACTGCAAGATTCGATTTCTTGAAGACCGCGAGATTGCCCGCAGACAAACGGCTTCAAACTATCTGCGCTTACTTGAAGAAATAGGTATTCTGCAGAGCGTGCGCTCTGGAAGAGAAACCTATTATATAAATCGACGCTTGCTTCGCATTCTTACTAGTTAGAATCTCGCAAAAGTTGCAATTCAATTCAATTCAAATCAAATCAAATCATTTCGGCAAAGATTCAAGAAGAATTGGCAAAGTCGCATCCTCGCAAGACAACCCATCGCAATGCTGCTTCATAAAGCCTTTTGGAATTTTGAATGTAATGATACGTTGTCTACTCTCCAACGAAAGTTTTGCGAGGTAGGCTATGGCTGCGAATGAAACAATTAGCAGAGAGCAATTTGCCTCGTTGGTATTGAAGTTAATATCCGAGTACAGCGATGATCCGTGGCGGGCTGACTTGGAACAATTCTCGCTAAGTGCTGCCGGCGCAGGCGGGCCGAAGAACTTGTCACTGATAAGGTTCTATCAAGTCTACCTAGAGTCAAGCAGTCCAGATAATTTGCTAGCGTTGCAGCGGCAGATTAGATTGCTCACTAACCCTGCCCCTCTGCCAACCAATAGAAATGATCTGTTAGCTCGCTTGTTGCCTTGCCTCCGCACGCTTTCCTCCTTTCAGACCAGCAACATCAAAGCCCGCGCTATGGCACCTCCAGATACTTCTTCTGGCGAGCTTGTCTTTTTTCCCTACGCCGATGTTCTGGCCGTTGGACTGGTCTTCGATAAGGGAGAAACTGTACAGCACGCAAGACATTTTGAACTTGAGCGCATCGGTCTTGACGCCGAAGCAGCAATAGACATTGCCGTTCAAAATCTCAAGCAATTGAGCCTTGATTCTATGCGCCCCGTCCAGTATGGGTTCTATACTTCACCCTGGAAAGATACCTACGACGGCTGCCGCCTGCTGCTCCCTGAGATTTTCTCAAAACTCTCAGTACAGGGTGAAGTGGTTGCGCTCTCGGCCGCAGCAGACAACTTATTTGTGACTGGCTCAGAAGACATAATCGGCCTTGAGTTGATGACTACTCTGGGAGCAGCCTTGATGAAGTGTCCTTCCGGCCTCTCCGCACTGCCATTGGTGCTACGTGATGGCGCATGGGAATCATTTCAACTCGCCGTTGACCACCCCGCATTTGATACCATAAATACCTATCGACAGAATGTCTTGAGGATGCTCTACAAAGAGCAAGAGGCCCTTCTGCAGCAATCTTCGCCAGCCGGTCGCAGCTCTAAGATCACGCCTTTCGTCTTTGACCATGATAGAGAGAGAGGCTTTCTCTTCAGCAAAACAAGTGTTCTGGATGGTAGCGTCAACCTAATACCCGAAACCGACGTAGTAGAATTCTTCAAAAAGAACTGGCTGAGGCAGGAAGAGTGCGTGGCCAGAGCGTCCTTGGCCAGAGTGACTGAGATACTGGCGTCAAAGCTTACTAAAGATCCGATTTTGCAGCCAGGTCGATGGTATCTAAATGAATTCCCTTCAGCAGCGGAACTTGCCGCACTCGGCAAGATGCCGCCAGAGCAATCGCCACTGGTATCAGCGAAAACAAGTTTCGAAGAAACCGATTTGTCTGTTTTCGAAATTCTTGTGTCTCTTCCTATTCCGATGGGTGCCATACCTACCAGCTCTACGCTCGAAAAGCCGAACACACAAGTATGCGAGTTTATCTACTCGGGGTCGGTTAGCGAACTGCAAGAATTCTACCTATCTAATCTGCGGATTGGAGGCTTTAACCAGTTAGAGACTGAACAAGGTGCGTTCTTCGAAACTGGATTGTACGGAGCCGGATGCACGAGAGAGGTCACCTTCGGTCCAAGCAAGATACGCGGAGAATCTCTCTTGCGCCTTGTCAAGCGAGTCAGCTATGACACGCTAGCGACGCGCAATGCGCTAATTAAACAGAGCGAGAAATTGCGATCGCTAGAACAGTTTTTTGGTTTGTCTATACCAGAAGACACACGAATTAAGGGCGAATTTAGAACATCCGACAACAGTGGATCTCAGTATTTACTGTCTAACAATTCTCCCGATACACTTGTGCAATTCTTCCGAACGCAGATACTTGGTCCCTTTCCAATATACATGGGACCGGACAGCTCGGGCGGCCCTCATATTTTGATGGATACCGAATCGGGTATTTCCGTCTTAGTCGCGGCCAAAACCACTGCCGAAGGCACTTTACTTACTCTGTCACGAGATTGGACACCCGGCAACAAGCCGTAGCCATCAAAAGGAGCTGCAGAGTTTACTAGCACTCACCTATTAAAAAAACGGCCAATCTTTGCTCTGCTGTATCATAATCAAAAGTTGTGAGCGCTAATGGTTGCGAGCGCTAAAAGTTTTGCGCAAAAAGAGTCTTAGACAAGGGAATTGAAGTGGCTTATTTTTTGGCACCAGTGGCAAATGGTCTGGGTGATCTAATTGTTTCTCTGCCTGCCTTGCAAGCGTTGATTAAGTCCGGCCAGCTAACTTACTTGATAACCCGCTCACCTTTTCAAGAAGGCTTAGAGGCGCGAATTGCGGGCTTGGCTGGGTCTATTCGCGAGGTCGATTTTGACACAGCCAAGCTCAAGGCCGATGACAACTATTTCAATCTTCGCAACCATCCACTGCAAACCGATCATATTTGGGCCTCACCAGAGTTTGAGCGGCAATACCCAGGATACAAAATCAACCACGTATTGAAAGGTATCTGCGCAGACTTCGGTATTGCCGCCGACTACGATCAATTAACGCCGCTTCCATTCACTGCTCGCAGTGAAGCAAAAGACACGGTGCTTTTTATTCCTGGCTCTGCTGGCATAGTCAAATGTTGGCCAACCAAGCACTGGCTAGACCTCGCCAAAGCTCTTCAATTGCGCGGGCAAAAAGTAGCAGTGCTGGGGCAACCGCAGCGCTCGGAGATTGTGCGAGATTGTTTGCAAGCGGGCTTAGAGCATATAGCAACGCCTAAAATCATTGATGCACTTGACGCGATTAGCTCCGCAAAATCTGTCGTAGCAGTAGATACAGGTCTTATGCATCTGGCCATTCATCAAAATATTCCCACTGTTTCTTTGTTTCGCTATAACACCATGTTTCAACGGGATTATCCCCATGTGCGCTCATTAGCAGCACCGCGGTGCCAGCAGAGCTGTATTGACCTAGAATTTTCAGCCGTTCCCAATAAGGTTATAGAATTTGATTCTGTTAAGGAAAACGAGAATCTCACCTACTGGGAAACCTGGAAGTGCACAGCCGAAAAATGGGAAGAGCGCTGCATGTGGGCCATCAGCGTAGAATCAGTTTTAAATGCGGTCAGTGAGTTAGGAAGCGTGAATTGAATCTCAAAAATGGAGACCACCTAAATGAGCCAGCTTGATCATATTTATGACGCCATTGTAGTTGGTGCCGGGCCGGCTGGCATAAGTTGTGCCCTTGAATGCATCGAGAACGCCTTAGACGTTATTGTTCTTGATCGCGCAGAGCGCATCGGCGGGCAACTGTCATCGATACCAGGGCCATTGCAAAATTTCTCAGCGGGCTTTTATGCCACTGGTGATGCCTTGCGCGACGAGATGGAAAAGGTTGCCAACCTCGCTTTGCCCCAGCGCATAGTGACCGGAATAAATGTCGAATCTTTCAAGTTATCAGAGCGTACACTTCAAACGAATCAAGGCACCCTGAAAGCACGCACCATCTTTTTGGCCACCGGCTATCGCGTGCGCGAATTAGATATTAGCCTAACTACTGGTTTTGAGAAAGACATTTACTACCATAGTGGTTCTTTCAAGAAAGAACTTGCGAATAAGAACTTGGTAGTGATCGGAGGAGGCGATAGTGCCATGTTTACAGCACTAGATATGGCAGAAATTTGTCCAGATATCAAAGTACTTGTGCGTGGTACCACACTGAAGGCGCGTCCAGATGTTATGGCGAGAGTTGATGCACATCCTCGCATTACCGTCTTACTAAATACCAGTCTAAAGACATTGAAAGGTGCGCCGAATCTTCAATCAGTAGTTGTCGCAAATCCAGACGGCGAAACCGAATTACCTTGCCACGAGTTAATTGCCAAACTTGGCTATGCGCCAAACACAGAAGCATTTATAGACCAACTCAAAAGCGATGAACGAGGCCACGTAATCGTTGACCAGAGTTTTGCCACTTCTATTGAAGGCGTCTTTGCTGGCGGTGACATCGTGCAACCAGGCTACGACCGCATTGCCTTTGCCTCAGGCAGCGGAATGATGGCAGCTCGGTCTATGCGCAAATTAGTTGGTCACAATGTTTAAAACATATCCAAACCTATTAACGAATATGCAGCCGGTCAATTAAGATATTAAAGCTGATACCAAGGGCTAATATCATCACGCACATCAAAATTCGGCCAGCAAGTGGACCGTACTTTTTAGTAAGCTCGTATGAGCGCCAGTCGAAAACTGTAGGAAATAAGCACATCAGCACCGCGCAAAACGCGCCACCGCCCCAGGCACCTGTGTGCATCAAATTACTAGTTTTCCAGACTACAACAAAGACGAGAGTCGCCAGCACGACCCTTATAAATTCCTGGCGCTGAGAAAGAATAGGTTTGCCGGCAGCCGGTTTCTGATTGCCCAGGCTATGATTACCCAGACTATGATTACCCAGACTATGATCTGTGTTGAGCTTATCCAGGTCTACAACAGGCTCAACCTGCACGGCCGCTTGGCCATTATGCTGTGAATTATTCATTGTGGATCACTCCAATTGCGTCGCCGCTTAGTAATAAATCGTGTTTTCCGATAGTAAAGGTTCTATTTAAGCCCATAGCTTGTGACAAAACCATTACAGGAACCAGCTGCAGCAGCAGCAGGAACGCTACCTCAACTTCTAACAAGCAATCTATCCATTCATCCTAATGCCGTAAAAAATGACTGTCTTGTCTAATCCAAACAAAGTCAATGTCGTTCATGTGCCGAATTGAAAAGTGTGCCGTAGTTGTGCTGCGAAATCTAGCGTCCAATGAGGTTCTTGAAGGCATCGTTGAACTGCTGATTTGGTCCAAAAACTTTTTGACCAACTTGATCTCCGAGGCTGCCCGCTTCGCGCTTGATTGGATCGCGAGACCAGCCAAAAATAGCATTTTCGCCATGCACCTCAAAACCTAGACCGGCCGAAGAGGCTAAAATTCCGCCATAGAAGTGATATAGGGTACCGGCTGAATCAACTTTAGAGAGTTTATTTTTAGCTCCTTCATCGAATTTTTCGAGACGGTTAAAGACATTGTCTGATTGCTTCTTTGAGAAAGTATCGAAAGGATAACCCATGTCTGGGCGAGGAGAGTCTGTTACTGGAGCCTGTCCACGCTCAACTGAAGCGATGTTCTTGGTGAAATTAGCCAAGGTCAGAGTGGCTAAGTACTTGTCGTTGTTGCAAACGAACATAGCTCTTTCGACCAGAGTCTTCTGGCTAATAGCGCCCTGGTCAGCTTGGAGATCCTTCATCAGCTTTTGCTCATAGGGTCTCGTTACTTTGGCGCTATAGGCATCATCAAACATGGGTGGCTCATTGGTATTTTTACCGAGATAGCCGCCGACAGTCAGATCTTTCAAGATCTCCAGGCCGTTGAGACCCTTTGTTCTGTTGGAAAAAGGTTCGTTAAAGGCATCGGAAACTCCATCTCTAATTCTCACGAAATGTTGTCTGACGTTGGAGGGAAGGCCCTCGAACAGCCGAATATTCTCAGCAACTAAAATTGGTTTATCAATTGGTTTATCATTTGATTTATCAAATTGCGGCGTTCCCACTATTTCGAGGTCACCAAATTGACTCTTGAGCAAAGCGTTTGCATTGCTGTTATCCCTAAGGGGGCGGTTTGAGGTCTGGAGCTCGGGAGCAACAAAACCACTAAAAGAAAGCGAAGAAGACTTTTCTAGCGCTTCAGATTGTTCCAATCTAGACATAAGACGCACCTCACAGGGGGGATATTGGCGCTTGATTTTGCTTTTAGTAAGAGATACCGATCGCTGCAACCGCTACAACCAAACTTGGTTGAGCCAATATGAATTTATCGCAGACTCTGTGACAAATACATACCAAAGTCGCCTCTCCGGCGACAGCAATAGGTTAAACAGGCGGTGGCTGGCAATTGAATTGTCCGCAGCTCATGTCTCCACAAAATCAATATCTTTTCCGAAGGTTTCTTCCATCAGAGCAATCGAGACGATCGCCCCGGCAAAACATAACCCCCAGTGATCATGGCGCTGTTAACTGGCCCGCAAATCGATGCGAGATAGCTGAAAAGAGCAGTGATTGGAATTGTTGAAGCTCTCACTAGGTTTGGAACAAGAGTCGTAGCCGTGGCTCTTAGATTTGTTCCGAACTGCTCTGCCGTAGACGTCACCACCACCGACCAGTAGCCTACAAAAAATCCAAGCGGCAAACACAATAGACCATAAACTTGCGGTGGACTGTTTAGCACAAGAGCTGCCGAAACAAGCGCGCCAGCAACAAAGACTAGCATCGCCAGTTTTCTGCTGCGCAAGAACTGGCTAAGTATGCCACTAAGCACTTCACCAAGAGTTCCCCAGAGCAAACCGCCCACAATCATTCCAGCCATCTGCATGTTGAGCAGAAGCACACCGGCCGCCAATGAGTTTTGAGGAGCAACACCAAGACTTTCAAGACTGGGGATTCGCACCACAGCAAACAAGACAATGTCATAGACATCAACTAGAAAACCTAAGCCAGCAATGAGAAGGATGGGGATTATCTGCGCACTGGGAAGGTCTGCAGTTGCCAGTCTGGATTGGTTCTCCGGCTTGGGACCGATCTGCAAAGCCATACAACACCTCAGTTAGTTTCTACATGAGTTTGACCCGAGTACTCACATATAGGCACAATGACCACACAGTAATCAGCAACAGGCGGCTCCTAAGTCACTACAATCAACGCTGCTTACTTTTCTCTTTGTTATCTTTTAAAAACAATTCGTAGGCTGTGGGCGCAATAGCTGCTGCTACCACGGCACCGATTGCAAGCTCAGCTAATGCTACTTTAGGATTAAACGCACTTCCCCTAACTAAACATTTATACGCTTCCATAGCACCCTTAATTGCAGTCCATTCAGCCATAGCAAGCAACTGAGCATCTGTGCTCTTTCGTATTAATAACATTTGCCCCTCTGGTATCACTTCTTTGTCTGTGATTGTTGCTACTTGCTTCCTGCTATTATCCTTTGAGTGAGAGTCAATAAACTCAACTTTAGTCTCGTTGCCGGTGGTGGTCAGAACTAGTTCAGGTGCAAACTTTAGGTTCTGAACTTGCTTAAGTTCCTCGACAAATTTTTTAGCTTCAGCTGGCGGCATTGTCGTGATTTTTTCTCTTAAGTCCATAGCACAAGAATAAGCCGGCTGACCTTCCATTGCCTCAGCAAACTTTGTTACTTCAGGATTTGCTTGTCCTTGAGGAGCAGACGGTTTAATCGATTCATTTTTCAAGATAGATACAAGGTCTAAGTTGTGCCCATTCTGATCAGGTGAATCTAGGCCGCTCGACGATCTATAACCCGTTGACAGTTCAAATAAATTACGTTCTGCTCCAGCCATCGTGTTGTTCCTCAACTTTGCTTGTCTAATCTGCCCTAGCTTCGCCTGTCTAGTGTTACCAAATAGCTGTGACAATTCCATACCAACCAAGACCACTAGACCGACCTACTTAACTACTTAAGCAATTGCCAAACTTGGCTATGCGCCAAACACAGAAGCATTTAT
>LNFM01013327.1_pt1 | contig 10497 bp, 15 predicted proteins | sample 596031 | NCBI WGS metagenome assembly LNFM01 (sample SAMN04254537, study PRJNA301005) | activated carbon metagenome | isolation source: dual media filters at the Ann Arbor, Michigan drinking water treatment plant | place: USA: Ann Arbor | reverse complement strand
TAGGCCTAAGTGCGGGAACGACAGTCTGACGTTTTCAAGCTTAATCGTGCCATCGTTGTATAAAACTGCGTTTGTTACCTTGCTCACTACTTCACGTTCTGCCATTTCAGGGCTCCTATTTTCAGGGTTTCAGGGGTTTAACTGTTAAAGCTCGTCGTCATCAAAGACGCCTGCATCAACAGACTGCAACGCTTTTCTACGGTCAGTATCAAGCGCTAGAGTTGGTCTTCCCTCGGTCTTACGAACGACCGGGGCTAATAAAATTGGTATGATTTTTCTTGAGTAGCCGACTTTTCTCAGCACCTCTTCGCTCTTGGCTGGGCTCAAAAGCTTACGCTCGTATAAGCTGGCCGTATCTACGCCTAAAAAGTCAAAGTGCTCAAGCGTCTTCTGCTCGCTGATAAAGTCGCGTGATACTCGGCCTTGCACCAGCTTGCAGCCTTCGACAATCTCGCCATGTTCAACCCGGGCCTGAAGGTCGTCATGGATTTCGTTGAAGAATTTATCCATGAGCTTGCGGTAGCGGTAAATCTTAGCCTTTTGGGCGACCGATAGTTGGTCGATGTCGATTGCGCTGAGCTCGTTGCTCTGTTCGATAGTCAATATGGTGTCCTCCATGTCGTCGGCAGAAATGAATGCGTCTAAGCCTTCAACGTCGCCGTCTAAAATCCGTAAAAATAGTGTTGCGAGCGCTGAGCATCCCGATTTGATGTTGCACCACTGACAGCCTTTTAGGCTGGGATGTCTAGGGGCGTCAAGTCGCCAAGCGTCATGAGCGCGAGCACTAATCCAAGAAGCGAAGTCTAGTAGCTGCTGGCGCGTGATTGTGGTCTCATCAAAGTGCTGGAGCCTCGGCTGGCCGATGCGTAGGGTAATAGTCTCAAAGTGATATTGGTCATCGAATTTCCTAAAAAATCCGTATGCGTATAGTAGAAGCTGTGTATTGTTCTCGGCCCAAACCTGTACGCCTTTGCCGAACTTCAAATCGCTAACAGTGAGCGAGCGTTCAAAGCAAACAGCGTGGTCGGCCGTGCCTGACTGGTGGGGTATCGGTGTTAGGTCGCTGAAATCAACCCGGGTTTCAACATAGTGCTCGCCGGGCAGAACTTCGCACCAGCGGACGTATTCCTCAACGTAGTCGAGCATTTCCCATGTGACTTCAATGTCGAATGCTTCGTACTTTTCTTGAATAGTGATTATTGTGCCGAGTAAATGGGTAGGGCGTTTGCCTGATGTTAGCCATTGCTCCGCGATTTCGTGGCCGACCGTACCCTCTGCGGCATCCATGCCTGCGGTGTCTTCGGACATTAGGTTAGGAATAAGACTGCCGGGGCAAGAGCTCCACATGGCTGAGCCTGAAGGCGCAAAAATGACATGGCCGCCTCTAGCAGCCTGTATTTTGTGTATCGTATTTTCGTCGAGTTCGCGTAGTTTCATTTTATCGTTTTCAAACCTACTTGGGGGTAATCAGCCCCCGTTCGGTACATGCTCGGCCCGCTTATGAGGCGGCCCTTTAGACGTGATGAGCGCCCTGCTTGTTGGTTATAGGCCTTCGTCTTCTTCGCCGTCGCCGTTGGCTGCTTCAGATAATTCCGTATACTTTTCTTCAGCTAGCTTCACTGCTTGGTCGTACTTGTCCGCTGTGATTTCTGCCATTTTTGCGCAGCCTAAAGCCTTGATTACTTCTTTAGCGGCGTCAGCACCGAACTCTTCTTTGATTTTAGTCAAAGCAGATACAACTTCATCCTCTGTGTGCTTAGGTTTAGCGGCGGCAGTCTTACCGGCCGCACTGCCTGTTTTGCCTGCCGCTGGTTTAGCTGCTTCAGTTTTAGCGCCTGCGGTTGCTGCTGGTTTAGCCGCTTCAGCGTTTTTGCCTGCGCCATTGCCGACCAGTAATAGGGCTTCAGTGTTGCGATTTAAGGCTTCGATTTGACTTGCGATTAAGGCTTCGATACTCATTTTTAAGGTCTCCGTTATTAAAGGTTTAGGTTGTTTCGTGTTATTGCGAAAGTTGATTTAACAACAAAAAGTTGATTTAGTCAAACAAAAGTTGTAGGATTCAACATAAATAGTACGAATCAACTTTTAAAGGTGTCCTTATGTTTACTGTCACAAAACCTGAAATGAATGCTGTAGAGCGCAAGCAAAGAGTAGTAGAGCTTAGCGTTATGATTCGTAAGGCGGCTCTTCAGCTCGACCCTAAAGGTAGTATCACTCCGCTGGCTCAAAAAGCTGGCTTATCCTATAACAGTGTGATGACCTCAATCTCGCGCGGCTACTTTAGTGCTGGCGGAGCATCAGCTCTTGAGATTGCGGTTGGCCGCGATTTGCTTAAAAAGGAAGACTTAGCCCCTCACGTCTACGCAAAAGCCGGGGAGTAGGTCATGGCATCAGATAAAGCAGCTCTCTTGCTCAACGGTGAGTATCTTGCCGCTCTAGGCAACCCGCTCATCGAAAACGGCTATGAGATTGTGCCTATTAAGGTCGGCTCTAAGGCTCCGGGTTTCGATGGCTGGCAAAACGTTAAGGCCAATGCTCGCACCGTATCGAATTGGTTATCAAACGGCCATGCTAATAGCGGTGTCGGTATCTTAACGAAGCATACCCCAGCAATCGACCTCGATATTTACGATAAGTCGATGGCCGAGAAAGTCGAAAAGCTTTGTATCGACCGCTTCGGAGCCATGCCTGTGCGTATCGGTAAAGCGCCTAAGCGATTGCTGGTTTTCCGTACTGACGAGCCGTTCAAAAAGATGAAGACGGGCAAGTTCGAGGATGAGTGGAAAGACCAGCATGAGGTCGAGATACTAGGCGATGGTCAGCAATTCGTGGCCTACGCGATTCACAAAGACACTGGCATGCCATACCGCTGGACGACTGAAGAAGAGCCTGCAAACACGCCTGTAGACTCTCTGCCGCTGCTTACTGCCGAAGACATGAAATCCCTTATCGACGAGGTGACTGCTCTATTCGTTGCGGAGGGCTGGACTCGCAAATCCAAGGGCAAAAATAGTAACGCGCTGCGGCCGCTCGGCTTTGAAGACGATGATGACCCGATGGCCTCAGATGGCACGACCGTAGACATCGACGAAGAAGAGCTATTTAACCAGTTAATGCTCGTTCCTGATGCTGATGACTACGATAACTGGCTTCAAATCGGCATGGCCTTATATCATCAGTTCGATGGTGACGATAGAGGCCTAGAAATGTGGCTTGAGTGGTCAGAGACCGCTGATAACTTCGAGCGCGAGACGTGCCTGAATAAGTGGCCTACGTTCAACATATCCGGCAAGGGCGCAAACCCGATTACCGCGAAATATATATTAAAACTCGCTAAGGCCGCGTCTACCTCTCGGTCATCTGAAATCGCTTTAACACTCAAGCAGGAGTTCATCGCTGCGGCGACCGTAGAAGAGTGGTATGAGGTAGCGGCCAAGGTTAAGAAAACTGAAATCCGCTCGCTCGCTAGAGCAGAAGTTGTCGATTATGCCCGCAAAAAGTATGGCGAAATCACTGGTAGTAAACTGCCTATCGGAGAGGTGCGAAAAGCTCTACAGCATGAAGTTAAAATCGACAAAAAGCAGCCGCCTTCGTGGGTTGAGGGCTGGGTGTTCGATGCCTCTGAAGACCGCTTTTTCCACACACCTTCTAAGGTGGCGATGTCTACTCAGGCGTTCAACCTGACTTATAGCCGTCACGCGCTCACTAAATCTGACCGGATTGAGGGCAAAACGGCTCCCAGTTCGACCCCGGTTGAGCTAGTCATGAACCTTTATGAAATCCCCGTTGTAAACGGTCGTCGATACTCACCGGGCGACTTTGATTTGTTCATCAGCGATGGTGTTTACGTGGCTAACAGCTATCCTACTCACCTAATTCCTGAAGTGCCTGAAAAGCTCAAGCCGTTCGAGATTAAGGCGATTGAGCGGGTCAAAAAACATATCGCTCACTTACTAGAAGACGAAAAAGAGCAAGAGACCTTGCTTAATTGGCTCGCTTGGGTCGTTCAAAACCCGGGCGGTCGCGTGAACTGGGCGATTGTGCTGCAAGGCGTTGAAGGTGACGGCAAATCGTTCTTCGGATTCCTACTCCGGGCGGTCATGGGCCAAACCAATGTACGCATGCTAAATGCTACGGTATTAGATGGCTCATTTACAGGCTGGGCTTACGGCCAGTGCGTGACTGTTATCGAAGAGCCTAGGCTCCATGGCGCGAACAAGTATGACGTGCTCAATAAGATGAAAACCTATATCACTAACCCTGTCATTGAGGTTCACGCCAAGGGCAAAGACCCCTACAACGTGCGTAACACGGTCAATTACTTCATCCCGACCAATTTCAGAGACGCTTTACCGATTATCGAGAACGACCGTCGATACTGTGTGCTGTTCTCTCGCTGGCAAGACGGGATGGCGCTGCGGGAGTTCGTCGGCAAAAACCCGAACTACTATGTAAACCTCTACGGCACTCTCGAACGCGCGGCTCCTGCGCTGCGTAAGTGGTTAGTCGAGCATGAAATCTCTGAGACATTCCCTGCTGGCGGTATCGCGCCTATCACTAAAGCGCATAGCTATATGGTAGCGGCTTCTCAGCCTGACGCGATGCGCGCTTTGAACGAAATCATCAAAGCGGACGATGACGTTAATACCTGTAAAGAGCTAGTAAACGCCTCTTTGTTGCCTGACGCTCTCATTGGATTCGACATTGAGTTCGTGAGCCCTAAGCTCCTGAGTATGATGCTAGAGCAAGCAGGCTACACCTTCTTGGGCCGTGTCAAAGAGGCTGGCAATACTTGGTCTCGGTACTGGTCTAAATCGCCTGAGCAGTTTATGGTGAAAAGAGAGGTATGCCCTCGGCTAATTCGCCATTTCATCGCTGCTCGAAAAACCAAGCTAGCGAACGATGCCCTCTAAAGGTCTAGCTCTTTAGCCAGTGCCGCTTTCTTTCTTTGCCGCTCTACCTCAGCCAAGTACAGGTCGTTAATTGCCTGACTGGCTGAGCCTCTGCCTAGTATTTTCAATCCCGCAAACACTTTGTCTGTGATGCCGAGTGTCCGCTTTTTACGTGGGTATGCGTCAAGCGGAGGCCGCCCCATAGCGCGCTCGCTGATTTGTTTTTCTGCCATTAGATTACTCCCGTCTTAAATTCAAAAATGATTCCGTGATTGCTGTTGTAAAAATCCATAATTTTTCTGATACTCATACACGTATAGAAGTATATATTGTTTTTCAGCTAAAAACCAAGAAAATGGCAAATACTTCTATACGTGTATAAGTGCAAAATCGCAAAATATCCAGTGAAAAATCAGGTTGAGTGTCGAAAACTCAACACATATATACTTCCATACGTGTGTATCTGTATAAATATTAACCAAAAAGTACACAAAAGTACACCAGTTTCCCTTGTTTTACTTTTCTATATGTTATTGTTTTATATATGTTATTCGTAATAAAGTACACTAAAGTACAAAAAGAGGGGTGTTTTAAAACGGTATTGAAATAAAAAAAATTATCGTAAAAAATATTCTAGTATAGGAACTGGTTTTAAAAAGGCCTCTTTTTTGTACTTTAGTGTACTTTTTTCCTAATTCCCGTTATAAGTCAGCCACTTATAAGAATAAGCCCCTCAAAAGTCCTGTACTTTTTACCGAAATCCCTATTTTGAACATGAAAACGGTCACAACTTTGAAAAATGACGTATTCTCGGAGACCGGGCTCAGCGCCCCCCGCGACCTTATCGCCGCCCGGCGGGAGTACCTTTTCACTATTAACCGTTTAAAATCAACAACTTAAAAGCGATATAATCGCATGCACTTATACACGTATAGAATAGACAGCCATGATTAAGCATTGAACGCGGAACCCGGGGCGGCCGCATAGCCTAGCAGCCAAGCAACCATTAACCACAATGCAAGGCGCTAGACGATACAAACGAGTGAGAGGCAGGCCTTAACCTAGGCATAGCCGCATTAAAGGCTAGCAGGCTATGCCATGTTAAAACTAGCAGGCAAAAAGAAGCCCGCATATAGCGGGCTTTGAGGGATACAAGGGCTTAACTTGTAAAGGGTGGAGCGGGGCGGGGGCTAGGCGCTGGTCGTGTAGTATAGCCAGCAGCGGCCGTTATGCGTTCGATAATGTCTTTTATTGGCTAGGCCGCCGGCGTCGTAAAATTCGCGTTTCGATATGCGCATGGCTTAACCTTTCAACGCGATAAACCAATGTTTAAAAGCGACGCCGTTAACCTCAATGCGCGGAACGTATAGCAGCCGCTCGCGCGTGACTCGGCAAGTGATAACAACAAAGTCCGTCATCATATTGCGCCGCCTTGGTCTAGCGTCATAATCGCGCGCTTAATGGTCGCATAAAGGCCTTGCGAGGTCTTATCGCCCCACGCGGTCGCATAGCGGCCATTAGCGCCCCGTTTAAGGTTTAGCAGCTCAGCAAGGGCGCGGCCGTGTCGCGCCTCGGCGTCATTAAGTTGCGAGGCTAGCAGCTCGCGCCCCTGGACCGGCTTAATGAGGGTTAGATTTAAGCCTAAATCTTGAAGAGTCACGGCCTCATTAGCGCCCCCGGCCAGCATGTGCGAGGCATGGCGAACACTGGATAAAACGTTGCGAATCTGTGCGAGGTTTTCGGCGGTCTCTTTATCGACTAGCCCGGCCAAGCTATCGCGCACCCGCCCGGCCGTCCGCTCTAAGTTCGTATAATCGGCGCTCATAATGTGCGGCTTTTCGGATTAGTGGCAAGTAAGCGAACCGCCCCGGCCAAGGTAACGCCGCCCGCGCGCAAATGGCTAGCAGCCGCCCGCGTTCCGTGTACCGCTTGGAACGCTTTAATAAATGGCGTGTAAGGTGCGCGGGGTTCGTTGTAAGCGTGTAAGTTTTGCATGTTGATAGCTCCTAAATGTTGAATAATCAATAAGTTGTTGTAAATTAGTGCGCGGCTATGCCGTCATCTAACACGGCGGCGCGCTCCCCGGTAGCCAATAAAGCGGTTAATTTTTCGTTGTTTTGCATGGTGTAGCCTTTCTTAAATGTAGTATTAACAATATTTAGTTGTATCGCTAGGCGTGAAAAGTCCGCTATTCGGCGGCCGTTTCAAGGCTTGCAAGCGCCTCGCTTGTTGCGTCTTCTATCTGTTCGATAGAGGCGGCGGCCTCGCTTAGTGCGTCAATAGCGGCTTGCATTTTTTCTCCGCGCTCGCTGCCTTGCAAGCCCTCCGGCATATTGTCAAAGCCGTCCTGCTCATCGCTTTGTAGGGTTTCGAGCTCTTGGCGTATTTCTTGCGCGTTCGCGGCAAGCTCTTCGATTTTGCCCACTAATACTGCTATTTGTTTGCGTCTAGTATCATTCATAATTAAGCCCTTTATCTAGTTATGCGGTTTAATACCGTAGACAGATTATAAAATGCTTACTTTTAGTAAGTCAACAACTTCATGTTGTTTTATCAACATTAGCGGCCCGCGTTGCGTTTTCGTCTAAAATCGGCGAGCCGTCGCGATACAAAAAGCCGTATTTAATGCCAATGAGTATAACGGCCAGCGAGTAACACGCCCACGAAACGAGCACTAAAAACCCGCCTAGCCATAAGCGGCCGATTAATAGGCTTTGCAGCGCATAAGAGGCGGCCGGGTATGCTGCCAGCAAGCCAACGGCTTTAATGATAAAAAAGCGTATACTCATTGCGCGACCTCGTTATAGGCTTTTACTTTTTCGGCAAGGGTTTCGACTCGATAGCGTAGCGCTTTAGCCTCGGCAAGCAAGGCCGCGCCCGGGTCGCTAGACGGCGCAAAGTTATAGCTCGATTCATTAATAACAAAGCCTTGTAAGGCCTCGCGCGCTTGGCTAAGTGTTAATAAGTCCATTTTGCAACCCTTTCAAAGTTTTAACGGTCGATAATAGCGAGTTTATAGCGTCTTTGCGGTTTTGTAAAAGCTTTTTAAGTTCGGCCGTTAAAACGCTACATACCGCCGGACTAAATGCGCGCCCGGCTTGCTTAACCTCGCGCACCAAGGGCAAGGCCTCGGCGTTAATGGCGTGAACCTCGGCGCGATACTCGGCCGCGCGCTCGGCTAATACGTCCGCGCAATATTCGCGATAATTGGCCGGAGCCTGCTCGCACCATTCGCGCACCCAGCTATTGAACGCTATCACGTCCGCTAACATTTCGGCCGCGCGCTCGGCGGTTAAGTCTTCATACTCGAATTGTTTAGCGCGAAAGCTTTGCGAGCCCGCCGCCCAGTCGCGAGGGTATAGCGTCCGGCCGCCTCGGCCATAAGCATATATTGGCCCGTAATCGTTAAAACGGCATTCCGCCATGGCCGCCCGCTCTTCGTAATAGTGGCGGCGCTGAGTGCGTAAAAAGCGAGACCGGGCGGCCTCCGATTTAAAGGCGGCGGCTTTGTCTTTAATATGTTGCATTTCGTTGTAAGGCTTAAGCCCAATATATGCGCCCTCGTTTATCCATTCAACATCGCGCGGCCCTTGCATGTTTACCCAGTCAAAAAAGGCCAAGTCTTCGGCCACGTCATCGGCCCAGCGGTTTAGCGTTGCATTGTGATATATCGCGCTAAGCTCGGCGTTTAAAGCGTCGATAATGCGTTGCTTATTTGTTTGTTTTTTCATGGTGTAGCCTTTCTAAAATATCCAGTAAGTTGTTAGCCCGCTATACTCCGAAACGCTCGGCGCTATAGGAATGCGGCCGCCGCGCTTTTCTAGTGTTTCGCTTAGAGCGCTAGCGCAAAGCCGGGCGGCCGTTACGCGCGAAACCAATAAATAGCTAGCAAGGCCCGCCGAGAATACGCGCCCGGGTTTGTCGATTATCGGCGCGTCCGCTCTAATATGAACCGCAAAGCGCGAACCGCTCGGCGCGGCCTTAATGACTGCCAGCGCCTCGGCCTTGGTGTATAAACTAGTCATAGTTTTAAACCCTCTTAAAAGTTGTAATTTAGGCCGCAACAAGTTCGCGCGACTCTAAGCCCAGCAAGCCCGCCATGCGCTCTAATTCCGCCCACGGTATCGCATGGCAGCCGACCTGCAACACTTGGCCGTCAAAGCTATTGACTGAGTAAACGCCCAGCTTTAGCGAGCGATTATTAATTGCGCCGTTGTATGTTTTGCCCTCCGAACGCCAACGGCTCAGCATTGGCCATAAAGCGCGCGCATGCTCAACCGGAACGGCCGCGCCTTGACTCGTTTCAATCATATCGCCCGCTATGCGTAGCGCGCATTTATTAAAATAGCGCTCCGGCAGCGCTTGGCCGAGCGCTCCGAGCCGGGGCTTGCCGTCAATCCATAAAGCCAAGTCCGCGGCCTCTTCTTCTTCCCGCTTTTTAAGGTATGCAACACGGGCGGCCTCTTCAAGTTCGCGCGCTTTTTCAATCTCAGCCGCGATTAATTCAAGGGCCGGGCGGGTGTACTCATAACCGAACGCGGCCGCATAGTTTTCTAGCCCCGTTATTAAGTGCTCGGCGCTTGCGTAATGTTTAGCGCGGGTATTATCACGAATGCGCGGCTTTTTGGCGTCTGTAACGTGTTGCGCGGCGCTTATATGAACGTCTGTAACTTTTTGCGCAAATATAACGGGGTGTAACATTAGCGAGCTTTCGCCGCGCGGTACATACCACGGAACGGCCAAAGTTTCGCGGCCGCTATCGTAACCAATGGCCGAGCGGATAAGACTTTGATGTTTTGATGTCGTTATTGAATAGCCGCCATTATTCAAAAGGTAAAGTTCGCGGCCGTCTTTCGTTGTTACCAGCTCGGCCATAATGGTGGAATAAGAATAAATGCGCCCTTCGTTAAAGCTGAAGTTAGACGCTTGGCCCTCGCTTTGCACTTGATTAGCCCAATAGTGCGCAACCTCGGAACCGTCTTTTAGATGTTTTCTCATGATGTTAAGCCCTTTATAAGTTGTTTAAAATTAGCGCGATGTAAGCGCGTCAAAAGAAGAGGCTAAAACCTCCGAAACTTTACCAACGGCAAGCCCCGGGAATGCGCCCGCGGCTCTTTTTTCGGCGGCTCTTTTTGTCGCAAAGTGCTCGCTATGCGCTGCAATGGTTTCGCCTAAAACCGTAAAAGCGTCAAAATCTACCCGGTAGACTTTAGCGCCCGCCTTAACTAGCTTTAAATATGTACTATATAAAATCATGATGTTAAGCCCTTTATAAGTTGTTTAAACAATATTTTGTTGTATTGGCGGCCGAACGTTAAGCCGTTAAATGCGATTATAAAATGCTTACTTTTAATAAGTCAACAACTTTGTGTTGTTTTATCACTAAACACCTTTAGCCCGCATGAATAGCTAAAAAGTTTTTAAGGCATATATAAGTATAGCAACACGGTCGCAAAACCCAGCGGCCGCCCGGGCGCGCTCCGATAACGCCATGCAGCGGCCATGCCTTGCCGTTGAAAATCAAATAAAAACTATATTAATCAATAGCTTAACATCAAAACCCGCCCCGCCCGGATAGCCTCAAAATACTGTAAGTTATTGATTT
>LNFM01013326.1_pt1 | contig 10497 bp, 10 predicted proteins | sample 596031 | NCBI WGS metagenome assembly LNFM01 (sample SAMN04254537, study PRJNA301005) | activated carbon metagenome | isolation source: dual media filters at the Ann Arbor, Michigan drinking water treatment plant | place: USA: Ann Arbor | reverse complement strand
ACATCTATCCGCGCGAGATCGAGGACGTGCTGAACCTCCATCCCGCCGTCGCCGAATGCTCGGTGGTCGGCCGGCCGCATCCGGAGTGGGGCGAAGAGGTCGTGGCGTTCATCGTGGCCCGGCAAGGGGCCAGCGTGAAGCCCGGCGAGCTCGACAAGCTCTGCCTCGACAACATCGCGCGCTTCAAGCGGCCGAAGGATTACAAGTTCCTGGATGCCTTGCCGAAGAACAACTATGGCAAGATTCTCAAGACCGAACTCAGAATGAAGCTTTAGGAGGAAACCGTGGGCAGCATGATCGAGTTCAAGCGTCCGGACGGCAGCACCTGCAAGGGCTACGCCGCCGAAGCCGGAAAGGGCAAGCCGGGCATCGTCGTGATCCAGGAATGGTGGGGGCTGAACGACCAGATCTGCGGCGTCGCCGACCGCTTCGCGCGCGCCGGCTACAACGCGCTCGCGCCCGATCTCTACAAGGGTCGCGTGACGCAGAAGCCGGACGAGGCCAACCACATGATGAGCGGCCTCGATTTCGTCGGCGCCTCGGACCAGGACATCGCCGGCGCCGTGAAGCATCTTGCGGGGATGGGTGGCAAGGTGGCCGTCATGGGCTTCTGCATGGGCGGCGCGCTCACCATCGCGGCCTGCGCGCGCATCACGGGTATCGCCTGTGGCGTGCCGTTCTACGGCATCCCGCCGGGCCAGCTCGCCGATCCGGCCAAAATCAAGGTGCCGCTCCAGGGCCACTTCGCCAACAAGGACGACTGGTGCACGCCCGACGCCGTCAACGCGCTGGAGAAGACCATGAAGGCCGCTGGCCATAGCCCGGAGATTTTCCGCTACGACGCGGCCCACGCCTTCGCCAGCGAGCGCAGCGAGGCCTACGACGTGAAGGCGGCCAATGCTGCGTGGGAGCGCATGCTGGCCTTTCTGGGCAAGCACCTCTGACCGACGCCCTTCCGAAGGTGAGGCCGGCGCTCGGCCTCGTCATCGTCGGGCTGGGCGCCTCGCTCGCGCCGCTCGACATCGCCGTCAACGTGGCGCTGCCGGCGATCACCGGCCACTTCGGCCTGGCGCTGGCCGACGTGCAGTGGGTGGTGATCTGCTACGTGCTGGTCTACGGCTCGCTGATGCTGGTCGCCGGCAAGGTGGGGGACCTGTTCGGCCACCGCCTCATCTTCCAGTCGGGCCTCGCGATCTCCGCCGTGGGCTGCGCGGCCTGTGCCGCCGCCCCCGACTGGCCGCTCTTCCTGTGGGCGCGCGCGGTGCAGGGGATTGGCACCGCACTAGCCTTGTCCTGCACGCCGGCGCTCGCCACCTCGCTGTTTCCCGAGAGCGAGCGGACCAAGGCCCTGGCGGGCTTTGCAAGCTCGATGGCGCTGGCGGCCGCGATCGGCCCGTTCCTGGGCGGCGTCCTGGTCGAACTGTGGGGCTGGCCCGCCGTCTACTGGGTCCGCGTGCCGATCGCCGTCGCGGCGCTGGCGCTCTCGGTCCTGCTGCCGTCGCCTAAACGCGAGGCGCGGCCGTTCGATGCGCCTGGGGCGTTGCTGCTCGCGGCCACCATGAGCTCGCTGCTGCTGTCGCTGGTCTTCTCGCAGCGCCGCGAGATTCCGGGCCTCTGGGCGCTGGTCCTGTTCGCCGTGTCCCTCGGGCTACTCGTGGCTTACGTGCGACGCGCCAACCGCGTCGCCGAGCCGATTATCCGGCCATCGCTGTTCGCCGACCCGCGCTTCACCATCCCCAACGTCCTGAATGTGCTCGCCAACCTCGCGGGCTTCTCGATCCTGCTGCTCACGCCCTACTACCTGGTGAACGTGCTGAAGCTCACGGCGCTGGGCACCGGCATTGTGCTGGCCATGGCCTTCGCCGGCAGTCTCTTGGGCGCGCCGCTGGCGGCCTTCCTGGTGAAGCGCATCGGCCAGCGGCCGACCGTTTTCGCGGGCGTCGCCTGCGTCGGCCTCGGCCTGCTGCCGCTGGGCTTCACCGATCTCCAGACGCCGGTCCTCGTGGTTGCGGCCCTGCTGGTGCTGGAGGGTGTGGGGCAGGGGCTGCTGACGGTGGCCTACACAGATATCGTGACCGCCACCCTGCCGCCACGCGATCGAGGCGTCGCCGGCAGCCTGTCGCTGCTCACGCGCACCATCGGCATCGTGGCCGGCGCCTCCGTGCTGACGGCATTGCATGCGCGCGGCGCCGAGGGCATCTGGAACATGGCGGGTTTCCTCGCAGGCTACCGCTTCGCCTTCGTGACGGCAGGCGGCGGGCTTCTGGTAGCCCTGTTGCTCTCCTGCCTGTGGCCACGCGTCTGGTCTACGCGCTAGGCGGCCTTTGCCAGGGTTCGCTCGACGATGCCGGGGTCGCGTTCCAGCAACGCCAGCAGTACTTTGGCGGGGCCATCGGGCGTGCGCCGACCCTGTTCCCAATTGCGCAACGTTCCGACCGAAACGCCGATACGCAGGGCGAAGGCTTCCTGCGATAGCTTTGTTCGTCCGCGAATCGTCGCGACATCGACGCGTTTGACCATATGGACCCGCGTACCTGATGTCGGACGACCTTGGGCATAGGCGCGCGCCTGGCCCAGACTCTTCAGGAGGAGATCGAAATTCTTCGCTTTCATTGTCCCTAGTCTCCAAAGTCGTCCATCAGCGTTTCCGCCACCACGCTTGCCACGGCCTTGCAAAGGGACACGCATCTTGCGCAATCCCTTGGTTTCCCTGGTCAGAACTCCCATCGACGGCGCGGCTGCAGCTGTATCGACGATGGCTGCTCTCTCCGCCTCGTCCATCAGCTTTACTGCCTGAGACGCAGAGCTCAGTCTCCATGACGGCCAATAGCGATGTCGTCGCTGGGAGTATACGTCAATGGCGTACTGGATATGCTCGACTGCAATGTCGTCGCGCTCGGCGTGCCGGACGGAGAACTCGAGGCACGCCTCGTCAGGTGAGCTTGATGTTGCCCCGCTTGATGATGTCGCCGAACATCGCGGTCTCGAGCGCAATGCGCGCGTTGAAGTCGGCCGGGTTTAGATAGGTTACGCGCATGCCGCCGTTGTGCACCTTGGCCAAGAGATCGGGCGAGCGGAGTGCGATGGCGATCGCCTGGTCGAGCCTGGCCACGACCGCCAGCGGGGTTCCCGCGGGGGCGAGCACGCCGAACCAGGAATCGCCGCCGTCCTTGCCGTAGCCCTGCTCGCGCAGAGTCGGAATGTCGGGAAAATCCGGATGGCGCACTTCGGCCAGCATGGCGAGGCCGCGCAGCTTGCCCGCCTTGATGTGCGGCAGCGTCGTCTGGTCGAACTGGACCTGGACTTCGCCCGACAGCAGCGCGTTGGTCGCCGGCGCACTGCCGCGATAGGGCACGTGCACCATCTGGATGCCGGCTTCCAGATTGAGCATCTCGCCGAACAGGTGGGTGATGGTGGCAAGGCCGGCCGAGCCGAAGTTGATCTTGCCCGGATTGGCCTTGGCGTAGGCCACGAATTCCGCGACCGTCTTAGCCGGCACCGAGGGATGCACGGCGAAGGCGCCCCACGAGGTCGTCATGCGCGAGACCGGGATGAAGTCCTTTTCGGGCACGAACGGGATCGGCTGCAGGTGGCGGGTGATGCACACCATCGCCGTGGTGGTGGTGAGGAAGGTGTGGGAGTCGACCGGCTGGTTCTTCACATACTCGGCGCCGATCATGCCCGAGGCGCCGGCCTTGTTGTCGAACAGCACGCTCTGGCCGAGGATCTGCCCGGCACGTTCCATGACGATGCGCGTCGAGACGTCGGAGGGACCGCCCGGCGGGTAGGGGATGACGATGTGCAGCTGCTTGGTAGGCCATGCCGGAGCTTGGGCCTGGGCCATGGCTGGGCGAATCGAAGCGGCGGCACCCAACGCCAGCGCGCCCGTGAACGTGCGTCGAAGCATTCTTGCGACCCTCCCTTGGTTCGTTTCGGCCTTCGTTGCCGCGAGCATTCCATGGCTCGCCTCCGCCCGCCAGCCGTGTGTTAGGGTCCGGGCATGAAACGGTTCGACGACGCCGGGGTGGCGGCGGTGTTCAAGGCCTATCCGCCCGGCCTCAGGGCTCGCCTCGTGGCGTTGCGCGCGCTGGTGTTCGACACGGCGGCGCGAACGGCGGGCGTCGGCCGGCTCAGCGAGACGCTGAAATGGGGCCAGCCGAGTTATCTCACGGCCGAGAGCGGCAGCGGCACCACGGTCCGCATCGACCGCCTGAAGAACCGCGATGACGGCTACGCGATCTATTTCCATTGCCAGAGCGGCCTGGTCGACACGTTCCGCACGATCTATCCCGACACCTTCGCCTACGAGGGCAACCGCGCGATCGTGTTCGATGCGAAGGATCGCCTGCCGGTTCGCGCACTCGGCCATTGCGTCGGCCTCGCGCTCACGCATCATCTACGCAAGAAGAATCAACGCAAAAGAACTGGGAGCAGAAAGACATGACCGGCAGGCTGAAGGACAGGGTGGCGATCGTGGTCGGCGCGGGCTCGAGCGGACCGGGCTGGGGCAACGGCAAGTGCACGGCGCTCACCTTCTCGCGCCAGGGTGCGCTCGTGTTCTGCGTTGACCGCAAGCGCGCCGCTGCCGAGGAAACCGTCGGCCTGATCGAGAAGGAGGGCGGCGCGGCCGTCGCCTTCGAGGCCGATGCGTCCCGCAATGCCGATGTGAAGGCGATGGTCGATGCGTGCCTTGCCAAGTGGGGCCGGATCGACGTGCTCGACAACAATGTCGGCATCGGCTCGCAGGGCGGCCCGGTCGATCTCAGCGAGGACGAGTGGGACAAGGTCTTCGACGTCAACGTGAAGAGCTTCTTCCTGACGGCCAAACACGTCATCCCGGTGATGGAGAAGCAGGGCAAGGGCTCGATCGTGAACGTGAGCTCGATCGCCTCGATCCGCAGCCCCAAGGGCATTTCGTACCTCGCCTACAATGCGAGCAAGGGCGCGGTGAATTCGCTGACGCTGGCCATCGCCTCGCAGTACGCGGAGAAGGGCATCCGCTGCAACGCCATCTTGCCCGGCCTGATGCACACGCCGATGATCGATTTTCTGGCCGAGCAGTACGCCAAAGGCGAGAAGGACCACAACCAGGCCTACGACAAGATGATCGCGCTCCGCGACAAGGCCTCGCCGACCGGCAAGATGGGCACCGGGTGGGATACCGCCAATGCCGCGTTGTTCCTCGCCTCGGACGAGGCGGCCTACGTCAACGGCCACCTGCTCGTCGTCGATGGCGGCATCACCGTGAGAGCCTAAGGCGCGCGCCGGAGGAAGGTGCGGAAGATCAGCGGGCCGGTGAGGATGATCAGGAACAGCCGGAAGAGATGGTGGGTCGCCACCATCGCGACCTCGATGCCGAGCGCCAGGCCGATCAGGCTCATCTCGGCGAAGCCGCCAGGGGCGTAGCTCAGCACGGTGGCGTCGAGGTCGAGGCCGGTCAGTTTCACCGTGATCATGGCGAAGCCCACGGCGCAGCCAATCAGCAGGAAGGCGGCCCCGATCGAGGCGGCCATCTCCTTGTGCAGCCTGTCGACGTTGGTGCCCACGAAGCGGCAGCCGATGCCGGTGCCGACCACGACCTGGGCGGCGGCGACCAGCACGCCCGGCGGCTGGGAGTCGGTGAAGCCGCCGAGATGGACGATGGCGCTGGCGATCATCGGCCCCATCATGAAGGCCGCCGGCAGGCGGAGCAGGCGGCCGGCGGCCGCGCCCGCGATGCCGCAACCGATCAGGATGGCGTAGTCCTTCCAGTCGTTGCCTGTTGGGCCATGCACCATGGTGAGGACGCTGGTCTGGGCGCCGTTCACCAGCCGGTACCAGATGGGAATCGTGAGCACGACGGTGAGAATGCGCAGCGCATGGGCGAGTGCGATCGAGCGTTCGTCGCCGCCCAGCGCGCCGCCCATGATGGTCATGTCGTTCAGCCCGCCCGGCATCGAGGCGAAGTAACAGGTGACGCGGTCCCATCCCGTGAACACGCGCAGCCAGACGTAGCAGAGACTGGCGCCTGTCATCGTCATGCCGGTCAGCACGCAGAGGCTGACGGCCCATTCGCCGAGCCGCTGTACCAGGTCCGGCGTAAAGCCCGACCCCAGCAGCACGCCCAGGATGATGATCATGGCCTGGCGCAGGCGTATCCTCATGCCGATGCGCAGGCCCAGGAAGGCCGCCACCGTCGAGAAGACGCAGGCGCCTAGCATCCAGGCGAGCGGCATGCGGAGCCAGTCGAAGACGAATCCGCCGATGGTGCCGATCAGCAGCGCCAAGGCGAGCGGACCCCAGCCGTCGTGGCCGATGATGCGTTTCTTCTCGGGTCTTGAGGGCGCCGCTTTGCCGCTCAAGGCGCGAACTGCTCCTTGAGGATGCGCTCCTCGAGGTCGTGCTCGGGATCGAACAGCAACGTGAGTTCGATGTCGGTGGCTTCGGTCACCGTCACCTTCGCCACATTCGGAATTTCGACCGAGTCGGCCGCGGCGGCCACCGGCCGCTTGCGCGGGTCGAGGATGGTGAGATCGACCCGGGACGCGCGCGGCAACAGGGCGCCGCGCCAGCGCCTGGGCCGGAAGGCGTTGATCGGTGTCAGCGCGAGAAGGCCCGCGCCCAGCGGCAGGATCGGGCCATGGGCGGAGAGGTTGTAGGCGGTGGAGCCGGCCGGCGTGGCGACCAGGGCGCCGTCGCAGGAGAGTTCGGCCAGCCGCTTTTGGCCGTCGACCGAGACGGCGAGGCGGGCGGTCTGCCGGCTGGAGCGCAGCAGCGACACCTCGTTGATCGCCATGACCTCGAAGGTCCGGCCGCGGGTGTTGGTGGCGACCATGCGCAGCGGCGTCAGGGTCACTTCGCGCGCTCGCTTGAGGCGCTGCAGCAGGCCGGTTTCCCGATAAGTGTTCAGCAGGAAACCGACGGTGCCGAGGTTCATGCCGTAGATCGGTGTCTGGCGCCTGATGTGGCGGTGCAGCGTCTGCAGCATCAGCCCGTCGCCACCCAGGGCCACGATGATGTCGGCCTCGGCCGGCTTCACCGCGCCGTAGCGCTTCTCCAGGAGGGCACGGGCAGCACGCGCCGTCGGCGTGGCGGCGGCAACGAATGCGAGCTTGGGCGTATGGGGGTCGGCCATCGGGATGCTGCAATGCCCTCAATGCAAGAGTCCCACTATAGCCGGATGATGCCGCCTTGCGATAAAATCCCCCGAAATAAGAAGCAACTAAACAGAGACCGTGAGGAGGAACCCGATGGAGCTGGTGCCGCTGGGACCGGGGTTTGGCGTCGAAGTGAAGGGCGTCACCATGCTCGACGTCGCCATCGACGCCGATGCCTACAAGGCCGTGCGCGAGGCGTTCGAGACCCACTCGCTGCTGGTGTTTCGCGACCAGCCGATCGCCGACGACATCCAGGTCGCCTACAGTCGCGCCTTCGGGCCGCTCGAACTCACCAAGGCGGTCTCCCTGGGCGCCAACAGTTTCTATTCGCGGCTGACCAATGTCGGGGCCAATGGCGAGATCGTGCCGCTCACCGACCGTCAGGTGCTGGTCGCCCAGGCCAATGCCCTCTGGCATACCGATTCGTCGTTCAAGAAGACGCCGGCGCTGGCCTCGGTGCTGACCGCGCGCGTGCTGCCGGGTGCCGACGGCGACACTGAATTCACTTCCACGCGCCTTGCCTGGGAACGCCTGCCGGCGGACATGCAGGAGCGGCTCAAGAATGCGGTGGCGACCCATTCCTATGCCAACAGCCGCGACCAGATCCATCCCGACCTCGCCAACGCCGAGGAGCGCAAGGCGCTGCCGCCGGTGCGCTGGCGGCTGAACTGGCGCAACCCTGCCAACGACCGCCGCGCGCTCTATGTCGCGAGTCACGCCTATGCGATCGACGGCATGGACGACCGCGATGCGCGCCAGATGCTGGCGCAACTCCTCGACGAGGCGACGCGGCGCGAGTTCGTCTATACGCACAAGTGGCGCACCGGCGATGCCGTGATGTGGGACAACCGCGCCATGCTCCACCGCGGCCGGCCTTGGGACTATGCCAAGGAACGTTCGATGGTGCGGACGACGATTTCCGCCACCGTGGCCGACGGCCTCAACGAGGTTAAGCCGCCCGTCGTTCACTAGAGTGAGCTTCAGAACCGAACAAGAAAATTACCTCACCCTGAGGAGGGTGCCTTGGCGCCCGTCTCGAAGGGTGGGATCGGTCTTGGTGTGGCCATGCTTCGAGACGCCGCGCTTCGCGCGGCTCCTCAGCATGAGGTGTCTTTTGATCGGAGCGCAGGCGCGGCGGACTACTCCGCCGCTTCGAGGCGCTGCAGGTTTTGGGCTGCGGCGACCTTGGCGCGGGCGACGTCCTCGCCGCGCTTCTTGGTGACGGCCGCGCCGCCGCCGGCGGTGTCGGCGAACAACGAGAGCTTGTCCATCTCGTCCTCGGCCACGGGCTCCAGCGCCAGGTCGGTGTATTCATGGCGCTTGGGATCGAAGCGTACTTTCTGCCCGATCCGCCAGCCCTGCCAGGCGAGGCGCCCATAGATCCTGAGCTTGCGCACCGTTTCGAGCGCCAACTTCCAGTGGAACACGCCGACCGGCTCGATCGGCATGCCGTAGCGCCGGTCGCGGCGGTACTTCAGGCGCACGACTCCGCCCTCCAGCGGATGGATGTTCTCGGCCTCGAACATGATCTTGAACATGGTCATGAACTGGGCCGGCTCGGCCGGGTTGCGCCCGGGGATGGAGCCGTGGCGGCGGGCCACCGTTTCGATGTGCTCGGGCGTGTAATAGGTGCGCCAGGCATCGCGATAGGTTTGTTCGTACTCGGCGTCGCTCATCTTCGGATGGTGCACGACGCGATGATTGAGGTCGTACTTGTTGAGATCGGGGTCCATCCACACGCCCTGCTTCCACAGCGTCTGGTGATCCTCCGAGCCCGGCAGAGGCGTCAGCATGAAGAACTCGAGGATGTCGAGCGGGAGTTCCTTCTTGATGATCTCGAGGTCGCGCAGAATCGACGCGCGGGTGTCGCCGGGGAAACCGAGGATGTAACCGGCCCAGGTCGAGGCGCCGCTGACGTGCCAAGCCTGCAGCATCTTGCGATACTCGGTGATCTTGTTCTGGCGCTTCTTGGCAGCCAGAAGATTGTCCGGGTTGACGTTCTCCAGTCCGATGAACACGCGGTAGACGCCGGCCCAGCGCGACTTGTTGATGAAGTTCGGGATGCGGTGGCACTGCGTGTCGACCTGGATGATCAGGGACACGGCGATGCCTTCGTTCTCCTTGAGTTCGATCAACCGGTCGTAGAAGTCTTCCCAGTGTTTGTTGCGGGCCATGTTGTCGTCGGTGATGAAAAACGACGTGATGCCCTGCTTGTAATTCTCGCGGATGATCGCTTCGAGGTCGTCGGTACTGCGGAAGCGGCTCTTACGGCCCTGCACGTTGATGATCGTGCAGAACGAGCACTGGAACGGGCAGCCGCGGCCGAGGTCGAAGCTCGACTTGCGGCCTTCGTTGCGGGCGAGCGCGGCCGGCGGCAGATGCGGTGTCGGCGCGCCCTCGATGCCCGGCAGGTCGTCCATATAGTTGTAGAGAGGCTTGAGCCTCCGGTGCCAGGCGTCGATCAGCACCTCGTCGAGTCTATTTTCCTCGGCCTCGCCGGCATAGATCGAGATACCCATGTCCATGGCCGCCTGGATCTCCGGCGGCACGACCGGCAGCATCGACAGGCAGCCGGCGGCATGGAAGCCGCCCATGGCGACCTGGTAGCCGGCCTTGAGAAACTGGCGGGCGAGGTCGACGGCGTGGGGGAACTGGTTGGACTGGACGCCGACCAGGCAGATCAGGGCCTTGCCGCCCTGGCGCTTGATGTCGGCCATGATCTTGTCGGGCCGGACGCGGGTATTGGTTTCGTCGTAGGGCTTGATGATGATATCCACATCGGCGCCCAGCACCTGGCGCTGGCGGCAATCCTCGCCCAGGCCGTAGAGGGCCGCGAGCGTGTTGGACGGGATGTGGGACCTGAACCACGTGATCGGATAGCCGTCATCGTCGTAGTGAGTCGGCTTGATCAATACCAAATGGAAAGGCGTTCGCTTTGCCGCAGCGGCCATCACGGATTTCTCCAACACAATAAACCCGCGTGCGGTCCCAATTTTGGCTTTCCACCGCCAGAAGGCATTCCCAACTCACACTGCTCTGCGCGGCCCGCCAACGCAAGTGCGGCATGCGATTATTCACAAGTCAGCCATGTCAAAAGACCACAGTTAGTAGGGGCTTCAACGCCTGAGCCCCGCTTTTGGTGGGGGCCGGTATGAACAGGAGTTTATTGCCGCATGTGCGCCGAGGGCGCAGGTTGCCGGTCCCCGTCGGCGCATCACAAGACGCCGGACCGGGGAGGGGAACGACCACGACGTGAGCCTCATCGAGCGCGTGCCGGCCTTGGCGCCGTTTCGCATCAGGAGTTTCCGGTTCCAGTGGCCGGCCGACCTGCTTGCGTCCTGGGCGTTCGAGATGGAAGGCG
>LNFM01013325.1_pt1 | contig 10498 bp, 9 predicted proteins | sample 596031 | NCBI WGS metagenome assembly LNFM01 (sample SAMN04254537, study PRJNA301005) | activated carbon metagenome | isolation source: dual media filters at the Ann Arbor, Michigan drinking water treatment plant | place: USA: Ann Arbor | reverse complement strand
GTCCAGTTGTGGGCAAGCCACACTATATTGCCCCCGAACAATTTCGTGGCAAATCTTGCTCGCAAAGTGACATCTATTCGATGGGTGCCACGCTATACTTCCTCGCCACAGGTAAGCAACCAGAGCCAATCACTAACTCAAAATTGGCAGCGGAAAATTCTAGTTTGTCTGGCAATTCAAAATTCGCAACAGATTCGCCCCCCCCTAATGAGCCAAACAGAATACTTAGTACAGTGATTGAGAAGTCGACCAAGCTTGACTTAGTAAACCGCTACAAGAGTGCAGAAGAAATCTTACGAGACCTCGGTTAAGCATGAACTGAAGTATGACGTGAAATATGAACGACATGGAAAATGAAGAACCATCTGGCAAAAACGCATCATCTGAAAAATTCCATGGCAGTGAAAGCTTCTATGGAGATGAAAGCTTCTATGGAGATGAAAGCTTCCATGGAGATGAGAAGTTAGATGCGCATGAAGCAAAATCCGATGTAGTTAGTGCGCAAAATGTTTCTGCCAACGCCCCATCGGCCGAAGAAATTTCACAATCGCTCGATTCAATGCCGCAGCAAAAATTATCGCATCGTAACTGGCCTGTATTTGCAGTTGCCACCATCACCCTCTTGAGCGGCTTAGCTGGCATATGGGAGCCGCTACTGATGAGACTTTCAAGCCACCCTCGCCTCTTCAACACCCTAGTACCATATGAGCTTTACCATCTCAGCAATTCACTGACAATAGCCTTTGGCTATTTGCTCATATTTCTCAGCATCAATCTCTATCAGAGAAAGAAAACTGCATGGTGGATTGCGCTGACCCTTTCTGGCCTATCTCTGGCCTTGCAACTAGCGCGCCTAGGAAGCGAACATATTCACTGGTTGGAGAACCAAGAGTGGGCGAGAGAACTGCCTACCTACTCCGTTGTTCCGTCAATTATCGCCCTGTTAGCACTCATGCTAACACGCAAACAATTTAGTGTTCGGAGCGCTAAAGAAACATTCTTACAGGCGGCAAAGATGTCCATTTCAGCTCTTCTTGCAGTAGTCAGCTACGGTTGCCTGGGCTTTTTCTTACTGGATAAGCGTGACTTCGGTGTCAACTTTGAACTTGACCAGGCGCTCATTCACACCCTCAGAGAAATAACACTTGTAGGCAACTCAGAACTTGTCGCCACTTCAAAATTTGGCCACTGGTTTATTGAGTCGCTAAGACTCTCGGGAATTTTGGCTGGCACAGCCATTGTCATAAGCGCCTTCCGACCTATTCGCTACAAACTCTTGACCGAACCACTTGAACGTGAGCTAGCCGCTAGCATCCTTGACCAATATGGCCGCAGCGCCCTCGATCTATTTAAGCTTTTGCCAGACAAGTCTTACTTCTTCAACAATGACAAAGACGGATTAATCGCATACAAGACCTGTCTAGGCGTAGCTATCGTACTAGGCGATGCCACCGCCCCGGAGACCAAGCTTTCTAAAATAATCAGCGATTTCAAATCATTCGCCCACGACAATGGTTGGCAGGTCGCATTCTTGCAAACCACTCCAGCATATATTCACATATACAAGCAGAATGGCTTTCGAACCGTAAAAGTCGGAGAAGATGGAGTTGTTGACGTAGAAAAATTCGTCACTACAACGATAAACAAGAAGACTTTCAAAAGCAGTATCAAGAAATTCGACAAAGACGGCTTTGTTTTACATAAGTACTCCCCCCCGCTGTCAACTCAGCTGCTCGATGAAGTTCAAGAAATCTCGGATCAATGGCTAGCTCTTCCAGGTCGTCGCGAACGAGGGTTCTCTTTGGGCCAATTCAATAGAGAAGAACTTCAGCATAACGACCTCTATGTACTGAGAGATAAAACCGGTCAAGCCCTAGCATTCGTCAATCAAATCAAATCTTACAGCCCCGGAGAAGTAACAATCGATATGATGCGTCACAAAGAAAACGCACCAAACAGCTCAATGGATTTTCTCTTTGCGAAGCTGCTCAATGAGCTTCATTCTAAAGGTTTCAAGTACTTCAGCCTGGGCCTTGCTGCCCTTTCAGGAGTGGGCGATGACCCTCACGACCCTCTAGAAGAGAAAGCCCTCCATCAAGTTTATGAACACCTAAACCGATTCTTTTCATACAAAGGCCTAAGGAGCTACAAAGAGAAGTTCGATCCTGATTGGGAAGCGCGCTTCCTCGTATATGAAGGCGGTCCAGCAGGGCTAGTGAAAGCAGGATTAGCGATTGCCAAGGCAACAGAAGAGTGAATGCCTTAAGGCATTCTCTTGTAACTGCGCCTTAAGGCATTCTCTTGTAACTGCGCCTTAAGGCATTCTCTTGTAACTACGCCTTAAGGCATTCTCTTGTAACTACGCCTTAAGGCATTCTCTTGTAACTGCGCCTTAAGGCGTCAATGCGCAACTGATAAGCCCTGGTAAGGCTATCTTCTTCTTCTTTGTAGAGACGATAGACTTTGTCTCTTTTGACAGCGGCCTCAGCACGAACAGCTTCAATCATTTGGTCGCGTTGAACCGACAACGTAGCAGCAGCTTCGAGAACGGCCTGGCTCTCTTCTTCAGCGACAAGTTCAAGATCTTGACTTTGCCTGCGTCGCTTCACCTCAATGGCATCAGCGAGGTCTTTGCGCAATGAGGCAATGGCCTCTCGATTGACAGGATCGTCAGCATCAGTTGGTTCACTAATTGCAGCCACGCCTGAGGCATCTTTAGCACCAGATTTAGTGCCCGCAGTGACGGCAGTTCCACCCGGCGATAGACTTCTCTTAGTCTGAATTTTCGCCCGCTCAAAATACTGAGGATTCTCCCTCTTCGCGTCATTTTTTAACGCAAGAACAGCCTTGCGTGCCAATTGAGCTAGTGTCGAATTGCCACCACACTTGACACAAGCTTCGTATTGCACCAAAGCCTGCCCACCTCTTTTCTGATTCAATAGAACAGTAGCAAGATAGTAGCGAGCCCGCACATCATAAGGATCTATTTGCAGACGCGCCTGAGCGATTGCTTCAACTTTGGCATAATCTTTAGACTGATAGACTCGCTCAATCTCATCAGGATCAAATTGAGCCCAGACTGGCTCTGGTGACAGAGATAGCAGCAACGAGCCCAGCTCCAGAAAACTAAGAATCAAAAGCGCCTTTGATGCTAAAGCCACAGGGACAAAGATCATGCGGCTTAAGTTTAGAACCTCAGTGGCCATGAGCTGTCTGCGGCTAGAGGGGCTGCTGAAACTTCTGCTAGCCAAGCTTTTAGTAGGCATGCTTTTACTGCTCAATTCTCTCCATCCGCACTGGCTCATATCTCGCCCCGGCAGTCAATCGGCTAACAGCATCAAGCTCTTCTATGTCCCCTATAGACAATTCTAGCTCAAGAGCCTCAATATTTTCGTTCAAATATTTGACCTTCTTGGTTCCAGGAATTGGAACGATATCTTGCCCTTTATGCAGCAGCCAGGCCAGTGCCAACTGAGCTGAACTTGCCTCATAACGCCGAGCTAGATGCTTCACTTCATTGACTATCTTTAAATTCTTGTTGAAATTATCACCTTGATAGCGTGGATCGCTACGTCTGTAGTCATCTTCTTCAAACTGTTCCAAGTTCTTGATTTGACCAGCCAAAAATCCTCGACCAAGGGGAGAATAGGGGACAAAACCAATGCCAAGCTCTCTTGTGGCAGGCAAGATGCTCTCTTCAACAGAGCGCTCCCAGAGCGAATATTCAGTCTGGACGCATGTCAACGGAAAAGTGCGGTGAGCTTTGCGAATATTCTCAGCACTGGCCTCCGATAGACCAATGTAGCGAACCTTTCCCTGCTCAACGAGCTCACCCATGGTACCAGCGACTTCCTCAATAGGAATTGCGGGATCAACTCGATGTTGGTAGAAAAGATCGATATAGTCTGTGTTTAGACGGCGTAGTGAATCATCGCAAGCTCTCCGTATGTTACGCGGATGGCTATCAACACCTACCACCTGTTTCATGGAAATATCAAAACCAAATTTGGTGGCAATAATAATCTCATCCCGTTGGCCCTTCAGCACTTCGCCTAGCAATTCCTCGTTTTCGTACGGTCCATAAACTTCAGCCGTATCAAAGAAATTAATACCCAGCGCGATAGCACGCTTAAGAGTGCGCACCGACTCAGCGTGATCGGGTGTACCATAGAGCCAACTCATGCCCATACAACCAAGCCCTAGAGCCGTTACTTCTAGTCCTTGCTGCCCCAATTTGCGTAGCGGTAACATCAGTCCTCCTAGACAATTCAGATACAATTTCAGATGCATGACCAAACTAAAATTATGACTAAACCAATTCTAAATCTTAAATTCGAGCTAAAAAAAGAACTAACTAGTGATGCCAGAAATTCATCAAGATTTCGATTGAAATTAAAGCTATAACCATAAACTCAAGAAACTCGCTGCGACCATGTTCAGCTTGGTCATGAGTAAAACGATAGACTTCACCAACACTAGTCAGCTTAGTTTCAACCTGGTGCTGCCACTCTGACAAACTCAGCCTTAAAGCCATTCCCCGATAAAGCCTGGCATAGTAGGCGTCGCCAATCATCTTAAGAGCATTGCTCGCCCTGTCAGAAAGCTCACGCACATCAACCAACAAATAGCGCAAGCGCTCGGCTTGCCTAGTTGCTACCTTGCCTCCATGAAGCCAATTAGAGCGCATATGTTCGGCCTTTGACTTGTAAATTTCATCAAGATAGCGATCAAGTAAACTATCATAGGTGCGCAATTCTACTAGCTGAGTATTAGCAAATTCGATGATACTGTCTACGGTGTTGGCACCTTCAAGGTTATCAAAAACAAACGCCACGTCCCAAGTGAGAATGGCCAACTCACACTCCATATAGCTAAAATTGACGCGCAATACCTCATCTTGCTCTATGGCAGCAAGAGGGCGCTCTTCTCCAGCCACGATACTGGCAAGCGGACTCCGGTGACTCTGGAGCAACTGCGAAGCACTAATATCTAGACTGAACGACTGCACCTCAGCAACAAAGTAGTCTTCGAGGAGCACCTTATGTGGTGACGACATAGCAGATGCAATTTCAGCCATAACACTGGCTAAAGTTTCCTGAGCAATTTGACTGAGGACCTCAGAATTCTTGACTCTGCGCGACAAGGCTGTAAATTCTTGCCAACTGCCTTTAAATGGAATAGAGAAGCGCAAGGCAACGGTGCCATAGTCGTAGAGCTTGAGGCGAACTTCAGCCTTCTCGGTGGTTTCACCAAGATCAATTGTGGCATCCGGCAGCTGGGCCAATAGCGGAGCCACAGCAAATTGAATATAACTAGGCGCGGGTACATCCGCTAACTTGATCTGAGCAGCCTGGTAATCCTTGCCAGAAGAAGATTTCACTAAATTGAGATTGAGAGAATCAGCCACCGAATACATAAAGTAAGCGCGTAGATATCCAACCTCAATATCGGGTGGGTTTGCAGAGTTAGCCCCGCCAGAACCAGAACTGGTCTGACTATTTGAAGTAGAAGTAATTGATGAAGGCAAAAGCAACTCCCAAAGTACGGGGAACTCAGGTACCTTAGTCTACACCGTACGCAAAGCGACAGTGATAGTAATGAAAGGCGCCCTTGCCACTTTCTCTTTGACAATACGGTTTTTACTCAAAATCTGACAATCTGAGCTAATTAAATAATAACCATAGAAGCGGGCTCAAAATGTAACGCAGCCAACATCTTCAAGTGCTTACCAGATCATCTTTTGCTATTATTCTCGGCAGAGACAGCCTGGCAACAGCCCCAAAGCGATGTAATCAATGACAAAACTTCTCGGTACTGTAATATTTGCTTTAGCAGGCAGCCTTTTAGGTAACTTTATACTTGGTCAAAACGCTGCCAATGCGGCGGTAACCTCCCAATACGAGCTCGGTATCAAAGCCTATCAAGCACGTCGCTATAACGAAGCTGCCACGTATTTTCACAACTCAATTGCCAAGGAAGGGGGTACGGCTGACGCTTGGCTATACCTAGGCCATTCGTTCTACGCTGCCGGAGACCGCTCTCGAGCTGAGCAGACTTACAAGACACTGCAAGCCAACGTCAACAAATACTCGCCACAATCAATTACAGCAGGACGAAGCCTACGTTTGATGCACATGACTGGAGTAACAAACTTCGGCAGAGCAGCCATGAATTCAGGCGCATCATTCAATGCACTGTCTGCAGCGGCAACAACTGGTCGAGGAGGCCAATCAGGTGGTCAAATCACAGTGCAAACTCCCAAAGTTGGTCATCCAGAAGTAAGCAGCACTGCAATCGACTGCATTAGAGCCGCATTTGATGGGCTGCCACCCAGCATCAAACAACTTCTCGTTGCTGGTAATGTGCAAATTGTAGTAACACCTACAATGATTGATAAGTTTCCAGCCGGTGCCTACCAAGAGCGAATGGGTTACAACGGCGGCACAGATAAAAGCTGCGACGGCCTCTGCACAGGAAGAACGGTAGTAATTGCCGAGCACAAAGTTAACGAACGCAGCGATGAAGTAGGACCGGCTATAAGTCCAGGGATCATGCGAGAAACTTTCTTGCACGAAACGGGACATGCCGTCGACAGTTGCATCAATGGCTATGCCCAATCAGCTGAGTTCAAAGCAGCCTATAGCGCCGATGTGGCGAAGATGTCTGACGAAGACAAGTCTAGGCTCTCATACTTCCTGCAAAAGAACGGCCAAGGACAAGTCGAAACCTTTGCTGAGCTGACCTCTTACTTACTGGGAAATCATCGATGGGCGGCCGGCGCGATGGTAGAGAACTGCCCAGCTTCTTTCAAGTGTGTCAAAGAAAAACTGGGACTATAAACCCAAATTTCTCACATTTCTATTTGCGGGATTCTCGTACTTGTAACCGAGCGCAGAGAGCCAGACACACGTCCTAGAGCGCATGCCTGAAGGTGATCGGCCTCATCTACGCGACCGGCAGAACGCAAGAGATTGGCATAGTTTTCTAGCAAAGAAATGATATCCGAATCAAAAGGCCCAGCTGATTCGCGCATGATCTTCAGGGCCTTGGCATAGTATGTCTCAGCTTCTTGCACTTTGTCTTGCTCCTGCAAAATCATGGCCAAATTCTGCGACACCTTCCCCACTTCCATATGCTTAGAACCTAGGGTCTTTTCAAAGATATTGACAATTTGGCGACAGAGCTTTTCAGCTTCGGGAAAGCGACTCTGCTCATAATAAATACTGGCCAAATGGTTAGATGAGTCGGCCACACTTTTATGATACGGACCATAATTACTTGTGTTAATGGCAATTGCCCGTTTCAGATGCTCTTCAGCTTGATCGTCACAACCTACCCTATGACAAGCTTCTGACAGCTTATGGAGAGTTTGGATCAAACGACTGTCGCGCACTTCAAATTGATTAGCCAAGACAAGAGCTTGCTCTAGCAGCTGTTTTGCCTGTTCGAACTGAATATTGGCCGAGGCTTGTTCAGCGCTGTCAACCAACTCCTCCCAGGATTCAAGCATTCAAGAAATACTCCGTACCAATAACTAAGTGCTAAAGACTCTTATGAAAGCTTATAACAATGGAAGCCCCGAGGATAATAAGAGCACGGCGGACCGGAGCTGTATTAACGAGGTTTAATGTACCCGGTAAAGACCGGAAGACCAAGTAGATACAAGAAATAAGCGAAAACATCAGCATAAGCTATAATCGGCAACTTAAATCGCTCGGTCCTAGCCCCAGCAGGCATCCGACAGGCATCTATATTGACGTTGAAGTAATGGCAGCAAAAATTTCAGGCACAACAACTAGCTATCAAATCACTGGCAAAGCATTGCTACGATTGATTTTAGTCCTTTCCAGCCTAGTTGTGCTGGGCGGCTTTGCCCCCTCGGCTTTCGCCGCAGATACCCCTCTGGCCCAACTAGAAGACCACTTCTTCCAACACACTTATCCAGGGGACAGCGAAGACGAGCGCCTGACTCGCATAGAAAAGTTAGTATTTGGTGAGGCAAAAACTGGCGACTCGGCCACTCGCATCAGTGACCTGCAAAAGGTTGTAACAGAGGCCGACACAAGCCCTTCAACTCAATCAAATCAAAGCGAATCTGCAGCCCAATCTAGCGCTGGGAACCAATCTAACTCTAACGCTAGCGCCAGCGAAAGTAATAGTAGTTCTGCTCCCTCAAATAATTCTACTGCTGCTAATGACTCTGCAGCTCTAGCCGGAACTGATTACCCGCGAGTTGATGAGCTTGAACAATTGATTCTCAATCAATCGTTCAAGCAAATGCCACTAAGCAAACGTCTTAGCCAGCTAGAGGTAAAAGCTTTCGGCAAAGCAAGCAACGACGACGACCTCAGCGCTCGCACCGATGCCCTTGAAGTACATTGGGAGAAAACTCTCTCACCCAGCCTAGAAAAGCAGTACCTTAGCACAGTTGAGTGGTTGGAGAATAAAGTCATCGGCCAGAATTACAGTTCAAAACCTTTGATAGAAAGAGTGCAGACTCTTGAAGGAATTGTCTTTCCCAACCAGCCACCGGACACCACTAGCGGTATCAAAGAACAGCTCGAAACCCTCACAAATGCGGTTCATATAAACAAGAACAGCAGCCCAGATGTCACGCCAATGGCAAGTTCTGATCAAAATCAGAGTCCACATACATACCCAGGTCAACCAGCCCAGAGCCAATACACCGCCCAAGGCCAATATCCGCAGGCACCACCTTATCCCAGTAACTACCAAAACCAAGGGTCAAGCCAATCTGGGTATGGAAATAGCTATGGAAATAGCTACGGCGCTAGTTCTGGTAGCAATTCTGGAAGTACCTATAGCCCACAATCCTTCCAAATGCCGAGCGCCGAAAATCTACAGAGTACCCCAGCTTATCAGCAGCCCTATCAACCATCCTATCAACAGACTCAGAGCTATCAGCCAGCCCAGAACTATCAACAGTCTTATCAACAAACTCAAGGTTACCAACAGACTCAGGGCTATCAGCCAGCCCAGAACTACCAACAGAGTCAGCCCACCCAGCAGTATTCACAAACAGGTCAAGCTACAGAAAACGCAAGTGGTGCAAGCGAAAAGCAGGCGACTCAAAGCAAAGGTCACCCGCTCTTAAAAGGTTTAGCTAAAGCTCTAGGAACAGCAGCCACCATGGCGGCTGGTGCTATGAGTTCAGGCATGATGAATATGAACTTTGGCAATGGCATGTACGGTAATGGCATGTACGGCAACTCCCTTTACTCAGGTGGATACGGAGGCTATAACGGGTACAACAGTGGATTTGGCGGATACAACACTGGATATGGTGGATATGGCGGCACAAACATACGTTTTTAAAATTGGCATCGCCATAGGTCTTGCTCTTCTAACACAATTTCAAAGCGGAAGTGAGCTAATGGCAAAAGAAGGTATTCACAAACTGCCTCTAGTTGTGGCCCATCGAGGTGGCAAGCGTTGGGGCCCAGAAAATAGCCTGACAAGCTTCAAGAAAAGCGTGGCAGCCAATGCCGACGGTATTGAACTAGACATTCACCGCTGCAAATCAGGTGAATTGGTAGTCATCCATGACGATACTCTAAACCGCACCACCAGTGGTAGCGGTGCGGTTAAAGATGCCAGCTGGAAAGATCTCTCTACTCTCGATAGCGGCAGCTGGTACGAGGCCAAATTTAAAGATGAGCGCCTGCCCTTACTCAAAGACGTACTTGACGCGGTAGACGGTAAACTCACCATCAATATAGAGATCAAGAATTGTCCGGGTAACTATGCTGACATAGACGACGAGCTGCTCAAGCAACTAAAAGACTATCCTTATCCAGACAAAATTATGATTAGTTCGTTTGATCACATTATTCTAAAAAAAATTCACGATAAAACTACCAAGTATAAACTAGCTCTGCTAGGCGACTCTGTCATCTACAACCTGGCCGCCTATGCTAAATCTGTAGGGGCCACAGGCTGGAATCCAGATTTTGATTGCGTTCGCCCCGACACTGTGAAAGCCGCTCATGATGCTGGTTTGACTGTAAATACTTGGACAGTCAACAATAAAGAAGGTTGGAAGCGCGCCTGCGATCTTGGGGTAGACTCAATCATTACTGACGATCCCGAAGGCCTCAAAGATTTTCTTCGTCTCTTGAATTAAAAATGATGTTGAGCAAGTGCTGAAGCACTACACCACGCTCAAAGATTGTCAGCACGGTGGCATCTTCTCTAACCATTTCTCTGATTTTTGCTCGGGCTATAAGTTGATCGGCGTCTGTAGCTAGGCGCAAAGACTTCAAATCAAATTCTGCTCGCAAAAGGACAATCAGATTTTCTACACTCTCTTCAATCAAATCTTGATTGATAGTAAAGCTGCCAAGTAATTCAGCCTGACAGAGAGGGCAGTTGTTCACCGATTCGTATATCGCAGCAGCGCACTGAGGACAACGATTAAGTAGCTCTTGCTTAGACTGCTCTTGCTTAGACTGCTCTTGCTTAGACTGCTCTTGCTTAG
>LNFM01015369.1_pt1 | contig 10499 bp, 11 predicted proteins | sample 596031 | NCBI WGS metagenome assembly LNFM01 (sample SAMN04254537, study PRJNA301005) | activated carbon metagenome | isolation source: dual media filters at the Ann Arbor, Michigan drinking water treatment plant | place: USA: Ann Arbor | reverse complement strand
CGGCGCCGTCCGCGGACGGCGCCGGGTCCCCTGCGGGTCAGCCCGCGACGCGGTACATCGTGACGGTCCCGCTCACCTCGTTGGCCACGACGACCAGCGGGGCCTTCACGGGACTGTCCTTCTCCGGCACGAAGTGGACGACCTCCGGACCGGAGTCCTGGCCGTGGGCGACGGGCGACAGGCCGTAGTCACGGCGGTTCGCCCACTGCACGAGCCGGGGCGACGTGGGGGTCGAGACGTCGAAGACCATCAGGCCGCCGACCCGCTCGAGGCCGACGAACGCGTAGGTGCGGCCGCGGACGGTGCCGACGGCGACGCCCTCGGGCTCCGGGCCCTTGTTGTCGCTGCGGTCATCGACGACGTTGCCGTCGTTGGAGACGTTGAAGGCCGCGGGGACCTCGGCGGCGACGCGACGCTCGATCTGGTCGCCGCTGTCCCACACGCGGGTGCCGGCGGTCGTCCAGATCGATGCCGACCGGGCGCCGAACGCGTACAGGGCGGTGTACCCCGTGGCGGTCAGCCCGTCGGTGCGGGAGATGTTGAGGCGTCCCAGGGCGGCGGGCGCCGTCAGCCCGGCGGCGTCCGGGAAGGCCACCGGGTCGAGGACCACCGACGACGACCCCACCCGGGCCTCGTCGAGGAAGCCCGTCCGGTCGCGGCTGTCGCCCTCGTTCGCCGTGATGAGGTAGTCCCTCCCCCGTACCCGGAACGCCGCGAGGGCGTCGGGCATGTAGAGGCCCCGCACCGGCCACGTGCCGATGGAGATGCCACCGTCGCGGTCGCTGGGGTCGAGCCCCTGACCGGCCACGGAGTGGTCCTTCCACCCGAGCGCCGTGATCGAGACGACCCGGCCGGCGCGCAGGTCGATGCGGGCCAGCGCGTTGTTGTCCTGCAGGGTGACCGTCGCCGTCCGGCCGTCCTCGTCGATGGCGATGTACTCCGGCTCGAGGTCCTGGGCGACCGTCGCCCCGGGGCCGTTGAGCCGCACCCCCGACGGGAGCTCGCGGTGCCGCCTGCCGCCGGCGTTGAAGTCGGCGAAGCCGACCCGGCGGACCTCCGGCCCGCCACGGCGGGTCAGGTGGGACGTGGAGACGATCGACACCGAGCCCTCGGGGTCCGTCTCACCGGGCCCGTAGGCGGGCGCCTCGCCCTCGTCCGCGACGAGCACCTGGCGGCCGTCGGGCGTGAAGGTGAGCATGTCGGGCAGCGAGCCGACGGTGGCGCGGGCGACGAACTCCCCGGCCGGGGTGAGGAAGACGACCGCGCCCGGCGCCGTGATCGGGGACGCCTCGACGGCCACCGCGACGCTGTTGGGGCCGGCGCCGTACGGCGAGAGGTCGACCCGCCGCTCCAGGACGGGGTGGGTGGGGTCGGAGACGTCGACGATGTCGAGGCTGTTGCCGGTGCTGTTGGTGACGTACAGCCGCTCACCGTGGAGGGCGGCGGTCTCGCCGGACGTGCCGCCGGCGATGCCCGTCGCGTACGTGCCGAGCGGCGTCAGGGCGATGTCGCGCGGGGGCGGCGCCCCGTTCGCCGTCGTCGCCCCGAGCGCCGCCGCCCCGGCGACCACCGCCGCCGCCATGCATGCACCCGTCCGGTTCCGTCGTGTGCGCCTCATCCACCCCTCCGAGCCTCGCGTTCACTGACGCGTCGAGGCTAGGAGCCCCGCGGTTACGCCGAGGTGACCAGGCCGGGAAGGGTCTGCAACATCGCGGGACGGGGGGACGCGCGCGGGGCGGTCGCTCTGGCACCCTGGATCGTCGAGAGACGCGGGGACCCCGGAGGCGCCCTCCCTGATCATCGAGAAGCGCAAGTGGGACGGATCGGTGAGCGCCCGCTGGGCCGCCACCGTCGTGCGCGACGGCGACCGGCTGGTGTGGACCACACCCGCCGGCACGACACGGGAGCGTCCCCGGCGCGGCGGCGTCGACGTGACACGCCGGAGGGAGGTCTCGGCGACGCTCGGCACCGGGTGGATCGTGACGGCGGTCCTGGACGGGGACGGAGCGCCCATCCGCTACGAGGTCGACGCCACCCTCGGCGACGAGAGGGAGGCCGCCGGCGTCCTCGTGTTCATCGACCTCGACCTCGACCTCGAGATCGACGCGACGGGGACGGTGTTGAAGGACGTCTCGGACTTCGTGCGCCGGCAGGTGGAGATGTCCTACCCGCCGGACCTCCTGCGCCGGGCGATCACCGCCCTGGAGGAGGCCCGCGCCCTCCACGTCGCGGGGCTCTGGCCGTTCGACGGGTCGCTCACGGGGGGACGGGCGTGAGAGTCGTCTCACCCGCGACAAGCGCCCACCGGTTCACCCCTTCGGGGCGACGCGACGGCGCCGCGAGGGGGGCGATCCTCGTCCCGGTCCGGCGACCGCGCCCTGCTGGGAGGAACACCCGACATGACCGAGCCCCTCGCGGCCGACCCGCCGTCCCCGCCCGGACGGGCGGACCGGCGACGCACGCGGCGTCGGGGGATCCTGGTGGGCGGCGTGACGCCCCGCGCGGCGCTCGGGTGGATCGCCGTCGCGGCGATCGTGGTTGCGACGTTGGGTGCGTTCGTCGGCTACCTCGTCGACGCGGAGGCATTCGACTCGTTCGGGCAGGCCCTGTGGTGGTCGGTGGTCACGGTGGGGACCGTGGGCTACGGCGACGTCGTCCCGACGAACACCGCGGGCCGCGGGGTCGCGTCAGCCCTGATCGTCTTCACGATGGCGTTCTTCCCGGTCCTGACCGGCGTCGTGACGGCCGCCCTGATCGACCGGAACCGCCGGGACGCGGCCACGGACCGCCAGCGCGAGGACGATGAACGCCAGGCCGAGCTGCTCCGGCACCTGAGCGCGATCGAGGAGCGCCTGAACCGCCTGGAGGGACGCGCGCGCTGAGCGCCTCCGACGGTGGGGTATGCACGGCGGCGGGCGGGGTTGACGGGGGCACCCCGACGGAGGAACGATGGGGGTTGCTCCACCCTGCCGTGACCCCCGCAGGCATCGTCACCTGTCCCCGGACCCGGACGGTTTCCATGCCCGACCCCTCGCCCGTACCCCTCGGGCCCTTCCTCAGCGGCCGCGTCACGCACGCCGACGGCGCGGTGACGATGGCGCTGACCGGCGAGTTCGACATGGCGGCGGTGCCGCACGTCCGCACGCTGCTCGCCGGGCTCGAGAGCGACGATCCACGCGAGATCGTCGTCGACCTGACGGAGCTCGGCTTCATCGACTCCTCGGGCCTCAGCGTCCTCATCGACGCCCACGAACGTTCCGTCGGGGCGCGTGCGTTCGTGGTCCTCAGCGGGACGGGACCGACGCAGCGCGTCCTGGCGATGACGGGCGTCGATCAGCTGCTGACCGTGGTCGCCTCGCGTGACGCCCTCGACGGTCAGCTCTCCGCCGCGGAGGGCGTCGAGGCGACCGGGTAGGCGCGGCCCGCTCCCGGTCTCCCTCCCGGACCGCCCTCGCGTCGGCCCCGGGAACAGGTGGGGCCCCGTCACGGACGGGGCCCCGGTCATGCGCCAGACAGGATTCGAACCTGTGACCTCCGGTTTCGTAGACCGGCGCTCTATCCGACTGAGCTACTGGCGCGCGACCCGGGAGGTTACCAGGGTCCGCCGGGGTGGCACGCGGACGGCGGGGGAGCCGGTCCGGCGCCGCCTTCACCCGGGCGGAACGGGACGGAGAGGGAGGGATTCGAACCCTCGAATCAGGTTAACCCCGATTACCCGCTTAGCAGGCGGATGCCTTCAGCCACTCGGCCACCTCTCCCGAGGCGACCGCCATCCTAGCGAGCGGTCGCCACGAGGGTGCGCCGGGGCGTAGCCTCGGCACGTGGACGGATCTCCGGATCTCGGCGGGTTCGCGGACGTCGATGGGGCGGCGGAGCCCGGCGCCCTCGCGGGGTACCTCGACACGGTCCGCGGCGTCGGGGCCGTCGCCGAGTGGAAGGAGCGGTCGTTCGCGCTCCTCGACCCCCGGCCGGGGGCGGAGCTGCTCGACCTGGGTTGCGGGACGGGCGACGACCTCCTCGCCCTCGCCCCGCGGGTCGCGCCGGGCGGCCGGGTCGTCGGCGTCGACGCCAGCGCCGCGATGGTCGCCGAGGCCCGCCGCCGCACCGCCGGTCACGCGGGCGTCGAGGTCCATCTCGGCGACGGGCACCGCCTCGACCTGCCGGACGGCTCGCTCGACGGGGCCCGGGCGGAGCGGGTGCTCCTGCACGTGGAGGACCCCGCCGCCGTGGTCGCCGAGCTGGTCCGGGCGCTGCGCGCCGGAGGGCGCCTCGTGCTGGCCGAGCCGGATTGGGGGACCCTCGCGATCGACGCCCCCGACGCCGTCGCGTCCCGCGCCGTCGCCGCCGCCGGTGCCGGGCGGTTCCGGTCCCCGTTCGCCGGGCGGACGCTGCGGCGGCTGCTGATCGCGGCGGGGCTCGCGGACGTGGAGGTCGCGGCGCGCACCCTCGTGATCCACGACCCGGACGCCGCGGAGGCGGTCTTCCAGCTCGCCGACGCGGCGGACCGGGCCGTCGCCGCCGGGACCCTCACACCGGCACAGGCGGCGGCGTGGCGCGACGGCGTCGCCCGCGCCGGCGCGGCGGGGACCCTGCTGGTGGCGATGACGGCGTTCATGGGAAGCGGCCGCCGCCCCTGAGCGACCCGCGGGTATCCTCGCCCGGCGTGTCCCCGGAGGGGTGGCAGAGCGGTCGAATGCGACGGTCTTGAAAACCGTTGCCGGGCAACCCCCGGCCGAGGGTTCGAATCCCTCCCCCTCCGCTTGGAGCACGAAGCGTCGTGCAACGTTCGGACCCCGCTCCAGAAGACGAGCCGGGGGGGGTTCGCGTTCTGAAGAGCCGTCTGCCAGTCGCAAGGGTCCGGCAGGACGTCATCGTGAGACCTCGCTAGGCCCAGTGAGGGAGACACGTGCGCCGGCGGTTGCTCTGGCGTGCGGTCATGGCAGAACGCCCGCGGGAGGTGCCGCGCTAGAACCAACGGCGCTCAGCTGCCGGGTCGTCGGGAGTGCGCACCGATACGACCGTCACACCACCCTGCTGGAGTACGCCGACATCGATATCGGGCCGGTTCGTCCGAACTCGTACGCCTTCGACTTCGATCTCAGTCACCGCGGGCGAAGCCTCAAGTGAACCACGCAGGTCCGCCGGCAGGTGGCCTTCGAGCGGGACCGGAGGGCCCGCGCCCGTTGTTCGCTTGGACTCCCTCTTAACGTCTCCCAAGTCGTCCCATTCTCGCCTGTTGTCATCCACGTCTTCCAGGTCTGGAGGCCGGAGGATTTCTCGGATCTCCCGTTCTTGACTAGGACTGAGTCCGAGGTGTCGTAGCGCTATGCGGCTCCCTACCCGGCCGAGCTGCAGCAGGGATGCCAGATTGGCGAGCGCCGTCGCGGGGTTTGATGCAAGCGCCGCCAGAATCCAGACAGGAACACTTGTCAGGAGATCCAGTGACCCCGGGGTACCTCCCGTGACACGGAGGCCCGATTCCCGCGGAGTTCGACTGTTCGCGCGCTGGACGCGCTCCAGGGACAACTCTCGCGTCACGGAAAGTGCAGACCTTCGAAGGGCCAGGTCAACGTCCAGCAAGTCCAACGCCAAGAGGCTGGCCGCTGGAGGCCTCGGATAACGCCAGCCAATGAGCACACCCTCAACCGGATGATCAGGCTCGGTGCCGGCGAATCGGGGCTCGATGCCTTTGGCCCGAGCCTCCATCGCTGTTTGAACAGACTTGACCCAGCTCGGTGTGATCATTCGGAGTGCCCCTAAGCCATCGAGACCTTCGCCAGCGCGATCCTAGACGTTGACTGAAGAATGAGCTTTCGGGCTATTGCGGCCGCGGCCCCGGCTGTGGCTTCTGGAGGGGCTCGTAGACGGTTCGTCCTGAGCCGATAGACGCGGGGCCTTCGACGGCACGCCCGCCCCCCCAACCGGTTGCTGATCTGCTTCCGTGCCGCCCCCCGGCCGCTACGGGCCCCTGGCCAGCGCGCCTGTCCGGCCGGTGAAGGCTTGGGTTCAACGTCAGTCCCGTAAGCCCGTGGATCATTCGGGGCGAATCTCCGCCCTCCCAAAGCACGCCGAACCGCTCCTAGTCGTCGCCCCCATCAGGGAAGAAGGCATGGGGTGCGTAGACGCCGATGCACCATTTCGCGTCTGCGTCACCTGGGACGGCCAGTGTCTCGTCAGGGCGCCAATGTATCCACCTGAGGGAGACGGGCCCGCTCCGCCCACCGATCGTCGCCTGCCCACGGATGACCGCCACGCTGGCCTGAGGGAACTCGACCTCGCTGATCTCAAACGCCCGCAGCGGGTGAAGCTCGTAGATGCTTCTGACCCACTCGATCTGCTGCCCGCGCTTCTTGCGAAGGCCAAGTGTCTTGGTGGAGAAGGCCTCGGCAACGAGGGCCCACCGCTGCTTCTCCCAGGCCTCTACGAAGCTCCGTACGCGCTTCACTACTTCCAGTTCCTCAAAACCCGGATCATCGGCGGCCGCGAGCCAGGGCTGGAAGCGCTCTCGGTGGTTCTGGTCGTTCGCATACCGCCAGAGAGTCGCCGCCGCCTCCCGCAGCGTGGGCGGAGGCTCCGGCGGCGCGGCGGCACGCTCGGTTGCTGCGGCCCAGTCGGCAACAGCAAAGAGAAGGTTCCACGCCTTGGTGGCGACGACAGCGTTGTCGAAGTTGACGACCGCCCCATGGACGATTCCGTGGCGGTGCACCTCGAAAACCTCGTCGTCCACCCGTTTCTTGAACGTCTTGTGGAACGCCTTCAGTGCGTGACTCAGACCTTTGTGATGACCGACGACGCTATCCCACGCCACCATCTCGTCAGAATTCCGAGCGGCCAAGCCCTTTCTCAGCCCCGGCTCGAAGTCGTTCACGAACCCATCCATAACCACGATCAGCTGAAGAACGCAGCTGTCGAACTCTTCCGCCTCATAGTGCGCCAGAGCGCGACTGATCTGATGGTTGCGCTGCTGGAAACCGCTCCGGCGTTGGAGGCGGGTCACCCAGAAGCCGAGCCAGTCACTATCTCGGTGTAGCTCGATAAGAGCTCTCTCGGCTAGCTCGGCGTCGTTGCCAGAGCGGTCCAACAGCTCGCGCACCTCGCTGGTAGGCAGAGCGTCGTGGAAGACCCAGTTCCGCTCCCCGAGGAGCGTGCAGAAATCGTCGACGAGGTTCGCCAAGTCGTCGAGGCGACGTCGAGCGGCGAGGACCTCTTGACGCTGGTCCCGCGCTACGACACGAGTGACAAGACTCATGCCCTTCAGCTGGCTGAACAGTTCTTGGAATGACGGGAGATCGCGGGCCGAGCCGTAAGGCGACCCCCCAACTCGGCCTTCGGCGCTCTCGCTCATCCCCGGAGCGTACCCAGCGTCCCCGCCGACTCCCTTCCCCGAGCGTGTCTGGAGGTCCAGGTTCAACTTCAGTCGCGCGGGGCCCGTTGATCCACGACGCGACGCGCCACGTTCGAGCGTCGTACCCCGTGCCTACCGGGGCGCGGCCTCCCCGCGGGCGTCGGCGATCGCGCGGACGGCGTTCTCGGGGAGCGGGGTGCTGATCGTCACGCGCCGTCCGTTGGTGAGGGTGAGGCGCAACGCGGGGCCGGTCCGGAGGGTCAGCCACAACCCCTGACGGGGCGACCAGCTGATCCCCCAGCCCCACCGCCACGGTGAGACGGAGATCTCGACCGCCTCGGCGTCGCGGATGCGATCCAACGGGTACCGGAACCGTGGCCAGCCGAACACGCCGAAGTGCACCGTCACGCCGTTCGGGCCGGCGATCGAGCGCACGCTGTTCGCGGTCAGCAGGTTCACGAGCACCGCGACGACGATGACCGCGGCGGCGATCAGTCCGATGCCCGTCCACGACCCGTTCGCGACCCCCAGCGCGAGCAGCGGGACGGCCAGGACCGTGGTCAGCCACAGCGCGAACCAGTTGGTCGTGCGTCCCGAGTAGAACGTGTGGACCGCGGTGTCGTTCACGTGAGCTCCTGGATGAGTCGGATCAGGTCGTCGCGGCCCATCCCGTGGGTGCGCGCGAGGTCTACCAGCTCCGTCGCGGCAACGACCACCGCCGGGGCGGAGGGTGCGGCCTTCGCGACGCGGACCCCTCGACCCCGGCGGAACTCGAGGACGCCGCCGTCGCGGAGCTGACGGTATGCGGCGAGGACGGTGTTGCGATCGACGGACAGCGCCTCGGCGAGTTCCGCCGCCGGGGGCAGCTGCGCGCCGACCGTGAGGTCGCCGCTCGCCAGCCCGCGTCGTACGCAGGTCGCGATCTGGTCCCGCAGCCCCATCGGCGACGAGTGGTCGATTGCCCACAGCATGGTGCTAATGAAACTAGCACCATGCTGGGGGAAGGCGAAAGGGCCTACTCCTCGATGAGGATCACGATGGTCTCCGCGAGGACACCGTCGTGATCCTCCGCGGCCCTGCCCTCCTCCGACTGCAGCAGAGCGGCCATGGCGTCCATGTCCGGGACGTCCATCATCAGGCCGACGCTGGTGCGGTCCTGGGGATTGACGAACGTGCGGATGTTCGTCACCCCGATCGTGGCGAAGATCTCCGCCCGCTTGGGTGACGCGAGCCAGTGTGCGGTGTCCTTGACCTCATGGGTGGCGATCACGGTCGGCATGGGTTCTCCTGACCTCGTTGCCGCGTGGACGGGTTCCGATGACGATGGGGGGTCGGGCACACCTCCCTGAGCCCGGGAGGAAGGCAGCGCGAGACTCCTCCCGGCGGATTCCGTACGTCAAGGCCCCGCGAGTGGCCCCCGCCGGACCGGCGCGGGCCGATCGCCCCCTCGTGCCCATGACTCGCCCTCCGCGGGCTGATGTGGTCGGATCGTGGTGATGGGACACCCGCCCCGCACGGCCCCGGCGTGACGGCCGCCCTCGGTTGGGGTGCCCTCGCCGCGTCGTCGCTGGTCATCGGGGCGTTACTCGGGCTGCTCCGGCCGTGGCCGCCGCGGCCGCTCGGGCTCGTGCTCGCGTTCGGCGCGGGGGCCCTCATCAGCGCAGTGAGCTTCGACCTCGCCCAGGAGGGCGCGCAGGTCGGCGGGGCCGGCTACCTCGGACTGGGCCTCGCCGTCGGCGCGTTCACGTACTTCGGGCTGAACCGGCTCCTGCGACGACGCAGCCGGCGCGGGAACGGGAGCGGGGACGGCGCCGACGAGGCCGCGGGCGGTTCGCTCGCCCTCGGCGCCTTCCTCGACGGCATCCCCGAGCAGGCCGTCCTCGGGATCGGCATCGCCTCCGGCGGTGGGGTGAGCGTCGGCCTCCTCGTCGCGATCTTCGTCTCCAACCTGCCGGAGGCCATCGGCTCGGCCACCGAGATGCGCGCCGCCGGCACCCCCGCCCCGGCGATCCGTCGTCTGTGGCTCGTCGTCGCCGTCATCTGCACGGCCGCGACCGTCGCCGGCTACGCGATCGCCGACACCGTCTCGGGGGACCTGAACGCCGCGGTCGACGGGTTCGCCGCCGGCGCGTTGCTCGTGATGCTCGTCGACTCGATGATCCCCGAGGCCGTCCGCAAGGGCGGTGACATCTCCGGGCTCGTCACCGTCCTCGGCTTCGCGGTCGCGGCGGCGCTCTCCAGCGTCTCCTGAGCCCCGCGGGGGTAACTGCGGGCCATGCACCCCACCGAACCGGACCCGGCGGGCGACACCGCCACGCCCGCCACCCCCGCCACCCCGCGCCCCCGGACGGCCGTCACGCCACGCGCCCTCGACGTCGCCGCCGGCTGGAGCTGGCGCCTCCTCGTCGTCGGCGCCGCCGCCGCCGTCGTCTTCCTCGTCCTGTCGCGCCTGCGGATCATCGTCCTGCCGACGATCGTCGCGCTGCTCGCGGCGTCGGTCCTCTACCCGCCCGTCGCCTGGCTGCGGGCGCGGGGGTGGCCGCAGCTCCTCGCGACGTGGACCGTCCTGCTCGCGGCGATCGCCACCGTCGCCGCCGTCGTCGCTGCGCTGTCGTGGCAGGTCGCCGGGGAGGTCGACGAGCTCGACGTCAGCATCGAGCAGGGCGTCACCGACGTCGAGGACTGGCTCGTCGACGGGCCACTCGGCCTGTCGCGGTCGAGCGTCACCGACGCGTACGCCCAGGGACGCGAGTGGGTCACCTCCGGCGAGGGCCTGCTCTCCACCGGCATCGCCAGCCAGGCCGTCGTCGCCGTCGAGGTCGTCGCCGGCCTGCTCCTCGCCCTCGTGCTCGTCTTCTTCTTCCTCAAGGACGGGGAGGGGATGTGGCAGTCCATCACCGGCCGCCTCGGCACCCGGGCCGCCGCCCACGTCGACCCCGCCGGGCGGCGTGCGTGGACGACCCTCTCCGGCTACGTGCGGGGGACCGCCATCGTCGCCGCCGTCGACGCGATCCTCATCGGCGTCGCCGTCGCCGTCCTCGGGGTGCCGTTCGCCCTCCCCCTCGCGGCGCTCACCTTCGCCGGCGCGTTCCTGCCGATCGTGGGGGCGGTGGTCGCCGGGTCGATCGCGGTGCTCGTCGCGCTCGCCACCCAG
>LNFM01013324.1_pt1 | contig 10499 bp, 4 predicted proteins | sample 596031 | NCBI WGS metagenome assembly LNFM01 (sample SAMN04254537, study PRJNA301005) | activated carbon metagenome | isolation source: dual media filters at the Ann Arbor, Michigan drinking water treatment plant | place: USA: Ann Arbor | reverse complement strand
TTAGGATCGCGCACCTTAAAGGGATTGATGGCCGTGACATTGAAATAGTAGATAATGAAAATAAAAAGTGAGAGTACAAGAATCAAAAAGGTACCCCATCCAAATAAGCTATCTGAAATTTTTGCAAGTTCAAAGCCTAAGCCACCACTGATAAAACCTATCTCAGTGACACCAGCCATGTTGTGGGTGATATATCCCAGCAGCAAGCTTAACCAAAGCCCGGCAAACACAGAAAGAATGAAGGCCGAAAATATTGAAACCAATTCGCGCTTGAATACAAACTTAAAGCCTACAAGAAAAAGGAGTGGTGGAATCGCAAAGGCAGAGATGCCCAGCCATTTCCAGATTAAAAAATGTGAGGTGATTGCTCCATAAAGACCCAGCCAATTATCAGCCTCACGGCCCGATTCAATTGAGTTGGTTGCCCAGAACGCCTGCACCACACTTTGGTCAGCCTTGCCTGTGAAAATGTGGGAAAGGAAAGCAGTGAATAAATACAGCGCAGTGATCAGAAGAAAAAAACCAAAGGCGAGGGTAAAGCGTGGGTCCGAGAAAAAATCAAAACCGAATCTGGATTTGGACTTGGGGGACTTTACTTTCTTTTCCTTTTCGGGTTTTTTAAAGGTGTTGGATTTATAGGTATTCTCAGCCATCAGTTTAAAAAGTACTCAAAGCTAAGAAAAATGACTGGAAACGTAAATTCCAGTAGATCGAGAGCAGGGCTGCAAGCAACCATACTCATGACTTAACTCTACTTAAACCATTAACCCAAAAAAGTCATTAGACTTTTTTGCACGTTGTGCTGATGATTGAAAATGAAAGGCGTATAGTTTTCCTTTTAATGTAAATATTTCTTTTATTTTCAATGTCAGGTCAGACGATAAATGTCTGACTCCGACCGCAAGTGTCATGAGGTTAATCCTGACAATGCTGACTTCTATGTCCTCATTCGTCACCCTTCGGGCAAAATTGTCATTCCTAATGGCAATTTTCGGATTAAATCAACAATCATAACCGTCAAGTTAAAATAATTCATTGGGTTTCAGTTACACGATCAATGACTTTCTTAAGTACCTGCTTTCAGGTATTTTTTTGATCGAATAATTACTCGAAAACAGGTATTGAGATAAGGGCTTTATTCACAGATCTTACCTATCTGATAAGTAAATACACTTGCTCTCATATCTGTAGCAAGATGAGCAGGTATTACCAGGTTTTTTTCAAGATAAAATTAACTCAAATCCAAATGAAACATTATTATCTGATTGCCTTGTTGGTACTGCCCCTAACCCTACAGGCCAAAATCTGGATTGTGGACAGCAACCCGGGTAGTGCCTCGAAAGATTTTACCAATTTGCAGGCAGCGCATGATGGGGCTTCGGTTGGGGATAGCCTTTACCTGATTGGGTCGGGAGTGAGTTATATCACAACCACTGTCACAATCATGAAGCGTCTGGTAATACTCGGGCCTGGTTATTTTTTAAATAATCCGGATACTCAGGTTTCCTTACTATCCGCTTTCCTACTTCTCGAAACAGGTTTATGTGGCTCGGATGCGATCATCTTTGCTGGTGGATCTGAAGGATCCGTTGTAAGTGGATTAACCATATTTGGTTCAATAACTCTTTCAGTCAATAATATTCTACTCAGAAGGAACAGAATGTCTGCTCCCATTGCAGGGGGTTGTCCTAAGCCCCTTGTAACGGTTGCGGCATCCAATATTATTATTGGACAAAATTATTTTACCGCTACTGTGGTTGGCGGTTCTTATGGACAATGTATTGGCATTAATCCCGGATTTAGTACCATCAGGATTATTAATAATTATCTGTTTAATAATGGAGGGGGGTTTGAAAATGTACGTTCAAGTGGGTCTGGTTTAGAAGTATCAAATAATACATCTAATAGTCATTTTAATGTTACAAATGCGTTGGTTCAAAATAACATATTCTATGCTGGTGGTGTATTATCAGCCACCACCTCAGTTATCCGAAATAATATCCACCATACCAATGGCTTACCCACAGATAATGGCAATATCAATAATGTACTACCCACTACAATTTTTATTGGCACGGGTACCACCGATGGTCAATGGAAACTAAAAACAGGTTCACCAGCATTGGGCACCGGGTTTGATGGAACTGACATGGGTATGTATGGCGGTGACGAACCTTACATACTCTCGGGAATTCCACCCATACCTACCATTTATGGGTTAACCGCTCCTGCCGCAGCAGAAAAAAATACAGGACTACCGGTACAGATAAAGGTGAAGTCAAACAATTAATGATAACTATTTTGATCGTGATGAAATTCTATGTGATGAACTGGATATCTACCCACATAAGCATGGGGGTAAAACTTATAATCAGCACAATCCTGCTATTTTTAAGTTCAACAAAACTTTACTTGTTATGAAGTTCTTCTACATGATTATTTTGTTGTCAATTACAAACAACGTTTTTGCTAAAATCTGGATTGTCGATAGCAATGCGGGTAGCAGCTCAAAAGATTTTACCAATCTTCAAGCCGCGCATGATGGGGCCAATGCCGGGGATACCTTATATCTTATTGGGTCTCCGGTAAATTACATCACAACAAAAGTTACCGTAACCAAGAGGTTGACCATCCTTGGGCCGGGCTATTTTTTAAGTGAAAACCCCGATACACAAACCAATGTAGCCTCAGCTTTTTTAAACAACACCGCAGCGGGTGTCTGCGAAGAACTGGAATTTGCAGCTGGCTCGGAAGGTTCGGTACTCATGGGGATTCAGATAATTGGGCGGTTGGTGGTGAGTGCTAATAATATTTTAATCAAACGTAACCTCATCCGTCAGGAATCAGGCTGCAACTTATCACAGGTAAGTATCAATGCTTCGAATGTCTTTTTCGTTCAAAACTATGTTGACGGCAATTTAAACAATACAAGTTTTGCTGTGGTGAATGTAACGACCGGACAATCGGGAATTGTGGTTGCCAATAATTATTTATTTCATAGTTGTACAGGTTGTGGTGGTGGGGTTGCAGCACTAATATCCCCACCTACTTCATCTCTTGAAGTATCAAATAATATTTTTGCAGGTGGAATCAATGTTGCCAATGCCATTGTCCAAAATAATTTTTTCAATACCGACAACTCATTTACCGCATCCGCTTCGCTGGTCCGAAATAATATTCACACCAATGGCTACTTGCCTTTAGGAAATGGAAACATCAATAACAGTTCCCTTGGCTTACGGTTTGTTGACACTGGCAGCACCGATGGACGTTGGCAATTAAAACCTACATCACCCGGATTGGGTGCGGGCTTTGGGGGCACCGATTGTGGCATCTTTGGTGGCGCTGAACCCTATGTGCTATCGGGCATCCCGCCTATCCCCAACATTTATTCTCTGATTGCTCCTAATGTAGGTGAAAAAAACACAGGGTTACCCGTACAAATAAAAGTGAAGTCGAATAATTAACAATGCGCTTATTTCTTCTTTTATTTTTTTGTAGCTCCGGATTATTCGCGCAGACTATTGCGCGGGTAGAATATTTTTTTGATACAGATCCTGGATTTGGCAATGGCATTGAAATTTCCATTACCGCAGCGGCTGATCTTACCCAAAACGCTACTCTTCCTTTAGGGCTAGTGAATGAAGGATTTCATGTTCTCTTTATCCGGGCTAAAAGTAATAACGGTCTATGGAGTCACCCGGTCATTAAACCGGTATATGTTCAACGTACAGCCCAAAGTGCAACCCTCAATTTTATTGATCGGATAGAATATTTTTTTAATACCGATCCCGGCACGGGTAATGGTATTGAGATACCCATTACTTCGGCCATAGACATTACCCGGGATTTTATAATTCCATTAACTACCATAGCCGAAGGATTTAATACCCTGTATGTGCGCGCCAAAGATAGTCAGGGGCTTTGGAGCATACCGGTTATCTATCCCGTTTTTGTTCAACGGAATGCACAATCGGCTGCAACTCCGCAATTAAAAAACATAGAATACTTTCTTGATGCCGACCCTGGTGTTGGCAATGGCACACAACTTTCGTTGGCTTCCAGTGTTGCTGACGAATCGTTTGTAATTAATCTGAGTGGAGTTGCCGAAGGGTTTCATATTTTATATGTACGCTCACAAGATGTGAATGGCCGCTGGAGTTTGCCGCTTGCAAAACCATTTTTCAATGCTAATTCAGGTACCGAGATTGTAGCCTTAGAATATTTTCATACTGATGGCGCCACCCAAACTACACCGAAGACCTATACTAATTTTACGCCAGGCGCTAACCTCACCATTGATTTTGCTGCCGCCCTGGAGGGTTTGTTGCCGAGCACATCCTATGAAATACGAATCACCGCCATTGATGATGAAAACAAACGGAGCAAAGAAGCCATTCATGTATTCGTAACACCTGCAGTCATCTGCGATCCCATTACTCCTCCGAGTGTGTTAAACGCAACGTTATGTGGAAGCGGCAGCGTGACGCTTATTGCATCCGGTGCTACCGCTACGCAGGATTACCAATGGTACACATCCACTACTGAACCGAATGCCATTACGAGCACCACCGGAAATTCATTTACAACACCCATCCTTACTGATACCACCGCATACTTTGTTTCCATCCGAAATGGAACCTGCGAAAGTGTGCGAATCCCGGTAACGGCATTTATCATACCTACTCCGTCAGTTCCTGGGGCAAGTAATAACAGTTCTTGTGGAGTCAATTCCACGGTAACATTAACAGCTACGGGTGGAAACAATGGAGACTACCGTTGGTATGAGGTGGCTACTGGAGGCACCGCATTGCCCGGAGAAGTAAATGATTCATATGTCACACCACCGCTTACTGCAACAGCTACTTATTATGTATCACTTAATAACGGTAGTTGCGAAAGTTCCCGCACTGCCGTTATGGCCACAATCAATCCTATTCCTCCGCAACCATTCATAACCTCCAACATTTCATTGATTGGAAATACGCTAACCATTTGTGCCAGTACCACGTTAACATTGAGTGCTCCATCAGGGTATGCCGGATACCTATGGTCGAATGGCTCAACCTCGCCCTTCATTTCTGTGAGTGTAGGTGGTCTCTACTCCGTGACTATTACCAATACATCAGGTTGCATAAGCCCTGCATCAGAATCTCTATCGGTAACTATACTGCCTGAACCTTGCAACAATCAGGCCCCGGTAATCGCAGCAGTAGCTCTTTCTACCATCATTGAAGGTCAAGTTACTGTCAACCTTCTTCCGCTTATAACTGACGCTGATGATAATCTTAATCTTGCTTCTCTTACGATAATACAACCACCGGGAAGTGGCGCAATTGCTACACTTATTAATGGTGTATTGCAAATCAATTATGCCGGGGTCAATTTTACCGGCAAAGATCAATTGACCATTCAGGTGTGTGATGTATTTAATGAATGCACGCAACAAATTTTAGAAATTGATGTGATCGGTGACATTGAAATTTATAACGGTCTCTCCCCCGGAAGCGATGGCAAGAATGATATTTTTCTGATTCAATACATTGAACTCTTGCCAGACACACAAGACAATCGGGTAACTATTTACAATCGCTGGGGGAGCAAAGTCTTTGAAATTGAGGATTACAATAATACAACAAAAGCCTTTCGCGGATTGAATGACAATGGGAATGAATTACCCTCGGGCACTTACTTTTATAAAATTGAATTTGACAATCTAGATCGCGAGCCAATAACCGGTTATCTAACTATTAAAAAATAACATTAACCCGGTCGATGAATTAACCAAGTTACTCAACTCTCAGTAATTATTTTGGATGTGTGCATGTTTAAATGCACGGGCATCAGTTAAATGATGGCACGTAAATCCTGAGACAATAAATAACGCCTAAAATTGTCACCTATTATAGGGCCGGAACTCCCATTGGATACCGAGGTGACTTGCGCGGGAAGCTTTACCTTCGATAAAAACATATGTTCTTTACCGGTATGAAGGAAATCAGGTGCCGAAACCAAATTTTATATAATTAGAATTTTATGAGCGTCAGAAAAAATATAACAGGTTATTTATATTTGAAAAGATAATTATTAACGAATACAAGTGTTAAACAGTTTTGAATTTGAACTTTTGAAATATGCGTCTGGTAAGAATTATACTAAGTGGTTTTATTTTATTTTCTATTCCTTCGTTCGCACAGGTAACCTTTCATAATGTTCCGATCAATTCCCTTCCAAGTACTCCACAAGCATCTGTTAAGGGTGATTTTAATAATGATGGTTTAATTGATGTTGCAGTTTGCAATTTTAATTCATTCGCAAATCAACAAGTAACATTGCTACTAAACACGGGGTCGGGCACTTTCACGGGCACCAACAAAAGAAATTTCGCGTCCTCTACTAACCCATCCGATATTGCCGTAGGCGATTTCAATAAGGATGGAAACCTGGATGTTGTTACCTGCAGTCAGTCCAATGGTGATTTCTCCCTGCTGCTTGGAGCCGGCAATGGCAACCTTGCTGCACCGGTTAATTTTCCTGTAGGACCAACACCCCGGGCAATAGCCGTTGGTGATTTTAATAACGACTCTAACCCGGATGTCATTGTTTCAAACAGCACCGCACCGCGACAAGTCTTCATTTTCCTGGGGAATGGAAATGGCGGCTTTTCAACTCCTACAACTATTGACTTTGCCATCTTGTTTGGTGTCGCTGTGGGTGATTTTAACGGTGACTCCAATCTGGATTTTGCCGTAACTGCAGATGTAGTGCAACCCTGGTTTGGTAATGGTTCAGGCACATCATTTACACCTGGTACAGCTGTTACTGGATTTAGCACCGCATTAGATATTATCGCGCATGACCTTGACGGTGACGGAGACCTCGATTTAAGTACCGGCAATGCTTATACCCTGAACAACGGCTCCGGAGTCTTTGCAGCGCCCATTGCATTTTCGCAAACGGGAGCTTACATGACACCCGGTGATCTGAACGGTGACGGACAAATGGACATCATCGCCAGGGACAATACACAGAATTACCAGAATGTCAGGGTTTTCGCAGGTAATGGCACGGGCACATTCACTCTTCTCGCCAAGTTTGAAACGAATGTAAACCCCCGCAGCATAGAACTGGTGGATGTTAATAATGATGGAAAACTGGATGCAGTGGGGGTGGGTACTAATGGAACCACACACAGCGCAGATGTATTATTGGGTGATGGAACAGGCTACTTTTCCAATGCCATCGCGAAGTTTCCAACGGCACCCGACCCACGCGATATGGTGCTGGACGATTTCAATCTGGATGGAATAACCGATGTAGCGATCTCACACACCGCAGGCAACTTCTTTGCCGTTTATCTTGGAACGGGAAATGGCAGGTTCACAAAAACAGCAACGAACTATACTACCGGCACCAATCCTTTCCGTATCCAAAACATCGATTTTAATAAAGATGGTATTCCCGATCTGTTATCAGTCAATTCGAATTCTACACCCTCCATTACTCCATTTACCGGACAAGGAGATGGAAGTTTTACCCCACAGGCCAACATCGGTTTTACCGGAAACAATGTGCGCATCACTATCGGTGATTTTAACAAAGATACAAACCAGGATATTATCGCCACTGGGGGTAATGTCGCATCGCTTTATTTTATTGCCGGAACAGGAACTGGGTTTAGTCCTGCTGTAACTATTCCGATTAGTGAAAATGCACTGGAAGTACGAACTTCAGACTTCAATAACGATAGCAACCTTGATCTTGCAGTTGCTTATAGTTCTCCCAACCGGGTAGTCGTATTTTTTGGTAACGGAAACGGCACATTTACAGAAGGGAGCCAGTATCCCATGAACTCAGGATTTTTTGAAGTTCAGGATTTGAATAATGATGGAAGACCGGATATTAATGCTTATAACGTTACCATTGGTACTGATGATGATTTTTATATAAATGATGGAACCGGAGTATTTACGGGCACAAACTACACCGCTGGTTTTACAGGAACCGTAAAGGACTTTGCAGACATGAATGGAGACGGGTTTAAAGATTTAATACTTTCCTCGCAATTTACAATTAGTTCAGAACCGGGTATTGTCAGGATTTTCAGTGGTTCCGCCAGCGGCCCTACTACCACTCAGTTGATAAATAAACAAATGTCTGGTGGACATAAAGTACTTGCCCGTGATTTCAACAGTGATGGTAAAAATGATCTTATCTCTGTATCTTTTAATATATATGAAGATTACTTCGCTGTATTAATAAATAACACTGTTGCTGTGGGTTGCCCAGTCATTACCACACAACCCATTTCTCAAACTTCCTGTGAAGGTCAAAGCATAACCCTATCCGTTGCTGCCACAGGGAATGCACCACTGAGCTATCAATGGCGAAAAGATTTGATAAATATTCCAAGCGCTACTACCGCCACGCTTTCATTCTCCGCCATTGACTTACTTGATGCAGGTTCATATACGTGTGTGGTCAGTAATCTTTGTGGCTCCACCACAAGTAGTGCGGCCGTAGTCTCAATAAATTCAACACCTGAACCACCTTTCACTACGAATGCCGACCGTTGCGGACCAGGTTCTGTGGTACTAACAGCGACTAATGGAAGTGATGGAAATTTCAGATGGTATACACAAGCTATCGGTGGCACTGCCATTGCCGGTGCAGTAAATAGTACGTATTCCACACCTTTATTAACGGCAACCACTACTTATTATGTAGCCGTGGCAAACGCATTTTGTGAAAGCGAGCGTACACCCGTAACAGCTACTATCACACCCGGCCCCATTGCACCGGCTGCTTCGGCAGAACCACGATGCGGACCAGGCACCGTTACCCTTACAGCCTCTGGCGGAACCAACGGACAATACCGCTGGTATGATGTCGCCAGCGGTGGCACTGCCCTGGCCGGAGAAGTTAACAGCATTTTAGCCACTCCACCGCTTTCTACGTCTACCAACTATTATGTGTCAATCAATGATAATGGTTGTGAAAGTGCACGCACCGAGGTAATAGCCTCCATATTTTCAATTCCAACAAAACCCATTATCACAGCAAGTGAAACAATCAATGCTGGTATAGTAGCTATCTGTTTACAGCCCATCACACTTTCGGCCCCTGCCGGTTTTTCTACCTACGCCTGGTCGAATGGAGAAACTACACAACAAATTATTACCCAGTTATCTGGGAATTATTCTGTAGAAGTAACCGATGCAAACGGATGTAGCAGTCCGATGTCTGATATAATTCAAGTGATCAATAATACTACCTGTGTTAACAGTCCACCTAACATAATCACCACTACAGTTCAAACTTTCATCGGTGGAAAAGTTACGATCGACTTGACCCTGCTTATTTCGGATCAGGATGGTAATCTTGACCCTACTTCCTTGGAGGTAGTAGGCAATGCAACGCAAAAAGGGGGCAAGACTACGGTGAATGGCTTCATTCTTGAAATTGATTATGCCACCGCTAAATTCTCTGGCCAGGATTTCCTGATTATTCGTGTGTGTGATTTGCTTAATGAATGTTTTGAAACGAATCTTGAAATTGAGGTGATTGGTGATATTGTAGTGTATAATGGTATCTCACCCAACGGTGATTTAAAGAATGATAAATGGGTAATTGAATACATCACACTTTTTCCGGATACAGAAAATAATCACGTGACTATTTACAATCGCTGGGGTAGCATTGTGTGGGAAGCCAGCTTTTATAACAATGATGATGTTGTATTTACCGGACTCAATAAAAATGGCAATGAATTAAGTACCGGCACCTATTTTTACAAAATAGAATTTATTAATAGTGAACGGGAAATGATTACTGGTTATCTTTCATTGAAACGGTAGTACCTTCCAAATTTGAAACTACCTTTTGGTAAGTTGAACTTTTGCGCTTTCGGTATCTGCAATATCGAAAGCGAGACGGACAGTTTTTATGGCCAGTGCTCAAACAGAATATCCTTCCTTAGCTACTAATCCTAATCATCCCACAACAAAGAATCATTGAAATCGGCTGCAAAAACCCCATCAAGGGAATTTATCGCACTTTTGTTTTAATCAGATTTATAAAATTCTTATTTTCATTTTCTCTAAATAAAGCGATCAGCTTTTGCTAATGAGAATCATCGTCTACTCATCAAGCCAAAATCATAGTATCAAAATTTTCATACCATGAAAAAATCATTGACCACAACAGGAATTTTATTTTTTACCCTAGTATGTTTTTCACAAACGATCCGAATTGCCAACAGCAATCCCGGTGCTGCCACAGGCGTGAATACGTTTACGGGTGCTAACGCTATTAACCTGGCGATAGCGGCATCAGCTAACGGAGATATCATCTACGTTGTTCCCAGTAGCGTTGTGTATTCGCAACCTCAGCTGAATGGAAAAGGGCTTTCCATTTTTGGAGGGGGTTTTAATCCTGACAAACCAGGTGCCGTCCGGTCAACTCTCGGTTCGATTTATGTAAACGCAAACAATGTAAGG
>LNFM01013323.1_pt1 | contig 10499 bp, 13 predicted proteins | sample 596031 | NCBI WGS metagenome assembly LNFM01 (sample SAMN04254537, study PRJNA301005) | activated carbon metagenome | isolation source: dual media filters at the Ann Arbor, Michigan drinking water treatment plant | place: USA: Ann Arbor | reverse complement strand
CACCAGGAACAACGCCTTCTTCCACCGCTGCACGTGTGGCATGCAATGCATCTTCAACTCGCGCTTTTTTCTCTTTCATCTCAACTTCAGTAGCAGCACCGACTTTAATAAGCGCCACACCACCTGCTAACTTAGCCACGCGCTCTTGCAGCTTTTCTTTATCATAGTCGCTAGTTGCTTCTTCTATCTGTGTGCGAATCTGCTTGACACGGCCCTCAATGTTTCCAGCATCACCTGCGCCATCAATAATCGTTGTATTTTCTTTACCTACTTCTATGCGCTTAGCTTGACCCAAATCATTCAATGTGGCTTTTTCTAAAGTCAAACCAACTTCTTCAGCAATAACAGTCCCACCTGTTAGAATAGCGATATCTTCCAACATAGCTTTGCGACGATCACCAAAGCCAGGCGCTTTAACTGCACAAGTTTTCAGGATGCCACGAATATTGTTTACAACTAAAGTTGCCAGTGCTTCCCCATCCACATCTTCAGCAATAATTAGCAATGGTTTGCCGGCTTTCGCCACTTGTTCTAATATGGGTAGCAAATCGCGGATGTTAGAAATCTTCTTGTCATGCAACAAAACAAAAGGATTATCCAATAAAGCAATTTGCTTTTCTGCGCTACTTACAAAGTAAGGAGAGAGATAGCCGCGATCGAATTGCATACCTTCAACCACTTCCAGTTCATTCTGCAATCCAGATCCATCTTCTACAGTAATCACGCCTTCCTTGCCAACTTTATCCATCGCATCCGCAATGATTTTGCCTATCTCATCATCTGAGTTCGCAGAAATACTGCCTACTTGAGCAATTTCCTTGGCTGTCGCACATGGTTTTGAAAGTTTTTTCAATTCACCGATGGCTGCGGTAACTGCCTTATCTATGCCGCGTTTAAGATCCATTGGATTCATGCCTGCAGCAACATATTTCATACCTTCTTTAACGATGGCTTGAGCTAATACAGTTGCAGTGGTAGTACCGTCTCCGGCTACATCAGAAGTTTTGCTAGCCACTTCTTTCAGCATTTGTGCGCCCATATTTTCAAACTTATCTTTCAGTTCGATTTCTTTAGCAACCGAAACACCATCCTTGGTAATTGTTGGTGCACCGTAAGAACGATCTAAAACAACATTGCGACCTTTTGGTCCTAACGTTACCTTTACTGCATCGGCTAAAATATTAACACCAGCTACCATTCTATGGCGCGCTGAATCACCAAATTTCACTTCTTTTGCTGACATAATTTTTCTCCTAATCTTTCAAAACATTATCTTTAGTAGGGTATTGAATTGATACACTTAACCTTCAATCACACCCATAATATCTTCTTCCCGCATGACTAAAAGCTCTTCGCCTTGAACCTTGACAGACTGTCCAGCATATTTACCAAACAATACTTTGTCGCCAACCTTGACTTCCAATGGGCGAATTTTTCCATCATCACCAACTTTTCCTTTTCCTACAGCCAGAATTTCACCTTGATCGGGTTTTTCCGCTGCACTGTCTGGAATAACGATTCCTGATGCAGTTTTACGTTCATCTTCTAATCGTTTTACGATGACACGATCATGTAAAGGGCGAATTTTCATACTACTTTCTCCTATTAAAATTAATAACCCGAATTTGCAAAGTATTTTGTACTTTATTCTTATGAGTTTCCGAAGCACTTAGCGCTTCATAATATTACAAAAATAAATATTAGCACTCGCTCACTAAGAGTGCTAATAATAGTGGTTCTTTCTCGTAATTTCAAGTAAAGAGACACAAATTCTTTGGTCTATGTGTAAGCGAGGGAATAAACCCGGAATAAAAAACGAAACAAAACCGGAATTAAAATAACATCAAATAATGAGAGATTGAAAGATGAAGTTGCATATCAACTATGACCAAAGCTTCTGTTGGCACCGTTAACCCGCATCACCTCATCAACGGGTGCACAACGATGCGAAGCCTGAGTCAGGCGCTTATCCATCAGTGCTTCCAGTTCCCCTTCGTCGTATCTGACCAGGTAACGCCGAAATGTGCGGTCACATACCCCAAGCACCATTGCCGCTTCTTCCTCTGTGTAAAACCTCCACTCCTCCAGCCTTCATATGCTTCCTCAAACCTCATCTTCCGTGTCTCCTGTAGCCATTCTGTCCGTTTCATCTCAATCCCTCCTTGGGCTAAAGATAATCCGGACAGATCATGTGCTACAAACCCGGACAGTTTATTTGTTCTCTACAAGAAACGATCTGATGGTTGACCAGAAGGCTTCAAACCGTTAACATGCGCATCTTACCAGTTCCCTGATAGCTCAGTTGGTAGAGCGACGGACTGTTAATCCGCAGGTCCCAGGTTCGAGCCCTGGTCGGGGAGCCAATTAACTCAATGAGTTATCTGGCTTATAGCTCTGGTTAGCTTCTTTAGCGTGACAGTGTAAAAAATCGCCTTATTTGGTACTAGTTTTCGCTTTATTTGGCACTAACGCTTTTGCATTTTAACGCCATCCTTTCAGAAATTCCTTATTATCAATTCAGACCGGCAAGCTGATCGATTTGCTCCACCTACCGTGTAAGTGATTTCAGTGGTATCAATGGTCAGTCCGCTGAATGCTTTTCTCATTTCAGGGATATCGTTAACCGATATGATCATCGTGCATTTTATGGATCTGGCCAGATCTGCCATCTGGTCGTATTGCTCCAATCCAAAGTCAACACCATAGCCTTCAGTACTCCCAGTACGGTGGATCGCAATAGAATCGTGTGTGGGGTCTGTCATATTTTTTGATGCAATCTGGCCATGACAGGTGCTCGATATAAATTCTGGATAGTCTCATGTGGGCTTGGCTCAGATCCTCCTCGAGTCTGAGTAAGTTTAGCCGTGGCGCGCTGGTGGTTGCTGTGCCGAAGTTCTGGTCGTCTACCTTGCCACCAAATGCCAGCTTCCACGGTGTTATCCTTAAATAGGATGAAAATTGTTAGCCAATACTCCCGCTACCCCCATCTACACCATGAAGTTTATTGACAAACGGTGCAATGCCCTTTGGTTATTGCACCCTACTGTCTGTCATCCCGCAGTCCATCCCCCACCTGTCCCCCGCGCGCTCCGCCGCGCAGCACGCGGGAGTCGCCCGATTCCGGCCCTTGTGGATCGATTACCGGCTCCACCGGGTAATCTCCAAACCAATCCTGGCACCATTCCAACACATTGCCGTGCATCTGGTACAAGCCCCAGTCGTTACAGTACAGTTTTTTGACTTCGATAGTCTGTTTCCGATATTCGCTCGGACTGCCCTTATTGTAAGGATTACTTCCATCGAAATTAACCAACGTTGAGTCCATCTGATCTCCCCAGCAGAACGGTGTGGTACTGTCGGCTCGACAGGCATATTCCCATTGCGCTTCGGTCGGTAGGCATAATTTCAATTCCGCTTTCAGACCGTTCATTTTGGTGATGAAAGTTTGAGCATCTTCCCAATTGATGTTCTCTACCGGAAGTTCTTCCCCTTTAAATTCACTGGGATTTTCTCCCATGATCACTTCCCACAGCGCTTGCGTCACCGTAGTATCCGCAATCCAGAAGCCTTTGGTTAAAGTCACTTCATGCTGAAATTCATTGTCAGACCGTTCCGGTTCATCCGGCGGCGATCCCATCAAAAACATCCCAGGCTCGCACCAACGGAACACCTGCCGCACGCCTTTGTAGGTGAACGCCATCCATAGACCGAATTCATCTTCGCCCCAATCGGATGCCCAGTACTCCGGGAATTCTTCGGGGAAAATGGTGTGTTTGCGGATGTACATGGCAGATTTCTAAAAATAATGAGCAAGCCATTATTAAAACACAGAGAAGTGCTAAATGGGTGTTGAATTACCGCGCTGAATTCTTACCCGTCATAAGCCGATTGAAGCTTGGCAATATCGAGCTTTTTCATTTGCAGCATGGCTTGCATCGCCCTTTGGGATTTCTCAGCATCTGCGTTGCCGAGCAACTCACCCAAAACTTCCGGGACAATCTGCCAGGACACGCCGAATTTGTCTTTCAGCCAGCCGCATTGCTGCGCTTGTTCATCACCGCCTTGGGAAAGATTGTTCCAGTAGTGATCCACCTCATCCTGCGTTTTGCAGGATACTTGGAACGATATGGCTTCGTTAAATTGGAATGTCGGTCCGCCGTTAAGAGCAGTAAAAGTTTGCCCATCCAGTTCAAACTGCACCGTCATCACCGACCCTTCCGGTTTGCCGTGAAACTCGAAGCCCGCTTTGCCATAGCGAGCAATATGCTTAATTTTTGAGTTGCTAAAAATAGCCGTGTAGAAATTCGCGGCTTCTTCGGCTTGGTGATCGAACCATAAACAAGGATTGATTTTTTGCATCGATAATTATCTCGCGAGAAATTCAATTTGGTTTAAAGGCCATTGAGAAACTTTCTGCGTTGCCGCTTCGGTGTCAAAAACAGACTCAAAATGCTCATTTATTAAGCATAAACTGCGCTTTTTCGCCTGTTTTTCCCTTGTATCGGCTGCCTCGAAAACGTTTTCAATGGGCTGTTAATGAACATTAAGAGAGTACTGTTTTAGTGACGACCCGAATCGTCTTTCATTAACTCGGGCCGTCGTCATCACATGTTTCGAAACTAGAAAACTCTTTATACAAGCTACTGTTTTCTTGTATAGAGAACTTCCATCATCTTCATTTCCTGCCCGCCATGGTAAGTACCATACATGATAAATTCTTGGGTATTGCTATCCAAAATTTTCCAGATGGCGCGATGTGTCATGTGCCCGCCACCCACTTCTGCATGTTGCCCGGTCAAAGTAATCGCCTTACCGTCCGCACTTGCCGTACCATCCATTATAAAAATCTGCGTGCTCATGGTATCAATCCATGTCGAAATATAGCGTTTGAGCAGATTGTCGTATCCGATAGTCCAGATCCCAGTGTGGGGCCTTCCGTGCATACTACCGGTGATTTCTTGTTGCAAAAAACGTCCATCCAGCATCATCCGGCTGCTTACAGTGCCAGTAGATTCTACCGGTGGTTTCTGAGGATCAACCCATTCTTTCGTTTTGGTTGTCCAGCTACCGGCGATACTTGCCAATAGCTTGTGCGGCTCCCCAGGTGTAGCGAGTTTCGCATATACTTCCATCATTTCTTCAGGATTCATGGGCTTGCTGCTCTTTTGGTCATTTGCAATCGCACTCGTTGTCAGCAGCACAAGAAACACCATCATCAAAACCAATCGCAAGTACTTCATAGCTTACTCCTTATAGAACGTTCGTTAAAAAACTTGGGGAGGAATGGAATGAATTAAAATTCCACTATTGTTTTAAAACCACCATAGACAATTCGCTTGCAGTCGAAAGGCCCGGTATCTGGATTCATCATTTCCTGCATACGCGAGTCAGCCATAACGGCCTGATTGACCCGATCACGATGTTCTTTTGATTCAAATACAATCCATGAAAAAATAACGGTTTCACCCTCCTTGGCATTTGCTGCTTGTTTAAATGAAACCAATTCTTTCTGATCGAGATCATCTCCGGTGCATTCGATATATTCCAGCGCACCATGCTCTTTCCAAATCGCACCCGCCAATTCGGCCATTTTTTTGTAATCATCCAAGTTACTCTGTGCAATTGGAATCACATAACCATCCACATACTTTGCCATTGGGTTCTCCTATAATTATCACGTTATATTAGGGCATTGACGCTTTAACCGATGCATTCAACCGCTGCGGCCTGACGAATCTCTTCCGGACTGACATCGCGAATATGCGTCGCGATCGCCCAGTGGTGTCCGAACGGATCTTCCACCCTTCCGTAGCGATCGCCCCAGAACATGTCCGCGACCGGCATGGTAATTTTTGCTCCGGCTCTAACCGCTTGATCGAAAACCACATCGACGTCTCCGACTTGCAAATGAATCGTTATGGGCGAGCCTTTCAGTGCGAGCGGACCGAGACATCCCCATTGCGGATTTTCATCGACCAGCATCACAAGTGAATCACCAATCCGCACACAGGCATGTATCAGTTTGCCACCGGGGCCTGGTATCCGCATCATCTCGGTGGCATTGAAAGCTTGTTGATAAAATGCAATCGCCTTGGTGGCATCTGCACAAACCAAGTGCGGGGTAACGGTATGCATCCCTTCAGGGATAGGTTTTACTTGGGACATAAAAGTTCTCCTTAGATTAGAAATTAACTGCTCTTGCTCTCTTCGAGTTCTCGGAATCGATCAATGGCATCGCCAGGCTCAAAATCATCCAGTTCAAATAATTGCCGTACTTCAATTTCCGTGTCATTCCCCTCACCGGCAGGATTGGGAAAGCGCTGGGTCCACTCGACGGCTTCGGCTTTCGACGCGACCTGAATCAGCGTGTACCCGGCGATGAGTTCCTTGGTTTCAGCGAAGGGACCATCAATCAGCATGCGTTTACTCCCGCGGTAGTGGATACGCCAGCCTTTAGAACTGGATTGCAATCCGGTTCCATCCAACAGAACGCCCGCTGCCGCTAATTCTTCATGGAATGTTGCCATCGCGGCCAGCAGCTCTTCGCCGGGCATGGTACCCGCCTCCGAATCTTTGGTCGCTTTGACTATGATCATGTAACGCACTTGATATCTCCTCAGAATTGATAAATTGAGCCTGTCTGCTGATGTTTCCTTATGCAGTTCGACTCTGTCTATTAGTCGAATGAAAACTGGATAAATCGACAATCAGGAAATTTTTTTTGATCTAGAAGCTTCCGGGGCAGAAAACCGGCAAATTCCCTATTTTCCCTGCCGCGCCATTTCCCGGATCGGCCGTATCGGTCTGACTTCGATACTGCCGACTTGCGCGGGAGGTATTTTGGCGGCCAACTCAATGGCTTCGTCCAAATGGCTGGCCTCTATCAGATAAAAACCGGCCAACTGCTCCTTGGTTTCAGCAAATGGGCCATCCGTAATACTGACTTTACCGTCACGTACTCTGACCGTTGTCGCGGTATGCACCGGTTGCAGGGCTTCGGAAGCCAAACAATGTCCGGATTTACGAATACTTTCATCGTACTCAAGACAATCACTGTCCGGCATGGTGTCGAGCAAACTTTCTTCACTATAAACGAGGCATAGGTATTTCATGCATTTCTCCGGTTGATGAAATTTTTTTAGAAGCTAGCGATTAGTTCAATCTAATCCAAGCACGTCAAGGGTCTGCGCATCATTGGCAATCGGCCGGATCTCCACACAACCGCGCGCAGCACCCGGTATTTTAGCCGCAACCTGGATGGCTTCATTCAGATCGCGCGCTTCAATGACATAATAACCGCCAAGTTGTTCTTTCGTTTCAACGAAGGGGCCATCCATACTGGAAATTTTGCCTTTGCGCACTCTGATCGTAATGGCTGCCGACGGCGGCAATAACCGGTTGCAATCGACAAAATGTCCGCTCTTGCGAATGTTGCTGGTAAATTCACGGTATTCTTCGTAATGTTCATCCGCATCGGCTTGCGGCATTTGTTCCATAACTTTTTCGGCGCAAATCAAACAGAGGTATTTCATGGTGAGCTCCTAATTTTGACAGGACAGGATTGAATGCAACGAATAGTCGATCGGCAGCGCGCTAAATCGACACTGTTTTTATTTATTGTGTAACTCAGCCAATCTTTTTTGTAGAAACCGCCGCTCGGGCTCCTGTTGCGCAAGTTTTAAAGCGTGTTGATAGGCCAGGATGGCCTGATCAGTTTGACCGAGTCTGCGATGAAAATCCGCCTGGGCGGCATAAAGAAAATGATAGTCTTCAAGCTGTCCCTGCGAAATTAACGCTTCAATCAGCGCCAGCCCTGCTTCCGGTCCATCACGCATCGCAATCGCGACCGCTCGATTTAATTCGACCACAGGGGATGGATAAATACGCAGCAACACATCATACAAACCCGTAATTTCCCGCCAATCCGTCTCGTCAGCGCTGGAGGCTTCGGCATGTACCGCAGCAATAGCGGCTTGCACGGTATAAGCTCCGAAACCGGACAAGCTGAGCGCGCGCCTCACAAGCGTCACACCTTCGCTGATCTGATCCCAATTCCAGAGCGTGCGATCTTGCTCATTGAGCAAGATCAAATCACCTTCACTCGTCGTCCGCGCCGCGCGCCGGGAATCCTGTAGCAGCATGAGCGCCACTATTCCCAGGATTTCCGGTTCTGAAGATAATAATTCCATGAGGAGTTTGCCGAGACGAATCGCTTCTACAGAAAGATCATGCCGCGTTAATGCATGCCCCGAAGAGGCCGAATACCCTTCGTTGAATACTAAATAAATCACCTGCAACACCGAGTTCAAGCGTTCAGGCAGTTGTTCATGTGCAGGTACTTCATAAGGTATGCGGGCATCACGGATTTTTGCCTTGGCACGCACGATCCGCTGGGCAGCCGTTTTGGGGGCTATTAGGAAAGCACGAGCAATTTCTTCGGTAGTCAGTCCGCAAATTTCGCGCAGGGTTAAAGCCACTTGCGCTTCTACGGATAGACTAGGATGACAGCAAGTGAAAATTAATCGCAGTTGATCATCTTCCAGACACTCGTCTTGCTCGTCTTCAGGATTTACAATGAAAATATCCACTTGCGCGGGAATTTCATCGAATGTATCAAACCGGGAATCGCGTCGGAGTTTATCAATGGCTTTAAAACGCCCAACTGAAACTAACCAGGCACGGGGATTCTCAGGTATACCTTGTTGCGGCCATTGCTCCAATGCCGCTTTGAATGCATCATGTAACGCTTCTTCAGCTTGATCGAAATCACCGAGCAGACGTATCAGTGTGGCAAGTACACGTCTGAATTCGTTACGATAAAGTTGTTCCAGTTTTTTGGAAAAATCCTGCTCAGATTCCTCGACCAAATTGAATAATTTCCTACGTGACCGTTAGAATACTGACACCTACGAATTCATCATTCCAATATTTCGATGCGCTGACGCGTGTACCCCTTTCTCCTAAGCGAATGATTCCGATGATCAGGGATGGGTAATAACCTGGATGAGAAATCACACGGGAGAATAATGCGATCATTTCATCTTTATCGATGATCGCTTGCTGACGTTTTTCTTCGGATAAGGGAAATAACTTTTCTGCGAATGACCAGGTGTCATCGCGGGCTTTTTCCATGTTGAAATTGATGATTGCTGTTTCCACATTACCCAGAGCGTTATTGAGCAATTTCAGGAGAGGCCGTATTTCTGCCAGTTTCCCTTGTACATCCCCTACCAGACCAGCGAGTACACCATTGATTTTATCAAAATCGCCTTTGAGACTGGGTAGTTCTCCTGGAGGAACTGTTTCTGCCGCAGCAATTCCCAAATCCAGGTTGATATGCGCGCTCATGCCGATCAGCAAGTGCTGTAATACAATCGGCCACCAGTGCTCGGTCTCATTAAATGCACGTACCCAGGATTGCGTCGGCGTTTGTACTGTTTGAACTGATAACACGCATGAATATAGCGATTGTCAAAAATGATATCAAGCCGTTCCATACGCGAAACATCGTCAAAGTAATTGTCTGCAATACTTTTTTTACTTGGATGGTCACTCTGCGATACAACGCGGCAAAGTAACCGATGCATGAATCATTTTGTTTGGACCATTCGATGATGGCGGTTAATTGCGTAATAACTTCGCCAGTCGATGTTGCGGGTGTAGAAATAGAAGCAGGAAAACTGGCGGTATTCATAGCATCTCCTTTTAGTTATTCAACTTCAGCATCATACGCAATACCACTCATGATGCAAGTTCGATGTACGCGGACTTGTCAGCAAACAATGACCGCCACTTTTTATCTGCAAAACCTGAAATTTTGTAGCAGCACAAGTCCCTTTAGGAACCTCTGAATACCTGTCATTTCGAGCAGAGCGAGAAATCTATACTGTTGATTGTCAAAGATTCCTCACTACGTTCGGAATGACAAAGGTGAATTATTCAGAGATTCCTTCACATTCCAGATACTCCGTGTATTTCAATCTGCAATCAACACGCTATCGCATTTATTTTTTCTTAAGCAAACTTGCTCTTCCGCGAGACCCTGATTGCAAGTATAATTCCTTCACTTTTCCCCATATACCGCCAATCTCCCAAGTTATTGACGGATTCTCGAGGATTGGAAAAAATGAAATCGCCTATTCGTATTGCTGTCACCGGTGCAACTGGACAGATTTGTTATAGCTTGCTATTTCGCATTGCGGCTGGTGACATGTTTGGCAAAGACCAACCGGTCATTCTGCAGTTGCACGACATTACTGATGCGCAGCCGTTTTTCGAGGCCATCGTCATGGAGTTATACGACTGCGCTTTCCCATTATTAACTGAAATTATCACTACCGATAATCCAGAGGTTGTATTTGATAATGTGGACATTGCCTTGCTGGTAGGTGCCCGGCCAAGGGGTGAGAATATGGAACGCAAGGATCTCCTTGCAGCCAATGGCCCTATTTTCATCGCGCAAGGAAGAGCGCTGAATGCCGCTGCCAAGCGTAATGTCA
>LNFM01013321.1_pt1 | contig 10500 bp, 11 predicted proteins | sample 596031 | NCBI WGS metagenome assembly LNFM01 (sample SAMN04254537, study PRJNA301005) | activated carbon metagenome | isolation source: dual media filters at the Ann Arbor, Michigan drinking water treatment plant | place: USA: Ann Arbor | reverse complement strand
GCCGGCGCGGCCGACATCGAGGGTGACCCGCGCGTGATCGGCGCCGCGCCCGACATCGGCGCCGACGAGTACGTGCCCGCCCCCGCGGCCACCACCGGCACCGCCACCGCGGTGACCACCGCCACGGCCACCCTCGGCGCCTCGGTGACCCCGAACGGCCGGGCCACCACGTACCGCTTCGAGTTCGGCACCACCACGGCCTACGGCTCCACGACCGCCGCCGCGAGCGCCGGCGCCGGGACCACGGGCACGACGGTCACCGCCGCCCTGACGGGGCTCGCGCCGGCCACGACCTACCACTACCGGGTGGTCGCCACGAACGCGACGGGCACCACCACCGGCGCCGACGCGGTCTTCACGACACCCGCCGCGCCCGACCGCACCGCCCCGGTGCTGGGCCCCATGCGACTCACCCCGCCCGGCATCGCCGGCCGGCGCCTCAGCGTGGCCTTCACCCTCTCCGAGGACGCCCGCGCGGTCCTGACCGTGACGCGCGGGGTGCCCGGGCGCGTCCGCGGGGGCGCGTGCCGCGCCGGCGTCGGCGCGGGCCGTCCGTGCACGGCTCGGGTGCGCGTCGCCCGGATCGCCGGCACCCGCACGGCGGGGCTGCGGAGCCTCACGGTGCCCGGCTCGCGCCTGACGCGCCCCGGCGCCTACCGGCTGGAGCTGGTCGCCACCGACGCCGCCGGCAACACGTCCACCACCAGGCGACGGGTGGTCATCCTGCGTCGCTGACGGCTCAGTCCCGGAGCGGGTCGATGCCGTACTCCCGGCAGAACCACCGGAAGGCCGGCAGCTCGAGCACCAGCAGGGTCACGAAGCTGTACACCGCCCAGTGCACCGACCACACCCCGGGGATGAGCGCGAAGCCCAGGTCGTCGCCCCAGAACAGCAGGCCGGCGATGGCCAGGGCCACCGCGGTGACCACCACGTCCGCCGCGGCGAGCCGCCCGACGGTCTTCACCGGCAGGCGCGGGTACACCAGGCCGTAGACCGCCAGGATCAGGACCGCGTTGACCAGCAGGATCTGGAATTCGTGGCGCATGCGGGGGAACGGGGGGCGGGGCCCGGAGTTCTACCGTCGCCCGGCGACGCGCTCAAGCGGGTGCGCCGGCGTCCCCCGCGGGGTGCGGCCCCGGTCGCGCGCCCGCCCGCGCGCAGACCCTGGCGGCGAGCTCGCAGGCCGCCGCGAGGGCCTCGGCCGGGGCGGCCCCCGACCGCCGGGACGCCAGCCAGGCGGCGGCGAAGGCGTCCCCGGCCCCCGTGGTGTCGACCACCGGGCCGGGCGGGACGGCGGCGGGGACGGCGGCCGTCGCCCCACCCGGCCCGTGCCAGCGGGCCCCGCCGGACCCCAGCTTGAGCACCACCTCGGCGTGGTCGCCCGTGAGGTCCGCGGCGACGCGGTCCGGGTCGCGGGAGCCGCACAGCACCTCGGCCTCGTCGAGGGTCACCAGCACCAGGTCCACCCCGATCAGCAGCGCGCGGAACGCGGCGGCACCCATCGCCGCCATCGGCGCCGCCGAGGCCGGGTCCACCGAGGTCGTCATCCCCGCGGCCCGTGCCGCGGCGAGCGCCGCGGTCCCGGCGGCGCGGCTGCCGGGGTGCAGCAGCGTGTATCCGGAGACGTGCAGGTGGCCGCCGGGCACGGCGACCGGCGGGTCGCGCAGGAGGGGGTTCGCGCCCGCGTCGGGCAGCATCGTCCGCTCGCCCGCGGCGTCCACCAGCACCACGCAGGTCCCGGTCGCCGCGCCGGCCGCCACCTGCAGGCGCGTCTCCACCCCGAGGTCCCGCAGCGCCCGGTCCGCGGCGGCCCCGAGGGCGTCGTCGCCCACGCACCCGCAGAACACGCAGGCGGCGCCCAGGTGCCCGAGCCACGCCGCGGTGTTCGCCGCCGCGCCGCCGGGCCGCAGCGCCACCAGCGCCGGCGTGTCGCTTCCCACCGCCAGCGGCGCCGCGTGGCGGGCGATGACGTCGGTCATGACGTCGCCCAGCACCACCACCGGGGCGCCCGGGCGGGGCGTCACGGCCCGTGCATCGCCAGGGCGATCCGCGCCGCCAGCTCGGCGTTGCGGGTCACCAGCCGTACGTTGGCGCGCATGCTCTCCCCGCGTGTGTGCTCGTGGAAGTACCCGAGGACGAACGGCGTGGCGTCCTTGCCGACGACGCCCTCGCGCCGGGCGGCCTCCAGGGCGTCGGCCAAGACGCGGTCGTGCAGCGACGGATCGATCTGCTCGTCGGCGGGCAGTGGGTAGCCCACCACGATCGCCTGCGGCATGTGGAGCGCGTTGCGCATGCCGGCGAGCGCCGCCACCTCCTGCTGGGTGTCGGCCCGGCCCGGCGCCGGGAACCCCGAGTCCGACAGGTAGAAGCCGGGGAACCGGTCGGTCCCGAACCCGACCACCGGGATCGACAGGGTCTCCATCCGCTCGAGCGTCGCCGGGACGTCGAGGATGGACTTCACCCCGGCGCAGACGACGACGATGGGGATCTGCGCCAGCGCCGGCAGGTCGGCGGACTCGTCGAAGCTCTCGGACGCCTCCCGGTGGACGCCGCCGAGGCCGCCGGTGGCGAAGACCCGGATCCCGACCAGGTGCGCGAGGTGCGCGGTGCTCGCGACGGTCGTCGCGGCGCTGCGCCCCGCGGTGATGACCGACGGCAGGTCCCGGATGCTCGCCTTCGCGATGTCCTCGCGGCCGGCGACCTGGGCGAGCAGGTCGTCCGGCAGGCCCACGTGGACGATCCCGTCGAGGATGGCGATGGTCGCCGGCACCGACCCCTGGTCGCGCACGCACGCCTCGATCCGCCTGGCGACCTCCAGGTTGTCCGGGCGCGGCAGGCCGTGGGCGATGATCGTCGACTCGAGCGCGACGACCGCCCGGCCGGACGCGAGCGCGTGCGCGACCTCGTCGGAGAGCTGGATCACGTGCGCCTCAGATCCTCGCCGGGTGCCAGACGGTCCGCACCTCGCAGAACGCCAGGGCGGTGCGCAGGTCCTCCGTCCCGTGCGTGACCGAGGCGCGCTTGAGGTTCTCCGCGGTGCGCGCCAGCAGGTCGCCGGACAGCCCCGCCGGGACGCCCGAGAGGTCGATCTGGTCGACGTCCTCGTGGTCGGCGAGCCACGGCAGCAGCTGGGCGTGATCGCCGGTGAGCAGGTTCACCACGCCGCCGGGCACGTCGGAGGTGGCGATCACCTCGCCCAGCGTGCTGGTGACCAGGGCCGCCGGGCCGCCCGCCACGGCCACCACGGCGTTGCCGGCCATGATCGCCGGGCACACCAGCCCCAGCACCCCGCGCACCCCGCCGTCGTCGGGGCACGCCAACGCGCACACGCCCATGGGAACGGCGTTCGAGAGGTTCAGGAACGGCCCGGCGACCGGGTTCACGCCGCCCACCAGATGGTCGAGCTTGTCGGCGAACCCCGCCCAGTACACCGCCCCGTCCACGGCGGCCTCCACGTCGGCGCGGGCCGCCGCCGCCGGGACGCCCACGGCCTCCAGCTCGGCGGCCAGCTGCGCCGCGCGGCCCTCCAGCACCTCCGCGATGCGGTAGGTGATCTGGCCCCGGTTGTACGGGGTGCGTCCCGCCCAGGACTCCTGCGCCCCCCGGGCGGCGCGGACGGCGTCGCGCACGTCCTTGCGGGACGCCCTCGCCACATGGGCGAGCAGCGTGCCGTCCGGGCCGGTCACCGGCGTGGTGCGGCCGGACTCGGAGCGCGGGAACGCGCCGCCGATGAACAGCTTGTAGGTCTTGCGGACCTCGAGACGGTCGCTCATGCCGGCACCGGGGTGAGCGCGAGGTACTCCTGCAGGCCCTGCCTGCCGCCCTCGCGGCCGAAGCCGGACTGGCGGAGGCCGCCGAACGGGCTGGCCGGGTCGAACCGGTTGAACGAGTTCGCCCACACCACCCCGGCGCGCAGGCGCTGCGACATCCACAGGATGCGCGAGCCCTTCTCGGTCCACACGCCGGCGGAGAGCCCGAACCGGGTCGCGTTGGCGCGGGCGACGGCCTCCGCCTCGGTGCGGAACGTCTGGACGGCGAGCACCGGGCCGAACACCTCCTCACGGCAGATCGCCTCCGAGCCGCCGAGGCCCGTCACGATCGTGGGCGGGAAGTAGAAGCCCCGGTCGGGCAGCGGCCGCGCGGGCTGGTGCACCTGCGCCCCGCCGTCGCGGGCATCGTCGACGAAGCCCCGGATGCGCTCCAGCTGCGCGTGGGAGTTGATGGCGCCCACGTCGGTGTTCTTGTCCAGCGGGTCCCCCACCCGCAGCAGCTCGACGCGCCGGCGCAGCCGGTCGAGCAGGTCCCCGGCGATGCCCTCCTGCACCAGCAGCCGCGACCCGGCGCAGCACACGTGGCCCTGGTTGAAGAAGATGCCGTCCACGATCCCCTCCACCGCCTGGTCGAGCGCGGCGTCCTCGAACACCACGTGGGCGCCCTTGCCGCCCAGCTCGAGGGTGAGGCGCGTACCGCGCTCCGCGGTGGCCCGGCGGATGGCCTTGCCCACCTCCGTGGACCCGGTGAAGGCCACCTTGTCGATGCCGGGGTGGGCCGCGAGCGCCGCGCCGGTCGCGCCGGCCCCGGTCACCACGTTGAGCACGCCGGGCGGCAGGCCCGCCTCGGCGGCCAGCTCGGCCAGCAGCAGCGCCGTGAGCGGGGTGGTCTCGGCGGGCTTGAGCACCACCGTGTTGCCGCACGCGAGCGCCGGGGCGATCTTCCACGCGGCCATCAGCAGCGGGAAGTTCCACGGGGTGATCTGCCCCACCACCCCCAGGGGGCGGCCGGTCATACCCGGCACCGCGTACTCGAGCTTGTCGGCCCACCCCGCGTGGTAGAACAGGTGCGCGGCCGACAGCGGCACGTCGACATCGCGCGACTCGCGGATCGGCTTTCCGCCGTCGATGGTCTCCAGCACCGCGAACTCGCGGGAGCGGTCCTGCAGCAGGCGGGCGAGCCGGAACAGGTACTTGGCCCGGGTGCGGCCCGGCATGTCGCGCCACACCGTCTCGTACGCCCGGCGGGCGGCGGCCACGGCGTCGTCCACGTCCGCGGCGGAGCCCTCGGCGACCTCCGCGATGTGCGCGCCGGTCGCCGGTTCGATGGTCGCGAAGACCGCGCCGTCGCGCGCGTCGCGCTCCTCCCCGTCGATGACCAGGCCGTAGCGTGGCCGGATCGCGACGATGTCGCGCCCCTCGACGGACGGCGCGTAGTCGGCGAAGGCCTCCGCCAGGTTCGCCGTGGTGGTGTCGGTGTCGGTGTCGTCGTGCGGTGTCGTGGTCATCAGTCCACCGGGAGGTCGCCGGGGCGGGGGTACCGGCCGGTGCGCTGGAAGCGCAGCTGCAGCACCAGGTCGTTGAGGAGGGTGGACGCGCCGAACCTGAAGCGGTCGGGCGTGAGCCAGTCGGTGCCGAGCGTCTCGGCCACCAGCGCCAGGTAGCCCAGGGCCTGCTTGGCGGTGCGCACGCCGCCCGCGAGCTTGAGGCCCACGGTCCGTCCGGTCTGCTCCCCGAAGTCGCGGATCGCCTCCGCCATGCACAGGGCCACCGGCGGTGTCGCGCTCACCGGCAGCTTGCCGGTGGAGGTCTTGATGACGTCGCTGCCCGCCGCCATGGCGACCATCGACGCCAGCCGGACCATCTCGTACGAGCCGAGCTCGCCGGTCTCCAGGATCGTCTTGAGGTGCGCGTGGCCCGCGGCCTGCTTGGCGGCCGCCACCTCGTCGTGCACCACGTCGAGCCGTCCGGCCAGCAGCGCCCCGCGGTTGAGGACGATGTCGATCTCGTGGGCGCCGTCGTCCACCGCCCGGCGGATCTCCTCGAGACGCTCGTGCAGGTGGCTCTGCCCGGACGGGAACGCCCCTGCGACCGACGCCACCCGCACCGGGCTGCCGGAGACGGCGTCGCGGGCCTCGGCGACCAGCGCCCCGTAGACGCACACGGCGGCGACCGGGTGCAGCGCCGGGTCCTCGGGGTCGGGCCGCATGGCGCGGGCGCACATCGCACGGACCTTGCCCGGGGTGTCGGCGCCCTCCAGGGTCGTGAGGTCCACGCACCGCACCGACAGCTCGAGGCCGGCGACCTTGCTGGCGCGCTTGACGGAGCGGCTCACCAGGCGCGCGGCGCGCTCCTCCAGGGCGAGGGCGTCCACCGGCTGCACCCGGACCGGGGTGTCCACCGCCACGCCGTCCAGGACGACACCGCGCAGGTCACGGGTTCTGGTCACCATCCGGTGATCTTGGCACGCCGCGGGCCCCGGGGCATCCGGCGGTCAGCCGACCAGGAGCGCGGTGAGCGCGGTCCGGATGTCCGCCAGCCGCGCGCGGGCACGGGCACGGGCGGCCGCCACGTCCTCCCCGGCGACGGCCTCGACCGCCTCGCAGTAGCACTTGAGCTTCGGCTCGGTGCCGGACGGGCGCACCACCACCCGGGAGCCGCCCTCCAGCCGGATGCGCAGCACGTCGGCGGCCGGCGCGTCCACCGCCGTGACCGCCGCGGCGCCCAGCCGGGTGGGCGGGTCGTCCACCAGGCGCCGCACCAGCGCCGCCCGACGGTCCGCGGCGCCGGGGCCGTCGTCGCGCAACGAGAAGTTGTCGGTGACGTGGGCGCCGTGGGTGCGGTGCAGGCGGTCGAGCTCGTCCAGGAGGGTGCGTCCGCGGGCGGCGGCGTGCGCGGCCATCGACGCCACCGCCACCGCCGCCGACAGCCCGTCCTTGTCGCGCGCGTCGGGCCCGATGGCGTACCCGATGGCCTCCTCGTAGGCCAGCACCTGCACGCGATCGGGGTGCTCCATCGCGGGGCGGCTGAGCCACTTGAAGCCGGTGAGCGTCCGGGCGAACCAGGCGCCGCGGGCGGCGGCGACCGACTCCAGCAGCGCGCTGGACACGACGCTGCACACCACCAGCCGATCCGGACCCGAGGTGACCTCGCCCAGCAGCCAGTCCCCCAGCAGGGCGCCCACGTCGTCGCCGGTGAGCTGGCGCGGCACGCCCGCGGGGTCGCGCACCAGCACCGCCACGCGGTCCGCGTCGGGGTCGACCGCCAGCCCCAGGGGGGCGTCGGCCTCGCGCATGCGGGCGGCGAGGAGGTCCGTCGCGCCCGGCTCCTCCGGATTGGGGAAGGCCACCGTGGGGAAGTCCGGGTCGGGGGCCTCCTGGGCGGCCACGGGGAACACCCCGGCGTGGCCGGCGTCGGCGAGCAGCCGCCCCAGCAGCGCCCCACCCACCCCGTGCATGGCGCTGGTCGCGATCCGCACGGGCACCGGCGGGGGCGGCACGCGGGCGAGCGTCGCGGCGCGGTACGCGTCGACCACGGCGGCGTCCAGCGGTGCCACCGCCGCCCGGGGCATCCCGGCGGCCGGCGTCACGTGGCCGTCGGCGGCGACGGCGTCGATCGCCGCGGCCACCATGCCGTCCACCGGCGGCACGATCTGCGCCCCGTCCCCCATGTACAGCTTCATGCCGTTGTCGGCCGGCGGGTTGTGGCTGGCGGTCACCACGATGCCCGCCGCGCACCCCAGGTGGCGGATCGCGAAGACGCCCACGGGCGTGGGCTGCGGCTCAGCGGCCAGGGTGACCGGGATGCCGTGTGCGGCGAGCGTTTCGGCGCAGTCCTCGGCGAACGCCGCCGAGTTGTGCCGCGCGTCGTGTGCGACCACGACGCCGCGCACCCCGGCGGCCTCCCCGTGGGCCAGCAGGTACCGGGCGATGCCGGCGGCGGACTGGCGCACCACCAGCCGGTTCATGCGGGCCGGACCCGCCGCCATCCGGCCGCGCAGCCCCGCCGTGCCGAACGCCAGGCGGCCGTCGAACCGCGTCGCCAGCTCGTCGCCGTCACCGGCCGCCAGCAGCGCCTCCAGCTCGGCCCGCGTCGCCGGGTCGGGGTCGAGGGCGAGCCAGGCCACGACCCGGTCCCGCAGCTCGGGCCCCGGCGCGCGCATCACACGGCGGCCGTGACCGCGCGCAGCAGCTCGGCGAGCCGGCCCACCGAGGCCCTGCCGGTCTCCAGCACCTCGTGGTGGTCGAGCGCCGACGCCGACAGTCCGGCCGCGAGATTCGTGACCAGCGAGACGCCGAACACCTCGGCGCCGAGGTGCCGCGCGGCGATGGCCTCCAGCACCGTCGACATGCCCACCAGGTCGGCGCCCATCCCGCGGAGCATCCTGATCTCCGCCGGCGTCTCGTAGCTGCCCCCGAGCATCCCGGCGTAGACGCCCTCCGGGAGGTCCGGGAAGGCGGCGCGGGCGGCGGCCCGCAGACGGGGGCTGTACAGGTCCGTGAGGTCCGAGAACCGTCCCGGGTACCCGGCGGGTGGCTCCGGGCCCGTCATGGGGTTCGCCCCGGTGAGGTTGAGCTGGTCGCCGATGAGCACCGGCGTGCCGGGGCCGTTGGCGGGATCGAGCGACCCCGCGGCGTTGGTGAGCATCACCGTGGTGCAGCCCGCCAGCACCGCGGCGCGGACGCCGTGCACCACCGTGGGGACCGGGTGCTCCTCGTACAGGTGCGAGCGTCCGGCCAGCACCAGCACCGGCACGCCGCCGACGTCCACGGAGTGGGCCATCCCGGAATGGCCCTGCACCACCGGCGCGGGGAACCCGGGGAACCCGTGCATGGGGGCGACGTCGCGCACGTCGCCGAGCAGCTCGGCGACCTGTGCCCAGCCGGAGCCGAGCACCAGCACCACGCGGTGCTTCCCGAGCCGGTCCCGGATGGCCGCGCCCGCGGCCGCGGCGCGTGTGTACGGGTCGTCCGGCATCGCCGGGAACTATGGCACCCGGCCCGGGCGGATACCCTGGGACGGTGCGGACGGTCCTCGCCACCCGGTACGTCGAACCGCTCCGCGAGGGTGGCTCCCTGCCGGCCCTCGTCGAGGGCGACGACGACGGCCTGTACGTCCTCAAGTTCCGTGGCGCCGGGCAGGGCCCGTCGGTGCTCGTCGCCGAGCTGGTGGCCGGCGAGGTGGGGCGGCTCCTCGGCCTGCCGGTCCCGGAGATCGTGTTCGTGGAGGTTCCCCCGGAGCTCGGGAGGGCCGAGCCGGACCCCGAGGTGCACGACCTCCTGCGCGCCAGCGTGGGCCTCAACCTGGGCATGGACTTCCTGCCCGGCGCGCTCGCGTACGACCCGGCCGGCGGCGACCCGCCCGACCCGGCGTTCGCCGCGGACGTGGTCTGGTTCGACGCGCTCATGCTCAACGTGGACCGCACGGCCCGGAACCCGAACCTGCTGGTGTGGCACGGCCGCCACCACCTCATCGACCACGGCGCCGCCCTGTACCCACACCACGCCGACCCGCACATCGCGGCGGCCGCCGACCGGGTGCTGCCCGCCCCCGGCGACCACGTGCTGCTGCCCGTCGCCGGGTCGGTGCTCGAGGCCGACGCCAGGCTCGCCCCGCGCCTGGCCGCCGCGGACCTCGAGCGGCTGGGTGCGCGCATCCCGGTCGAGTGGCTCGCCGAGCCCGGGCTGCGACACGAATACGCGGCGTTCCTGCGGCGACGGCTCGACGGGCCGCGGACGTTCGCGCACGCCGCCGAGGAGGCACGTGCCGGGAACTGACCCGTTCCAGTACGCCGTGTGGCGGGTGGTGCCCGACATCGAGCGGGGCGAGCGGTTCAACGCGGGCGTGGTGCTGTTCGCCCGCACCCGGGAGTTCCTCGGCGCGCGGGTCGAGCTGGACCCGGCGGTGCTGGCGGCGCTCGCCCCGCGGTGCGACCCGGAGCCGCTGGCCCGTCACCTCGCGGGGCTGGCGCGGGTCGCGGCGGGCGACCCGGACGCGGGGCCCATCGCGCGGCTGGACGCCCATCAGCGGTTCCACTGGCTCACCGCGCCCGCCAGCACCGTCGTCCGGCCCTCCGACGTCCACACCGGTGTCTGCGCGGACCCGGCGGCGATGCTCGACCGCCTCTTCACACGGCTGGTGGAGCGGGGCTGACGGCCCCGCTCCGCCCTCGCCGGCGGTCAGCCCCCGGCGGCCCCGGCCACGTAGGCCGCGACGTCCGCGATCTCCTGCTCGCTGAGCCGGTCGGCGAACGCCGGCATCGAGGCCCCCCCGTTGGCGACCTGCGCGGCCACCGCGTCCTCCGCCGGCTTCGACGCGTCCAGGTTCGGACCGACCGCGCCGGAGGCCCCGGCGTCGGCCAGCGTGTGGCACCCGGCGCAGTTGGCGGTGAAGACCACCTTGCCGGCCGCGGCGTCGCCGCCGCAGCCGACCGCGCCCACACCCAGCGCGACCGCGACCAGCACCCCCGCAACCATCCGACGTGCTCGCATCTCATCCTCCCTCGTGGAGTCACGTCCCTTTTCCCAGATCCCGGGGTTCGTGCGCAACCGCACATACGTGTGAGACGCCAGATACGCCGAACCCGGTGCGGACGCATTCGTCGATTCGACCCGGCGCGATGCCGATAGCAGCGCCGTAGGTCCGACGAGCGAACGGCGGAGGCCCCGGACGCGGGGACGCGCAGACATCGGAGAGGCATGGTCCGGAGGTGGCGGGGCCGCGCTGACGC
>LNFM01013320.1_pt1 | contig 10500 bp, 6 predicted proteins | sample 596031 | NCBI WGS metagenome assembly LNFM01 (sample SAMN04254537, study PRJNA301005) | activated carbon metagenome | isolation source: dual media filters at the Ann Arbor, Michigan drinking water treatment plant | place: USA: Ann Arbor | reverse complement strand
AGCTCCTTGTAGTAGGCTTGGTCCGGAACCCAGTCCTCTTTCTCTCGGGATTTCTGACGCTGCACAAACTCGAGGAAGTTCTTCTGGTTGCCTTTGCTGGCGATGTGGGGGAGCTGCGCCCAGCACATGTCGACTTTGGCGACATCGGTCTTCGAGAATTTGCGGGCGGGGGGCTGCAACTCGTTGAACTTTCGCTTCTGGGCCGGCGTGGAAGCTTTGCTCTTCTCTACCTGATACTGGCCTCGAGCTCGCTCAAAGAACCACAGGCCCGACTGGTCGGGAGTCCAGATGGAGCGGGAAAGCTTCTCTAGCTCAACCTGATAGGGATCATTGGACGAAAAATCAGCGCTCTGAATGGTGTTCTGGGTGTTGGCATAGCGGGAGATGTTGCTGACCATTTCGTTGAGATGAGCGGGATTTACAACTGTGATTTTGGCTTGAACGAAGACCTTGGAGAGGTCGGCCCGGTCCACGCTTCCGGCCCGGTAGATGGACGCCGTGGTTTGGCCACCATTCACGATCTGGAGCCCAGAAAGCGATTTGATGGCCAGTTCGCCGTTGATGCGAGAGGGCACCAGGGATTCGACTGTAACGGAGATGCCGTTGTTGTAGGCCAAAAAGCGCGCCGGTTGATTGCGCAGGCTGTCGCGGATGCCCTTGTTGACAGCGCCGGTAGCTTGCAGAAAGGACCGAACGTTCAGTTCGAGCAAACGTGAACCGTATTCTTTGTAGATTTCGTAGAGCGCTGTGGCCGGCAAGATTGCCAGATAAGTCTTATAGATGTCATCGATGTCGGGCATCTCCACCGCGCGAATGGGCTGACCGGTGATGACTTCGAAATCAATCTCGATGGGCTCGTTACCGTGGCCAGCACTCACGCAGCGGGACAGGCGACGCAGGTCCCAGACTTCGCCGGTAATGGGCAAACCTCCGACCACCAATTCATCCAGGGATTTGACCGTGGCCAGTCCATCGGTCATGACGAACACTCTGATGCGATTGATGGTGCCGAGTGAGTCGTAGATGTCCCGGAGCATCGGATACTCTTCAGAGGCCACCTCGACCTGGTTGTGCAGGCCTTTTTTGACCTGGGCGTAGACGTTCGCGGCGTGCTGCATAGCGGATGCGAGTCTGGCCTTTGGGACGGTGTGCAGTTCCTCCGATTGGACAAAGACGCAGGCGAACAAATAGAGCTCGTTCCGGGCCTCATCGAAACCGTAGCCATTGACCCTGACAGCCGGCCTGATTGAGGGCTTCTCGCAATAGCGGACGTCGCTCTCTTCGATGGCGCCCGTATCTTCAAGAATCTCTGCCACGTAGCGAACAAATGCGGGTTCGCGATAACCCCCCTCGCCGTCGATACCCGAAGTTCGGTCGTTGATTTCGCTGACGACCTGCTCGGCATAGCGCTTCAGGATTTCATCTTCACTCATGCTAACTCACTCCGTAATTTTGACGTGACCGTGGCTTCTTCTGCTTGGAAGGGCGTCAGTGCGTCCACTCTGATTTGATAAACTGCGTCCAACACGTTGGAGTCGATGTCGGTGCGGCGTAATCGCGGAAAGTCATCCTGGACTTTCAGCCAGGCAAAGCTGCGCACAAGGTAGGGCTGAGCGTAGTGACGGGCATCCTCGTCCCGGTAGCCGGTTTTGAGTAACCTGTTTTCGAACGTTTTCAAGTCAGCTCCGTCAAGCCGGCCTCTAAGGCTCTGGACCAGCTGCGGGAGGGGAAGTCCCTCGATGGCTTCCTCGAACAGAATAAGGGCGATGAAAAGCTCTTCCACCAGCAGCTCGTCCAGTTGCCGAAGGTTAGAGATTTGGATCGCCATGTTGGGCCGGGCCGAGGCAGCTTTCACCTCCAGGGAGATTTTGGCGAACCGGAAGTCGTGGTCTCCGGCTTCCGGACCTACCCAGTGCTGTAGGACAAAAGACGCCGGAAAGTGCAGGTCGAGCAGTCGATGGATAACGGTAAGTTCCCCGGCCAGGCCTTCTTGCTCGGGTCGAGACAGTAATCGGCCTTCTCGCCCAAGGAACACCTGCCAGGCGCTCAGCCGGTCAACCAGCCCGAGCAATCCGAGCTTTTCAGTCGAAGAGTCGTAAGTTGCCAGATGAAGGTCGTCCGCCAACGAGAGAAAGACCTCGTGGTCCCCCTTGCTGCGAGGATACCAGAGCACTTGAGATTGCCCGCTCCCCAGCGACTTCACCTCGAACCCCAACCCGCGACAGGTAGGAAAGCGCTCAATCTTTGCTAGAGAGTCTTGAGAAATCTCAGCAAACAAAGCAGGCACCAACCCGGGCTGCAGCAGACCTGCAAATAGTGCCAGGGGCGAGGTGGAGCTCAAGCGGCGCTGATAGTGACCTCCGGCTGCCACCGCTTCGGTCTGAAGAAGGCTCAGGGCTTCCCTAAAATTCACACTCTTCAGACCTGATTTTCGTAGTATGGGTTGTTGACGACGTATTTAACCATCGCTTCTGCATGACGGCTTCCGGGAAGACTGATGCCCAGACCTACTAACGGGAATTGCGGTTCAAATCCAGGCTCGCTGTCCGCTACAATGGGGTAGATCAGCAGCAATCCACGCCGTGGAGCGCGGACCTGACGGATCGAGATTCCGTCTGGCCTAGTCGGCGCTTTCTTGGTCGCCTGTTTGGCGTTGTGGTTCTTGATCGTGATTTCTAGAGCTTTGGCCTTTTGCTCATCGCTCAGGTCGAGCCATTCATCATCCGAGAGCACGCGACCGATTGAGTATTTACGCTCGTGGACTACGCTATAGTCGCCCCCGCGCTTATTCTTACTGCGGCGCACGCCAGGGACGGGCCACTTTAACGGTGCCGGCTCCTCTTTGCCTCCGCAGACTGCAATGGTCCACTGGGTGAGTTCGTCGTTCTTCTGTTGAAGTTGGATGTATCTGGCGATCAGCGCGGTGTTGGTCCCGTCTGGGTGTGTGTTGTAGGCCTCCAGGAAGCGAATCACGTGTTCAGCGGGGACGTCGCGCCAAAGATTTACCCTCTCTCTCGGTTTCTCGGGTTGCTCAGTCGGCAGAAGACCTTCGAGTAGCTTCCAATTTCGCTCGACAGAGGCAGCGTCGGGCTTGAACACCACCGTTTCTGAGAGCGACTGGGAAAACGAGATCGCGAGCTCTGTTCCATGCTTCATTTTCACACGGCTGGTGACGAGCATCTCTGGGTGGCTTTTGACTTTCAATCCATATTGTTCAGGGGTTTCGCCGATGTTAGCCATATGATCGAATTCGCGGCGCAGCTCCTCACTGGCTCTGGCAATGTGCTCAAACCATTCGCACAGGTCATTGGTGGTGTATAGGCGACAGAGGTCGAGGTAGCCAGGTCGATAGCCGAACCAGCGTCCCATCTGCATCAAGGTATCGTACATGTTACTGGCGCGTAGAAAGTAGCTGACCGTGAGGCCCTCAAGAGTCAGGCCTCGGGCAAGCTTGTCGCCCCCGATCGCTATAACGTCCAGTCCGGTGGCTTTGTGGTTGACGTAATCGAGCACTTCCTTGGCATAACCGTTGATCTGACGCACATGGTTGAGGCGATCCGCCACGGTTGTCAGCTGGGCACGGACTTCTTCCCAGTCTGGGACGAGTAGCCCAGGCTCTTTCGCTTTGAAACGCTCGGAGGTAGGCTTGGTGTCGGTGAGATAGAGTTCTTCCAACCTCTTATAGACACTGTCGTTTGAGTTACCGTATTTGAGAACACGTCTAACCTCGCTGACAAACGTCTGAACCTGCTTGGTCACCAAGTCTTGCACCAAGGTAAGGCGGGTAACGTGAATGAGCATCGAGTTGAAGTCGGTCACATGCCCTCTGCATCTACGCACAGCGGAGGAGAGCACAAACGACAGAATTGCCTCCTGGACGGAATCAGGCAGTTCTGGCTTACCGTTTCGAAGTGGTTGATGGTCCGACTTATGCTTGGCCGGCATCCAACCCTGGCCTTTGTCGGTTTGAAAATCCGAAACGATCCGGACGAGAGGCAGGTCCCCAGAGTCATCGTAGTCTTGAGTGTCCAGGCCAAAAATTCGGGAGGGTCCGCAGTAATTGGATGGAGTGGGCAGATTGATGATGAAGCTTCGCGGGAAGAGGTCGTCGCCCACCTGCTCGGCTGTGCCGCGATTGTGAATGAAAATGTTGGCAAAGGGTGTGGCGGTGTATCCCACATAGGCGCTACGCTCGAATGTACCGAGTATCTTACGGATCTGCTGATTTATTTTGGAGGGCTCATGCTCCGCGTCCGGAGTTCCGCCGTCGAAAGTCTGAGTCTTGGTATCGATGGATGCGTTGTCTGCCTCGTCATCAATCAGGAGCAAGGGAATATCTGTGGAGTGCTTTCCATGGGCATTCTGCGGCCCTGCCGCAAATTTGACCCAGGCCAGCAGGTTCTTCAGAACCGTCACTTGTTTCTTGACCACGAAGAGCAAGGGCTTCAGTCCCGGGCTGATTCCCGAGCTTTCGGCGACCTTGCGGGAGAAATCCCCTGATTCCGAGCGATTGGTCAGGGTGTCAGGACGATTTGCGGCCTCCTTGGGGATGATTCCAACGCCGATGCCAGTTTTTTCCAGACTGTCGTAGCCGAGAAAGCCCTCATCCAGACGCATTTGCGTTTGCGCGCGCAGGTTGTTATGGATCCCGGCCAGGACAATAATGACCTTGAAGCCTGCATCAGCGGCTTTGCAGATCAGGCCAGTGTAGCTGGCCGTCTTGCCCGATTGAACGTGCCCAACCACCAGGCCGCGGCGATCCCAGGGTCCCTCCCGCTGGGGGTCCTCGAGCAGTCCCAGAATCTCGTCCGTGGAATCATCCAGGCGAATCAAGCTCTCTGGTGCGAGTTTCCCTTTCATGTATTCCCGATAACGCCTCCAGTAGGTCCAAGTGAGCTTGCCGCTACGCGCGGGCAGCCAGCTAATGTGGTCTTTGGCGTCCTGGAGAAAAGTGGCGTGACCCACGTGGACGTTGAAACGAGTTTCCAGTTCCTTGATCAAAGGCTCTATGTCAACATTGGCCCAAGTTGGATTGATCTTCGTAACCAGCTCCACTTTGGCGCGGATGGAATCGCGCGTCACGGCACCTTTCTCGGCTCCCAAAGCTGTTTGGGCCATTGAAAGGATAGGCTCTGCGTTAGGATCCATTGGAATTTCCCCCAGGATTTAATTTCTTGACCAATTCAGGGTAGTACTGGAATGGGTCCGTTTCGAGCAAACGATCGCAGGCTTCCTGCGGGCTGTAACCCTGATGTTGGGTGTAAGAGTCGTAAAGGGCCTGCAAAATCGTTTGTACCTCTTGTGGGTCGGCGTGCTGAAAGGGCTGTGGACTGAGCTCTCCGGCTTCAGCTACGTCCAGCCAGATTTTCTGAACCGGAACCGTTTCTTCAATCATCCGTAGCAGGGATTCCAGAATGGAAGGGTCCTTGATGGCGGACAGAGCTGTTTCGACCAACGGATGGTGTCGGTTTACTCGATAGATGTGATGGTCGCCCCGCAGAGTGGAGCCCCAGATGGGTGAGCGTAGGGGCGTCTGAGTTCGAGGACCGTAGGAGCCGCGATGAGCGAATACGCGCCGTGCATTCTTGCGAGTGACCTGGGCGAGGTCGGTCAGTTTGCTGCGCAGCCGCTCCGGCGGGCGAGCGGTGGATTTCTTGATATCGATGCTCCACTCGGCGTCAGATGAATTGGAAATGTCGAGGGAGATTCTGGCCAGTCGGAAGCTTTCATCTTTCGTCCAACGACGGTCATCTCCCAGGCCAAGCCAGCTCCCCGCTACCAGCAACCGGTCATTTCGATAAATATAGAAACCCTGGTGGGCAGTCCAGCCATCTCGGCCGCCTCCCTGTGCGTACTCCGAGGCGGTCAGGCGGTCTTTATGGGGGAGCACGAAGCCCTGCAGGAAGCAGTCCGGACCGACCCTTTCCTTCGGCGAGCGCGTGGTCGCGTGGTGCCAGTTCATGAACGGATCCCAGGGATTGAGTTTGTTTCCGTTGATGGAGATGGCAAATTTAGACGAATCCAGATAACGATGGAAGAATAGCCTCAGATGGTGGTCGACTGATTCGACCGTTCGGTAGAACGCGCGTTTGAAGCGCTCCTGGTCGACACCGTCCTTGGCTCCCCAAGTGTCGCAATTCTGCCAGACGACAACGGTCCCACGATTACGGGCCGCAAGTCCTTCCTCGACGCCGTCTGGAAGGTCGGGGGCCTCGCAGAGCAGTTGCCATGCATTGCTCCGCTGGACGTGCTCCAGGTCCCAGCATCGGAGAGAAACGGTGCCGCCAGCGTGCTTACTCAGCACAGTGAACTTCTGGCATTGGGAGAGGGACGCGGTCTTGAGACCCATTCCGAACCGACCGAGGTCTTCGCTGCTTCGCTGTTCCTGGGGGTTTTTGCTGCCGATCCTCATGGCTTGAGACAGCTCGGAGTCGGACATTCCTCGGCCGTCGTCTTCGATGATGACGAATGAACGGGCGCCATCGGCCTGGAAACGGATATCCACGCGGCTGCAGCCGGCTGCGATTGAGTTATCGACCAGATCAGCGACTGCTGCTCCAGCTCCGTAGCCCACTCCTCGGAGCGAGTTCATGGTCGAGGCTGCGAGTGGGGGCGCCTCTTCGTATTTCAGGTAAGTCAAGTGGCAAGCTCCAGCACGACCCGGTCTTTTGCGACCTTGGCTACCTCACGAAGAATGTCTAGCTCGAGTTCGGACAAGTTCGCTTTGCCGCCTAGCTCTAACTGCTTGCGTATTTCGCTCAGGTTCTGGCGAGCGGTTTCCTCGTAGCCGCGCCGTCCCCAGGCGGTCAGACCAAACCAGGTGCCGCAACCGTAGTTGTAGGTGGTAAAAGCGGGGCACTCGCGCACATATTTTGATATTATCTCGAGCGCTCGGTTCGGGTCTGTTTTGCTGGCACGTGCCACCAAGCGGAGCGACACGGGCTTGTTGGAACCCGCAAGAAAACTGAAAAGACGCGCTTCGACCTGCTCGCGCTGATCAAGTGCTCGAGCAAGTTCGAATTCACCGGATGGACTCCGTTTCAGCGGACTATCGCTGTTGATGAGGATTGCGGGATCTGGGGGAGTCACCTCCGGGCAACCGCGCCACAAGCGAGGCCACTCCGCATCCTGAGGATCACACCGCCCTTTTTTCTGCGCGAGGTGGACGCCCATGAGTTCCATTGTTTTCGTTAGTGCTGCAGCTGTAACTGAGGGCTGTGGCTTGGGAACCTCTACTGGTTCTCCTGGGGCTTCTTTTTCGACTGCTTGCAATGGCTGCTCCGTGGACTCGAATCGAACGGTTTCTCCAACTGGGAATTGGCCACGGATCTTTCTGTCTAAAGACTGCTGGCGTTCCTGGCTGACTTGCCCCTGGGCGTCATGAAGATGGGCGGATTGTTGCTCGTCGATTTGGAAGAGCCGAGCCAAGGTAGACAGCAGCTCCTGCTCCTCGTCTACAAGCTCATCATCAGCAAAGGCAATATCGGCGCAGGCTGAGTAGATGACGATGCGCTCTTCCAGGGGTCTCGAGAGAAAGGGTCTGGCCAATTTGAGTGCATCCGGGTCCAAATCAGCTTCCTGTGCTTCTTCTACTAGCCTGTCGATGCGTCGCAAGCCCTCATCGAGGTAGCCGAGAGACTCCTGGAAATATTGTCGAACTCTGCGAAGTTCAACGTTCTTGGTTAGCCCGTCAACGGTAACCACGGCCATTAGAAGACTGACCAGATGAGCCTCGGACTTTTGGTCTAGTTGCAGGGCAACCACGGCCTTAGGTAGGGGAGCGGCGGGCTGGGGAGGATTGGCCTGGCTTCGTTCTATCTCCCGGAGCTGAATGCTGAGAAGCGCAATGACTCCCTCGACCAATGCAGGATCAAGGCACTGCTTGAGCTCTGCTTGAAACTCAATGTGGCGTCGGAGTTCTGCTGCAAACGCAGTCCTTTGTGGCAAGCTAGGCCGCTCCTTATCTGATGAGGGAGGGCAAATTCTGGTTCCTCAACCTAAAGCCCTGGCCCCGAACTTTCTGAGCCGTCATTTGCCTGGAAGCTTTGTCGCACCGAGCGAACGTGGTGAACTAGACTTTCACCAATTGCCTCGGCTAGCTTGATTGGGACGGCATTTCCTATCTGCCGACCCAGCACTCGAAAATTCGCGGACTCATTAGGCTTGATGAACCTATAGTCACTTGGGAAAGTTTGAAGTAACGCTGCTTCACGAAGGGAAATGGCTCTGTCCTGACTTGGATGGCCAAACCTTCCGTTTCCGTATCCATAGCACTGGGTCGTGATCGTGGGGGCCGGAGCTCCCCACTCCATTCTCCCATAGACACTCGTATAGCCAGAACCTTCCTTTCGTTTGTGGCACGCTGCCCTCAAGGTGGGCTCCCAGTCCCTCCAAGTCCCTCCCGGCTTGGATGCTTGTATCCGTCGCATGTTCAGGGCTCCTAGCGCTGCACTGGTGTGGAGTGGATCACACGGGTCGACACCACCTGCTTGTATTGGCGGCAGGCCGCCAATACAAGCGTATACGGAGCTGTCCAAGGAAGCGTCTGGAGACGACTTGAGCAATGAGATGCTACCGAGCTTTGATGCTAGCAGCACCAGACGTTTTCGGGTTTGCGGGACACCGTATGCTCGACACTCTACTACTTCCGACCAAATGTGATAGTCCTCCAACGACTCTAGGAATGTTAGGTAGACTTTATGATCAACCAATTGGGGCACATTCTCCATCGTTACCAAGTCCGGCTTCACCTGAGACACGAGGCGTCCGAAGACCTCAAGAAGTGACCATTTTTCGATGTAACGCTCCGATCGGCCAGCACGGCTGTATTTTGAGAAAGACTGGCATGGGGCACAACCCGCAAGAAGTCTGGGACCGTTCCGGGTCAGCAGGTTCTCGATCGATTTTGGAGCTAGCTCTGATATATCCTCGTGAAAGAATTTCACCCCGTTGTTTACCTCGTAAGCATAACGACAACTCTCGTCAGCGTCGAATCCAGCAGCAACATTAATTCCCGACGTTTTCAGTCCACGTGTCAGCCCGCCCAGGCCACAGAAAAGGTCGACACACTGGATTTCCGAGTCGGGTCTACTCGGCTTCATCTTCGGGCTCTTCGAGCGGGAGCGGTGAGTCCGCTGATATAAATTTGCTCTCACGAATAAATTCGATATAATTTTTCAACACAGCTCTCAGGTATTCACTGGCGCCTTCGACTAGGCGCCGTAAGTCTTCCGGACTAACTTCGGAACCACACTCGGCAAATGACATGTCGCCGTGTGCCAAACGGTTCCGGCGATCTTTGATCAACTGCAGCAGGCCTTTGTCGTCCGCAAATCTTCGCTTCACTTTCGTTACAGTGTCCGGATCAATGCTCAGTCTTATGCCCCAGCTGCTCGAAAACTGTTCGATCGCGTGGTCGTCCCAGGAACCGAGACTGCGGCGTCGAGGCTCCTCATCCCCTAAAACCCCTTTTGATACGATATTCTGAACAAACGCCAGGGTGGTGGCGAGTCGTTTCTCCTCGTTGAGTGGCTGGTGAGTTTTGCACCGATGCCTGACGACTTCTTTCAGAGCTTCGGCGGTTAGAAGGCCGGCCACGGGTCCACTAGAGTGAATCGCCTTCCAGATGGCACTCATACATCCGGTCATAGTAGATTCAACCAAATTGTACGCCTGGATGTATACCGAAGAATAGAGAATCTTTTGCTGTTGCGAAGACACGGTTATCGCGCCGATTCTCGGTATGCCGCTCTTTACGGCCTCATCTATGGCTTCAATGACCTTCAGATAGTCTTCGATTTCGCCTAGCCTATCTTCAAAAGTGTTTACAAGTTGCTCAGTCGTCATCGCCAACGAGCTTCTTGCGAACAAAGTCGATTCTAGCCTTTAGCCGATTTTTTGCATTAGCGCCATCGGCGCGAACCATGCCGGTGAATTCGTCGCTCTCTATCCATTCCGTTGGCGGCGGAGCTTCCAGAAGCTCAGGCTTCTGCTGGAGAGCTTTGTAGCTCCCTATTGCTAATGCTTCAAAACGAGTGCGCGGGGTTTTTTTATTCGCTGTCTTCGAACGATAAAATCCGTAAGGGAAAGCTTTCTGAACGAATACAACCATTTGTTCAAATCGCAAGCGATAAGCATCAATCATTTTGTCATTCTTTTCGAATGCTTCGTTCATCTTCTTGGTGTAATCGAATAAGTAGTCCGATGGGCGATCGCGATATTCCTCTAGGCCGTCGCCATAGGCGAAAAATCTCGTAATCAGCTCATCTCTCTCTCGCAGCTTACGCATATTGTCGCTCGTCGGTGCTAGTGCGCAAAAGGCAGGATCTTCAGCAAGCTCGATAACCAGTTTTTGGAAGGGCCCCGTCAGGACGCCGCGTCGAACCTCGGCTTGGTTTGCGATCTTGCTCCCTGTGTTGATTCTGTCAAAAACCTCAAAGCGGGATTTTTCATCGGCCTTCTCGTTCAAGATAATCCCACGGATCGACCTATTCTTTACCT
>LNFM01021994.1_pt1 | contig 10502 bp, 10 predicted proteins | sample 596031 | NCBI WGS metagenome assembly LNFM01 (sample SAMN04254537, study PRJNA301005) | activated carbon metagenome | isolation source: dual media filters at the Ann Arbor, Michigan drinking water treatment plant | place: USA: Ann Arbor | reverse complement strand
GCTGCGTTGGCTGGTGGCGCTCAGTATTCAAACGGCCTGCTTCTGAGCAATGACGGCCAGGTGATCTACGTGGATGCCACCGCAGGGCTTCCGGCTGATGCGAACTACATCAACGGTCTGCCACTGACCGCAGCGGGTGCGCTGTGCATCTCAACAGGTGCGACCGTGACCTATTCCAACGGCCTGCCGCTGACGGCCAACGGCGCACTAAGCGCAACCATTACCCCATGACCGAACTAGACGACAAAGACACGGCAGACATTGACCGTGCTGGATTGGCGCGTCGGTGGGCGGCTGATCTGGAGATGGCGAAGAAGTCCGACAAGGATTTCATCGAGGCCGGTCGGAAGATCGTCAAGCGCTACCGCGATCAGCGCGGCATCAGCGACAACTCGCGCAAGTACAACATTCTGTGGAGTAACGTGCAGACGCTGGCTCCGGCTGTGTACGCCAAGAAGCCGCAAGCTCAAGTGCAGCGACGATTCAAGGACGCCGACCCTGTTGGCCGGTGTGCTTCACAGATCCTTGAGCGTGCATTGCAGTTTGAGATTGACCACTACTCTGATTACGACAGCACGCTCAAGAACAACGTACTAGACCGCCTGTTGCCGGGCCGTGGTGTGGCGTGGGTGCGCTTTGAGCCTGCCGAGGACGCAGAGAGCGCGAACGAGGAAGGCGAGGCGCAAGTCACGGACGACCAGAGCGCCGAGAGCATGGGCAAGTACGAGTGCAGCCCTTGCGATTACGTGTTCTGGGAGGACTTCCGCCACTCGCCAGCCCGCACATGGGAAGAAGTGTCGTGGGTCGCCCGCCTTGTTTACATGAGCAAGGAAGAGGGCGAAAAGCGTTTTGGTGAGGTCTGGAAGGATGTGCCGCTGGCTCATGAGCCTATCGGTATCGAAGAGATGAAGTCGGACGGCATGGCCGCTGACCAGATCGACCGCATGAAAAAGGCGAAGGTCTGGGAGATTTGGGACAAGTCAGAGCGCAAGGCTCTATGGCACGCTGAAGGCTTCCAGCAGATTCTGGACGTGCGCGATGACCCGCTTGGACTGGAAGGCTTCTTCCCATGCCCCAAGCCGCTGTATGCCACGCTGACGACTGACACGCTGTGCCCGGTGCCTGACTTCAAGCAGTATCAGGACCAGGCCAAGGAGATGGACGAGCTGACGGCACGCATTGCTTTGCTGGTGAAGGCCGTCAAAGTGGTTGGGGTGTACGACGCCAGCCACGAAGGCATCCAACGGATGATGAATGAGGGGGTGGATAACCAACTCATCCCCGTGAGTACATGGGCCATGTTCGCCGAGAAAGGTGGACTGAAGGGCGCTGTGGACTTCATGCCGATTGACATGGTGCTCACCGCTCTTGCCGGGTTGTATGAAGCCCGCGAGCAGGCCAAACAGATCATCTACGAGATCACCGGCCTGTCGGACATCATCCGAGGCGCTTCGGTGGCTTCGGAGACTGCCACAGCTCAGAAGATCAAGAGCCAGTTCGCATCGCTGCGTTTGAAGCACCTGCAAGGCGACGTGGCGCGGTTCGCGTCCGATCTGCTCCGCATGAAGGCTCAGATCATGTGCGCGCTGTACCGCCCTGAGGTGTTGGTTGCCATGTCCAGCATGGCCGACAGCAAGGACGCGCAGTACATCCCGCAGGCCATTGAACTGTTGCAGAACGATGTTCTCCGGGCCTTCCGAATCGAGGTGGCGACCGATTCACTCGTTGAACTGGACGAAGCAGGCGAGAAAGACGACCGCATGGAGTTCCTGACCGCTGCCGGTGGGTTCATTCGTGAGGCCATCCAAGCACCGCCCGAAATGGCGCCACTGCTCGGTGAGATGCTGATGTTCGGCGTGCGCTCGTTCAAGGCCGGTCAGTCGATGGAAGCCAGCCTGGAGCAGTTCATTGCCCAGTCGGCAGAGAAAGCCAAGCAGCCCAAGCCTGAGCAGCCCAACCCCGAGATGTTGAAGCTCCAAGCCGCACAGCAGTCCGAGCAGGGCCGTATGCAATTGGAGCAAGCCAAGATGCAGGCGCAAATGCAGGCAGATGCAGGCAAGTTGCAGCTTGACATGCAGTTGGCCGAAGGCAAGGCCCAGATGGACATGCAGCTTGAGCAAATGCGGCTGGAGCAGAAAGCCACGGCTGATTCTTCCCGCCTTGAGTTTGAACGCTGGAAAGCCGAACTCGACTCACAAACAAAACTCGCCATCGCGTCCATGTCCGCACAAGCATCCATTGATGCCAAGGCTGACGAGCAGACCGAAAAAGTCTCGGGCGAGATGAACGGCCAGATTGAACAGGTCGCACAGAGCCTGATGGACAACCTTGACGCAAAAACGTCCGAACTCTCGCAGATGCTGGCTGAGATTTCATCGGTCATCAGCTCCCCTCGCAAGATCGTGCGCGGTCCCGATGGCCGCGCTACGGGCGTGGACGTGGGCGGCGTTGTTCGCCCTATTCAGCGTGGGCCAGACGGTCGCGCAATCGGTATTTAAGGACCACACATGGCAACGTACACCAAAATCCCCGGCAGTCGTGAAGCGCTGGTTGAGTCGATCAATGCAGGCTCTGACCAATGGGCCATTGCACTGTCCAACACCGCCCCATCGGCCACGGCATTCACCGCTGGCACATCCGACCTTGCAACAGGTGGCGGCTACACCCAAGGCGGTGCAAACGTCGCCACGACCTCTAGCGCTGAGTCTGCCGGTACGTACCGCCTGATTTTGGTTGACCCTGCGACATGGACCGCATCGGGTGCAAACATCGGCCCATTCCGGTATGCCTTGCTGGTGGACAAGACCGTGAACCTGATGGTTGGTTATTGGGACTACGGGTCGAGCATCACCTTGAACGGCACGAACGGTGACACGTTCGCGGTTGACCTCGATAACGTGAACGGCGTGATTACGCTGGCATGACCATGAGCCTGCTCGACGAAATTAAGGCCAAGTGCTCGCCCGAGTTGCTGGCCTCAAAGCAGCACGGCGAGATAGCTGCCAAGGTGTCAGAGGGCCGCACGCGCATTGCTACCCGCTTGGGTGGTATCGGCGTGGTGATGGAGACGCTCGGGCCTGTTGACGGTCCTGCGCTTCTGGATGCCTTGGAGCAGATGAAAGCGACCGTCCCCGCTGTGAAGTGGGGTTGGTACTTGATCGAGCGCGGCGAACTGGACTACGGTTCACAAGTGACACGCGGAATGATCGACATGCTTGAAGGCTCCGGCGCCGTCACCTCTGACGTTGCAAAAGCCCTGCGCAACATCGCAGCCATCCCCGACCCTGTGACCGCACAGCAGGTTTCTGACGCGTTGGGAGGCTGACCATGGCAGACGTTCTCCAAGCTTACGGCACGTACACGGCAATGACCGTGACGAACCTGCAATCGCTCGCATCGGACAGCACCGACCCTTATGGCGCGTGGCAGTCTGCGCGTGTGGACAACATCGCATTGGTCAAGGCGCTGGACTATGAAGTGCAGATCCTGCTGTCCACCGCTGCAAGCGCTCCGGCTGGTGATGCTTCGGTGTTCGTGTACGTGGTGCCATGGATCTATGACGGCAGCGCGTGGACGCCTGCGGGCAACTTCGGCACCACGACGCGCCCGACCGGATCAGAAGGCACTGCGTCCATGTCCGAGCCGAACAGCATGAAGTTCGCTGCGGCCCTGCCGTACAAGATCACGTCTCAGCCCATCGACGGCTATATCAACGTCGCAGCGGCTTGCGGCGGGATCATGCCTGACGGCTGGAGCATCGCCTTGCGCAATGCCTCTGGCGCTGCGCTGGGCACCGGCTGCGTCGTTGCCTACCGCCCGATCTATCAGACGGTCTAAGCCGTGGCTGTAACCCGGCCTCCTTTTGTCAGCCAGCCGCAGGGGCCTGTTGACGCTGAGGGTGTAAACCCGCTTGCGCGGGAATTGGTCGCGCTTCCGTCGCTGAGCCTTAGCGGGTATGACCCGGTTCGCAACTTCGTCCCGGCTGTTGATCTTGCTGTAACGAAGACGGTCGGTCGATATGGCAGGGTGATGCGTGGCACCACCACTGCGGCAGGCTTCAACCTGACCGCTGGGAGTGGTCTGAGCGGGATTGTTCCGGGAGCATCGCCGTACACCGTCATGCTATTGGTGCGCGTGGCGTCGGTTGGGGCACGGCGTATTTTCCTGGGTGACTTCAACGTCACGGGAAACGTCGAATCCATCTGCATGGAGCAGCAAGCCGCCAACACTTGGCGCTTCTACCATGCCGATTCTGGTGGCTCGGCAATCGCCAGCACTGGCGGCACCGTCACCACGGGGTGGCACTGGGTTGAGTTTGGTTGGGACGGCGCACAAGTTCAAGGGCGGGTTGACGGGGCATCCCTGTCCGCAGGGGCTGCAGTCAATCCGCGCAGGGCAGGTACGGACTTGCGCGCACTGCGAGGTGGTGCTTTTACCTCGCTCGGCTTTGATGGCGACATTGCATTCATCGGTATTTGGAAGCGATTCCTCCCGTTCCATGAGCGGGACAGCATTCGGGCCAACCCATGGCAGCTATACCAGCCGACCAAGCGCAATGCGGTGTTTGGTGTTGGTGGCGGAGCAACAAACTACACGCTGACCGGCAACGATGCGGGCCTGACGTTCGCTCGGTCGATGACTGCCGATGTTGGCAGCTACACGCTCAACGGCGTTGACGCTGGGTTGCTGGTGGGCCGCAGGTTGACAGCAGACGCCGGGGCTTATGCGCTGGCTGGTGTTGATGCGAATTTGATCTACACGGCGCTCGGGCCGACTGCTTACGCGCTGACGGCTGAGACGGGTTCGTATGTGTTGACCGGCAATGCGGCTGGCCTGACGTACATGGACGGCGGCGTACTGATTGACACCCATGACGGCTTCTGGGCCAAAGAGTGGAAGCGCATCCGGGCACGTGAGAAGCGCAAGTATCAGGAAGAAATTCAAGAGCGCGTTGAAGAAATCCAAGACGAGATCGCCGAGGTTGAGCAACAGATCGTTGAGGTGAAGCAAGCACCCAAGCCGAAGAAAGCCACCCCGGCGCGTGACTTCTACGCAGAGCAGGCCCGGATTGTTGAACACCTGATCGCACGTCGAAACCAACTCATTGATGAGGAGGACGAAGAGCTTCTTCTGTTGCTATGAAACGCACATACGTACAAGACCCCGTGACCCATGAGCTTGTCCCGAAAGAGGAATGGCACGGCCCCAGCGTGAGCAAAACCGCCTACGTCATGCCGGACATTCAGGGCTACAAAAGCATGGCAACAGGTGAATGGATCGGTTCTCGCTCTGAGCACCGTGAACACTTGAAGCGCCACAACCTGGTTGAGATTGGCAACGAGAAGATCGAGAACAAGCCGCGTCCGTTGGACCGCGCAGGAGTTCGCCGTGCTGCTGAAGAAGCGGTGAGGCGGGTTTTAGGCTGAGTTGATAGGACACAGCTCAGAGGCACCTTCGGGTGCCTTTTTTATTGTCCGGCAGGTATCGCAGTGATGCGCCCCTTAGGAGTTTTGAATGATTGACGAGCAAGGTGAACTGGCAACCCAGGACACCCAGCAAAGTGAGCCGCAGGATTTGCGCTCGGTGCTGGAGTCCGCAATGGACAAGCAGACGGAGCCGACTCCGGACCCCGCGCCGGTAGAAGACAAGCCTGCACGGGCACGCGATGAGGCAGGACGGTTTACCGCTGCCGAACTCGCACAGCAGGCCGCAGACAAAGCCGCAGCCGAACAGACGCCAGCGGTTGAGCAGAAACGCGCTCCTTCCTCGTGGAAGAAAGACGCCGCCGCAGAGTTCGACAAGCTGCCCGCCCACGTTCAAGACGAGGTGCTGCGCAGGGAGACGGATTTTCACAAGGGCATCGAAGGGTTCAAGCAGCACGCCGATCTGGGTCGGAGCATGGAACGAGCGTTGCAGCCGTACATGCAGACCATCCAGCAACTCGGTGTTGCACCAGATCAAGCTGTGGGCGCGTTGCTCAAAGCTGATGCGATGTTGCGCAACCCTGACCCCGCGCAGCGTGCGCAGTATTTCGCCACGCTGGCACAGCAGTACGGCATCGACTTGGGCCAAGCCGCCCAAGTGCCGCAACGCGACCCCTACACGTTCCAGCTTGAACAGCAGTTGCAGACCTTGAAGCAGCAGCAGGAACAGTTTCAGCAGTCTCAGCAAGAGCAGCAACGCGAGGCACTTAACAGTGAGCTTCAAGCGTTCGCCGCGACTGCTGAGCATTTTGAGGCAGTCAAAGAGGACATGGCCGCGCTTCTACAAGCCGGACGAGCCACGGACCTCAAAGACGCCTACGACAAGGCGGTGTACGCCAACCCGCAGACGCGCCAGGCCTTGCTTGAACAGCAACGGTCCGAAGCGTTGAAGCAGGCGCAGACGCAAGCCCTAAACGCCCGTGCGAAAGCCGCATCGGTCAGCGTGAAAGGCAGCTCCCCTGCATCCGGGACAGGCGCTTAATCTTTTTGGAGCTTTCAAATGGCAACCTTCGCCAACATCAGTGACATCATCACTGCGGGTATCCAGTCCCGCACCGGCTCTCTGGCTGACAACGTCACCCAGAACACCGCCCTCCTGCTTCGCCTGAAAAAGCGCGGCAACGTCAAGACCTTCAGCGGCGGTAACGTCATCCTGCAGGAACTCGCGTACCTCGATGCCACCACCCGTAACGCTGGCTCGTACAGCGGCTATGACGTGATCGACATCACCCCCAACAGCCCGATCTCGGCTGCTCAGTTCGACATCAAGCAGTACGCTGCCGCCGTGTCGGTGTCTGGTCTGGAAATGCTCCAGAACGCAGGCAAAGAGCGCGTGATTGATCTGGTCGAGGGTCGAATCATGGTGGCTGAGGCCAACCTGATGGACCGCATCTCTGCCGGTATCTACTCCAACGGCACCGGCAACGGTGGCAAGGACATCACCGGCCTTCAGGCTGCTATCGCAGTGGCTCCAGGCTCGGGCACCTACGGCAACATCAACCGCCTGACCTGGAGCTTCTGGCGCAACCAGTCGTTCGGCGCTGTGACCAACGGTGGCGCGGCTGCGACCTCGGCCAACATCCAGTCGTACATGAACCGTCTGGCCCTCACGCTGGTTCGTGGCACTGATTCGGCTGACCTGATCGTGGCTGACAACAACTACTACCGCCTGTACATGGAGAGCCTGCAAGCGATCCAACGTGTGGCGTCTGACGAGATGGCCGGTGCTGGCTTCTCGTCGCTGAAGTATTACGGCACGGGCAAAGCCGCAGACGTGGTGCTTGACGGTGGTATCGGTGGCTCCATCAGCGCCAACACCATGTACTTCATGAACACGAAGTACATCCACTTCCGTCCGCACGCTGATCGCAACTTCGTGCCAATCGGCGGCGACCGCACGTCTGTGAACCAGGACGCAGTTACCAAGCTGATCGGCTGGGCGGGCAACCTGACTTGCTCGGGTGCTCAGTTCCAAGGCGTGCTGCACGCAGGCTAATCAACCACACACAAGGAGCTACACATGGCTACCCCCTTCACCGTTTCGCCCGTTCTGGGCGTTGACCTCAACACCATCACCCACCGCAGCTCGGCACGCAAGTGTTTGGCTCGGACGGTCGCCGGTACATCTACGCACAGGCTGCTGCGGCCATCACCGCATCGACCGCAACGTGCCTCATCAATGCGACCAACTTCACCGTTATCGCAACGACCGGCACCGCTCGCTCTCCTGCTGTGGCGATGGCTACGGGCGACCGTGGCTTCTTCAGCGTTGCATCGGTCTGATGCTCACGGCGGGGCTTCGGCCCCGCTTTTCTTTGTCATTTAAGGAACAACTGTGGACAACTCCCCAGCCAATCTGTTTGTCGAGTTTTACGAAGATGCCCTTGAAATCCCGTTCAAGTCGGAACAAGAAGGCCGCCCGGTCTATGAGCAACGTGTTTTCGTGCGAATCATGGTGCCAGGTGACGCCACCTCGATCATCGAGACGCCCGCCACCGAGCAGCACAAGGAAGACCACCGCCGCCAGTATGAGCGCTTCCTGAAGGGTCAGAAGGACGTGATCGAAGGCACCCCGCTGACCATGTGGCCGGTGGTGAACAAGTCCCAAATCAAGGAATGCGAGTTTTTCGAGGTTCGTTCAGTTGAACAACTGGCCGACCTCTCGGACTCATCGTGCAAACGTATGGGCATGGGCTACATGGAGCTGCGCAGCAAGGCCAAAGCATGGTTGCTGGCTGCGAAAGACTCTGCCCTTGTCACCCGCCAAGCCGCTGAGAACGAGCGCCTGCAAAGCGAGATTGAAATTCTCAAAGAACAGATCGCGCAGTTGGCGCAGCCCAAGCGCGGTCGCCCTGCCAAAGAGGCTGAAGAAGCATGAGCATGAACCTGCTGGAATTGACAACGCAGATGTGCCTAGAGGTCGGCATCGCCGCGCCTACTCAGGTGGCATCGTCACAAGACCCACAAATCCAGCAGGTGTTCGCGCTTTTGAATCGGTTCGGGCGTGACCTGTCCCGGCAGTTTGTTTGGCAGGAGCTGGACAAGGAATATCTGCTCACGACAGCCACGCTCGTGACCACGGGTGACGTGACGGCGGGCAGTGCTGTCATCACCAACATTCCCAGCACCGCAGGACTCACGACGAACTGGGGCGCTGATTTCGTCGGTGCTGTGCCGTTCTCCATGATTGCGTCGGTGGGTCCGAACACCGTCACGCTGAACCAGGCTGCGACAGCGAGTGGTGTCGGTGTGGCGATCAACTTCGGGCAAGTGAACTACCCGCTGCCCTCGGACTGGTTGCGCCAGATTGAACAGACGGAGTGGGACCGCACCAACCGCTGGCCGCTCAATGGCCCGAAGTCTGCGCAAGAGTGGCAGAACTTCAAAAGCGGCATTGTGTACGCCGGTCCCCGCCTGCGGTTTCGCATCGCTGGCAACACGATCCAGCTCAACCCGCCTCCATCGTCCAACGCGCTTCTGTCGATGGAATACGTGAGTGCAAATTGGGTGACAGCACTGGACGGCACGACAAAGGACCGATTCACGCTGGACACCGATACGCCGGTGTTTGATGAATCGTTGATGGTCGAAGGCTTGAAGATGCGCTGGAACAAGGCCAAGGGCTTTGCCTACGACGACAAGGCATACAACGACCTGCTGTCGATGTGCCAAGCGCAGAACAAGTCGGCACCTACTTTGTCACTGGCTCAGGGTCACGCCTCAGTTTTGCTGACCACAAATAATTTGCCTGACGGCAACTGGCCCGGCGCATGAAAAAGCGCATCGCCTCCGTCATGTCCATGCCCGCCCCGGTGGCGGGATGGAACGCCCGCGAACCGATTGCACAGATGGGGCCGCGTGATGCGGTCATTCTGGACAACTTCTTCCCGCTGACCACCGAAGTTTCATTGCGCTCGGGTTCCAAGGATCACGTAACCGGCATCACCGGCACGGTTGAGACTTTGATGGACTACAGCACCCCCACGGGCACGAACACCATGTTCGCAGCGGCTGGGTCTGCTTTCTACAACGTCACCACGCCTGGTGCTGTGGGTGCTGCGGTTCAAACAGGCCTGACAAACGCTCAGTGGCGTTACGTCAACTTCTCCACCGCTGGGGGTTCTTTCCTCTACGCGGTCAACGGTGCTGACGATCCCCGCTTGTGGAATGGCACGGCATGGGTTGCGATCAACGGGGCCAGTGTTCCGGCAGTGACGGGGGTGACGACCAACACCCTGACGCACATCAACGTGTACGCCCGCCGCATCTGGTTCACCCAGCGCGACACCATGAAGGTTTGGTATCTGCCGGTGGACTCCATCGGCGGTGCCGCTCAATCCATCGATTTCGCATCGCTGTTCAATCGTGGCGGCTTCTTGATGGCAATGGGCACATGGACGATTGATAGCGGTTCGGGCATGGATGACCACGCGGTTTTCTTCACGTCAGAAGGTCAAGTGGCGGTCTATCAGGGAATCGACCCATCCAGCCCGACAGGTTTTGGCTTGGTGGGCGTTTACGACATTGGCGAGCCTGTCACGCGCAACTGCTTCGTGAAGTATGGCAGCGACCTTCTGCTGATCTGTCGCGATGGTGTTCAGCCTTTGTCTGCCGCGTTGCAGTCGTCGCGTGTGTCCACAAAGGTCAGCATCACCGACAAGATTCAACAGGCCATGTCCGACGCCACTGGGACTTATGCATCGTCCTACGGATGGCAGCTTCAGGTGTTCCCCGAAAAGAACGCGCTGATTCTCAACGTCCCGGTGACAGGTGGACAGCAGCAGTTCGTGATGAACACCCTCAGCGGTGCGTGGTGCCGCTTTCTCGGATGGAATGCCTCGTGCTTTGTGCAAAGCCAGTCGCGCTTGTACTTCGGCACCAATGGCAAGGTTTGCGAGGCATGGACCGGCGCAAACGATTCCGGTGTGGCAATCACCGGCAACGCTCTGGCCTCGTTCCAGTATCACGGCGGGATGACGCAGAAGCGTTACACGATGGTCCGTCCGATCATCACGACCG
>LNFM01013317.1_pt1 | contig 10503 bp, 9 predicted proteins | sample 596031 | NCBI WGS metagenome assembly LNFM01 (sample SAMN04254537, study PRJNA301005) | activated carbon metagenome | isolation source: dual media filters at the Ann Arbor, Michigan drinking water treatment plant | place: USA: Ann Arbor | reverse complement strand
ATTTAACAGGTCAAGAATTGGAGCAAGTAAAGCAAGGGGATCTTGGAATCTTTAGCATTACAGTTTATGCTGAAAAACCAACGGGACCAACTCCTTCCAGTAAGGAAGCTAAAGCAGCTTGCTGTGGCGAAGGTTCAACTTGCTGTTAATAAAATTTTAATCAGCCAGGCTTTAGATTTTGCCTGATGGGTATCACCTTTGTCCAATGAAAGAGTTTATAGTCAAGCAGGAAGTTAAATCAAGTCGTGAACTAGAGTCATTACAAAATTTTCTTAAAAGCAATCAGTTACCGGCAGACGACCTTACATTAGACAAAGGTTCGTTTTTACTATACTACAATACGGATGAAAAGTTAATTGGATCGGGTGGACTAGAGTTTTACAAGGACAAGGCCTTGCTCCGATCACTTGCGGTAAGCCAGGAGTTACGAGGTCAGCAAGTAGGTAAGCAAATTGTAGCTGATTTAATGCAACTGGCTATTGATAACAACAAGAAGGAAGTGTATTTGCTAACCCAAACCGCCTATTACTTTTTTCAAAAACTTGGCTTTAGTGAAATACCCAGGGATCAGGTACCTGATGAAATAAAATCCTCCACTGAATTTGCCCAGGTTTGCCCTTCCTCCGCTCAGGTGATGAAGTTAATTCTCTAAAGAACATAAGTAAATAGCCTAACGTATGTTTGAGAAGAATTTCATGATACCCTGATCGTAATCTGTGCACTGTGGACTTTTAGTTTTACTTTTGGGATTCTTGTAAAAACTCATGAAGCCCAACCGGTATTTCGTAATCGATTTCGATAGCACATTCACAAAAGTAGAAGCCTTTGATGTTCTGGCTGATATCTCATTAAAAGATCATCCGAACCTTGAACGGATGCGACAAGAGATTGTGAACATCACCAACCAGGGCATGGATGGTTCAATTTCATTTCGAGAGTCGCTTGAAAAACGTATTGAATTATTATCGCCCAATAAAAGACATCTGGATCAATTGGTGGTTGTTCTCAGAGAACTGGTTTCAGAGTCTTTCAAAAGAAATCGTGAGTTTTTCCAAACCTTTGCAGACAATATCTACATTATTTCCAATGGCTTTCATGCTTTCATCGATCCGATAGTTACTGAGTTTGGAATAAAACCAGAGAATATTCTTGCTAATCGTTTTCATTTCGATGCACAAGGGAATGTAGTTGGGTTCGACAAAGAAAATCCGCTTTCGCAGAACAATGGAAAAGTAGAACAGTTGAAACGGCTGAACCTGCCAGGGGATGTTTATGTTATTGGTGATGGTTACACTGATTATGAAATCAAGCATGCGGGGTTAGCTAATAAATTCTTTGCCTTTACAGAAAATGTGGAGCGCGAAAAAGTATTGAGCAAGGCGGATCACATCGCCCCTAGCCTTGATGAATTTTTATACCTGAACAAATTGAATACCGCTATCTCCTACCCGAAAAACAGAATCAACGTGCTCCTGCTGGAGAATGTACATCCGCATGCTGTAGAAGCTTTTAAAGCGGAAGGATTTAATGTGGAAGTATATCCTGCCGGTTTAGACGAAGACGAACTTTGTGAAAAAATAAAGAATGTTTCTGTGTTGGGCATCCGATCCAAAACAATGGTGACAGCTAAAGTTTTGGATAATGCAAACCGGTTAATGACCATTGGCGCATTTTGCATCGGCACCAATCAAATCGATTTGAAAGAAGCTACCAAACGAGGCATTGCAGTGTTCAATGCACCTTACAGTAATACTCGTTCTGTGGTTGAACTCGTGATTGGAGAAATCATCATGCTCATCCGCAATATCTCCGATAAGTCTGCAAAAATGCACGCGGGCGAATGGGATAAATCCGCCAAAGGAAGTTTTGAAATTCGTGGCAAGAAATTGGGCATTGTAGGGTATGGAAATATTGGCTCACAACTTTCGGTATTAGCTGAAAGTTTGGGTATGAAAGTCTTCTACTACGATCGTGAAGAACGACTGGCATTGGGCAATGCAACAAAATGCAAGTCGATGAAAGAGTTGCTTGAGCAAGCTGACATTATCTCATTGCATGTGGACGGTCGCAAAGAAAACACCAATCTCTTTGGTAAGAAGGAATTCGACCTGATGAAGAAGGGTGTCATTTTCCTCAATCTCAGTAGAGGTCATATTGTTGATATTGAAGCGTTGAAAGAAAATATTCAAAACGGAAAAGTTGCCGGATGCGCAGTCGATGTGTTTCCACATGAGCCTAAGAGCAATGATGAAGAGTTTGTTTCTGAGCTACGCGGATTGCCCAACACGATCTTAACACCTCATATTGGAGGGAGTACCCTGGAAGCGCAGGAAAATATTGCCCAGTTTGTATCCGGGAAGTTTCTGGATTACATCAACACGGGCGGCACAAGCAACAGTGTCAACTTCCCGAATTTATCGCTTCCTATTTTAGAAAATGCACATCGTTTAATTCACATTCATAGTAATGTACCCGGCATTCTTGCCAGGATAAATCAGATACTCGCTGATAATGGAATTAATATTGCAGGCCAATACCTGAAAACCAATGAGAGTATTGGGTATGTTATTACAGATATCGATAAGAAGTATGGCAAGGATGTAATCAAAGAACTTCGTGCGATTGAACACACGATTAAGTTTAGGGTTCTTTATTAATAGAGGTAAGGAAAAACTAGGCTGTCACCTTCTGCCAACTCTTGTCGGACGAAAACTTAGGTTACTATTCAAATAACCTTCCCTGCCTGCGCTTCTGCTTCGGAAGGCAGGGAGAACCTCAGGCTGACACATATATTTAATTGTTGGCGTGAAAAACAAAAACCCACCGGATTTGGAGAGGTGTTACTGAACCTCAGAAAGACAAGTTTTGAGCTGTTCGTTGGTCGCAACCTTCCACTGTTAACCTGCTTTTCGGGCGAGGTCCGCCAGTTGGCGGATTGAGGCCTGATTTTGTCCGAGAACTTCGCTCGGTATTGTTTAAATGTTAGGTTCAGAACGTGTCCCAAACCAGGTGGATTTTCTATTACAAAGTAGACAAAGAGATACATGAATATAAACATTGACTATTCTCTAATTTTTTCGTAGCAACCAGTCAAATATTTTGAGGGTAAAACTCTTTACGGTTATTTTGCACACTTCGTAATCGCCATGACTATTAATTTTACACCCGGTCCTTCTCAGTTATACTTCACTGTTGAAAATCATGTGCGTCAGGCATTTCGCGAGGGAGTTCCTTCACTTTCACATCGCACCAAAGAATTTGAAAGCATCTCTAAAAATGCTACAGCAGGATTAAAAGAGTTACTCGGTATTCCACCAGATTTTCATGTGTTGTTTACTGGTTCGGCCACCGAAGTCTGGGAACGATCCATACAAAATCTGGTAGAAAACAAGTCACTGCATTTTGTAAATGGTGCCTTCTCAAAACGATATTTTGAGATTGCAACCCAGTTGGGAAAAACTCCAAGTAAGATTGAAGCAGCCACTGGCCAGGGTTTTGATTCCAATTTTAAAGTTGAACATGATACTGATTTAATTGCATTGACCCACAACGAAACCAGTACGGGCGTTTCTTTACCCATACCTTTTATTAATCAGTTTCGCGAAAAGTTTCCTCAATCGTTGATTGTTGTAGATTCCGTTTCGTCTCTACCCTATCCCCAATTTGATTATTCAAAAATTGATTCAGTTTTCTTTTCTGTGCAAAAGGGATTTGGGTTACCGGCTGGCCTGGGAGTTTGGATTGTAAACGATCGGTGTGTCGCTAAAGCGGAATCGTTGCTGTCAAGAGGAGTTTCCATTGGTACGTACCATAATTTGCCTACGTTAATAGCCAACGCCAAAAAAAATCAAACCCCGGAAACACCTAATGTTTTGGGCATTTATTTGTTAGGTAAAGTAGTTCAGGATTTTTTACGAAGAGGCATTCAAATCATCCGCAAGGAAACAGAATATAAAGCGGCTATTTTATATCAAGCACTGACTACTCATAAATTGGCGCAGCCATTTGTTACTGATCCTCAGTTCCGATCTCAAACTGTAATTGTAGCGCAGTCAGGTGAAAATACAGAGCGCATCACAAAACATTTGCAAAGTCACCAATTCTATCCGGGCGATGGATATGGGGATCAGAAAAAACATCAATTGCGCTTTGCCAACTTCCCAACGCACTCTAAAGAAACCTTTGAACAATTGGTTGACCTTCTGGAAAAAATCAATTAGTGCATTAAACCTTCTGGTATCTTTAGGGTCTAAACTGAAATCCTGGCTTCCTTGGAAGACAAAGACCTTCTTGCGAAAATCAAAAATCCGGAGACTACGAGCTATGGGTTCAATCTATTGGTTCGAGCTTACCAGCAACGTGTTTATTGGCATGTGCGCAAGATGGTTATTGATCATGATGACGCAGATGACCTTACGCAGGAAGTCTTCATTAAGATTCATAAAGCTATTGGAGCCTTCCGCGAAGATTCTCAGTTGTTTACCTGGATTTACCGAATTGCTACTAACGAATGTCTGACCTTCCTGAATAAAAAGCGCAGACGGTTCTTCTTACCCCTGGAAGATGTAGGAAAAGAGCTGTCGGCCAAGGTAGATACATCAGACGATATCAGCGGTGAGGATATTCAAAAAAAGCTTCAAAAGGCCCTACTTAAATTACCTGATAAACAGCGACTTGTGTTTAACATGAAGTATTTTGATGAGCTTTCTTACGAGGATATGTCGGAAATAACCAGCACCAGTGTTGGAGCACTAAAAGCGAGTTACCACCATGCTGTTAAAAAAATTGAAGATTATCTGACCCAATGATTAAACCAACATGAATATTATTAGTCTTAGAGCCAAATGAAAAAACTGGAAGACATCCCAAAAAAGAACATTTTCGAAGTGCCCGAAGGGTATTTTGAAAAGCTTCCGGGCATTATTCAAGCCCGGGTGGCCAAACCAGAGCCTACCCGTTGGTATTGGAGTTCCGCAGTGAAGTTTGCCTTACCGGTGTTGGGCTTAATTGCCCTAGGCATCTTCTGGTTTACCTCTCAATCGGGGGCATCTTTTGAACAACAGTTGGCAGAAATTCAAACGGAACAACTCATTGCCTATCTCGATGACGGTGATTTAAACATAGAGGACCTTGCCGAAACCGTAACCTGGAGCGAGATCGATTTGATTGAACTGGAAGACAAAGTGTTTGAATCATTTGATGTAGCTGAAGACGAACTGGACATTTTATTGGAGGAGTTTAGTGTTGAACAAGAAAACTTTTAACGTGCTATGAAAAAATTAATCATACTCGCAATCTATTTATTTAGCGGATGGGTAGCCATGAGCCAGGATCCCACTGATACAGATCAGATCGCGCAAGATCCGGCTGTGCAAGAAAAAATCAAGAACCTGCGCATTGCCTACATCTCTGATAAACTTGGTCTCAAACCCGATCAGGCCGAGAAGTTCTGGCCTGTTTACCGTGAGTTTTCAGATAAGCGCAGAGAAATCCGGCAGGAGTTTGTAGATGCCCGTAAACAAATTAAAACCGACAATCCCGATCAGGCCAAGCAAGAGGAACTTGTGAAGATGGGCTTTGCCTTAAAGCAACGCGAATTGGATCTAGAGAAAGTTTACTCCGAAAGATTACTGCGAGTAATTTCAGCCCAACAAATGCTTAATCTGCGCAAAGCCGAAGGAGATTTTCAGCGCATCATTCTGGAACAAATACAACAACGCAGAATGATTCAACAGCGAAACGAAACTATTCGCGAACGAAACCAGCGACTCAAACAACAACAGCGGAATTAACAAGCCTGACGTGCTTTCTAAACGACTCCTTATCGTTTTACTTCTTTCATCAGTTTGCCTGACTTCCACAAAAGGTCAGCAAACTGATTCTGCTTTGCTTTTCTCTGACCCTTACATTGCCGAACTGGATTCTTTACTTGCGCATGGAGATTCACAACGTATTTTATCGTTGATTGATAGTCTCATCAATATGCCCGCTCCAAGACTTCGTTCGCAGTTAGTCACAAGATTGGGTTATAACAGTAATGTCGTTTCAGCCGGTCGAACGTTGGGATTTAATCAATTCGGCATTGCACCCGGTCTCGCCTATTACCACAAGTCAGGGCTTTATGCCGATGTAACCGGATATTGGAGCAAAGAATATGAACCTAACTATTATCTGACCGTTGCCTCGGCCGGCTATCTAAAGAGCCCTACATTGTGGTGGTCATTTTTAGCTGAGTATAATCGATACATGTATTCCAATCTGACTGAGGATGATTATATCGCCTATAAGAATAGCGCGGGCATCTCAAACTTTTTTGATGTAGGCATGGTAACCTTTCGGTTGGATTATCAACTTTTTTTTGGCGATAAGATTGCTCATCGTATCAATCCATCTATCATGCTAAATCTGGAAAAGTCTAAATGGGGTAAAATTGATCGACTTGCCTTTTATCCAATGATGGCAGTTCTTTTTGGTAGTGAACAAATAACAGAAACACTTCCTTATGCACGCACTTATTTGGGGATCATTTATCGACTTCGAAATGGATTACCGCTTTATTATGATGTAACCACCACCGAATTTGGTGTCTTAAATTATTCCTTTGTGGCACCTGTTGCACTCACCATGAATAACTGGACGTTTATAGTAAGCTATACCTACAACCTGCCCAAGGCACTCCCCGGTGAAACTATCAACCTTGTTAACAGCGGCTACCTCTCAGCCAGCATTTCGAAACGGATTGAGTTTTAACTCTTCCTGTAAAAAGCATTTGATTCTATAGCTTGATTTTATACTTTTCAGCAATATCCATTTAGCCTCTTATGAAAACCATTTTGCTTACTATTCTATCTGTTTGCATTTATACCACTATTTATAGCCAGGATTACCGGTGGCAGCAGCGCGTGGAATACGCAATGAATGTTCAACTCAACACAGAAACGCATAAGCTAACCGGAGATCAGAGACTGGTTTACTACAATAACTCCCCTGATACGCTAACAAAAGTTTATTATCATTTATTTTTTAATGCTTTCCAGCCCGGCAGTATGATGGATGTTCGTTCCAGAAATCTACCGGACCCCGACCGGAGAGTGATGGATAGGATTTCCAAGTTGAAGGAAAATGAAATTGGGTATCAGCATATTTTATCCCTAAAGCAAGATGGCAAACCTCTTTCCTATCGCGTTGACGGAACTATTCTTGAAGTGACGCTCGCCAAGGCATTGCTACCAAAAACAAAAACCACCTTTGAAATGACCTTCGAGGCGCAGGTACCCGTGCAAATCAGAAGGTCAGGCAGAAACAATAGAGAAGGAATTGCTTATTCAATGACCCAATGGTATCCTAAACTTGCTGAATATGATTTTCAAGGCTGGCACGCGTATCAATATGTAGCGCGTGAGTTTCATGGTGTATGGGGAGACTTTGATGTAAAGATTACGATAGATCCAACATTTGTAATTGGTGGTACTGGTAAACTCCAAAATCCGGAGGCGATAGGACATGGCTATGAAAAACCCGGAGCTTCAATTAAACGAGCACCCGGAAATTTAACCTGGCATTTTAAGGCCAAAGATGTGATTGATTTTGCATGGACAGCCGATCCGGATTATACCCACGATCGTCTGCAAGTTCCCAACGGTCCGGAGTTACATTTCTTCTATCAGAAAAATGAGAAGACTGCAGAGACCTGGAAAAAAATGCAGCCCGTAGCAGTTAGCGTATTTCAACATCTGAACGAATATTTCGGCAAATACCCATTTGATACCTACTCCATTATTCAGGGTGGAGATGGTGGTATGGAATATCCTATGTGTACGCTTATCCTTGGTGAAGGTAGTCAGGCAGGCTTGAATGGTGTGATGGCGCATGAAGTAACGCATAGCTGGTATCAGATGGCACTGGCTTCCAACGAAGCACTTTATGCGTGGATGGATGAAGGGTTCACAGATTTTGCCAGTGAAGAGGCTTTAAACGCTTTCTTCAACGAACCTAATACCCATGCCTCTAGCTACAACAGTTATTTTGGTCTCGTTAAAAGCGGTCTGCAAGAGCCAGCCATTCTTCACTCCGACCATTTTAATACCAACCGCGCCTACACCACGGCTGCTTATAGCATTGGTGCTGTCTTTCTTCACCAACTAAAATACGTTATCGGTGAAGAGAACTTTTATAAAGGCATGAAGCGATATTACAACGCGTGGAAGATGCGTCATCCCGAACCCAACGACTTTTTGCGGGTGATGGAAAAGACCTCCGGGTTGCAGCTCCATTGGTATTATCGCTATTGGATTCAAACGACCAAACGGATTGATTATGGTATTCAAAGTATTGTTGAAAAAGAAGGGAGCACGATGATTGAACTTCAACGCATAGGGGAATTTCCGATGCCGATTGACTTACTGGTGACGTACAAAGATGGCAGCGAAGAACTTGTTAACATTCCACTCAATGAAATGCTGGGCAGCAAGCCAGCTGAAAACAAATCACAAAAAAGAACTGTTGCAGAAGCATGGCCGTGGGTGCATCCAACGTATACCTTAAAACTTGAAAGGAAAGTACGGGAAATTCAGAGTCTAGAGATTGATCCTAGTCAACGACTAGCCGATATTGATCGAAAAAATAATAAGGTCCTTGTAGACGAAATTAAACCTTATCAGGATTCAACTAAATAGTTTATTGCAGCTTCTTCCCTGTCTTATCTATAACCACAATCTTGCTTTCACCGGTAGGGCTTGTACTTTTGATTGTAAGTTCACCGGAACTAGCGGAATAGATTAGCTCAGAGGGTTTTAATTCAAACTTATAATTGTTGTTCCATGCAAGGCCATCGGTACGGTTAATCCGAGCCACTGTAACCGGAAAGCCCTCTGCTACTTTACTTTCAGAATAGATTACGGCAAAATACACCTGATCAGTTTCATGAGAAGCTAATCCCTTAATAATGGGCAAGTTGCGCTTTTTAAAATTTGGTGCGTCAACTGGAAATGTAAAGCCCAGATCTGGAATACGGGAAGGAGTAATAGAATAAAAGTAACCAACGGCCAAAGAATCGACATACTTCAATCCCATTGTATAAGTTTCATTTACAATCACCAATGGTTTGAAAGGATGTTTATCTGTTTCTTCATGAAACAACGGTACAGAATCCGGAGCCACGAAGACCCATTTTAGCAGTTGAGCACTATCCTCCAGTTCCTTTTCTTTCTTGGCTAATTCACGGTGTGCAAACTCCTGCGTTCTTTTAATGTTGGCTTGCAATACGATGGGTGTGCCATATGCATTTGAAATAAAATGTTTATAGTCGAGTTGATCTTTCTCGAAATCCCGGGCGACTAATTTTTTTGCAATACTATCAAGTTTGCGAATGGAAGAAATTTCCTTTTCTAAGGAGCTTAGTCGCAGAGCTACGTTAGATGTATCCCGAAAGGGTTTATTTGAAATTAAATCAGAAAAATATTCTAACTCGGCAATTTTCATATTGAAAACGCCCGTGGGTAATGGATCGGGATCAAACTTTTTTAACTGACTTTGAATAAGCTTATCAACAAGCTTCGTGAGATCATTCCTTACAGACACCGAATCTGTTCTTAGCTTTTTGTCCAGTTTATTTATCTCAATATCGTATGAAATTAAATTGTCGCGCAGCGGGATAATCTCTTTCTGGATAACATCAGATGATTTTTGTGCCCATCGTGTATAATCCCAAAGCCTAAGATCGTTAACAAGAAAATCTGCCGGGGTAGCGCCATCTCTTTTAAAATCTGTAATATCCAACAGGCTAAGTTGTTGGTTATAAGTGGTCTTCCCTATGTTCTCCAGAATAGACTTGTAACTTTTGAAGGCAGCCTGGCTGGAATCATAAACTGCGATCAGGTTATTTAACTCAACCAGCAACTGGTCATCAGAACGTAAATAGAATTCCTTTTCATTAGCATATTTATTCTGAATACCTAAATAAAATTCGCGCGCACGTCCATATTGCTTCTCCGCTTGCACAAAGTAATTCTTGAGGGGCTTAACTCTTTCACGCTTTTCTTTCAGGCTTTTTAGTCGGGTTTCAATATCTAATTGAACATCTGATTGAGTAACCCTAAACTCGCCCGTACGCATATCTCTTCGGATGTACATCTGGTAATTTTCGTCATTGCGCTTGATCTCCTTTTCGGTGATCAGGGGATAAGCTTTCTCATAAAAATAAATTGCAGAATCCAGCGCTATGATTAATGCATCCGTTTGCTTTAGCAGGTCCTTCTGAAGTGATTTTTCCTGATAAACAATCCCCATATAAAGGAAGGCACTGGCATTATCATCATTTTCTTTCAGATAGCGTTTTAAAAAGGGCTCAGCCATTTCATACTGTTTGGCATTGAGCAACTCGATCAGATCTTTGTATTTTACCTTCTGCGCCATTGCAAAAGTGACCTGACAGATTAAAAAAGCAACGATTAAAGAACCTTTTCCAGACATTTTACTTTCGAAAATTATTCGAAGTTATTAAAA